>OFFJ01000770.1_pt1 | contig 25602 bp, 22 predicted proteins | sample 1521261 | NCBI WGS metagenome assembly OFFJ01 (sample SAMEA3504122, study PRJEB24116) | mouse gut metagenome | biome: mouse gut; feature: mouse-associated habitat; material: faeces | place: Denmark | collected 2011 | reverse complement strand
GCGAAGATTATTGTAATCGGAGTTGGAGGAGCTGGCAATAATGCAGTAAATCGAATGATTGATGAAGAAATCGCCGGAGTGGAGTTTGTTGGCGTAAATACAGACAAGCAGGCATTGATGCTATGCAAAGCGCCGACGCTGATTCAGATTGGAGAAAAGCTGACAAAGGGGCTTGGAGCAGGAGCGCAGCCTGAGATTGGGCAGAAAGCAGCCGAAGAGAGTGCAGAAGAATTGGCAGCAGTTGTAAAAGGCGCTGATATGATTTTCGTCACTTGTGGAATGGGCGGTGGAACAGGAACGGGTGCGGCGCCCGTAGTTGCACAGATTGCAAAGGAGCAGGGTATCCTGACGGTTGGCGTAGTGACAAAGCCGTTCAAATTTGAAGCAAAGACCCGTATGGTAAATGCTGTTTCTGGTATTGATCGTTTAAAAGAATGTGTAGATACTTTGATTGTTATTCCAAATGACAAACTGCTTGAGATTGTAGACAGAAGGACGACGATGCCGGATGCTTTAAAAAAGGCAGATGAAGTCTTACAGCAGGCAGTTCAGGGAATAACTGATTTGATTAATGTACCAGCATTGATTAACCTTGATTTTGCGGATGTCCAGACAGTTATGAAAGATAAGGGACTGGCGCATATCGGTATTGGTTCTGCGAAAGGCGACGATAAGGCAATTGAAGCTGTGAAGTTAGCTGTTGCAAGCCCGCTTCTTGAGACGACGATCACAGGAGCTTCCCATGTTATCATTAATATTTCCGGTGATATTTCATTGATGGATGCAAATGATGCGGCAAGTTATGTGCAGGATCTTGCCGGAGACAATGCAAATATTATCTTTGGTGCGAAGTATGATGAAAATATGACAGATGAAGCCACAATTACAGTGATTGCGACGGGACTTGAAAGCCAGAACAATATAAATAACAGAACTTCGAAATTTCAGTCTTCGTTTGGACAGAGCCGTTCTGCTGCGGCTTCCACAGCAAATACAGCCCGTCCGATTACAAATACTGCAAGACCGCTGAATAATACCTATCAGACGTCTACGTCAGGTATACATAATTCACAGATGGGTATGGGGGCATCTTCTGCACAGCAGCCGTCTACGACCCCGTTTAATTACGGCGGCATTAAAAAACCGCCAAAACCAGAGAGTTCCGTTCCTCAGAAGGATATCCAGATTCCGGACTTCTTAAAGAATACCAGAAGATAGATTATAGTACAAATACACGTCTAAGACCTTAAGAATATTTTTGTTCTTAAGGTCTTTTTTTGTCAAATCTACAAGATGAATTTAAGGCAGAAATTCCGTATTTTGACAAAAAATCAAAGGAGCTTCTTTTATAATGAATCGTAGAATGAAAGCCGGAGGTGAGAAGTGAATTATGAATTTTATGCAGATGTATTTTTCCTGACAAATGTTTATCTGGATTTTTTGGCTGTGTACATAGTCAGTGAAATATTACAGCAGAAGAAAAGGCTGCTTCGGTATCTGTTTTGTTGTGCGCTTAGCAGTTTCGCTGGTATTTTATTGTTTTTGCAGATTGAAAATTATGATGTTTATCTTATTTGTATTCATTTTATTGTAAATCCGGGGATGATGTTTGCATGTTATTTCCCGGCGGAAGGAAAAATATATATAAAGGCATTTTGTCTGATGTATTTTGTGATTTTAATGCTTGGAGGAAGCGTGCAGTGGATGTATGTCACAATTGCAGGCAGACATTATTATGAACTGTGTCTTTTTTTGACGGCTGTTCCCGTCATTGTCTTTTTATATATTTTACGTAGGAAGCGTCAAAATGTGCAGTGTTTTTGTCAGGTCACCATTGTTCATAATAACAGGACAGTCAAACTTTGGGCTTTGTATGATACTGGAAACCGCTTGATTGACCCTTACCGGAAAGAACCAGTACATATTGTTGCAAAAGAAATATATGGGTCGTTGAGCCAGGATGCACAAATTCCTACGCGTCTTATCCCTTTTTCTTCTGTTGGATGTCAAAATGGGATGTTATCAGCGTTTACGGTAGAGCGTATCTGTATTCAATGGAAAGAAGCGGAAATGGAAATTGCTCCGGCAGTTTTAGCGGCTGCAGAAGATACACTTTTTCAAAATCGGGCATATCAGATGATTTTGCATGGCAGTGTAAGTGAGAAAATGGAATTAATAAAAGGAAAAGAGGAAAGGATATGTACATAAAAATAAATATACCAAAACAGATTCATTTTAAATGGATGCCGTCTGTCTGCCAGATGTTGTTTAAAACAGAAAATGACATCCATTATATTGGGGGAGCCGAGGTACTGCCGCCTCCGTTAGAAGCAGAAGAAGAGGCTGCGTGTATCAACCGGCTGGGAGTCAATGGAGAAGACGCTGCAAAAAGTATGTTGATTGAGCACAATTTGCGTCTGGTGGTTTATATTGCCAAGAAATTTGATAATACCGGAATTGGAGTTGAAGATTTAATCTCGATTGGGACAATTGGGTTAATTAAATCAATTAATACATTTAATCCACAGAAAAATATTAAACTGGCAACGTATGCGTCTCGCTGTATTGAAAATGAAATCCTAATGTATTTGAGAAGGAACAGCAAGACAAAAATGGAGGTCAGTATTGACGAGCCGTTAAATGTGGATTGGGACGGAAATGAACTTTTGCTTTCTGATATTTTAGGGACGGACGAAGACGTTATTTATAAAGATATTGAAGCAGAGGTCGAACACCATCTTCTTTCTAAAGCGATAGAAAAACTTTCGGGCAGGGAACGCTTAATCGTAGAACTGAGGTATGGAATTGGCAGGGGCAACGGCGCTGAGCTGACACAGAAAGAGGTGGCGAACCGTTTGGGAATATCCCAATCTTATATTTCCAGACTGGAAAAAAAGATTATGCGGCGTTTGAAAAAAGAAATGATACGTTTAGAGTAAAAACAGTATTTTAAAATTGTGGATTTATGTTATAATAAAAGAATGGATAAGGTTGTCATTGGGATACCGTTTCGGTATCCCAAATAGTCGTTTTTATGCTAGGTAATTGCGCATACTTTTTAAAGCTGCTTTTTCTAAGCGGCTGACTTGTGCCTGGGAGATATGGATTTCTTCTGCAACTTCCATCTGCGTTTTGCCTTCAAAAAAGCGGAGTTTGATGATATAGTTTTCTCGCTGATTCAAATGTTTCATAGCGTCATTGACAGAAAGGGTTTCAATCCAGTTGTCTTCTTTATTCTTTTTGTCTTTGACCTGATCCATGACATAGAGCGTGTCGCCGCCGTCAGTGTAGACGGGATCATACAAAGAAAGCGGGCTTTGAATCGCATCCAGGGCGAATACCAAATCTTCTTTTGGGATTCCGGTAGAATCTGCAATATCTTGTATGGTAGGTTCTTTAAAAGATGTTTTTGCCAGTTCTTCTTTTGCATGGATGGCTTTGTAAGCAGTGTCGCGGAGGGAACGGCTGACACGGATAGAGGATGCGTTATCCCTGAGATAGCGGCGGATTTCACCGATGATCATAGGTACGGCATAAGTGGAGAATTTCACATTCAGGGAAGTGTCAAAGTTGTCGATGGCCTTGATGAGACCGATACATCCGATCTGGAACAAATCATCCACATTTTCATTGCTGGAGGCAAAGCGCTTGATAACGCTTAAAACCAGGCGCAGGTTTCCCTCGATATAGGCTTCCCTGGCTTTCTCGTCCCCGGCTTCGATCTGCTGAAAAAGGGCTTCCTTTTCCTCTGCCTTCAAAAGCGGTAGTTTTGCTGTATTTACGCCGCAGATTTCCACTTTTCCCTGTGTCATGATTATCCTCGTTTCTGCACTGCCGTGCCTGATGATAGGCTACAGTCCGGATGCGTTTCGGAGCTGTCGCGGTTATAGTGGTAGTATGTGCCCGAAGATGAAAAATATTCATTTTTTCTTTTCCCCGTTCTTATTTGCCCCGGGGCAGCATATTTCTAATAGGGAAGAATGGATTTTTGGAAGGTGCGGTTTTATGCTTTATTCCGAACTGAAAAACAAGGATGTCATCAATGTGAAAGACTGCAGGAAACTGGGACGGGTCTGTGACCTGGAGTTTGACCCCTGCAGCGGCTGTATCTGCAAGATCATGGTTCCGGGATGCAACAGACTGCTGGGATTCATAAATTGTGAACCGGATATCGTGATTCCGTTCAACCAGATTAAACAGATAGGGCCGGACATTATTCTCGTTGACATTCGCTGTTGAATATGGTACGTTAAAGGAGAAAAGGAATGTGCCAGGGGGGTGGATTGAAATGAAATGTCCTTATTGCAGCCATGAGAATACCAGGGTGATTGACTCAAGACCCACGGAGGATGACAATTCCATCCGGCGCAGGAGAGCATGCGATGAATGCGGGAAGCGTTTTACCACATACGAGAAGATTGAGACCATTCCGCTGATCATCATCAAGAAAGATGAGAACAGGGAGACCTATGACCGCTCCAAGATTGAGGGCGGCCTGATCCGGGCCTGCCATAAGCGGCCGGTGAGTGTCCAGGATATCACAAAGCTGGTGGACGAAGTGGAGAATGAGATTTTCAGCAGGGAAGAGAAAGAGATTTCCAGTCAGGTGATAGGGGAACTTTTGATGAACAAGCTGAAGGACCTGGACGCGGTTGCATATGTGCGATTTGCGTCTGTCTATAGGGAATTCAAGGATATCAACACTTTTATGGATGAGTTGAAAAAAGTGCTGGAATAAAGGAAAGAAGCAGCTGCCGCAGTGGAGGAAACCTCAATTGCGGCAACTTTTCTTATGCGCAGGGGCGCGTAAGGAAGCTTGTTGCTAACGCAACAGGCGCCCCGCGCGTCGGGTAGTGGAAAGGGGCGTTCCCCTACCCGATTGGGATGAGCAAACCCCTGACCGGAACTAACCGGGCAGGCGCGGGGGTTTTGTCAGGAAGCGGTAGAGACAGCCCAGGTAGAGCAGCCCCAGGGTCAGCTGGCCCGTAAGGATTCCCCACAGATAACCGCTGATTCCGAAGCGGGGAACGGCGATGAAGATAAAACCCAGGCGGATCAGCAGGCAGACCACATTCATGGAGAAAATATGCCCTGCGAGGCCCAGTCCCTGGAGAATGCTGGAAAGCGTGGTGTCCAGGTAGAGAAAGGGACAGATAAAACCAAGTGTGGTGATAAAATACCCGGCCAGCGGGCTGTGAAACAGGGTGTTGCCGGCCCATTTTCCCAGAAATACAAAAGCGCACATACAGCAAAATCCCATAAGGGCACAATATTTTACGGTGCGCAGAGTGGTTTTTCTGACCATTTCCATGTTTCCCAGGGCATAATTTTCCGAGATAATGGGCAGCAGAAGCACTGCCACGGAACTGGTCAGGGCATTGGGGAAGAAAATAAAGGGCATTGCCATTCCTGTGAGCACGCCGTAGACGCTTAAGGCAGTGGCTCCGTCATAACCGTAAAGTTTCAACTGGGAAGGGATGGAGACGGATTCTATGCTCTGCAGAAAGTTCAAAACAATACGGTTTGCCGTCAGCGGCAGCGCCATGGAGAGTAGCCTGCCGTATAGGGCGTGGGAGGAAAGGGCCGGAAATTTCCGCAGGCCCTCCTGGGAGGCAGCCTGTAAACTTCTCTTTTTCTGGGGACAGATGGCTGCAATTGTCAGCAGCATGGAGACCAGCTCGCCCACAGTAAGTCCCAGTACGGCCACACTGACAGAGGGGACGCGTCCCATGGACAGCGCCCAGGCCGACACTATGTATACGCAGCCCACCCGGGCTGTCTGTTCCAGAAGCTGGGCCCCGGCAGGGATACCGGCTTTTTTTATGCCGTAAAAATATCCGTTGATGCAGGAATGGACTGCGCTGAAGGGCACGGAAAAAGACAGGATGCGCAGCATGGGTGCGGTGCGGGCCTCCCGTAGCAGGTAAACGGATATGGGGTCCGCGAAAAAGAAAAGGACCATATTGCATAGGATAGAAAGAGGCAGGGAAATACTCAGGCCCAGCGCCAGGGGGGCAAGGGAGGGGGTTTTGCGGGCAGCGCTCTGTTCTGCCACCAGTTTGGAGATGGCTGTCTGGTATCCGGCCGCGGTCAGGGAAAAAGACAGGGATAACACCGGACTCAAAAGCTGGTATATGCCCATTCCCTCCTCCCCGAACAGCCGGGAGAGCCAGATCCGGTACACAAAACCGATAAGCCGGCTGACGATACCAGTGGCGGTGAGGATGAAAGTTCCCACGATCAGGGGGTGATGTTGCTTAGCTGTCATTGCGTTTTTGGACTTTCATTTTTCACTATTATATTCCGTGGGAGAAGCCCGCAGAACAGAGGCCGGAATGTTTGAATTGTATTCCGGGACGGTTTATGTTAGAATAGGTAAGGTGTTTCGGGCCATGCCGGACCTTTTGTCTGCCATCGAAAGTCTGCGCCAGACCCGCGGTCCGTATTCACAAGATTTGTGTCTGTGCACTGCAAAGCCATATATGGCTTGTCACAAACTCGGTTATGCGCAAAAAAGCGCAGAAATGGAGGAAAAAATGATATATCTGGATAATGCGGCTACCACAAAAACCGCCCCGGAAGTGGTGGAGGCCATGCTGCCATACTTTTCGGAAAATTACGGTAATCCCAGTGCCATATATTCCCTGGGTTCCGCGGCCAAAAAGGCCGTAAACGAAGCCAGAAGAAACATTGCCGCCGTCATCGGGGCAAAGCAGGAAGAAATTTATTTTACCGCCGGGGGATCGGAAGCCGACAACTGGGCCCTGAAGGCCGCGGCGGAAGCTTACGCCGGGAAGGGCCGGCATATCATCACGTCCAAAGTGGAACATCACGCCGTGCTCCATACCTGCCGGTATCTTGAGAAAAACGGTTATGAGGTCACTTATTTGAATGTGGACCGGGATGGAATTGTAGACCTGGAGGAACTGAAAGGCGCCATACGCCCCGACACGATTCTGATCAGTGTAATGTTTGCTAACAATGAGATCGGCACCGTGGAGCCGGTCAGGGAGATAGGCGCCATTGCCAGGGAGAGGGGAATCTTGTTCCACACGGACGCGGTGCAGGCATTCGGACAGATTCCCATAGATGTGGAGGAAATGAAGATAGACATGCTCAGCGCCAGTGCGCACAAGCTGAACGGGCCAAAGGGGACGGGGATGCTGTATATCCGCTCGGGACTGAAAGTCCGTTCCCTGATACACGGAGGCGCCCAGGAGAGAAACAGAAGGGCCGGGACGGAAAATGTCCCCGGCATTGTGGGTTTTGGCGCCGCCGCAAAAAGGGCGCTGGGGATGATGGCGGAAAAATCAGGGAAAGAGTGTGAGCTGAGGGATTACCTGATACAGCGGATTGAGGCGGAAATTCCTTACTGCCGGCTCAACGGGCACCGCCGGACGCGGCTTCCGGGCAATGTCAGTTTCTCCTTTCAGTTCATAGAGGGGGAATCCCTTCTGATCATGCTGGACATGAAAGGAATCTGTGCCTCCAGCGGTTCGGCATGCACTTCAGGTTCCCTGGATCCTTCCCATGTGCTTCTGGCCATCGGGCTGAAACATGAGGAAGCCCACGGATCCCTGCGCCTGTCCCTGTCGGAGGAAAACACAAAAGAGGAGCTGGATACGGTGGTGGACCAGCTGAAGCAGATCGTGTCCAGGCTGCGGGAAATGTCCCCGCTGTATGAGGACTTTGTGAAAGCGCAAAAACAGTAAAAATCCGGAAAGGGAGAATCGGTTATGTATAGCGAAAAAGTGATGGATCATTTTCAAAATCCCAGAAATGTAGGCGAGATAGAGGATGCCAGCGGTGTGGGAACCGTGGGAAACGCAAAATGCGGCGATATTATGAGGATATTTCTGGATATTGACCAGGACGGGATTATCCGGGAGGCAAAGTTCAAGACCTTTGGGTGCGGAGCCGCGGTTGCCACCAGCTCCATGGCCACGGAACTGGTGAAGGGCAAGAGTATACAGGAAGCCCTGCAGGTTACCAACAAGGCGGTAATGGAGGCGCTGGACGGGCTGCCGGCGGTAAAGGTGCACTGTTCCCTTCTGGCGGAGGAGGCCATTCACGCCGCGCTCTGGGATTATGCCCAGAAGAACGGAATCGTCATCGAGGGGCTGGAAAAGCCCAGAGCCGACATTCATGAGGATGAGGAAGAAGAGGCGTACTGACCCCCAAAACGCCGCCGGACCAGGGGAGAAGCAGAATGAACAGCGGAATTAAAGTGGATGGAAAATATAAACTGCTTGTGGTAGAAGATGATGAGGTGATCGCCGGGGAAATGGAACGGCATCTGGAAAAATGGGGATATGATGTGTACTGTACACGGGATTTCGGCAATGTAATGACGGAATTTGCAAAGTTTATGCCCCATTTGGTATTGATGGATATCGGGCTACCTTTTTTCAACGGTTATTACTGGTGTGCCCAGATCCGGCAGATTTCCCAGGTGCCAGTCATTTTTGTATCTTCTGCCGGGGATAACATGAATATTGTCATGGCGGTGAATATGGGCGGGGACGATTTTCTGGTAAAACCCTTTGAACCGGAAGTTCTCTCTGCCAAGGTTCAGGCCATGATCCGGAGAACCTATGCCTTCCGGGGACAGACAAATCTGATGGAATGCGGGGGGCTGATACTGGATCTGACGGATGCATCCCTTCTGGTGGAGGGAAGGAAACTGGAACTGACCAAGAATGAATTCCGCATCCTGCAGCTTCTGTTTGAAAATGCGGGCAGGACGGTGTCCAGGGAAATGATCATGAAAAGACTCTGGGACAATGACTGTTTTGTGGATGACAATACCCTGACGGTAAATATGACAAGACTGAGAAAAAAGCTGGAGGCCGCCGGGGCAGGACAGCTGATACACACCCAGAAAGGGCTTGGATACAGGTGCGGGGGAGATCACTAAAGGGGAAACAAAAGCCTTGTATTTTGGGGTGCAGGGGGTGGAAATGAGATTATGGAGCCGGTACTTACGGGAAAAAAAGAATACGCTGTTTCTGCTTTTGCTGACAGAATTTTTGTTTTTGTCCGTGGGCAGTCTGTATCAGATAGAAAATCTGCCGAAGCTTTTCTATGCCGCGGTTCTGGTTTTTGCGGTGTGGGTGATCGGGGGCTTTTTGGACGGTTTGAAATATGTTCGCAAATCCCGACAGCTGGAAATGGAATTTCAACATTTCTGCCAGTCCGGGGAGCTGGTTACGGGGAGCGGTGCGGGGGATGAACCGGCACGGCTGCCGGATTCCATGGAAGAAACCGACTCTTATGAGGAGGCGCAGGCTTATTTTCTCCGGACCCTCTGGGAAGCGCAGGACAGGGAGCGGAGGAAGTGGGAGGAGCGCACCGCGGAATGCGGGGATTATTATGTGATGTGGACCCATCAGATTAAAACCCCCATATCGGCCATGAAGCTTTTGTTCGAGCGGATTGACTACGGCGTCAGGGATGGGTTTCTGGTCAGGGAGGAATTGTTTAAAATCGAACAGTACGTGGAGATGGTGCTGGCTTTTCAGCGTCTGGAAAGCATATCTTCCGACCTGGTGCTGCAGCAGTATGATTTATATCATCTGTTAAAACAGGCGGTGAAAAAATATTCCGTGCTGTTTATCAACAAGGGGCTGAAGCTGGAACTGGAAGAAATGGAATTTAAAATAGTGACGGACGAAAAATGGTTTATCTTTGCCCTGGAGCAGCTTCTTTCCAACAGCATCAAATATACACCGGAGGGAAAAATCGCCATTTGGACCAAAAGACAGGAAGGGCAGATTTTGCTTTTCCTGGAAGACACGGGAATCGGCATCCACGCGGAAGACCTGCCGCGTATTTTTGAAAAGGGGTTTACGGGCTATAACGGGAGAATGGACCGGAAGGCCACGGGCATCGGACTGTATCTGTGCCGCAGGATACTGAATTATCTGGGGATTCATGTGAAAGCAGAGAGCGAAGAGGGGAAAGGCACCAGGATGGTTCTTGAAATACCGTGGGAAGAAAAAAACGAAAAGGCCTCAGGGTAAAATTGTATTCAGGTGAACAGCGACGGTAAATCAGGATAAAATCCCGGTATTGATTCCGAAATAAATATCTTGTAAGATAATTTATGGGAAGCTGGTCCGGAACGCGGACCTTATGGCATTGAGTTGTGACACAGAAAGGACAAAAGGATGCAAAGGGACGAATTAGCGCTGACTCATGTGGGTGAAAACCAGAGTGAATATTTAAATGCCGTCACCCCGCCGGTATTTTTAACTTCGCTGCATATTTTTGACAGTATGGAGGGGTATCAGAATCACAAAGAGGATGGGGCATATGTGTACGGAAGAGAGGGAAATCCCACGGTGGAGATCCTGGAAAAGAAGGTTGCCGCACTGGAACAGGGCTGTAAGGCAGTGGCGTTTTCCAGCGGAATGGCGGCGGCGTCCGCGGCAATTCTCTCTGTGTGCAGGGCAAAAAGCCATATTATCTGTATGCGGGATGTGTATGGGCCGGTGAAGGGAATCCTGAACGGGTATTTTATTCCCAGGATGGAAATGCGTGTTTCTTACTGGGACGGAAAAGACCTGGACGAACTGGAGTCCCTGATCTGTGAGGACACGGATTTGATTCTGCTGGAAAGCCCCGCCACATTTGTCTTTTCCGCGGTGGACATCAGGGGGGTCACCCGGATTGCAGGAAAGCGGGGAATCAGGACATATATTGACAATACATATTGTACGCCGCTGTACCAGAAGCCGCTGGAAATGGGCGTGGATATTGTCATGCATACCATGTCAAAATATATCGGCGGACACAGCGACATCATCGGCGGTATTCTTGTGGTGAATGACGAGGAACTGGGAAAGACACTGTATGAAAATATCAGACCCTGGTTCGGCGGCATTTTAGGCCCCATGGAAGCCTGGCTTGCCATTCGCGGGCTGCGTACCCTGAATCTGCGGGTGGAGAAACACCAGCAGACAGCCTTTGCGGTGGCGGAATATCTGGAAAAGCATCCAAAAGTGGAAAAGGTATATTATTCGGGGCTTCCGACCCATCCCCAGGCAGAGTTGATCAGAAGTCAGCAGAGCGGTCACACGGGCCTGATGAGCTTTACGGTTCACGGGGGTGCGGAGACGGCCATAAAGCTTGTGAATCAGCTGAAGGTGTTTGAGATAGGGTGTTCCTGGGGCGGTTTTGAAAGTCTTGCCCTGTGTCCTCTGGTGAACGCTTCCCAAGAGGAGCTGGATTTCCTGCACCTTGGGGAAAAGGGCAGGGGACTGATCCGCATTCACTGCGGCCTGGAGGGGAGCGAAGTACTGCTGGAAGATCTGGAACAGGCGCTGAAACAGATATAAATGGATGAAAGAAAGATAAAAATCCGCTGACTTATCCGTGAAAACGGGGGTCAGCGGATTTTTTTTATGCGCAGCCCCGTGCAGAGGAAATATGCCGCTGAAGCGGCGCACGGGGCGCGCGGCGAGCAGAGGAGAAGGGCATTCCCCTACTGGATTGCACACGGGTGCATAAGGAAAATTGTTGCTAACGCAACATGCACCCGGCGCGCGAGCAGAGGAGAAGAGCGTTCCACTGCTGGATTACATAGGCCCGTGCACCCGGCGCGACTCCTGGCACCTGGAAATATGCCGCTAAAGCGGCGTATGGGCCGTGCGGCGAGCAGAGGATGATCAAACACGTTCTCGCAAAAATTGGCAGATTTGTGCAAAAAAAGACAAAAAAGCGAAAATCTTTTTATATACAGTGCCCAAACGGGATGCTAATCTGGGAGAGAAGAGAAGATCATTTGAACTGTCCGTGAGGGCATGGAGGATTGAAATGAAGCGGTCAGAGATTAACAGGGCACTGAAGGAACTGGAACAAATGTGTGAAACATATCATTGCTATCTGCCCCCTTTCTGTCATTTTTCTCCGGATGACTGGAAGCAGGCGGGAGCGGAATATGATGAAGTCCGGGACTGTATGCTGGGCTGGGATATTACGGATTTCGGCATGGGGGATTTTGACAGGCTGGGATTTTCCCTGATTACCATACGGAACGGCAGCCGCGTGCATCCGGAAAAGTATCCGAAAGTCTATGCGGAGAAGCTTTTGTACCTGAAGGAAAAACAGCGGGCGGCCAATCATTTCCACTGGTACAAAACGGAAGACATCGTGAACCGTGGCGGCGGAAATGTACTGATCCGGGTCTATAACAGCCTTCCTGACGAAGGGATAGACTATGAAAATGATGTGCACATACACAAGGATGGCCGTCACTTTACCGTTCCTGCAGGCACGCAGATCCGGCTGACACCCGGTGAAAGTATCTGGATTACCCGGAAAATGTATCATGACTTTGCGGTGGAACCGGGGACCGGACCGGTGCTTCTGGGAGAGGTAAGCCAGTGCAATGACGACAACAGTGACAACCGTTTTGAGCCGCCGGTGGGACGTTTCCCGGAAATCCAGGAGGATGAGGCGCCTTACCGCCTGTTGTGCAACGAATATCCGTAAATGAATCCGGCTGGACAAGTTCTGCCGGTCCTGAATACGGCCCCGGAATATCATGAGTACAGGCCGGTCAGTGTAAATCTGCCATAAGCAGAATGCCGCCGATGGGGCGGGTACGGAGGATTGAGATGAGGAGAGAGATTTCCGACAGTGTATTTTCATTTAAAAGTCAGGACAGTATCCTGAAACCGCAGCATCTGGGTATATCGGGCAGCCGTGTCAGCGTCCTGACGCCTGCAGGGAGTGTGACGGGACTTTCGTCCCTGCAGGCGGCGCCCTATGCCAATACCGGATTCCGGTCAGAAGTCAGGATAGACGGGGAGGACATTCCCTGCGACAGCTATGTGTGGAGGGTCAGCCTTCTGGAGAGGAGGGGGCGGAGCCGCCGGTTTGAGGTCACAAGCATGACGGTCATTCCTCCCCACAAAAATACGGTCATACAGGCTGTGACCATAAAAAACCGCACGGACCGCAACCGGAACATTCCTTTGGAACTCTGGTACCGGGGAAATACGGAATACTGCCGGGACTGGGTGTTCGACCCGCCGGTCGCCGCCCGGAAGGAGCCGGAAGAGGTTTTGCAGACGGAAAATAGGCTGATCCTGCAAAACAAGGATGATTCTTCCCTGATTATGACAAGTTCCCTGAACCCGAAACTGTTTGAGAAGGCCAGAATTCTGCAGGGCAGGGCAGAAATTGCCCCGGGAGGCAGTGTGACAGTCTATTTTTCTTTTCACTCGGGAAAAAGGGATACCACGGACCCGGAAAGCCGCCTTGTTGCAAAGGATTACGAAAAATACATGGACGAGGCTTTTTTGTGGGAAGAAAACCAGGAAAAAAGGCTGCTGGACACCCTTCCTTCCTTTTCTTGTGAGGATGAAAGATACCGAAGCTTTTATTACCGCTCCCTGGTGACACTGCTTATGAACCGATGGGAGATACCGCTTTTCAGACTGAATCCCTATTACAGCACGGGAGGTACGGGCGGCGGGTGCATGTGCAGCTATCTCTGGGACTTTGCGGCACCCTGGGAAATTATGCCGCTGACAGACCCGGAAACCGTAAAAGAGGAGATCAAGGCGTTTCTGGCGGTGGATCTGGGCAAGTCTTACGCCATTATGCCGGTGGACGGAAAAGCCAACGGGCCCTGGTATCCCATCAACCAGGAGAAAATTGTGGCCCTGATATATTATTATCTTGCCAACACGGGAGACCTCTCCATTCTGGACGATACCGCCGGGGACAGAACCGTCATAGAATGGGTGAAATTTCATGCGTACTTCGGGGATGATCCCGGGGAGGCGGTAAGCCTTATTGATTATGGCATCAAGGGGGAAGACCATCTGGAACTGCGGAAGGGAATCCCTTATCACGGAATATTGCCGGACCTGAATGCAAGGCGCTATCTTACATACCGGCGCGCATCCGAAATCCTCAGTCTGTACGGAACCCCGGATGAGAAAATGATGGACAGGGCAGAGCAGCTGAAAGAGCTGGTGAAAAAGGAATTGTGGGATAGGGAAAAAAAGTGGTTCCGCTTCCTGATTGACGGAAAAGAGGGAATCCGCTATACCGTACAGATGTTTAAATTTCTGGACAGCCCGGGGATAGACGACGAGATCCGGGAGGGATTGCTCACCCATCTGAATGAGGAAGAGTTTCTCTCGGAGTTCGGGCTCCACAGCATGAGCAAGCTGGATGAGGCATATGACCAGGATGACATTGACAATGGGGGCGGCGGGATCTGTTCCATATTTGTTCCGGCCATTCTGCACCAGCTTTACACAATCGGAAAATGCGGGCTGGCAAACGATATTTTCCGCAGAGTGCTCTGGTGGGGGGAAAGAATGCCTTACTGGGGAGACTCCCTTACGGCGAATGCCATTGCCTATAGGGAAGACACGCCCCTGCAGGCTGCCATAGGGTCTTCCGCGGGGGCACAGATGATGATATTCGACATATTCGGAATCCGCGCGGATTTTGAGGGCAGAGTCACCATAAATCCCGTAAAGGAGGCACCTGCGTCCAATATGAGGCTGACGGACATGAAGTTAAGAGGAAAAACATTCAGCGTTTTCCTGGAAGAAGAATCCTACACGGTAGAATATGGTGGAAAAAGCCGAAACAGCCCCTATGGACAGAAAATTACCTTATAAGAAAATCCATGACGGAAGAGACACAGAACTGGACTAAAAGCAGAGAGACGGAACTGGAAAATAAAACAGTCACGGAGCGGACATGCCCGGGAGAATATGCAGATGCTGTCTATGCAGCTGCATATTACTCCCCCAAAATGGGCATGGGAGCAAAGTGACGGAACTGGAATAAAAGAGGAGGAAAAAAATGCCATTATATGAAGGAAGACACAATGCGGAAAATTACATTCAGGTATCGGAGAATACAAGAAATGCCGTAATATGCGGCACAGAGGCCTCGCTGCAGGAAATCGCAAAGATCATAAAGGAAGCACCCGGGGCAGTGGCCCTGGATGGCTGGTATGGCGTACCCTTCCGGACCCTGGCTGAGGAGCTGGAAAAGCTGTGCGGAGACAAGGAATTTATTTTCATGGATACCGTTTACAAGACGCCGGAGCAGATCATGGCATATAAACAGGAATTTCTCACAGAGGATCCCTCTTTCGGGTATTGTAACATGGAGGGCCGGATTACGGATCTTCTGGAAGAGGAAAAACTTTCGGCATTGTCCGGCAGGCTGGGGAAGGGAACCGTGGTAACTGGTTATGGGGCGGCAGTGCCCGCACTGGCGGACAAATACAGCAGAATCATTTATCTGGACAAGACCCGCCAGCCCATGCTCTGGCAGATGTGGGACGGGGAGCTGGTTCCTTTTGGGGCCACGGAGCCCAGGAAGGATTACGGCTGGAAGGAATACTATTATTGCGATTATTATTTACTGCATTTTCAGAAACATTTCCTGATGGAAAAAATGGATTTCTATGTGGAAGCAGTGGATTTTGAGAACCTGAAAATCATGCCCAGGTCTGCCTATGATGAGATTGTGCAGTCCATGCTGAATTATCCGGTGAAGGAAGTGGAGATTTACCAGCCCGGGCCCTGGGGCGCTTACCGGTACAGGGATCTCTGGGACATCAGCGGACTGGAATGCAATGCCTGGAATGAACTGGCCGGACCGGAGCTGTCCGTCCTGATCGATATAGGAGAGGGAAAGACACTGAACATGCCCTTTGTGAATCTGATGCAGTATCCGGAGCGCCTGGTGGGAAAATATCTGCATGAGACCTATCCCCATCTGTTCCCGCTGGATGCATGGCTGGATGATGGCTATTTCCCGGAGCCGCAGCCTGCGGAGCGGATTTCCATGCCCATACACACGCATCCGGACACTGCTTATGTGAAGCGGTATTTCAACGAGCCCATTGGGCGGTACGAGACTTACTATATTGCGGAGGCATATGAAGGCGCCAACACCTGGATGGGCTTCTATAATGATGTGGATCTGGAAGAATGGGAGGCCAAGTGCAGGGAGTCGGACAATAAGAAAGAGATTCCGGACTGGAAGGACTATATCTGTAACTGGAAGTCCAATGTGGGAGATCTGTACCTGATTCCGCCCGGAACGGACCACGGACACGGCGGGAATCAGATGGTGCTGGAACTGGACACCTGCCCCTCCATTGCGGGAACGGAATATTCGTTCTTTTCCTACGATTTTGCCAGAAATTCCTGGGACGACAAAACCAAAACCATGACGGCAGCCCCCATGAAAATGCATCTGGACCACTCTTTCCGCGTATCCAAATTCAGGAGGGAAGACTATGTGGAAAAGAAGCTGCGGGCAAAACCTTCCGTGGTGAAATGGACAAAAGATTACTATATTGACAGATATTCCTCTGTGCCGGAAATGCCTTTTGAGATAGAGAGAATTCATTATATGAAAAAAGCGGAATATGACACGGAAGGGAAGTACTGCCATGTGATCACGCTGACAATGGGAAAGAGCGCCAGAATATACAGCAGGAAAAATCCGCAGTTTTCCGCAGAGATCCGTTTATTCCAGGCAGCAGTCATCCCGGCAGATTTCGGGGAATATGTGATAGAATCTTCCGGAGAAGGCGGAAATACGGCAACTCTGGTGCGGTGGAAAAAGGGATAGGCCAAAAAACAAAAATATGCACAAAAAGAACAAAAAATCGAAATATGTTTTATATACAATGCCCTAAAAGTCTTTTACACTAATAACAGAAGAGATGCCTGACAGAGAATCACTGATCAGTCTGCCGGGGCAGATGCAGCATAAGGGAAGGAAATGCCAGGCGGATGCAGCGTACATGGGGGTATACGGATGAAGGGAAAGGAATATGCGGTAAAAAGGGAAAAGAAGAAAATGCAGCCGGGTGTGAAACTGTTTCTGGCCACGCTGCCGTTTCTGGGTATGTACTTTTTGTTTTCATATCTGCCGCTGGAAGGCTGGAAATATGCATTTTTTGATTACAAACCGGGGTACAGTCTGGCAGACTGTGAGTTTGTGGAATTCAAATATTTTGCCATGATGTTCAACAATCCGGTTACCAGGCGGGAGACCATACGTGTCCTGACCAACACCTTTATCTACAGCGGAATCGGGATTCTGGGATCTGTGCTCCCCATGTTTTTTGCCATTTTCCTGAATGAACTTCCCGGAAAAGGCATGAAAAAGCTTATCCAGACCGTGACCACCGTTCCTCATTTTGTGAGCTGGGTTCTGGTATACTCTCTGGTCTTCGCCATGTTTTCGGTGGAGACCGGCGCGGTGAACGTACTGCTGCGGAGCCTGGGCCTGGTGGAAAAGGGAATCAATTTCATGGCCTCGTCGGAACATGTGTATCTGACCATGTGGCTGTACGGAATGTGGAAAGGCCTGGGCTGGAGCGCCATTGTATACCTGGCGGGAATCAATTCCATTGACCAGGAACTGTATGAAGCCGCCGCCGTGGACGGGGCAGGGCGTTTCCATAAAATGTGGTATATCACCATACCCGGACTGATGCCTACTTTCGTCACATTGCTGCTTTTAAGTATCGGCAGTTTCTTAAGCAACGGGGTAGACCAGTATTACGTATTTCAGAATGCCTTTAACCGCTCAAAAATTGAGGGACTTGACCTTTATGTCTACAATCTGGGTCTGGGATCCGGCAATATCCCCTATTCCACAGCCATCGGGATACTGAAATCCCTGGTGGGGCTGGCGCTGTTGTTCCTTTCCAACGGGGTGTCCGGAAAAGTGCGTGGAGAGAAGATACTGTGACAGAGGACGGGAACAAAAGGCAGGGCGGCCAAAAGACAGCGGCATGACGGCAACCGGGCAGGCCCGGGAAGATGAGGTAGGGTATGAAAAAAACATTTTTGGGAAAAAGAAAAATAAAGACAGGGGACGTGGTGTTCCAGACAGTGAATATCCTGTTTTTCCTCTTGTTCGCGCTGATCTGTATTTATCCCTTTTACTATATTATCATCAATTCCATCAGCGACAACGAACTGGTAAAAAAAGGCATTATCCGATTCCTGCCCCAGGGAATTCATTTTCAGAATTATACCAAGATATTCCAGTTAAACGGAATCGGTCGGGCCGCCGTGAACTCGGTGCTGCGGACGGTGCTGGGAACCGGCGCCATGCTGATATCTTCCACGGTTCTGGGGTATGCTATGAGCAGAAAGGAATACTGGCACAGAAAGTTCTGGTACCGGTTTCTGGTGATCACCATGTATTTCGGCGCGGGACTGATTCCTGGATATCTGAACATGAAGCGGCTGGGACTTCTGAATAATTTCTGGGTGTATGTGCTGCCGGCGTTCGTATCTCCTTACAATATGATTCTGGTGAAGACCTATATTGAAAGCATACCGGAATCGCTGGAGGAGGCGGCCATTGTGGACGGAGGAGGTTATTTTGCCCGGTTTACAAGGGTTATTCTGCCGCTGTGCAAGCCCATCATTGCCACGGTTACCATTTTTACCGCAGTAGGGCAGTGGAATGCGTTTATGGACACCATTCTGTATATGACGGGAAGCAAAAACCAGACATTACAGTCCGTGCTGTATATGTACCTGACACAATCCAACCGTATGGCGGAACTGATGAAGGAGGGAGGTATGGCAGCCCTGAGCGAGGCGGAACGGTATGCGGCCAATCCCCAGTCGGTGCGCCTGACCATAACGGTGGTGACACTGCTTCCGGTTCTGATGATTTATCCATTCTTTCAACGGTATTTTACCAAGGGTATCATGATCGGTGCCGTGAAAGGATGATGAATGTTATAAGGCAATAAAGGTTTCAGGAAAAGATTTCAAAAGGAGAGGTGCAAAGGATGAAGAGACGAATGAAGAAACTTCTGGCGTTATTGCTGTGTTCCGCTACACTCCTGACGGCGTGCGGAAGTCCCGGTGACGCGGGAAGCAGCGCAGGCGGCAGTGACAGTGGAAGCAGTGCAGGCACAGAGAGCAGCGAAAGCGACGGCGGGGGAAGCGGACAGGAAAACAACAGTGAAAGCAAAGAGACCACCACACTGACATTTTATTCCATGTTTGCCGGATCCAATCTGGATGACGCGGAATGGTTCCGGAAGCTGATCCGGGAAAAGTTCAATATTGAGCTGGATGTGGCGGCCGGAAACGGGGATGACAGCGTGATCCAGGCATTCCTGGCCAGCGGGGAACTGACGGATATCACGGCTTTCCGGGATGCCCAGAGTTACCAGGCGGCAGCCCAGGGCGGGATGCTGATCAATCTGGACGACTATAAGGACAAACTGCCGAATCTCTACGAAAATCCGGATTATGAGGCGGCCATTGCCCACACCAGGGATTTGTACGGCGGGTTATATGCCATGCCTACCCAGATCGGGGAAAACGGGGGACTTTTCGCAGTGCCCCAGATGCGCTGGGATCTTTACCAGCAGCTGGGACGTCCGAAAATAGAGACACCGGAGGATTTGCTGACAGTGCTGAAGCAGATGCAGGAACTGGAGCCGGTGTCCAGGGAAGGCGCCAACACATACGGTTTTCAGCTGTGGAATGACTGGGACGGGGATGTGATGCTTGGATTTATGATGGGACTGTGGATGCTTCCTACAGGATATTATGCAACCGGCCCGGGGGGAATCTGTGAGATCAAGGCAGACGGAAGCGGTGCGCCCAAGGGAATGTTCGACGAGGACAGTCATTATATGGAAGGAATCCGTTTCATGTTCCAGGCAAATCAGATGGGACTGATCGACCCGGATTCCGCCAGCCAGAACGAAGAAGCCATGAACAGTAAAATTATGAACGGCGGGGCGTTATTTACAGGGTACGACAGTGTAAAATACGGCGATACGGAGAGTGCGGAGGGCTTTTACGGACTTGCCACCGTCCTTCCGGAGTATTTCCAGTGTGTGGCCAACGCGGACCGTCCTGTGGGATACCGCTGGCGTTACGGCATCAGCTCCAAGTGTAAAAATGTGGACAAGGCCCTGGAGCTTCTGAACTGGTATTACGGCCCCGAGGGAATCAACACCATACTGAACGGTCCGGAAGGCGTACTGTGGGAGTGGAAGGATGGAAAGCAGGTTGCCACCCAGACTTATCTGGATCAGGGACGCACCAGTGTCCTGGCGGAAGGCGGCACCGTGAGCAATGCCAGCTCCTTCTGGGGCGTGACGGGATACAATCATAACTATAAGATAAACCCGGAAAGCGGCCAGACTTACAGACTCAAAGACACGGATCCGGACTTCAGGCCCCAGGCGGCAGACGCCATGAAGGCAGACTGGCAGAGTGTGTATGGGGAATACAGCGCCATGTATGACTATGTGGCGGAGGCAGACGGCGGAAAGCATCTGATCCGGCTGAATTCCATAGGTGATTTCATCGAACCGAAACCGGACGAGATGGACTCCATTACCAAGCAGATCGATGCCATCGTCATTCCGGCCCAGTGGCAGGCAATATTTGCCAAGGATGAAGCGGAATTTAACGCTATTATCGACCAGGCCAGGGCCGATGCCGAAGCTTTGGGATACAGCCGTGTGGTGGAAGACGAGACAGCCAGGTGGGAAGCTGCGAAAAAAATAGCGGAAAACTACGGCGTTAAGGTGGATTGACAATAAAAAATCCTGTCTGTGTCAGGCATCGGTTAAGGTGCCTGACACAGGATGGGAGCTGGTGTGACAGCGGATGAAAGGATCTGCCGGTACAGCAGCTCCTTTTGCATAGAAAAGTCTGGGGAATTTTTGTATGTGAAAAACCGAAAAACCGGCAAAAGGGGAAATTTGCCGCAGAATGGGGCGTAGGGATGACGGGAATGATTTTCAGACGCGCCCCGGAGGCTGGACGGCAGAAAGGGAGGCACCGGACTTTGGATACAAACAGTCTGAAAGTATATGTTGTTGACGACGAACCGTCCATTGTGGAATGGCTGGTCAATAAGGTGGAATGGGAGGTTTATAATTGCGAGGTGGCAGGTTTTTCCACAGACGCCGGGGAGGCGCTGCGCTATCTGGAGGAAACCCCTGTAGACCTGCTGCTGACGGATGTGTGCATGCCGGGGCTGTCGGGACTGGAACTGATCCGCAGGGTCAAGGAAAAATATGCCGACATTTTTGTCATTGTCATAAGCGCCTATGATAAGTTTGAATATGTAAAGGAAGCATTTCAGTACGGCATTATTGATTATTGTCTGAAACCCATTGATGTGAATGAGTTGTATGAATGCCTGAAATCCGCGGAGGCAGCGTATGGTGAGCGGAAAATGAATTATCAGAATCAGGATATCATGGTTTTCCGGAACAGTATTTTTCAGAGACTGATCAATGGTGAGACCAATTCCTTCCGGCTGGACGAGCAGTGTGAGCTGGCGGGAATCGGGCTGAATGTTCCTGTTTTCCAGGTAGTTCTGCTTGATTTGCGTCATGTGGAAAGTATGGGTTATTCTTCGGTCATGAACCGTTTTGCGGGGCTGGACAGGGCGGGATTTTACTGTTTCATGGACAGACATATGAATCTGGTGCTTCTGTTTCTGGGGGAGCACGGATATGATGATGAGGCGGAGAGGGACGTCCGGGAGGTGCTGCGCCGGGAGGGAATCTGGCAGAATACGTTTATCTGTGTGGGCAGACAGCTGAATCATTACCGGCACATCGCGGAAAATTACCAGGTCTGTCATGATTTTCTGGAGGCCCGTTTTCTCCTGGGGAAAAACATAATCCGTACACAGGAATATCCCTATGAAAAATACCTGGCAGTCCTGAAAAACAAAGAGCTGCAGCAGCTGGAGGGCTGCCTGAAAATGGATTCCAGGGAAGGTGTGCTTGCAAGTATGGAAAAACTGGTAAGTGCCTGCCGGAGGGAAGAGGAAAGGGAGGCGGAACTGATATGCCTGGCAGTGTTTCTGGTGAAAAATCTCAGAATACTTTATCCCTACCGGAAAATTCCTGTGCCGGACGGACATCTGGAAACCCAGGGCAGTTCCGGGAAAATGCTGAAGTGGCTGGGGGCGTTTTACACGGATGTTATCCGCGGCCCGGAGGGGCAGGAAAGTGTGCATCCTTATGTGGAGCGGGCCCTGAAGCAAATCCGCCACGGTTATGGGGACAATTCCCTGTCCCTGCAGGAGATGGCAAAGCAGTGCCATGTGTCGGCGGCCTATCTGGGAAAACTGTTCCGGGAACAGACCGGGGATTTTTTCAATGATTATCTGCTGAAAGTCCGCCTGGAAGCGGCCTGCCAGCTTCTCATGGAGGACAGGCTGCGCATCGGCGCCATAGCGGCGGAGGTGGGTTTTTCCAGCCAGAGTTATTTTAACAAGATGTTCCGCAAAAGCTACGGGATACCGCCGGCGGAATACCGGCGCAGGATTTAAGGGGAAGAAGTGCAAAACAGCGGAGGCATCCGGGGAACAGGAGTATCAGGGATGAAAAAAGTGAAAATTTTACAGAATTATTATTCCAGGCTGACATTTACCAGCCTTTTGTCAGCGGGTGTTCTGGTATTTTCGGCTGCGCTGATTCTGTTAATCTGGCAGTATTCTGCCCGGACGGCGTTTGTGGTGCAGGAGTACGGAAAGGTTCTGCAGGAACTGGAAAAAAATTATATTGAAATCTGGAACAATTACTACAAAGTTTTTGTGCCACTGATGGATGATATGAATGCCCATGAAGTCTGGTCTTTCTGTAAGGCGGAGGATTCGGGATATAAACGGTATACCGTACAATTAAATTTTAAGAGAGTGCTGGCGGGTGTCTGCAGGGAGGACGAGAGAATATGGGGAGTATATTTCAGGCGCTTTGCGGACGGCGCCAGATATCTGTATTCCGACGAGGATCAGCAGCTTACGGAAGTTTTCTGGGATTTGGGAAACATGGATGCCACGGAAGAGTTTCAGCGGGATGTCATCGGGGGCAGAAGGCTGAAACCGGATGATGACAGTGATGTCTTTGGAATCCAGTCGGGAATTTTGTCCAGTCAGAGAAATGGGGAAATTTACAAATACCAGATTTCCATATTATATGATTTAAGTTCCTTTGAGAGAATCGTTGCAAAATATGACCCGGATCCCCGGGCCCGGTTTCTGATCACCTCCCCGGAAGGGAAGATCATCTTTGACAGTCAGGGAGCGTATGGCGGGGAGGAAGATTCTTATTTTGAAAATATGGGGAAGGTAATGGAGGAAGCTCCGGTTTACACCGATGGTGTGACCGCGTATCAGAAAGAAGTGCGAACCCTGGAGAGAAGCGGCGGATTTGTGTTTTACCTGATTCCGCAGCATGTGATTGCGGGATTTCAGTTCAACGGGACATCGGGCCTGATTCTTCTGCTGGCAGGGACCATTATTGTGGTATTGTCCATGGTTATGGTGTCCGTGAACCGTCTGGCAAACCGGAAATTCCGGGAACTGGAAAAGGGGATGCACCAGGTGGGCGGAAACAATCTGCATTACCGGCTTCCCATTGGGGAGCGGGAGGACGAATTTGCCCGGATTGCCGTCCAGTTTAACAAAATGTGCGATGACCTGGAAGATATTATCAATAAAAATTATATTTACCATGTCCTGCAGCAGAGCGCGGAATACAAAGCCCTCCAGACTTGTGTAAATCCTCACTTTCTGTACAATTCCCTGGAAGCCCTGCGGGAGGAACTGGACAAAAGCGGTCACCAGGAAGGGGCAGAGATGGTTCTGCTTCTGTCCAGGATTTTTGAATACCAGATAAGGGGCGATAATATTGTGACCATTCAGAAGGAGGCGCTGGCATTGCAGAATTATATCGATTTTGCGTCAATCCGTTATCGGTATGCCTTCGACTATTCCATTGACTTTGCGGAGGAAATTCTGGACTGCGCCGTGCCGAAACAGATTTTCCAGCCGGTGGTGGAAAATTATTTTGTCCACGGACTGCGCGGAGACGGAACCGATTACATCAGAATCAGCGGTTACAAAGGCTCCAGGGATGGGATGATTCATATATGTTTTTACGATAATGGGAAGGGCTTAAGAGAAGAACAGGTCCGCGGACTGAACGCCGCCCTGAAAGATGAGGAGACAGGAGCCCATATCGGACTTAAAAATGTTAACAGCCGGCTGAAGATTTTGTTTGGGAAAGAAAGCCGTGTGGAAGTGACGTCCAATGCACCGGAACCGGGCGCCTGTGTCCTGCTTGTCTTCGGACAGACCATGAAGCTGGATATGAAACTGCAGTACAAGGACCGGCCGGATTAGGGAAAATGCCTTCCCGCCAGCAGCCGGAAAGCGTTTTTTCGAACAAGTTCCGGGACGCCGGGAGCATGCCGGGAAATCATTTTCCCACATGCCCCGGCTGAAAATTCAGATATTGTCCAGATCGATTTTCCCATGCTCGTCTTCAAAATTGGAAACATGGATCTTCATGAGATTCTCCAGTTCCCGATTGGCGGAGCGGGCATTATATTCCGCCACATAACGGAATTTCTTCAGCACGCAGGAATCGGCCCTCAGTGTAAATTTTGACATATTTGAATCCATATGTTACCTCCTATGCCTCTGCCCGCCGTGACGCTGCAGGATCCCGGGCAGAGAGAATAAAGAATGCCTACTTTTTCAGGGTAATATTTGCGTTTTATTATAAATTCAAAAGTTGGTCAAAATCAGAAATGACGGCTATATGACGGCACAAAAAATAAAAAGTTTAAATTCATATTGACAAATGCTGGATTGCTGATTATAATAAAGCAGTGTGTGAAGCGAAAGATTTCCAGTGTGAATGTAGTTCGCATCCCAGCGATGAACAGGAGCCGCCATGTTAATAAACTTATCAGATGTATTGACATCCGAAGGCATGGAACAGTCCAGGGAGATTCCCCTTGAAATGACATGCTTTGAGTGCCGGATGGGAAGTTTTGAGATTCTTTCCAAATCTCCCGTATCCTTTCTTTTTACAAATGAGGGTCCCGGCAAGGTGAAAATCCGGGGAGGCGCAGAACTGGTTTTTGGGACAAGATGTGACCGGTGTCTGGAGGAAGTGCCTGTGGCGCTGAACCTGCGGTTCGAGAGAATTATTGCCGCACCGGGGACGGAAGATGAGGAAGCGGATGAATTGGGCCTGACGGAGAACTGTCAGCTCGATACAGAGACTTTCGTACACAACGAAATTTTGGTTAACTGGCCTGCGAAGATTCTGTGCAGGGAAGACTGCAGAGGGATATGTCCCGTATGTGGACAGAATCGGAATCAGAGGGACTGCGGGTGCGATACTTTCGTGCCAGATCCCCGTATGGCGGTAATACAAGATATCTTCAACAAGAATAAGGAGGTGTAACGATGGCGATTTGTCCGAAGAATAAATCTTCCAAGAGCAGAAGGGATAAGAGGAGGGCAAACTGGAAAATGACCGCGCCCACTCTGGTAAAATGCAGCAAGTGCGGAGCGCTCATGGTGCCCCACAGGGTTTGCAAGGCTTGCGGTTCTTACAATAAGAAGCAGGTTGTCGAGGTTGATTAAGGGGCCGGAGAGTGCTTGTGTCCGGGTTTATTATGTCAGCGAGGAAGGCAGGGCGTTCTGAGGAGCGCCCTTTTTTTATGCGCAGGGGCGCGTAAGGAAATCAGCAGCGAAAGCTGCACGCGCCCCGCGCGGCGAGTAGTGGAG
>OFFJ01000768.1_pt1 | contig 25643 bp, 19 predicted proteins | sample 1521261 | NCBI WGS metagenome assembly OFFJ01 (sample SAMEA3504122, study PRJEB24116) | mouse gut metagenome | biome: mouse gut; feature: mouse-associated habitat; material: faeces | place: Denmark | collected 2011 | reverse complement strand
GCATAAACAGCGGCTTCCAGAGCCCATTTTTACGTGTAATTCACAGAATATTCTGACAATAAACTTTTTCAGCTCCTAAATTTGGCTGTTCACACTTTGTTCATATTTATGCATTCCATTATATCAGAACAGGCCGCCTTTTTCAATATCAATATTACAAAAATCTGCTTAATTTTCCCCCCATTCTCCCACCCAAACTCCGCTTCCTGACATTCAATCCTAAATCTCCACAACCCACTCATACCCCCGCTCATTCTTCCGCCGCACCAGCATCCCAAACTCCACTTCCAGGCAGTCAATCCCGGCCTCATCGAATATCGTCTCCAACTCATGCTCCAGCCTGACAATATTTTTGTCAATCCCTCTCTTCTGCTTTTTCATCTCCAGTATTCTTCCGGTAATGTCCTGCACGCGCCTGTTAATATTCAATTCATCAAAAACCTGGCTCTCCTTCTCCTTCGTAAGGGTACGGCTTGTGGGAACCGTAATCTCTCCTCCCGACTCCTCCCCCGCCTTAATCGCGTGGAGTACAGGCGAGGGATAGCAGTTTTTCATACGGTTAAAATTGCAGTTACAGCCATACTCCGCAGTCACCTTCTGATACTGATCCCTCAGTTTCAGACAGCTGATCGGCTTTGCCGGAAGTTTCGAAATAAACTTTTCCGTGACAGAATACTGGTAATTCAAGGTGAATTCCATCACCTTATGTACAAACGCCTTTCCGTCCTCCCCCGCATGCCCAAACACATACAGCACTGACAGCCTCTCGAAATGGGACAGATATCCGGTTGACCTTGCTTTCTGGCACAGATACCGCATCAGATTGCACCGCTTCAATATCACCGCAATATTATCAGGAAGATAACCGAAACTGCCAAGATCCTCATCCACCTTGTTTTCTTTCACTGCCACATTCTTTGCCGGCGCCGCAATATTCAGAACCTTCTTTAAAGCCAGTCCCGTATAGCCGCCCATGTCCATAATGAATTTCCCGGGCTCCTGAACCGGGATAAAGTCCTCATCCAGGAAACAGCTCTGCCGTCCTGTCTTCGCATGATATCCAAAGGGAAGCTTAATTGCCTGTCCCGCTTTCCCGTTTTTCAGCCGCCCCTTATTGGGAAAAAATTCTATCGTAACCCCATCCGCCGTCTCCCCCATGCGGTTCTCCACAATGTCCTGCAACAGATTCAGATACCGCACGGATACCCACTCGGTAAACAAGATCCAGATATGGTACCCTCTATGTCCGCTTTCTTCCACCCAGCCGTATAATCCCAGCTTTTTCAGTTCTTCCTGTATCTTCTGCACCTGATTCGCCGCTTTCTGCATGCCCAGCCGGAATTTCTCCGCCGCATCGCCCGTTTCGAGCAATACCTTCTTCGACACATCCACGTCGATCACCATAAAGCGCGCCGTACTGTTCCCCCGCTGCACATAGGTTCCCGCCGTCAGTTCCCCCGCAAAATGCTTTTTCAACACCTCCTCCGTCAATGGCTCTGATTTCTGCTCATAGCATAGCTTCCCGTATTTATCCAGATTTTGCACTACATAAACGTCTTCTCTTCCAACAAACAGTTCTACATACTTTTTAAGCTGGGATTCCGTCAGCCTTACGGCTTCAGATTCCTCTTCCCCGCCTTCTTCCCTGACAGGCCTTATCCTGACAGGTTCGCTTTTCTTCTCCTGCTCTCCGTGAAGCCTGGATATTTTCTCCATAAAAGCCATAGCCTTATTAAAACATCCCGTATCGGAATAAATCTGCATAATATTTACAAGGGTTTCCTCATTTTCATCCTCCGTCAGCTTTCCGTAAAGGCTTAAAAGTTCCTCCGCATATACCCCGCCTGTCTCCGCCCCTGCATCCAGCGCAGCTACCTCATGGTAATCCTCCATCTCATACAAAATCATGCCCCGATTCCCCTTTTGCTCCCAGAACCGGCACAGATAAGTGCAGATTTCCCTGTTCATATTATGGAAAACTCTGCGGTTTTCTTCCAGTTTCCCACAATCCATTTCCTTATTCCATGTCATATATGCCACTGCCGCGAATTCATAAGCGGAAGCAATCTCCCTCTCCTCCCTGAAATACTGTTCCCAGCCTCCAAGTATCTCCGCGCCCTTTTTCAGCTTCTCCTGCAAATTCCCGGTTCTCTCTGTCAGCCACATTGTCTCCAGCCTTTCCTGGAGTCTCTCCTCTGCTTTCGCGGGAATTGCCTTTCCCTGTCTGTCAAAATGATACCCCAGGAATTCAAATCCCTCCCCCACAGACAAAATCCCCGTTTTCGCCTGGTTCAGTGTCAGCCCCAGTTTCCGCAGCAGTAGCGTTGCTTTCGCCAACAGATCCTCCAGCTTCTGCCGCTTTTTGCCAAACACAATCATATCATCGGAATATCGAATATAAAAATCGCTTTCATTGTCCATTATCCAGTCAAACTCTGCCAGATAAATATTGGAAAGCACCGGCGACATGACTGACCCCTGATAAATTCCTTCCCTTTTTTCTGTCAGTTCTCCAGTATCCGAGAGACACGGGGCAGTTGAAATCTTCCGGATCAGTTCCAGTGTGTCCTCCTCCGGAATCCGCTGCCGCAAGATTCGGACAAGTTTATCCGGGCAAATCGTGTCAAAAAAGCGGGCAATATCCATTTTCAGAACCCAGCCAATACTTCCCGCCTGTATCCGCCTCTCTATCTCCTCTATCGCCGTCAGGGCTGACTTCCGCGGCCTGTAGGCATAGACCGAATCAGAAAACGCTCCGTCATACATCCTGACCAGCTCATACGCAATCGACTGCTGCACTACCTTGTCGCACATACAGTAAAGCGCAACCTCCCGCTCCTTATCTCCCTTCTGCAGAGTGACAATTCTCACGGGATTTGTGGTATATGTATGCTCCATCAGGCTGATATTCAACTGTTTCAGCAGCTGTTTCCGCCTCTCGTCAAACATGTCCCATGTCACATTGTCCTCGCCGCAGGCAGGCTTATTCTTCTTAACCTTCTCCCATGCCATACCCAGTTTCTGCAGATCAGCTGCTCTGGAATAAAAACTCATCCCACACCTCCGTCATATCACAATGACCTTATCCTTTGCCTTGAAAACCGACGGCCTGTCCTGCCCGATCAGCTGCATTTTAGGAACACAGTTTCCGCACAGATAATAAAATCGGACACTCCCGTCATCCATGTCAACCGTTGCTTTCACGATTTCCCTGTAAAGCTTCCGGTATCCTGCCTCATCCAGATCGCACTCAAAAACGCTGTACTGAATCCTCTTCCCATAATCCGTAGTTCCCGCTATATAATTCCTTCTACAATGAAAACAGTATACGAAGCCCCATAAACACTGATAGAGTCTTTCAATACAATCAAAAATTTGTGTAGATAGAAATAAAAAGTAAATACATTCTACATTTCAGATATAGACAGTAATTCCGCTAAAATAAAGCCTTTAGAAATGTAGACAGAATTAACTGGCGGGAACTACGGATAATTCTCCAGTATCTTTGCTATTTTCCTTCTCCGCTTATCCGAAGTGATGTCATAGCTCACCACATACATCCTCATCCTCCAAATGGAATGGTATATAAGGAACCTTCCGTAAGATAGCCTTTTTCAAGATTGCTGCCTGCTTTTTCATCTGATTTCTGTAATGAATGCCCCGGCTTCCCGTCATCCATTCCTCAAATTCACAGCAGAATTTCCGAAAGCCATCTTCATTCAATGTGATCCTGTCATCTTCTGTATCAAAGTCAAATTGGTTTATCATTCTTTTATTACAGACATTTAGTACAAATCTGTCCACAACAGGCTGGCGGAATTCTTCCACAATATCAAGGGGCAGGGATTTCCTCCCGTATCTTATCCCATGCAGAAAACCAAGATACATTTCAAAAGATTCCGCGTCCAGCGCAGAACTGACTTCTTTGGTAAGAAATGTGTATCCAAGGCTGATCAGGACGTTGATCGGATCCCGGGGCGGTCTTCGGTTTCTGCCCCTGAACTGGAAATCGCAATGAAACATCTTTCCATAAGCTCCGAAATAGATATTGCTGCACATTCCCTCCACACCGAGTATCTCGTTGGAGGTTTCTTTCCGGGGCAGCGATTCCAGCAATCTCTCCATCTGCTCCACATCCCTTTTCCAGTCATAACCGGAATCCCCCCAACGGTGCTGCCGGATCATGAAAATCTGATTTCTCACCTTATTTTCTACAATGCATTTCGCCGTTTCCAGTCTTTTGGACAACTGGTTGTACAGCTCATACTGGGCAAAACGAAGAAATATGTTCTTTGAAGAATCCGATGCCGCCTGTCCCAGATATTTCCCCGAAAAAGAAAAGAAATTGACATTAATTCCCTGTTCCAGCATTTTGTGTAAGGCCTGCGTCGTCACCTGTACATTTCCAAATACCGCCATATTTTCCACATTTGCAACCGGAATTTCCAGCAGGGTGCGAGTTCCCTTGGTTACCGCAATCCGCTCGCTTTTCTTCTGAATACAGCTGCCCTGCTCTTTAATGTACAGTACTGACATGCTGTTCCTCCGGTCCCGCATAATACACGGACTGAAGCGGGGTGATCCACGCCGTTTTCTTCTTATATCCTGTATAATCGATTTCTTCCAGAACGCAGAATTCCTGAAACAGCTCTTCCACAAAACGCTTGAACCTGTCAAAATTTTCCTTTCCCACAGGTCCTAAACCATGTGCGAAAATACTGTTATTGCGCAGATACACCATTGCTCTGATCCTTTTCAGTTTGTCCGTCTGGCTTCCGCCTCCCGCACTGCTGATATCATCGTCCAAGGCCGCCAATATCATGAACCCATCCAGAAGCGATACCTGTTCTGCCAGATAAACGCTGCCGTTTTTGCCGAACACTTTGGCCTTTATGTCCCCATAACGTTCTTTTATGATTCCCAGAAGTTCCCTGGAATTCAGACCGCTCCATTCCGGATGCTTTTCCCTGTCCGGCCTGAGCTGCAGATAGTCCATTTTCGATACGAACAAGTGATATTTCGCAAGTCTTCGCTGCTCTATCATCTCCAGCAGACGGTATAAAAGCAGAGTTGCCATATCATATTTTTCCTGGGCTTCACGGATTGCCGCATTTTGAAGCATGGTGAACATCAGCGGAATCATATGCCTGGCGCTAGTCAGAATCTGCATCTGCTTTTTATCCCGGATCAAAGCCGACAGTTCACTGAGCGGTTCCAGTATCCGCTCCTGCTCCTCCAGAATATCAACCATGTCCATCATCAGAAAATGACCATGCATCCGCCTGTCTCTTTTCAGTTCTTTATTCAGTTTTGTAACGTACGCATAGGCTTTCGGAAAGTCGAGCGCGTCCCACATCTCGTACACATTGGCAAGCAAATAGACGAAGTTCAGCTGCTGCCTGATATTCGGATCAGGTATGCTTTCCTTCAGTTCAACCAGCTTCTCCCTGGCACCGGAATAATTATATTTTGAGAAAAGGGTAAATGCCTTTTCAATCTCTAAATCGCCGAAAACTTCCAGGGGATTGGTGATAAAAAACAATGTCTCGGAACCCGGCATGGGTTTCCGAAAATGCGGCAGATATTCATTGCTTCCCACATAAAGCAGCTGAACATTGATCATGGCCCCGGCCATGGCGGCGGCAGCGGACATGGCTTTGGTTCCCCCGGTAAAATCGATGTACAGCTTCTGCGGCTGTCCCCAGGCCAGAAATGCCCGCTTAATTTCCATATAGATATCGCTGGGATCCGTCTCACTGACAATTGTCTTCTGGTAATTTTCCGCTTCCAGCTCGCAGTATTTCACGATTTTCTCCAGATATTTTTCTGTTTCCCTGGTACACAGAAAGAGCAGTTTCTCCGGCCTGAGCAGTCTGATATTCAAAACCAGAGGCTCATAAGAAGTTCCTACCGATAAAATCAGGTATTCCACTTTTTCGTATACTTTACAGCTGTTTCTGGTGACGAAATCTTCCTCGATCAGCTTCATCAGTTTTTTCTCATAAAACAGTTCGGCAGCTTCTCTCTGTTTCAGTGTTTTCCGCTCCAGCTGCATCCACTTTTCAGTCATGGCATCCAGAGAGTTTTCCTTTGTTCTTTTTTCGTTCATATGTTTCCCTTCTTTCGCATTTTACTGAATGCTGATAATGACGGTCTTCCGGCGCTTAAAAACGCCTCTGGGGCCGGCTTATCCAAGATTGGTTTAACGATACCGTAAAAGAACTAATTTTTCCAGTAATGTTATGTGGTTATTGCAATGAAAGAATTTGGAATGTTTTTTATCTGCATGAATTGTTTTTGAAAAGTGGAAAAGCATTGCTTTATAAGTTCCGAAATCGGATACAGGGGGAACTCAAACAGGCTGAGGGCCTGATGCCAGAATCGGCGGTAGCGCAAAATGATAGAGCGTATATTATTTTCGTCTATGGAAAGATTCGAGGAGAGGATTTCGGTATAACCTGCTTTTTGCTTGTAAGAATGAATAACAGCAACCTGTTCTTTCAGGGAAATCTGCGAATAAGGAACGATAGACGACAGAAGAATTGCATGGGTATGTCCGCAGAGAGTACATTTCACACGACAGATACGAAGCCGAAACTCTCCATTTGGTGCTTTAACTGTCCGTTCATAACTCCCGTGATGGATCAGACCGCCGGTATGGCCACAGGGACATTGAATATCCGAAAGCTTCAGCGAGGCAATGATATCGTCATAGGATTTTTGTGATATGGTGTGGGAAGCTATGTTGGGAATTTCTATAGTTATCATTTATTAATCCTGTGTTTAAAAATTTGAGTCCATGATTACAATGGGTCTTTATTGTGTAATGCCTTACAACGGGTCTCTCCCATTTCTACGTAAGAAAAGGGCAAGAGATGCCAGAAATAGTGTATGTGCCAATGCCCTAAAACGGGCTTCCCTCATTTCTACGCTGAGGTTGAAGCAGGCAACAAAGCAATCGCTAATGTGTCAATGCCCTAAAACGGGCTTCCCTCATTTCTACGGAATACGAAAGGAGAACATCATGAAAGGTTATTTTGTGTCAATGCCCTAAAACGGGCTTCCCTCATTTCTACGGATGTTATTGCAGGTCTTGCAGGTCAGCAGATTGAGTGTCAATGCCCTAAAACGGGCTTCCCTCATTTCTACAATGCCTGCGGGGAAACGTATGTGAGAACAGTAGAAGTGTCAATGCCCTAAAACGGGCTTCCCTCATTTCTACGCAAAGCAGGAGGCAGAGCGTAACCGGAAGAAGAAGAGTGTCAATGCCCTAAAACGGGCTTCCCTCATTTCTACAGAGCGAGTCTACCGGCAGTCTGAAAAGTTGTTGAAGCGTGTCAATGCCCTAAAACGGGCTTCCCTCATTTCTACGGTCGGATCCGGGAACCCGCATAAACAGCGGCTTCCAGAGCCCATTTTTACGTGTAATTCACAGAATATTCTGTCAATAAGCATTTTCCGACCTAAAAATGGGCTGTTCACAGTTTGTTCATATTTAACGAATTCATTATACCAAAATCCCCCTTCTTTTTCAATATCATTTTTATCTTTTCTCCAAAATCCTCCAAAATCCAACTACCCCAATGATACAATTCCATTCTCCTCACCCGACAACATACTGCCCAAACCCCATACTGGTATTCTTCCCGATATGTGTCAGCTCCCCCGCATACAAAAGCGGAACAAATGTCTCCTCCGCTCTGATCTCCATCTCCCCCTCTATCCCCTCCAGATAGATAACCCTGTCATGGGTACCGGAATACCGCGGAACCCTCACCGGCCGCACTCTCTGATCCACAATCTCAACCGCCCCCTGGAACGGGCATCTCCGCTCCATCACGTTCCCCTCCATGCAGTTCAGCAGATAAATCCGCCTGTATATGGAATACACCAGAGCCTGCTCCTGAAATTCCCTCAGAAACCGTCCCTCATGCTTCTGTGTCAAAGGCGAAACAAAACGCATTTTCACAACCTGTCTCCCTGGGCTCACCCGTTCCGCCGCATATTCCGATATCATCTCCGGTCTCAGATAAGCAAGGCATACCTCATCCCGATTCAGAACCTTGTCTCCATGATGATTTTCGATCTCAATCAGCCGGAAACGTGCCTTCTCCTTTCCCACGCCATGCATTCCAAGCCAGTAAACAGCCTGCAAAACAGCAGGAAAATGAACAATGACATTCCCGAACAAGGTCATCCGGAATCTCAGCGTGTCTCCCTTATGAAAATTCGTCCTTGTATCTCCGCATTCATATACATATCCCAGACTTTCCTTCTTCTGTACATAATCCGGCACTATCTTCAGTTTATGGTAATAGATCTGCTGAACCACACACTCCTCCGCGAAACTGCATTTTTCACAGTCCCGGTTACCGATACAGTTTCCCTGAAGAAGCATTTCTCCTATGCCGCCCCTGAGCATCGAAACCTTATGCACCGGCAAATGGGTTTCTTCCGGAAATTCCAGCGTGAAACAAAGCCTGCTATATCGAATCTGCAGCAAATCTTCCATGGCAGCTCCTCCTCTCACATCTCCGTTAAGATTATCTGCGCATACCAGTATCATCTGACTTCTTTTCAAAAATGCCCGCTCTGTGCAACGGCATCTCCTGAAACAGGATTTTCCATGTATTCCGTGACCACGGAATATACGGGAACGGATACCGCGGCCGCCAATTCCTTCATGATGGCAGTCCGAAGCTTCGGCACGCTTCAGCATTGCAAGCCCAGGCGTGAACCGCCGCTTTATGGACAGGTTCTTTCTGAATGTAATAATCTCATGATATCATACCTTTCCAAGGCAAGTAAAGACAGAAAAACGGAAATGTTTCTCATTTAAGTGGACTCTGCCCGGCAATCATGATAAAATAATGAAATCAACCAGGTAAGTACAATCACTGCAGATTTATACTGCATGTCCGGAAATATATCACATTGGAGAATGTATATGCGTTTTGTTAAGAAGAATATCTATATACTGTTTGCCGCAATCGGCTTCCTGTTCCTGTTCTGTTTTCTGACAGAAGCTGATCTGGCAAAGAACGGCAATATAATCTGGACCCTCCCCTATACCGTAAAAACACTGGCTCTCAGTATCATCGGCGGCACTCTCGGCGGTATAGCCATCTGCCTGACAATATGCAGACTAACGAACCATCCATGCGCGCCTTCCGCCCAGCCTCTCAGAAAAGGAAGCAACGCCGCAATAACCGGAATGCGCCTCTTTTTCAATAAAGTCACGCAGCCTCAATTATTTATCAGCAGCCTTATTCTGATCATACTCGCCTGGCTCCCCAGCTACCTGGCCTTCTACCCCGGTATATGCGCCTATGATACCCCCACCCAGACAGCGCAGATTGTAAGCGGAGAGTTTATTGACCACCATCCCATCGCCCATACCCTGTTGCTCAAAGGCACGATGCAGTTGGGCGAGACCCTTACCGGAAATGTAAACACCGGAATCGGAATTTATACTTTTCTGCAGTTACTGTTCCTGGGCGCGGTTTTTGCCTGGGGAGTGACATTCCTGAGAAAACACAGCATCGGCATAGCCGGGCTGATAATCGTACAGGCCATCTGCATGTTCTACCCCTTTCACTGGTATATGAGCATCAGCATGACAAAGGATATTATCTTTACCGGCTTCTTTTTATTACAGTTAATGAGCCTTGCCGGGATAATGCTGTCCCCCGGGTGCGGCAAATTGTCCGTGCTTCTGTTCCCTGCCAGCACAGTCGGCATGATAGCATTCCGAAGCAACGGCCAATACGCCTTTATGGTACTGCTGCTGTTCATCGCGTTGGCAGCCATATTCGGTAAAGAACACAAAAAATGGGGAAAGCTGTTCCTGTTGGCTCTGTCAGGCTTTCTGGCAGGCATATTGCTGCTGCAGCTTCTCTTCCGGGTCACGGGTGCAGAGCCGGCGGACAAGCGCGAAATGCTCAGCATGCCGATTCAGCAGCTGGCCAGAGTGATGGTTTATCACGGAGGCATCGGCGTGCTTCCGGAGGATGACAATACTCTGACGGAATCGGAAAAAGCCCTGATCAATGATTTTCTTCTGGATGAGGCATACCGGGAATACGATCCCCATATTTCCGATCCGGTAAAAAGGCATACAAATACCTATGTGGTCAGATACCGCTCAAAAGAGTTCATTCTCACATACCTTAACCTGCTTGCACGGTATCCCGGCGACTTTCTGAATGCCGCGTTGGAAATCAATGCCGGCTATCTCTACCCGGGAGATGTGAGCCATGCCTTCATCAATGCGACAGAGTCGCAAAGCGGGCTCGGATATGTGCAGACCCGTTGGGAAGAGGGCACCTTAAACAGCAGAGGGATTTACAAGGACTCGAAATGGGAGCATCTCCATGCGAAAATGGAACGCTGGGCGAATGAAAACGCTTACCTCAGACTCCCACTTATAAAATATTTGTTTATGCCGGGTATATGGCTGTGGCTGTATTTATTCCTCTTCGGCTGCCTGGCCATCAGACATGCCGGAAAGCTGTGCCTGCCCCTGGCGCTTGTTTTGGGATATTATGCGACTCTGTTCCTGGGCCCTACCGTGCAGCTTCGCTATATTTATCCTGTCATGGCTGCATATCCCTTCCTGCTGCCGCTGTATATAAATGCATCTCGAAACCGCACGGAGCAAATATTCTGACGCTTCCGTGCCTGCCATTGAAAAACATGCTGTCTCCATGATACCGACGAGTTGAAAGTTCTATTTTTCAAACTAAATATTGTACTTTATAGTGAATAATGACTACTATATATAGTATGTGCTTCTCTGCAAATGTGAGAGTTTTCAACTTTCCAACATGATAGAAAGGACGAAATAAAAATGGATCGGAAACACCGTATGCCCACAGCGATAAATCTCTGGCTGGCCCTTGGCCTGGCAGGCGTCCTGCTTACTATGCTGCCCTGCCTCCTGCTGGGAGAAGATGCGATCTATGTCTACCTGGACCAGTTGGACGGAGAGATGATTGCCTACATCCTACAGGCAAGGCATCTGTTTCAGGGCAACAGCATCGCCGAATTTATGAACGGTGCCTCCAGTACTGCCCTGACCGTTCCCGCGCCTTTGGCAGTGCTTCTGTTTTTGACGGGAAATAACTGCGGCGCTCTCTTTTTGATGGGCCTGCTCGGGAAATTGTGCGGGTATGCCGGAATGTATCTGCTTGTCAGGGAATCCGGCGGAGAAAAATGGATTGCCGCACTGACAGCCTTTCTCTACAGCTGCATCCCTTTTCTGGCAGTGTACGGCCTGGCGGAATTCGGAATCCCCATGCTGTTCTGGGCCGCCCTTCAGATGAAAAAGGGAAGGCATCTGTTTGTATCCTGCTTTTATTTCGTTCTTTATGCCCTGTGCTCTTCTCTTGTACTGGTCGGATTCGGGGTTCTGGGGATGGGTATGGCCTGGATTCTCCTGAATCCGCTTTCCGGGTACCTGACAGGGAAAAGGGACGGGCAGGGCATCCTGTGTCCGGCAGGAAAAGGAAAACGGCAGAGAATCCTGTGTCGGGCAGATAAAGGAAAACAGCAGAGTATTTTGCGCCTGACAACCGCATGGCTTCTCCTTCTCGCCGTATATCTGGCGGAAAACCAGTTGCTTCTCCGGGAACTGCTGGGAATCGGCGGAAAATTTATCACCCATAAATCAGAATATGCGCTGGGAGCCCAACCCTTTATTCAGGGATTTATCACCGGCCTGCTTAACGGTGTACAACATGGAAAAGGATACCATCTCCTGCTTCTGGCATGCATATGTATCGCTGTCATACCGGGCCTTATCCGCATATTTCACCCCGGTCACAACGTTACGGATTCCGCACTGGCTCAGCGGATAAGACCGCTGTTAACTACAATCGGCTTCTGCCTGGGATGGAATGTTTTCTTCGCTCTGCTGTCCGCTCTCTGGAATTCCGCCTCCGGCATAAGCCTGCGCTCCCATCTGTCTTTTCTGGGCGCGTTCCAGTTGGACCGGCTGCTCTGGCTGTCCCCCTGCCTGTGGTATCTGGCGGCGGCATGCGGGCTGTCCATCCTCTGCAAGCTCTGCCGAACCCGTTTGCGATATGTATTTTTCCTGCTGCCGGTGACTGCAGCCTTCGGCATGACAGCGCTCTGGTCCTTATACTCCGGTGAATTCAAACTGAATCTGCAGAAACTGAAAAACCCGGGCTATGAAATGCTCAGTTACCGTGACTACTACGCTATCGGCGTCATGGAGCAGGTACGGGATTTTCTGAACGCTTATACCGGAAAAGGCGTTGACGAATATCGTGTAGTCAGCCTTGGCATCGACCCTGCGGCGGCACTGTACCATGGCTTTTATTGTCTGGACGGATATTCGAACAATTATTCACTGGATTATAAAATGCAGTTTCGCGAAGTAATTTCACCGGAACTGGCGAAAAGCGAATACCTGAGGCAGTATTACGACGGATGGGGCAACAGATGCTATCTTTTCAGTTCGGAATGTCCGGGATATTACACCATTGAAAAACACCAATTTTATTTTCAGGACTATCAACTCAACGCGAAGGCACTTTATGACATGGGCGGAAGATACCTTCTCTCTGCCGCATATATTTCTAATGCGGAAGAACAGGGGCTTACGCTGTTGAACGAGACACCTTTCGAGACTGACGGAAGCTATTATGCCATTTATATATATGAAATATCCATTTTCTGAATTTTCTCTTTAGATTCGAAGAAATTGTTGCGGAACCGAAGCCAATGTGCCATAATAGATCTTAGGTTGCAGGGTTCGCGCAGCGGTTCCTGCAACAGAATTCAGGTTGCAGGGTTCGCATAACGGTTCCTGCAACAGATCTTAGGTTGCAGGGTTCGCATAACGGTTTCTGTAACAGATCTTATACTGCAGACCACCAGAATTTACAGTGATGCCTCTGGAAAAGTACCTGGTTGGAGGTCTGCAGTCGGGTTGTACTGCAAATTCAATCAATGCGCAGTACAAATTGACATCTAAAGCTAAAAGAGGTTGAAAGAAATGAATGACAGTCGGAACTGGAGCACTGCCGGGGAGCAGATGAAAAGCGCCCTTGCAGAAGCTCTGCAAAGCGGAGATTTTAAGAATCTCAATGACCTGGTGTCCCAGACAGTGACAGATGCCGTAAATGAAGTCGGAAAGCATGTGTCCTTTATCAATAACGGAAACCCGCAAAACCGCCAGAACAAGCCCGGTGAGCCTTCAAATGCATCCTTTAACAGCCAGCAGCAGGCGCAGCGTCAACAAGCTCAGAGTCAGCAGGCGCAGAACAGTATTCCGGTCTGGCAGCAGCGCGCCCGGGAGCGGGAATTGAAAAAGCAGCAGGAATGGCAGGCACTGCAGCAAAGGCAGCAGGAGCAGTCCCGCCGCAAAAACCTTCCTTCTATTAAAATGCGGAAGGTCGGCAATGTATCCAATGTGCTGTACCAGGTATTCGGCGGCATCGGCCTGGGCATCACCAGCCTGGTAACCCTGGGCCGCTTCTTCGCCCTGCTGGCCGGAGACACCACATTCGCCGGATGGATCGTGAACCTGGTGTTCCTCTTCGGTTTCTACAGCATGGTCCGTCTCGGTGTGGGACAGAAAAAGCGCCTGAAACGCGCAGAGCGTTATCTCCAGCTATGCGACTACAGGGTATACGGTCAGATCGAGCATCTGGCAAAGGGTACCGGAAAAAGCAGGGGCTATGTCGTCAGGGATCTTCAGAAGATGCTGGAACTGGGTATCTTCCCGGAAGGGCATCTTGATGAGCAGAAGACCTGCTTCATGCTCAATGATGTGGTCTACAGGCAATATCTGGAAGCAGAGAATAACCGCCGCCTCAGAGAACTGGATTCCAGAAAGGCTCTTGAGGACAAAAAAGCCGAGCAACCCGTAACAGAGCAGCCCGCGCCGGAAGTATCCAGTGCCCAGGAATCAGAGTTTCATTCCATGATAGACGAAGGAATGGAATATATCCGCAAACTGCGGGACTTAAACGACAGGATTCCCGGGGAGGTCATCTCCGCCAAACTGTTCTGCCTGGAGAATCTTCTGCGAGACATATTTGAAAGTGTCAAACAGCATCCGGAGCAGATGGACCGTATGCACAAGCTGATGAGCTACTACCTTCCCACCACCCTGAAGCTAGTGGAATCCTATGAGCGTTTTGACAAGGTCAGCGCCCCCGGGCCTGACATCATCAAAGCGAAAGCAGAAATTGAAAACACCCTGGATACCATCAATCAGGCCTTCCGGGAGCTTTTAAACAACCTGTTCCAGGACAGCGTATTTGACGTGACTACCGATGCCCAGGTTCTTAAAACGATGCTGGCGAAAGAAGGACTGACCAGGGAGATGGACTTTGCAGGCTTTGACGGACGCCCTTAAGCGGACCCCGCACCCTGGCTGTTATCCTTGTGTTTATATTCATTCCTGTCAAAGGAGCACCGCTTCTATTGTATATCATTTTCCTGTCCTGTACAGACGAAACATGCGTCAGTAATATTTTCGGTCAGGAATGTACATACTTGCCAGGAATTGCCGAAAAATAACCGATACCGTCTGTTTCGGAAAATCCCGCCGCTGTTCGCTCTGCTCTGACCTGCGCAGCGAATTGTGAATTTTCCATGCAATTTCAGGATTGAAAATTTACCCTACAGAATCTGCAATATATATGGAGGAAACGAAAATGAACAATGATTTAGATGCCATGTTAAAGGAAGCCCCTTCTCTTACCTTTGAGCCCTTCGGGGCAGAACCCAAGCCGGAAACTCCTGTTGTAAAAGAAGAAACGCCGGCAGCCCCCGAGGTAGTGCTGACACCGGAGGAACAGAAGATGGTAAATGATTTCGCAGCCCAAATCGATATTACCAATACCCAGCTTGTCCTGCAGTACGGTGCCGGCAGCCAGAAGAAAATTGCCGACTTCTCCGAAAATGCGTTGAATAATGTGCGGACTAAAGACATGGGTGAAATCGGACAGATGCTGGCAGGAGTGGTAGCCGAGCTGAAAGAGTTCGACAATGAGGAAGAGGAAAAGGGAATTCTGGGATTCTTCAAAAAGAGCTCCAATAAGCTGGATAACCTTAAGATTAAATATGATAAAGCCGAGGGCAACATCAACCGCATCTGCAAAGTAATGGAAGAGCATCAGATCACATTGCTCAAGGATGCAGCCATGCTAGATAAGATGTATGAATTGAACCTGAATTATTTCAAGGAATTGTCCATGTATATTCTGGCCGGCAAGCAGAAGCTGGAACAGGCCAGAACCGTGGAGCTTCCCAAGCTTCTGGCCAAGGCAGAGCAAAGCGGCCTGCCTGAGGATACCCAGGCGGCGAACGATTATGCGTCCATGTGTGAACGTTTCGAGAAGAAGATTTATGACCTGGAGCTCACCAGGACCATTTCCATGCAGATGGCTCCCCAGATCCGTCTGATTCAAAGCAATGACACTGCCATGTCGGAGAAAATCCAGTCCACTCTGGTCAATACCATCCCTCTCTGGAAGAGCCAGATGGTCATCGCCATAGGGCTGAACCACTCCACCGAGGCTGCCAGAGCCCAGAAGGAAGTAACGGACATGACCAATTCGCTGCTGAAGAAAAATGCCGAGACGCTCAAGATTGCCACTATTGAGACCGCCAGAGAAAGCGAGCGCGGCATCGTGGATATTGAGACTCTGACTGCCACGAACAAGACATTGATCAGTACACTGGACGAAGTTATGAAGATTCAGGAGGACGGACGTGCCAAGAGAAGAAGCGCGGAACAGGAACTGGTACGTATCGAAGACGAGATGCGCCAGAAGATGCTGTCAGTAAGCCGCAATTCCGGTCGTATGTGATAATATGCCGCCCTGGTGAATATGTGGCGGCATAGCCTTACAAAAAACAGGGGCTGTCGGAGTGAAAATGGATTTTCCCGACAGCCCCTTCTCCTCGCTTTGTCATACGGAAGCGAAACCGCTGTACAGACCATGTATTTCTACTTACAGCCAAAATCCGGACAGCGGCGCATAAACATCTGCCTGGATAACTGCAGCGCAAGCGCTCACTTCCTCACCGATACATCTGCATATGCAGAATTCCCTTACATCATCTGTAAGCAATGATTGTCATCAGTGCTTTTCTCTGCCCTTCAGCAGGCTCCTTCAGTTTCCCGCTTTTCAAAAGCGCCTGGAGACAGTGCATCAAAAACCACCCGTCCGTACTGAATACCGACTGCAGTTCATATTCCTCCACTTTCCTCAGATGGGGAGGAACGGCTTCCAGCGAGGCCTTCCTGTAAGGCTCCATAAACTCCTCAAACGCAAGCCGGTATTTCTCCCGAACGCGCTTTCCCACAGCCAGCAGCTTTTCCTGTATCTCCCTGTTTTCCAGAATGACAACCTGCCAGGCTGCCTTGAAATCCCCTTCATAATCGCCGTTGGTTTTCACATAGCCCTGTTCTGCCAACCATGCATATTTGTCTTTGGACAGACGCTCCTGCGCCTCTCTTGCATAGAGCGAAAGAACCCTTCTGGCTTTCTCGGAATAGCGCCCCCCCGGCGTCTCCCGGTCGGACCATTCACTGTCAATCTGCCACAGAATATGCTCACTGTCCTCGTTCCAGTTCCACATGGGACCGGACCAGTTGTTCATGTATATATAATCCTCTGGCAGCACCAGATTGTCAGGAACTACCGCCGCGGTCACAATATTATGCCCGCCGTCCGGACGGATGGTGGCAACCTCCTCAAAGGATATGGAATGGAATCGGATAGGATTAAATTTCAGTTCGCCGGATTTTCTCATAGTGTCCATACCTCTCTTCAACTCTTTTTTCGCCTCAAACAAGTGCCATTTGACTGTCGTCTGGCCCAATCTCAGCCCCCGGAGCGGCCAGTACCTCCGCCACTTCATCAAGGGAGACTCCCGTCATGCTCTTCGCCGCATCCCGGTAGTAATTGCTGAGCGCATTGTGCGCCACTATCCAGATAAACTTCCCTGTGTCTCCGATATCATCCTTTGCCAAAAGCGCCCGGAACGCCTTCATCACAATCTCCTGGGACAAATCTTCCGCATCATGAATGTTTTTACACCGCTTCAGGGCAAACCCGAAAACCGGTTTCAGATATTCCGTTATAATCCTCTCTGCATCCTGTCTGTTCACTTGTCTCTACCTCATTGCCAAATCTTATTGAAAGCTTTCACTTATATAGACACGATAGATGAAAAAGGTTGGGAAAATTTTACGCTATCGTAATATTTTTATCCGCAAATCGGTTAAATTCCAGCCGGTGAGCCACGCTGAGCACCGTAGCGTTCCTCTGCTTCTGCTCTTCCCTGAGCACAACCGCTATCCTGTCCTGGGTGGCGGCATCCATCTGGCTGGTAGCCTCGTCCAGCAGGATTACTTTCTTCTCATCCAGCAGACACCTGGCAATGGCGATTCGCTGACGCTCCCCGCCGGACAAAGCCATTCCCTGCTCTCCCACTGCCCGGTCCAGCCCGCCTTCTATCTCGGACAGAATCCCTGTTTTCTCCGCCGCCCTTTCCAGCTGCTCCTCCGTGGCATCCGGTCTCACCAGCAACAGATTCTCCCGAATCGTCCCCTGTATCAGCACCGGCTCCTGAGGGACATAGGAAATAGATTTACGCAGGTCGTACAGATTGATTTCCTCAATGGGACGCCCGTCAACCCGGATACAGCCTCCGTCAGCCTGGTAAAACCGCAGCAAAAGTTCGAGAACCGTACTCTTTCCTATGCCGCTTGCCCCTGCAATGCCCACCCAGTCGCCCTGCCTTATCCTCATATCCCTATGGAACAGGATATCCTTCTCCGTATTGGGATACCGGAACGTTACATCTTCAAATACAATCTCTTTTTCAAAATGCCAGCTTTCCTTACCTGCCTTTGCCCTCTCGTCCTCCAGCTCCAGATAATCCTGTATTGCGGCCACCTCGCCTTTGGCCTTCCTGTACCCATTATAGGTTGAAATCAGCTCCGTGAAAATAGTATGTATCCTGGAGGCATAGCTTACCGCCGCTGTCATATAGCCAATGGAGATGGCCTGCATGGCTGCCAGAACTGCCGCAATGATAAAGGTGGCCCCGTAGAAAAAGCCCGGCATGAGAGTGGATGATATTCCGCCCACGAAATTGTCAAAAAACGCCACTCTTCCCCATATTTTCAGCACACCGTTCTGCATTTCCTCCACCTGCCCGGTCACCCGCCTCTCCAACACCTGCGCCTTCACCAGCCTTATGGAGCGGAAAGCCTCCTGCATCTGTTTCCGGTATCCGGCATTGAATGCTACCACCTTCTCAATCAGAGCCTGAAGCCTGCTGCCCGCCAGTTTCATCAGCAGAAGGCTGACGGGAATATACAGCATCTGAAATACGGCGGCCAGAATATGAATTCTGCACAACAGTACGAAAACAATCGCTCCGCTCACCGCATTGGACAGCAGCCTGGGAAGGTCTATGGTCCACACCGCGATATAAGACACGATATCGGCAGAAGCTTTCTGCGCCAGCTCCGAGGAGTGGTTTATGTCAAAGAAAGCCATGGGCTGGTGTATGAGCTTGTCAAAGCACTCCAGGTTCACCTGCGCAATCAGTTTACGGCTCTGAAGCATCAAATAATACTGATACCAGTTGTAGCCGAAAGTCACCAGAACCGGAATGCCGCAGAATACCATAATACACAGAACCACCCTGGCAATCTCCCCGGCAGGGATATAGATATCGATGAGCGCCGGCATCAGCATCACCGGAATCAGGGATACCACCTGAATCAGCATCGACAGCACAAAAGACACCACGGCAATTACCGCCACTTTCCGTCGAAAAGGATTGATTGCTTTTTCCATAGAGGCCCCCTTCACCTGATACCGAACCGGGCGCAATATTCCAGTACGATATTACGAAAATGTTCATACTTGAAACCATTCTTTATGTCGGTAGGGTCTATATAGGCACCAGACTGCAGATTTTGAATGATGGCTTCCGCCACAAAACATTCAAAAATATAATCGTTGGTAAATCCTTCTTCGATATCTACGTCCATCCCCTCATTGATTCCGCGGACTGCATGACGGTAAATCGGATTCTGCTTTCCGAGAAGCTCTCCCATTTTTGCAAGGCATTTCAATCCTTCCGACATGTCGGAAAATGTTATTTTCCCTTTATATGTCAGCGCTTTCTCTCCACCGCTCAATATGAAATCTACCGTAGTTTCCAAAACACTTGCCAAGTCAGGCAATATGGCAGTATCAGGCAGAGCCTCCCCGCGCTCCCATTTACTGACCGACTGAAAGGTCACACCTAAACGCTCTCCTAAATCGTTCTGTGTCAACCCTTTCTCTTTTCGCAGTGCTGCTATCTGATTTCCCACCTTTTCCTTATTCATCCATATACCTCCCTGCCCTCTTCAATCGGCAATCGTCCTTTGTAGACACTTCCCTAATTATCTTAAAACAACTGGCGGAATTGAGCAATAACGCGCTGATTGAATCTTTTGTACCGGATACTCAACCTGCGCGTGAGTATATGATGTAATGTGATCATATTACAGAAATCTCTTCGCGAACCCTGTAATCAAAAAGTTATCCCGGCAGGAAACGGCCGGATGGCCATCGTACCATGTGCGTTGCTATGCACATGGTATACTGCAGACCGCCAGGATTTACAGTGATGCCTCCGGGAAAATACCTGGCTGGCGGTCTGCAGTCGGGTTGTACTGCAAATTCAACCGGTGCGCAGTATAGTATATATTATATCTGGCGCTTCTCATGGGCATTGTCCGTTTTTACTGTTGTTCAGCAGACTCCAGGCATCTTCTGCCGTCTTCGCGTAATATTTCTGGAGTTTATCCGCAATGGCTTCCTCTTCTGTGCCATCATCACGATGTGACTGGATGAAAATGCGGATTCCCTCTTTCTGTTCCTCCTCTCGTCCGACCTTTTCTCCTTCTTTCCGGCCGGCCTTTTCTCCTTCTTTCCAGCCAACCTTTTCTCCTTCCATTCTACTGTCTTCTATCATTTCTTGGATTGCCTGACACATATTATACCTATCTCCTTCCTTATATTTTTTCCTGTTTTCCATAAATCCCTTTACTCCCATCAATATGCCCACCGTGTTGGCGGTCTCCTCATCCATCTGTCTGTCTGTACACCGGATTCTTCTCCAATAAACTGCGCAAAGCTGCCTTATTCTTTCTGAGTGGAAGCAACGCAAACAGAATCCCCAGAGATGTCTGAAAGCCTGCACCGTCCACAGGCTCATTGGCGCAAACCAGACGCATGGGATAATCCGCAAACCACTTCTCCCATTCATGACGTTCTCCGCCGTGGCCTGCCGATCCAAAATCCATCATATCTTTCAGGCATCGCGGGCCATCCCATTCTTCCACACCATGATACAGGCATAATGTATAGACCGGCGCGATACGGTCTTCTTTCCGAAACTTTCCCAGCCTCTCTCCGGCATTGGCATAGACTTTCTTTTCGCCGGATAAGTCCGCCTCCTGATTTTTCCTCTGAATCCGCCGAATCTGCTGCCCGTACTCCCTGCAGTCATACTCCATGATGCGCCACGGCATACAGTACGCAATATCATGCTGCGCCTCCACAGCCAGAATCCTCAGCCATCCGCCCGACTCCAGCCTTTTCTTGATGTCACGTATCCTCTGTCCGCTTTCTCTGCCTTTTCCAGCCTGCACAGCCAGTCCGTCCTTTTCATCCTTTTCATCCGGAACCGCCACATATACTTCGGATGCTTCCCTGAGATCCTGCGGCTTTACCACCTGCATCCCCCCAAAATAGGAATAATTAAACAACTCGGCAAAGCGCGCATTGTCTTCCAGATAAGTCAGCAATGCATCATTTTTCTTCCCCATAATGCTTCCTCCTCTTTTTCAGCAGGAAACACCTATAACAGCACTGTCCCTGCTTTTTTCTTGTTCTTTGTTCTTTCAAGCTTCCTCTCTTCTCAGTGAAAAACAGCAGAAACGCTATTAAACCTTAGAAATACTGAAATTAAGATTTTGTGAAACGCATTTTCCACATTGTTAGAATAACCCACATATCAGGGATTGTCAAGCAATATTTTCGGCATCAATGTTGCAAGTCAATAGTGCAGTCAAATCCCATGCATCTGTTTTTTCCAGGGAACTATTACTGTTTTTTACCCGGAAACTGTCACAAGTATCACCCGGCAATTGTCTCAGACGCTTCCTCGCTATAATACTGCGCCTGGGCCGTCCACAGCTCATAATACTTCCCGTTCGTCTCCTGCATCAGAGACTCATGGCTGCCTCTCTGCACCACCCGCCCTTCATGGAACACCGCGATATCCCCGCAGAACCGGCAGGAAGACATACGATGGGAAATGTACACAGTAGTCCTGTCCGCCACCAGGTCATTGAACCGCTTGTAAACCTCATATTCCGCCCTGGGGTCCAGAGCCGCCGTAGGCTCATCCAGCAGCACAAAGGGCGCTCCCTTGCACACAGCCCTGGCCAGAGCAATCTTCTGGGCTTCCCCGCCGGATACCTCCACGCCATCCTTATCGAAATCCCGATATAAAACAGTTGGCAGACTGTTTCCATGATTCTCCAGAAATTCCTCCATTCCGGCCTTCCCCAGGGCATCCCGCACTGCCTCCTCCTGATAGTCTTCAGACACCGCCACATTTTCCCCCAATGTAAAGGAAAACAGCTGAAAGTCCTGAAACACCACGGAGAACAGGCTCATGTATTCCTGATAATCATAACGGCGGATATCGATTCCGTTCATGGTAATCGTCCCTTCCGTAGGGTCATACAGCCGGCACAAAAGCTTGATAAAGGTGGATTTGCCGCTGCCGTTCATCCCCACCACAGCCATCTTCTCACCGATCCGGAATTCCAGATTAATATCCATCAGAGCATAGGTATCGCTGCCGGGATACCGGAAAGAAACATGGTCAAATATGATCTTATACTCACCGTCCGCCCGCTTCTCCACCGGCAGACAGCCCTTATTCATCTGACTGGGCGTATCCAGAAGTTCGAAATACCGTTCGAGATAATCCGCGTTAAACCACAGTGTCACCAGACATTCCCACACACCGCGGAAATTCTGGATTAAATTGGTAATACTCTGGGTATACTGAGTCATTCCGCCCAGAGTAATCTTCCCTGTAACCGCCGCAAATCCGGTGAGACACCAGTTCAGAGCCACAGTGGCCTCCTCCGCAAAACCTGAAGCAACCTCGTAAGGAATTCCCCTGCGTGAACGCCTGTCCAACGCCCTGTCATTATAATGATGTGTAGCCATCAGCCTGCCGATCATCAATTTTCCCAGCTGATAGATACGTATCTCCTTTCCCCTTTCGTACTGATTAAAGTAGTCCAGATACCCGTCCCTCTGAGTACAGTTTTCGCTGATGGAACGATTACACTCCAGCCAGACCCGGTTTACGGCCGCCCCGCATTTTGCGCTGCCCCAGATTCCCGGTCTCTATGACCTTGCTGATACGCGTCAGCTCCTCGTCCAGATGCAGAATATACTCGGACAACTCCCCATACTCTCCCAGATCCAGATGAGCTTTCATCACCTGGAGATGATTTTTGTAATCATGCCTCCAGGCGCGCATCTGCTGATACATCGCCTGGACTTCCTCGTAATACTTTTCCGTCAGGGCACGCTGGGAGCCGAGTTTCCGCTCCACAAAATGGCGATATATACGCAAAAACATGACTTCTCCTGCCCTTCTTTCTTTTTATCGCAAACGACTTTATTTCTTGTACCTTACAGCCTAAAAAGCATAAAATACATCAAATATACAAGCTGCCCAGGCATAAAAAGAAGGTTCATTTACCATATGTTCCATATTGCCTGAAATATACAAGCTCCTGTAAAATCCTGATACATCCCCAAAATATACTCATGAACCATCCCGGAACGCTTCCTTATGATACTCCCAAAATGCCTGGTACAGCTCCTCCCGCTTCCCCCTGCTGACAGGAATTGTAGCCCCATAGTCCAGATAAACCTGTGTTCTGTCTATCCTGCGGATATAGGGCAGATGCACCAGATAAGAACGATGGCATCTGAAAAAGCCCGCGCGCGGCAGAAGCTCCGCCAAATCGCCCAGGCACATTTTGATTTCTTTGCATGCGGCCTTCTCTCCGCTTTCCGGCACCAGATACAGCGCCGTAGTATGAGAGAAAGCCTCCGCATATAGAATCCGTCTGACAGGAATCTTCTCTGCCTCCGTTTCCGTCTCCAGAAGCAGATATTCTTCCTTATTCCCCGTTTCTTTCAAGGCCCTGTCCAGGACAGATTTCAGCTTCTCCTCCTCCACAGGCTTAACCAGGAAATGACATGCTCTCACGTCATATCCCTGACTCATATATTCCGGAAGGCCGGTGACAAAGATCAGCGCTACTCCCTCATCTTTCCGCCGGATACGTCTGGCCAGTTCCATCCCGTTCATCCCGCCGCCCAAATCAATATCCAACAGGAGCAGGTCAAAATCCATTTTCTGCATCCAGTCTGTCAGAAAGGCCTCGCAGCCGTCATAACTCCGAATCACAGCCGCCAGTCCCCGTTCGCCGCTCCAGTCGGAGAGCAGACGTTTCATATTCTTCGCCTGGGTCGGATCATCCTCACAGACTGCAATTTTCAGTGACATATCTATTTCAATTCTCCTTCAGCAGCGCCACATATCTCGCCAGCGCATCCTGCCATGCCGGAAGCTTCTCAAAGCCATTCTCCGTCAGTTTATTATTGTCCATACGGCTGTTGGCCGGGCGCTTTGCCTTCGCTCCATACTCCGCAGTAGTCACAGGAATTACATTCACATCGACGCCCGCCTCCTTAAAGATAGAGCAGGCGAACTCATACCATGAGCAGGTTCCCTCATTCGTGGCGTGATAAATACCATACTTGTCCGTAAGCACCATATCCACCAACAGCCTGGCCAGGTCATAAGTGTAGGTAGGCGAGCCGAACTGGTCGTTTACCACACGGATGGTATCATGGGTTTTCGCCAGATTCAGCATGGTTTTCACGAAATTTTTGCCGTTGATGCCGAATACCCAGGCAATGCGGACGATAAAGTACTTTTCCAGAGTATTCCTGACTGCAAGCTCTCCGTCGTATTTGGTACGTCCGTACACACTCTGCGGCTCACACGCATCCTCCGGTCTCCAGAAATGGGTTCCTTCACCGCCGAATACATAGTCCGTACTGATCTGTACCATCTTAATATCCAGCTCCTTACAGACATTCGCTATATTCTGCGGGCCTTCCGCATTAACCTTCCGGCAAAGCTCCTCATTCTCTTCGGCGGCATCCACAGCCGTATACGCCGCACAGTGAATCACCGCATCCGGAGCCGCATCTTTAATGACCTTGTCCACACTGACCGGGTCCGTGATATCCATCTCCTCGATATCCACGCCAATCGCTTCGATGCCTCGCTTTGTCAGCTCATTTACCACATCATATCCTAACTGTCCCTTCACTCCCGTTACCAGAATCCTCATATCCTACCTCCGCTGTTCTCAAGCCCATATTTAAAACAAAAGGGTGCTGTTAAATTAACCACACCCTCCTGTTCCATATCTTATTCCACAGTCACACTGTTATTCTGTTTTCAACCGCCAAAGCCCTGTCAAATGAGTATGGCCACTTATTCCTCGCTTCCGACCATTGCAAGTTCATCCGGATTTTCCGCTTCCTCCATATCCGGCTCATAATCTTCCATATCCTCATCATCCAGACTGTCATTCAGTTTATCTTCCGGCTCCTCATCCGTCTCATCGTACACTTCCTCATCATTGATGCCGTCGATTTCGTCTATCTCCTCCACATCATCGATGATTTCGTCCTCCCCTTCTGCACACTCTTCATAGAGAGAGTCTTCCAGTTCGTCATTTTCTCCGGCCTGAACCTTCTCGTTTTCATCCGTATTCAACCGGATACTGCGGTATCTCTTCATACCGGTACCCACAGGAATCAGCTTACCGATGATAACGTTCTCCTTCAGACCGATCAGGTTATCCACCTTACCCTTGATGGCAGCTTCCGTCAATACCTTGGTGGTCTCCTGGAAGGATGCTGCGGACAGGAAAGAATTGGTAGCCAGGGCAGCCTTGGTGATGCCCAGCAATACCTGCTTTCCGTCAGCCAGTTCCTTGCCCTCTGCAAAGAGAGTCTCGTTCATATCCTCATACTCCAACACATCTACCAACGTTCCGGGCAGGAACTCGGTATCACCGCTGTTCTCAATGCGCACCTTCTTCAGCATCTGGCGCACAATCACTTCGATATGCTTATCCGCGATATCCACGCCCTGGAGACGGTACACACGCTGTACCTCACGGAGCATGTAGTCCTGTACGGCACGGATTCCCTTGATCTTCAGCAGGTCGTGAGGATTGACACTACCTTCTGTCAGTTCGTCGCCGGCCTCCAGCATCTGTCCGTCCAGCACCTTGATACGGGAGCCGTAAGGAATCAGATACGCCTTATTCTCTCCCGTTTCCTCATTAGTTATCAATACCTCACGCTTTTTCTTAGTGTCACGGAGCTCCGCACGGCCGCCGAACTCAGCGATAATCGCAAGACCCTTGGGCTTTCTGGCCTCGAACAGCTCCTCCACACGGG
>OFFJ01000767.1_pt1 | contig 25646 bp, 24 predicted proteins | sample 1521261 | NCBI WGS metagenome assembly OFFJ01 (sample SAMEA3504122, study PRJEB24116) | mouse gut metagenome | biome: mouse gut; feature: mouse-associated habitat; material: faeces | place: Denmark | collected 2011 | reverse complement strand
GGATTGCTCCACTGGTGTTTGAGACCAGCGCGTCTACCGATTCCGCCATCTGGGCATTAGCGGTGCAAAGGTAAGCATTGTTTTGTGTACGTGCAATAGTTTGGCGCGTTTTTTCGCCAATCCATGCAATTTTTGTTTATTTTCTATGGTTTGGCGGGATTTTTCATTAAGTTTGTGGTTATTAATATCGGAACTTGGACACAAACGTGTCAAGTTACCGAAACCACGCTTTAAAAGCCTCATACCATGCCTAAAGAGAAAAAAAACACCGGGATTAAATCCAAAAAGGTCCGCAAACTCAATCTTATCAAACACGACCCCTGGCTCGAACCATTTGCCGACGCCATCAACGGACGCCACGACGACGCCTTGCGCAAGGAGCGTGAGCTGACCGGTGGATTGCGCAATCTCGATGAATTTGCCAACGCCCACAACTACTTCGGACTGCATCACACGCCCGATGGAGGATGGGTATTCCGCGAATGGGCGCCCAATGCCACCGGAATAGCCCTCATAGGCGACTTCTCCAACTGGCAATCACAGGCACGCTACCAACTCCAACCTATCGGGGGTGGCGTTTGGGAGCTCACACTCCCTGCCGAAGCCATGCACCACGGACAGTACTATAAGATGCTCGTGAAGTGGCAGGGTGGCGAAGGACAACGCATACCCGCTTATGCCACACGCGTGGTTCAGGACGAATCCACGGCTCTATTCTCGGCGCAGGTTTGGGACCCGCAGCCATCCTACACATGGCGAGTAGAGGACTTCAAGCCCGACACCAAACCGCTGCTCATCTATGAATGCCACATAGGCATGGCACAGCAACGCGAAGGCGTAGGCTCATACACCGAATTCCGCGACCTGATACTGCCGCGCATTGCAGCCGACGGCTACAACGCCATACAGATTATGGCAATACAGGAACACCCATACTACGGCTCATTCGGGTACCACGTGTCAAGCTTCTTCGCTCCATCAAGCCGATTCGGCACACCCGAAGAGCTGAAATCGCTCATAGACCGAGCTCACGAACTCGGCATAGCCGTAATCATGGACATAGTACACAGCCACGCCGTGAAAAACGAAGTCGAAGGGCTCGGACGTCTCGACGGAAGCTACGACCTATACTTCTACGGCGATAGCCGTCGCGAGCATCCGGCATGGGACTCCCTATGCTTTGACTACGGCAAGAACGAAGTGCTCCACTTCCTGCTGTCCAACTGCAAATACTGGCTTGAGGAATTCAGATTCGACGGATTCAGATTCGACGGCGTCACATCCATGCTGTACTACAGCCACGGTCTCGGACAGGCATTCGGCAGCTACGACGATTACTACAACGGCAATCAGGACACCAACGCCATAACCTACCTCACATTGGCAAACAAACTCATCCACACCATCAACCCCTCGGCAATAACCATAGCCGAAGAGATGAGCGGCATGCCGGGACTCGCCATTCCGGTCAAGGACGGCGGCATAGGATTCGACTACCGCATGGCAATGGGCATTCCTGACTATTGGATCAAGACCCTCAAAGAGAAGAAAGACGAGGACTGGCACCCAACATCCATATTCTGGGAACTGACCAACCGCCGCGCCGACGAAAAGACCATATCATACGTCGAGAGCCACGACCAGGCGCTCGTGGGCGACAAGACGGTAATATTCCGTCTGATTGACGACAAGATGTACTGGCACATGATGAAGGACGACGACGACATGACCGTGGCACGCGGCATAGCGCTCCACAAAATGATACGTCTCGTAACCGCATCCACCATCAATGGCGGATACCTCAACTTCATGGGCAATGAATTCGGCCATCCCGAATGGATTGACTTCCCCCGCGAAGGCAACGGATGGAGCTACAAATACGCCCGCCGACAGTGGGACTTGGTTGACCGCAAGGAGCTGAAATACGAATACCTCAACGACTTCGACAACGCCATGATTGAGCTAATATCCGGCGTCTACAACTTCCAGGCACTACCTGTCGACAAACTTTGGGAGAAAGACGATGACCAGATTCTGGCATACCGTCGTGGCAATCTCGTGTTCGTGTTCAACTTCAATCCCGCCAAATCATTCTCCGACTACGGCATCCTCACCCCTCCCGGAGAATACGAGGTGGTACTCTCCACCGACAGCCCTCGCTTCGGCGGCTACGGTAACATCGACGAGACCGTCAGTCACCTCACACAGACCGACCCCCTCTACACACCCCTCGGCGTGGAATGGCTCAAACTCTACCTCCCCGCACGCTCGGCACAAGTCCTGCGCATCCGCAAACCCCGCCCCAAAAAGAAATCCCCCGCCAAACCAAAGGCAAAGAAATCATAAGCGCATATCGCACCACTCCAGATATTTTCACCATGCCTCATGAAACGGAACTTAAAAATATTCATAGCATGCGCCAAAGAGCTTAAAGACCAACGCGACAAAATAAAAGCATTGGCCAATGACCTCAACGTTGAATACCGACCTCTCGGTACAAACATCGACATACGCTCCTATGAAAATTTCGGAGACCAACAAGTCATATACAATCACTTCATTGAACACGAGGCTCATATAGTAATCCTCATATTGGACGGTCGAATCGGCATACGCACTGAGGAGGAGCTGATTCTCGCTTCAAAAAGCCTGCACAAGCACGGACATCCTGAAATAATGGTGTTTGTACGCAAAGAAAACGCCAAAGACACCGACATAGCCCACATCGAAGGATTAATGCGTGGTGCGCTCGACCGCTATTATGTAGAGTACACAGACAATACCCAACTCATAACAGCCGTCAAAGACCGGTTGCGAAAATACATATCACGACCACAAAAAAAACGCACCGCCATTATAAAAGATACCGTTAGACGGAATAGGCTGTGGATATTATCAACAGCACTTCTACTGACCATATTGGCAACCGCATGCCTGTATTTCCTCAACAGGCATAAAGCCCCATTGTTAGTCTTCGGGGGAGGGTCTACAGCCCAGTTCATTGAAACCAGACTCGGATGCGAAATGTCAGCATTAGGCGACGTTTACTATGTCAGGATGCCCAGTAAAAACGCATGGTCAATAATAAAAGACGAACTCGCCCACACCACACGAAGCGACAAATACACACCCATCTGCATATCCGCTGCACAAGCTGCCGAAACAGACTTTTCAAGTGCAGGGCTAAAAGACAAGAAACGTCCGGCCACAGTGGTATCAGTCCCACTTGGTCACGACATCCTCACAGTATACCTCCGTAACGTTCCGGAACTCACGTCTTCACTCTCGCATCTATCCGACCACAATCCACACATAACAACAAGCGAACTATACACACTGCTCACAAAACACAACTCATCCATAAACCTGTTCACCACTTCATCCGAAAGCGGAACATTCGATAAATACTCCCGCTCACTCTGCCAAATTGACAGCACCATATCGCTAAAAGACCTGAGTAGCGGTCAATTCTTCGATAACACCGACCTCGTGACAATAAACGACAACGGACGGCCTTACATACTCCTTGGTGCCGGTGACTACAAAGTGGAATCATTAAACGATGACATATCCTCCGGCAAATGCTTGTTGCTACCGCTCATCGACAACTCCGGACAAACTATCACAAAACCTCACTTCATGTACCTTATAGCCTACCCGACCGAAAAAGAAGATGAGCGACAGATTGCACAAAATGTGGCAGAATTCCTGAAACGTCTCAACTTAGATACACACAAAAAGATCCGTGATACCCGCATACGGGTACGAGATACCCGCGTGCTCATACCATTAGACTCTTTGGAGGAATGGCATTAACCAACTGCCATAAGATTAAACCTGGGACTAAACAAACCCTAAATCCACAAAAATGGTGCAATTATTAGGAAAACCTGATTTTTTCATCTAATTTTGTAAATTGGAAATTTAATATGCGCCACCATGAAAGTGAAGATACATAGAGAAGGCACCAACATATTGATAATACTGCTGTGCATGCTCGCGGTAGTCAATGTGCCCGCATGGATGTTTATCCGTCCGGTGGCTATACCCATCGTATTCTCATCCCTGTCAGCCATAATATTCCTGCTGGTACTTAACTTCTTCCGTTCACCGCGCCGTCACTTCCACGGCAATCGCGACCGTGTAGTCGTATCGTCGGTCGACGGTCAGGTAGTAGCCTTGGAGGAGACCTACGAGAGTGAATATCTGCACCAACGCGTCATTCAGCTGTCAGTATTCATGACCGTGCTCAACGTTCATGCCAACTGGTTTCCCGTCGACGGCAAAGTACTCAAAGTCAAGCACCACTCAGGGCGGTTCATGGCAGCATACCTGCCGAAATCAAGTACTGAGAATGAACGCAGCACCGTGGTAATACGTGCTACCAACGGACAGGAGATACTTGTGCGGCAGATAGCCGGAGCCGTGGCACGACGCATCGTCACATACGCCGAGCCGGGCGAACGAGCCGACATCGAGCAGCACATGGGATTCATCAAATTCGGTTCGCGAGTCGACATCTATCTGCCGCTTGGCACTGAAGTGTTCGTAAAAATCGGTGACAAGACCGTGGGAGGTATCACCGAAGTAGCCCGACTTGCCGACACCGGAATAAACGAATAACAGATACCCGCATCAACCAAAACCAATTGCCATGCTTACCCGCATCAAGAACAATATACCCAACACCATCACATGTCTCAACCTCCTCTCCGGAGCCGTGGCATGTATCCTTGCATTCCACTATTCCGAACAGTTAGGCGCTCTGCAAGGCTATCAATGGGCATTCATCTGCATTGGCGCGGCAACCATCTTCGACTTCTTCGACGGAGCAGCCGCCAGATTGCTTCACGCCTATTCAGCATTAGGCAAGGAGCTTGATTCACTCGCCGACTCTGTCAGCTTCGGACTCGCCCCCGCCATGCTCATGTTCAACACCATCAATGAATACAACGGCACCGACTTCTCCCCGTGGGCATTCATCGCGCTATTCATCCCCATCATAGGGGCATTGCGTCTCGCAAAGTTCAACATCGATGACCGGCAGACCACATCCTTCATAGGATTGCCCATTCCGGCATGCGCCATATTCTGGATAGGCACAATAGGCTGGATCCAAAGCCACACCTACCCGGGCAACGTCGCACTCGCCGTAATCATAGTGGTGATGTCACTCATGATGGTAAGCCGCATGCGCATGTTCTCACTCAAGTTCAAGAATTTCAACTTTAAGGAGAACTTCCGCCGCTACGCCATCCTTGCCGCAGCAATACTGTTTGTAGCCACAGAAGGCATAGCAGGATTTGCATGGACCATCCTTCTCTACATCCTCATATCGGCTGTCGGACGCAAGGACATCTGATACTCGATGCCACACCGGCATAACACACCCACACTTATTCAACCCCTCTTCTTATGCTACTATTCATATTACTACTCATAGTAATTTTTGTGCTGTGGCCCGTGATTCGCGTAGCCTACACTATATACCGGCTTCGTCGCCAGGCGCGCGAAGCGTTCCGCCAGGCGACAGGCAATGCCGACGCATACCAACAACCGCGCCGCAACAAAGCCGGATGGAGCCGCGCCGCTCAATCACATAAAAAAGTGATTGACTCCACAGAAGGCGAATACGTCGATTGGGAGGAAATCACCGTCACAGAGACATCAACCACTACCGAAAGCACTGAGACCGGTAGCCGAACCGTCACCGAGCAACAGGTTACCGACGTCGAGTGGGAAGATATCCGCAACTGACACCCTACTCCGCAACACCAATGTACTACGTAAAGGAACTTTATACTTTTTTCGACGAACTTGCCGCACACAACGACCGACAATGGTTTGCCGACAATCGCCCGCGTTATGAGCACCTGCGCGCACTATGGCTCGAGGATATCGACCGTATGCTCGCGCACATCACCGTTTGGCAACCCGATATGGCTGGACAGACAGCCAAATCCTGCGCATACCGCATATACCGCGACACACGTTTCTCCAACGATAAAACCCCATACAAGACCCACTTCTCCGCATCGTTCAGCCCATGGGGACGCAAAACCGACCATGCCGGATACTACCTTGAGATAGGACGCGCACGCACATACGACCAAGGACTTTATGGCGGGCTCTGGTGCGTCGAAAGCGCTATGCTCAAGAAACTGCGCCACGCAATAGTGGACAACATCGAGGAATGGGAGGAGATTATAAACGCCCCCGACATGCTACGGCACTTCCCCGGATGGTGCAGCTCCACACTCAAGACCATACCCAAAGGGTGGGACCGCAACCATCCGCAGGCAGAATATCTGCGCATGACCAACTACGGTAAATTTCTCCCCTGCACCGACAGCTTCTACCTCGATCCTTCATGGCCCGAGAAAGCAGCCGAGATGTTCCATGTACTAAAACCGTTCGTTGACTTCCTCAACTACTCCATTGACGAGTAGCCGCAGTCCGGCACTTGCACTACCACCGTGCACGCGCCGCCATATCAGCGCACCATCACCTTACGTACGGTATCTCCCACACGCAGCATATATAGCCCACGCGCATACGGTCCGAACTCATCGGCAACGCCCTCATAAACCGGCACGCCCGACACATTATACAAACCCTTACGTACACCCTCCGCTCCGGAAACGTTAACCACACCTCCATTGACTGACACATTCACACCGTCATTGTCAGATTCGATGCCCGATATAGCCGAAGTCCCGGGAATAGTCACACGTATGCTTGGCTCTGTACCGGTGATATCAATCTTAACATGGCACATCATACCCGGAGCAAGGACATTGCCAGATGTGGCATCCTGACTGTAACCGAGATTCACCGTACTGTTTTCAGTATACGCAAGACTCAAAGGCACATCATTGGAAAGCATATTTGCGGAAGCCGATGCAGGACCGAATATGAACATCGACATATCATATCTCGGCTCATACGAAACCCTGAACGACGACGGCAAAGTCACATCCGATTCATACACGCCGGCACTTCCCGGCACCTCCACATTTGCAGTCTGGCTCGACACCAAAAACATCGATTTAGGATACTCCACCGCACCCACATTTTCCGATGGTATGAGTTTAAACACATGATAGCCCATTCCCGATTGTTTTCGGTCCAGAAACACCACATCATACTTACCCGGGGCAACGTCTATCAATCCGTTGGAATCCATGGTTATACTCAATGGATTGTACCATGACACTATCGCCGGCGTCACAGCCCACTCAGGCATCGAATACAGACTATACACCGACGATGAGCTGCTTGATTCGCCCAAGAACACAAAACCATACTCTATATCCACATCTTTCGCCTCATACATCCCCGTACCGGTCTCCGTCATGGGTATTTTATCTAAATAATCATCACCCGACATAGTAAACGTCCCGTCGGAATTGGCAGTAAGCACATAAGGAGGATTGGCGGCATTCACATTCATTCCGCATACCACAGCAATAGAGATAATCACTGGCACAAAAATATCGTGTTTCATAGTAACAGTATGTTTTATATTAACAATCTATTTTTTAGTCCACGCATCGATAGTTGATCACGTTTAAATACTAACGGCTCCCTATCCTACAATGTTCGGCGAATAATGCATGCCCGGACTATCATTCGGCAAAAAACATATCGGAATTGCGCGATTGTGGATTTATTGCTACCTTTACGCTATAAATCACACACGGAATTTATGGCAAAGAAAGTAGTGGAGACACCGCTCATGAAGCAATACTTCGAGATGAAGCAAAAGCATCCCGACGCAGTGCTGTTGTTTCGTGTGGGCGATTTCTACGAAACATTTTGCGACGATGCTATTACATCATCCGAGATTCTGGGAATCACGCTCACACGTCGCGCCAATGGCAGCGCGCAGTCAGTGGAACTCGCAGGATTTCCGCACCATGCGCTCGACACGTATCTGCCTAAACTTGTGCGTGCCGGAAAGCGAGTGGCTATATGCGAACAGCTTGAGGACCCGAAGCTCACCAAAAAACTTGTCAAGCGGGGCATCACCGAACTCGTCACACCCGGTGTGAGCATCAACGATAACATACTGGACCACCGCGAGAACAATTTCGTGGCAGCACTCCATATCACTCCGCGTCAATGGGGCATTGCCTTTCTCGACATCTCCACCGGCGAATTTCTCACCGCCGAAGGCGCCATCGATTACATCGAGAAGCTTCTTGCCAAATTCGCGCCTAAGGAAGTGCTGGTCGAGCGCGGACACCGTCGCGATCTGGAGGAGAATATAGCGGCACGGTACCTTACATTCGAACTCGACGACTGGATATTCACCGAACCCACCGCGCGCGAACGCCTGATGAAACAATTCCAGACCGGCTCGCTCAAGGGATTCGGGGTCCATAAGATGACATCTGCCATCATCGCTTCGGGTGCCATCCTGCACTACCTCGACATTACCAATCACACCCACACATCCCACATAGCGGCACTCGCACGCATCGAAGAGGACCGTTATGTACGTCTCGACAGCTTCACCGTACGCAACCTCGAGCTTATCGACTGCATGTCCGACGAAGGCAAGAGTCTGCTCGACATCATCGACCGCACCGTGAGTCCCATGGGTGCCCGCATGATGCGTCGATGGCTTCTGTTCCCGCTCAAGGATGTGGCGGCTATCAACAGCAGGCTCGATGTCGTGGAATATTTCTTCCGCGACCCCGACGCACGCCAGTCGCTAAAATCTTCACTCGAGCAGATTGGCGACCTCGAACGACTTATATCCAAAGTCGCCGTGGCACGTGTATCGCCACGCGAACTCGTACAACTGCGTCAGGCGCTCACCGCCGTGGCACCCATCAAAGATATTTGCACCGCAGCCGCTGATGGCACACTGCAAGCCATAGGCGAGCAACTCAACCCATGCTTCGGCATACGCGACCGCATAGCCCGTGAAATCGTCGACGATGCTCCCGCGGCATTGAATCGTGGCACAGTCATACGCCAGGGTGTCGACGAGGAACTCGACCAGCTACGCGACATAGCATACCGCGGCAAGGATTACCTCATGCAGATACAAGCGCGCGAAATCGCGGCAACCGGAATCTCAAGTCTCAAAATAGGCTACAACAACGTATTCGGATATTACATCGAGGTCACCAACACACACAAAGACAAGGTTCCATCCGAGTGGATACGCAAGCAGACACTCGTCAATGCCGAACGCTACATCACGCAGGAACTCAAGGAGTATGAAGAGAAGATACTCGGCGCGCAAGAAAAGATTGCCGTTATCGAGACCCGCATCTACAACGAGCTCGTGGCTGCCGTGGCACAATACACACACGCCATACAGCTCAATGCATCGTTGTTGGCACGGCTCGACTGCCTGTCGGCATTCACGCGGGTATCCATCGAGAACAAATACAATCGTCCGGTAGTCGACGACTCTCTCGAACTCGAGATAATCGAAGGACGCCACCCCGTAATCGAGCGCGAACTGCCACCCGGCGAGCCATACATATCCAACTCCGTACATCTCTCCAACTCCGGCACACAGATTATGATGATTACCGGCCCCAACATGTCCGGTAAGTCGGCTCTGCTCCGCCAGACCGCCCTCAACGTGCTCATGGCGCAGATAGGTTGTTTCGTGGCTGCCGAAAGCGCGCACATAGGCGTTGTCGATAAAATCTTTACTCGTGTGGGTGCAAGCGACAACATTTCGCACGGTGAATCCACATTTATGGTCGAGATGAACGAAGCCGCATCCATCCTCAATAACATGAGCCAACGCTCACTCATACTATTCGACGAACTCGGTCGCGGCACATCCACCTACGACGGTATATCCATCGCTTGGGCAATCGTGGAACACATACACGACTACGGCACAGCCCATCCAAAGACACTTTTCGCCACACACTACCACGAGCTCAATGAGATGGAATCGGACTTCGCCCGTGTGGCAAATTATAATGTCTCCGTCAAGGAACTCGGCGGCAAAGTAGTGTTCCTGCGCAAACTGGCAAAGGGTGGTAGCGAGCATAGCTTCGGTATACATGTGGCAAAACTCGCAGGTATGCCGCAACCGATAGTGCGCCGCGCCGACGAAGTGTTGCATCAGCTCGAAACCACCTACCGGGGTGCCGACAACGCCAATACCCACCAATCAGCCACCGGCACTAAAACCGTCAAAGGCAGCAACTCCAATACGGAAGCCGGAATGCAACTGTCATTCTTTCAGCTCGACGACCCTGTGCTCTCGCAGATTCGCGATGAGATACTCAATGCCGACATCAACAATCTCACTCCCATGGCGGCACTCAACAAGCTCCATGAGATAAAAAAAATACTCACGGGCAAAGACTCGTAACAACCATAATCGTACGAAACACTCTCATTCAATATATAGCTATGCTACAGATTTCACAACGTATCCGCTCGCTCGCACAGTCACAAACCCTTGCCATGTCGCAACGCAGCGCCGAACTTAAGGCAAAGGGGGTCGATGTAATAAATCTATCGGTCGGTGAACCCGACTTCCACACACCCGAACACATCAAGGAGGCTGCCAAACGCGCCATCGATGACAACTTTTCATTCTACTCTCCCGTACCCGGATTCATGAGCCTGCGCAAGGCAATTGCCGCCGACCTCCTTGCCAACAATGGCGTGGAATACGCTCCCGAGCAGATTGTAGTGTCAGGTGGTGCCAAACAAGCCCTCTGCAACGTGATACTGACCTGCATCAATCCTGGCGACGAAGTGATTATCCCTACACCCGCATGGGTAAGTTACGTTGAGATGGTCAAGCTTGCCGAAGGCATCACGGTACCCGTACCTGCAGCCATCGAACAAGACTTCAAGATTACCCCCGAACAGCTCCGTGCGGCAATAACTCCCCGCACACGCATGGTCCTTTTGTGCTCACCATCCAACCCCACTGGCAGCGTCTACACACACACCGAGCTGCAAGGACTCGTCGACGTTCTCAAGGACTATCCGGATATCCTGATTTTGTCCGACGAGATTTACCAGCACATCAATTACACCGGCAGCTACACATCCATGGGCTCCTTCCCCGAGATTGCCGACCGCACAGTCATAATCAATGGTGTTTCAAAAGCCTACGCCATGACCGGATGGCGCATAGGATTCATGGCAGGACCGCTTGAGATAGCCAAAGCATGCTCTAAACTGCAAGGACAATACACCTCCGGTGCATCATCCATAGCACAGAAAGCGGCTGAAGCAGCTTATACCGGACCCCAGGAGTGTGTCGAGGAGATGCGTAAGGCTTTCCAACGCCGTCGCGATTTGGTAGTCAGTCTCGCCAATGAAATCCCCGGATTGAAGGTTAACGTTCCCCAAGGGGCATTCTACCTTTTCCCCGAGGTCAGCAGTTTCTTCGGCAAGCGATACGGCGACCGCGTCATCAACGATGCTTCCGACCTTGCCATGTACCTGCTCGACGTGGCACACGTAGCCACAGTCGACGGCGCAGCATTCTGTCTCCCCGGCTACATCCGCTTAAGCTACGCCACTTCCGACGACAACATCCGTTGCGCAATGGATCGCATAGCACGCGCCCTCGCACAACTCCAATAATACACACAGACATAATCATAAAATGTAGCCCCCTGAAGAACCTGTTTAGGCCATTCAGGGGGCTATATTTTCAAAAATCTACTTTATCACTTATTGCGATAATCAATATCCCCGATTACATCCTCATTTGTATAGTTTATAGGCACCTCCTTGGTAAGAATAAAATGCCAAACATTTTGAGTCCCTTTCATGCCAGATGATTCAGTAATTATTATGGCATCTTTGTACTCCCAACCACGTTTAGCCATATAGGCAAAAACACTCATAGGGGAAGCAAACGAATGCTTTTTATTCACCGATGTATCATATATCCAACCATTTGCATTTTTAGCCTTATCGGCTATACCGAAATCAACAACAGCATTTACATCCGCCTTAAACAGATTGTATTGAACACACATCACATCACAGTAAATTTTAATTTTGCCATCTTTCTGCACTTCTTGCGCTGAGATGATACTTGTCCCTATCAACAATAGCAAAAATAACATCAAACACTTTTTCATGACATATTAATTATAAATTATAACATATTCCAAACAAAAAACTGACACTCATCCATCTACTGTTTTAACACAACATACATTAGCGATTTTCAATCATCGCTCGGCTTGGGAGCCACACGCTCTATACGTATCAGTTCCAATCGAGTGGCAGTGCGCTTCAATATCGTGAATTGCAATTCCTCAATCTGAAGCACCTCGCCCTGCGACGGTATAGCACCGGTATTAAACAATATATAACCGGCAAGAGTCTGATAGGCATCATCCTCCGGTATATCGATATGATACGTCTCACGCAGCGGTTCTATCTCTATACGCCCCGAACATTCGTACACGCCGGGGGTCACCTCTTTGACCATTTCACCGGTAGTGTCATGCTCATCACGTATGTCACCGAATATCTCCTCCACTAAATCCTCAAGCGTGACCAGTCCTGCCGTACCACCGAACTCATCCACCACTACCGCCATCGAGCGTTTCTCGGCGAGCAGACGACGCATCAGCTTATTGGCAAGCAAAGATTCCGGGGCAAAAATCACTGGTTTGATACACTCTTTCCAATCAGTATCGGGATTGAACAATTCGCTCACATGTATATATCCCAATACATCATCTATATCCTCGCGGTACACCACTATCTTGCTGCGCCCCGACTTGGTGAACAGCTCCGACAATGCATCGCGTGTAGTGGTCTCGATATTCACCGCCACCACCTCATTGCGCGGGAGCATACAGTCACGCACATGTGTATTGGAGAAATCAAGGGCGTTATGGAATATCTTCACCTCATTCTCCACAGGAGCCTTGGCAGGGTTCACCTCATCAATCGTCTTTTCAAGATACTGGTTAAGGTCACCCACCGAAAGCATCCCTATGCGCTGCGCACCGGTACGGATACCGCACAGCCGCATCAATGCCTTCGACAGCCACGACGTAAACAGCGACACCGGATAAAGCACAATATAGAACACAGCTATAGGCAATGCAAATATCTTCAACGATGTATAGGGATTGATTCTGAACACTGTCTTGGGGAAAAATTCTCCGGTTATCAGAATCACGCCGGTGGATATCAAGGTCGACAGCACAAGTACCAACGCCTGATTCAGATGGTACTGGTTAAGCCAATTGTCCTCTATCAGATAAGCCGCTCCCATACCGTAGACCACAAGCATTATATTATTACCCACCAATATGGTGGATATGAACAGATCCTCGTCGGAATAGAAGCGCGATATTATACGTCCCAAGAATCCACCTCGCTTCACATCCAGTTCCATGCGCACGCGGTCGGTGGTTATATAGGCTATCTCAGTACCGGAGAATAAACCCGAGAACACTAACGATACTACTGCTATTACAATCCAAGTGGTGAGTGTCATAATCTATATCAGACAGTTTATTACTGATTAACAGGTATCACCTGCATACGACCCATCTTTTCAGGCGGCGTAGTTTCAGGCTTAGCCACCTGCCGCTTTATAAGGCGATTGGGGTTCATGGTCGGTTTATCATCGCCCGATTGTTCCACATCCGACACAGGGCGTGACGAAGGCCTACGCTCCGAGTTACGTTGTTGCTGCACTCCGCCGGCGCGCTGCTGCAGCGGGCCGCCCTGCGGTGTCGTAGCCACGCTATCGGTTTCGGCAGGGGCATCCTCAGCAGCTCCGCCACGGAACTGGTCAGCCGGGAATATGCCGGACACATGCTTCACATGATAATTGGTCATGCGCTCGTTCGACTCAAAGCCATAACCCTCTATTATACGGTCGGCTCTTTCGATGTGTATAAACGAATCGCTGTAAATCTTCTGGTGACGCTGATCCCAATACAGCTGAGGGGTGAGAAACTTCTCCCCTGCCATATTCTCTATAGCCACATAGCCGTCGAGACGCCACAGTTGCTTATCTTTGAAGAACGTGGCAGAATCGCACTCCACCGAAGCATCACGGCGAAACAGATCATCATACTTCTCCAGCTTCACACCCTCCGGAAATGTCCAGCGAGGCTCTTTAGCCTCATCAAACATGAGCCACAGAGGAGTATCTATACGGTAGCGCGTGACTCCGGAGTCGGATATCAGCGTGGTCACATTGACCGTCGTCATGGTGGCGAAATGCTCAGGATCGAAATCTCCGCTTATCACATTTTTCGCCTCGTCCTTGCACGATGTCGACACACCCGCGCACACAGCCACGGCAACCGCAGCCGGAAGCAATCGCAACGCCGCTTCATGGCGGCTGCGCCATCCGATATTAATATTCTTTACGATATCAACCAATAACTTCATTGCACGCCAACTCTTGAATCAAGCCTGCGATGTTATCATCCGTATTATTTAATCTTGTTCTGGAAGAACCAAAGTTCGTTGAAGTTGATACCCAAGCGTATGTTTATATAGCTTTCCTGAAGCAATGGATTCGGGTGAGCCTGACGATGACGGTACTCCAGACCGAGGTTTATCACCGTCTTCGACGCCAGGGCGGGAAATCCGAATCCAAACGACACTCCGTACTCGCGCACATGGTTATCTCCCACCATCATATAATCGCGGTTATAGAAACCACCCATCCGGTAAGTGATTCGCTTAACGTACGAACCGCGCAACGACGGGGTAAACTGAGCGCCGAGAGCCACCTGCCAGCGGTCGGCAAAACGGGTTCCTTCAAACTGGGGCAGTTCCACAGTCTGTACCTTGCTCCAAGGCTGGTAAGTAAAGTCAGCTTCCACCATCAATCGTTTCTGCCACTGATAGTTCAAGCCGGCACCCCATGTATCGGGTAGCGATGCATTGCCCTTCAATCGCTTTGTGGCAAGCGTATCGGGAGCCTCATCGGCATTGACATCATACTTCACTACAGTCGCCTTTCCGAGCAATGTCTTTCCGGGCGAATACACCAAACCGGCAGTGATACGGTTGTCCTTGTTCAAATCAAATGAATATTGGGCACCGAACTGCACACGCCAGTCGCGCACACGCAGCACCTGCTCGAACAGCGAGGTCGAGCCGCCGTCGGTATTGATGTACACATCATTGACCGTATGTCCGAAAAGATATGAGAAGTTGGCACCGAGACTGAATCCTTTGAATATCTTTCCAGCGAAACCGAGGTAGAGTTGATTGATACCACCCTGACCTTCATGTGAGTTGATACCGTTGGTTATCTTCGAACCAAACGAATAGCCCACCGACGAATACGGAACCAGACCCAAGCTCGCACCCATTCTCTTGCCTATGGGCACCTGCATGGTCAGATAATCAATACCGCCGCCATATTTCGAATCCTTGGCAGCTTCATTTTCACCTACGGCTCCCTCTTTCGATTTCATGACGGTAAAGTCCACGCCCATATCGAACAGAAAAGTAAGAGTATCGGCTGCGGCATACGATGCAGGGTTCATCACATTTATCTGACGGCCCGAATTCATACCGTAGCCCACGCCGCCCATCTGACGCTGGGCAGCTGTGGCGTTATCGTTAAGCAATCCGTAACCGAATTTTGAGTAAGGCGACATCCCTTGCTGCGCCACGGCAATAGAGCCGCCACATAGCAACACGGCCCACGATAATAATATTTTCTTACTTATTTTCATTGTACAATAATATTCTATTAAGACCCTTGCTTACTAAATGCGGGTCAACAGTTATATCAAAATCACACAGCCGGCTCAACTCCTGAGCCCAACCGCCGGTCATCACCACCTTCGTCTCTTCAGGAAGATGATTCTTATAGTACGATATACTGCCCACGATACCGTAAATAGCTCCGAGAATCATGGCAGATGCCGTATCATGACCCAAGAATGAATCTGTGGGCAACTCTCTGGGAACCTCCACTCGTGGCAATCGTGCCGTAAACCTGTGCAAAGCTTCGAGACGCATACGCATACCCGGAGCTATATTACCACCTACGAAATGCCCCTCGGCGGTGACCACGTCATAAGTCACAGCTGTACCGGCATCGACCACAAACAATGGTTCGCCGGGGTATATGGCCCATGCACCCACGGCAGCCGCTATGCGGTCAGCCCCCAATGAACCGGGAGTGCCGTAATCTATCGCTATAGGCAGCGGCATGTCGCTGGTAAGACGAATCACTTTATGCACTTTATTGGCAAGCCCGGCAACTATTTCAGTGCCCTTGCTCACCACTGAGCAATATATGGCGGCATCCACCGGCTCACCGGCATCGTCCACAAAACGCGAAACCACATCGGGCGTCAGGCGAGGCTCGATGCTTAATTTTTCCAACCGGTCGGCGCGCCACAAGGCTATTTTGGCGGCGGAATTACCTTGATCAATGGTGAGGTTCAGTGCCATTTGGGCGCAAATTTAGTAATTCTTAGAGAATTAAGACATTCCGTCGAAACATATTTTATACGAAAGTCCCTTTTTGGCATGATTTTGACATCATTTAGCACCACCGCCGCTCTTATTTCCCTTGGCTGCTTCGCGGGGAATCATTATGGATGTATAAATCTGCAATACACCTCCGGCAAGTGTGAATGCAAGCCAGTCCATGGGACGCGCACCCTCATACCACATGAAGAAACCGCCCACACAGAATATGACTCCCGCCCACACCTCTATGTGACACAGACGCTTCAGGTATCGACACATCTTTCAGGCGGGGCAGCAACAACCTGCCCGCGAGCACCATCACGGCACCGGCACAAAAGATATACTTATACATCACGCCCTCCACCCTCAGCAGTGGCAGAGCCGTGCCGCATACTATCAGTAGCAGTCCTATGTTAACCAGCCACATCCAAGGCGATGTAGGCAATATCGTGGTTTTTGTTTCAATTTTCGACATTGTAATCAGATATTTAATTAATTACATACACATCCTCATTCGGACGCTGCATGTGGTACTGTTCCCTCACCACCATCTCCATCGTACCGGCATCGGTACTTAAGTTACGGTTCAGCGAGCGGTAATATTGCAAGGTATCATTGGCAGCCTGAATCTCAAGGCGCAGGCGTTCTATCTCTCGGTCGTAGACGTATGTCTCAGGCACGGAATTGTCCGTAAAGAACATTATATATATGAGCATTCCCACTATGGCTATCAGGCTGAAACTGATGTATCGCCTGCACCAGGCTATGAATCCGCGTGACGTTCTGGTTTTCATGTCGGCAAATATAATACTTCCCGCTCACTCATCACCGCCGGGAATCAAAAATATGGAAAAATTAACGCTGCCGTAAGCCAGATGACGGTGAAACTCAGGCACCGACGAATAGTCGCGCACGCGTGAATGCTCCAGTATAAACACCCCGCCCGGACGCAACGCGCCTGATTGCAACACCGCCGGAGCCACATCCTCGAAACGTGGCAAATCGTAAGGAGGATCCGCAAAAATAAAATCAAACGACCCGGGACGCACGCACGACAGGAACTTGAATACATCGCCGCGCACCAGACGCAGGTTTTCCTCGCCAAGAGTCTGCGCTACCTTCTCGATAAACCGGAACTGGGTCGAAGCTTTCTCTACAGCGGTAACCATGGAAGCACCACGCGAAAGCAGTTCAAATGTCACCGCACCCGTACCGGCAAAAAGATCCAAAGCCGAAATCCCTTCAATATCCATCATATTTTCAATGACATTGAAGATATTCTCTCTGGCAAAATCCGTAGTTGGACGTGCTGTGATATTCGACGGCACATCAAAACGCCGCCTACCGTATTTACCTCTTATTATTCGCATAACGGACGTATTAACAAATCAAACGGAGCCTGCATAGTGGACTTGTCCGGTCGATACCTCAATATCGGGAACGGCATAGGCTGGCAATGGTCGGTATAACGCTTCAGTATATCAATCGATTCGCGTGCCGCCACTCCACCATCGCCATGCACAGCCACATCAGTATCCGACAATCCCAGCTTAAGCTCCTGCATACTCGCAAGCACATAGTAAGCTATATCCGTAGCCGTGCGTGCTTCAAACTCATTGGCAGCAAGCAGACGCTCGCCGTCAACAGCTATAAATGTCAGACGCTCGCCGCGTATGAACGCATAAGCCCGGCGCTGTCCGAGTCCGTCAGGATGTCCTATCAGATACCGGCACAGTGATGCCATGCGGCTATCGAAACGGATATTGAAAAACGTACGGGTCAGAAACGACTTTATATCACGCGGCTGCATCAACGCCACACGTGCATTCGCAGCACCGGCATCATAACACTCCACATCCGCGCATCCGTCATTGGCAACACCCGCTACATCCATAAGCTTGACCACATCGGACTCATCAGCTTCAGACGGAACCATCATCCAGCCACTATAATCCACCAGGCAATCCACCTTTTTGAAATCACTAAGCAGCAGCGGATTTCCATAAACTGCATCCTCCAAAGCCTTCAGCGGCGACTGCGCAGCGGAATCCAGCATTATGCTGTGCCACACCATCTGCTCCCGCACAACGGGAGGATACAGCGCCACATCCAACCGTTCGGGCGACAACAATAATACCAACCGCCACAATTCCGGTTGCGATATCATATCCTTATCCAATACGCATTGTTCCATAATGAACTCATTTAAACCTTTTATTTATTCACATTTTGAGGATTCTTCGAGACTATTTTTTCAATTGAAGAGGGAGCGTAGCGAGCTACGTGACCGATGAGATTGAAGAAAGCGACCGAAAAAGGCCAAAAAGGTGATTAAAAGATAGTCTTGCAGTTCTGTTTTTAACATTCGGTAAAAAGTTTAATTGAGTTCTTTAGTGGACGAAAGTATATATCCTTTCTTTTTCAGCGATGTAATGGTTACTGTTTTATCCGTAAGCAATTTTCTGATATAGGTAATCTGCACGTTCAAAGCCATGGAATTGGAATAGCTGGCATCGCCCCACACAGCATTTAGTATGGCATCGCGATTCACTAACTTCCCCATATTCTGCGCCAGAATCGACAATATTTCCGATTGCCTTACCGACAGCGAATGCGTATCACCCCGATAAGTCAGTGTTGATAGATTCGGACGGAATATTGTGTCACCAATCACATATTCTATCTCCTGACTTATTAAATCACTCTCAAACCTCTCATTGATTTTGGCTATAAGTTCCTCCGGATAAAACGGTTTAGGTATATAGTCATTACCCTTCAGCGAGAATCCGAACAGACGATCCACTTTGTCGGTACGGTCGGTAAGAAAGAATATCACCACTCTCCTGTCATTTTTACGGATGGCTTGAGCCACCTCAAATCCGTTCATCTCCGGCATGTTGATATCCAACAGCACCAGATCCGGATGTAAACTTTTGTACAGCTCAAATCCCATTTTACCATTGGACGCATAGGTGACATCATATCCTGCCGTCTCTATGAATCGTTTGAGCAGCATGGAGTTTTTCAAATCATCATCCACAAGTAATATTTTCTTACGGTTCATTGCGGCAGATTTATAATGAATGAAGTACCTTCCCCCAATACACTTTTTACTGCGATGCGGCCGCCATGAGCCTCTGTAAGAAGCTTCACGTATGTCAACCCAAGTCCTATTCCGGGTATCTCGGTAGCGGATGCCTTGCCGCGATAGAAACGCGTGAATATCTTTGACTGATCAGAATCCGGGATACCGAATCCCGTATCTGATACTATTATGCGCATATTTCCGTCACACTCTTCGGCTTCAATTTTTATATCTACCCTGTCGCCCGAATACTTTATCGCATTCTCTACGAGATTGTTTATTATGTTGAATACATGTGACCGGTCAGCAGCCACATCAATGTTCGCATCGACAAGGTTCTCAAACCTGATGGATTTATTGCTTGGGACAGAAGCCGACGATAACACATCGCCCACCAATCCATTCAGATTGAATTTAGATACATTCAGCGGTATTTGCTCAACATCGTTGAACGTAATGTCACGCAGCCGTGAAAAATATGCCGAAAGGCTGTCGAGAGCCGTCCGTGTTTCGGATATCAATTCCGCTTTCATCTCCTTGTCAGAAAGCATCTTTTCGTTTTCTATTCCTGACACACATATCTTCAAGGTCGATATCGGACGTTTCAACTCATGAATCATAGTGGTGATAAACATATTGCGCATCTTGTCAAGACGCGTCAATTTTACAATCGTTTTTATCTGCCACACAAGACATAATATTAGAAACAGCGAGAGAACGAGCGCCAAAGTAAGAGTCCAGCCCATTTCCCGTAATACCTCCGAAGATGGGATTTTACAATCAATCACCACCGACTTCTTTTCCAGTTCAGAATATGGACTTGTGATTATGAAATGAGGATTTATGATTGACTGATGAGGTGTCATGGTCGCATTCCATATCATACTGTCTGTTTCTATGAGTGTGATTGTTGCAACTATGTTTTCCTTACGTAGCAAGGAATCGATACCTCCGGCTGAAAATGGCGACTGTACCTCCAGCTCAAAGTTCCTCATCGCATTCCACGATGCTCCGTCCGATGGCGCACTGGTAGCGTCAAATGATGCCTTGATCTCATCTATATTCGCCAGACTGTCATTGACCAAAGTCGCGAGTCTGTCCATTTCATCTTTTGTTAATTTGCGGTCCTCTTTTATACCCAACAATTCCCGTCCATCGAAAACCTTCGATGATATGGTTGCGGTTCTTCTCTGCATCCCTGTCGAATCGATATCAGTATTTAAGTTATTGACCGTATGTATAGTCTTGATTTGTTTCTCTTTTGGAGATGACTGCAAACGCAATCTGTTATACTCCGCCAATGTCTTCTCAATGACCTCCTGCGCATGAATCTCATACTCTTGCAGTGAATATGATAATCGGGCATACAGCCAATACCATTCCAAGGAAAGCCATAATCGCTATTATCGAAAGGATATACAGTGTCTTTATCTTCTTTTCCATATCGCGAATTTACTTATAATCCGAGAAATAGAAATTTAATGACTCTGTAAAAATGGCAATAGTAATAATTTAGTAATAATTCCATAATATTTGAGTAAGGATTTTTTTCGTCTGCGCAGCATTGTGGCAAGTAACTTTGCCGCATCAACCCGAAAATACAACTGCAATGAAAAAGACTTTTATCATCATGTTTGTTATGGCTATCATAGCCATGGCTGCTACAGGAAAAACTCTCCGTAGAAAACTGAGCATTTATAGAACCAATGTTCCCGAAACCGAAACGCTCGCCATCGGTACAATGGAATTCGTTTACGATTACAAATGGTGTGTGGACACAACCGGGCAACTTGATAATATTGATAATAGTTATGAACGTGACCAGATGTTACTTCAGATTGCATCCAATGGCTTATCCAAGTTTTCCAGTTATAAGAATCTTTCCGTTGACTCGCTTTTAATGAGAAGCACTCAGGAACAAATCGCAGCAGCCGCTATGGACGGCAAGCTATCGAGAGGAGAATTCATGACTATCTACAAGAACTATCCCGATGGTAAATTGACACACACGGAAAAAATATGCGATGACTGGTTCAGATATGACGAGGAGATGCCACAGTTCAATTGGGAGCTTTCCGACAGCACTGCAACGATTCTCGGTTACGAATGCCGGAGTGCCGTTTGCGACTTCCGTGGACGTAAATGGACGGTATTTTACTGCGAGGATATCCCTATCATGGATGGACCATGGAAACTATACGGTCTCCCGGGACTTATCATGAGGGCGCATGACGAAAAATGTCACTACTCATTTGAATGCATAGGCATAAAATCAACTTCTGATCGTCCTATCACAATATATAAAGTGCCCTTCAACACCACATCGAGAGCAAAATACTATGATACCAAACATCGTTACGACGTGAACCCATACGCTTACTATGAAGCCACAGGGGGAGGTACCATCACCGTTACCGACGAGTCAGGCAATGCTGTGTTGGACGCATACGACCCCATAGAACTACCTTTTGACTACATCGAACGTGATTGGAAAAAATGATACGATACAGCCTTTTCATACTTGGTATTCTTCTCGGACCGTTGTCGGCAATGGCAACGGTCCCGGAAGAAGTACATGGCAATATCACCGACTCCCGCACCAACGAGCCCATATACGGAGCCGTGATACAAGCCATAGATTATAACGGCAAAGTCACAGCATTCACATCATCTGCCCACAAAGGCTCATTCTCCTTGCGACTCAACGCATCAGTCGATTCCATTTCATTCCGTTGCATTGGCTATGAATCGATTAAACTACCGGTTACATATAATTTCAGCGAAGGAGTGAAGATGACACCAAAAGACACCCGTTTAAATGATGTAATCGTCCAAGCCCCTGATATATACGCCAAAGGTGACACACTTGTATTCAATGTCGGCAGATATGCCAATGCAAAGGATAACGCAATTATTGACGTTATAAAACGTTTGCCGGGAATAAAGGTGGAGGATGACGGAACCATTAAGTACCAAGGTAAACCGATTAACAAGTTCTATATCGACGGTAACGATTTCTTAGGAGGGCAATACGGACTGGCTACCGAAAATATATCGCATAAAGATGTGAAATCGGTGGAGGTAATGGAAAATCATCAACCGGTAAAAGCTCTTGAAGGGATAGAATTTCCGGAAGAGGCCGGCATAAACCTGAAGCTTAAGGAGGACGCCCGTAGCCGATGGGTAGGCATAGCGAAAGCTTCGACAGGAGCGGAGCCACTACTGTATGACGGTTCACTCTATGCCATGCGTATAGCTCCTAAGTTACAGAACATGATAACATTGCGCGGTGGAAACACCGGTTGGAACCCTGCTTCGCAGATTTCGGAACATGACTTTAATGACATGTTCTCCTCGGATTATTCCGAGTCTATCTGGCCTGAATACATATCCGCCGATATAATATCATCACCGTTGAATGAGCGGCGTACCCGCGACAATCTTTCGTGGATAGCCAATGCAATATCGGCATGGAAGCGTGGCGACACATCCATGCGATTGAAATTAAATTATGTAGGAGACCGACTTGATTATAATTCGGGAATTGTGACCGACTATTTCAGCCAGTCAATCCCCGATTTCATACAACGGAACAGTCTCAGGACACGCACTCATGACATATCCGCTCAATTCAATTCTGAGATAAACAATCGCGAATACTTCCTGAAGGACAAATTTACTGTCGATGCCGTGTGGGATAACTCACATTCTTTCATCACCGGTTCTTCAAATCTGTCACAGGATGTGACACGACGCGACATATCTGCCACCAATGATTTGAAACTCGTAAAACGCAATGACAAACAGCTCTTTGAATTAATTTCAAGGAACTCGTTCCATCACTCCCCGAACAGGCTTGCCATTTCAAAAGAGTACAATTACACCCAAAGTATGGGCATTACGGATTTCAGAAGCACAACCGAGAGTAAGTTTGGAAAATTATCACGTTTTTGGAAATTCTATATCAGTGGCGGCATAGACATCAACTATCACCGTATGAAAACTAACCTCTCGGGTATGGGCATGCTGGACAATTCGGAAACATACAATGCTTTTCTCTCCAATATATATGCCACTCCACAGCTCGATTACGAACGTAGCAACTGGCGCGTGACCATGAGAGTTCCGGTAAAATGGCTGTATCACAGACTTAACGGACAACACAATTATATTAATCTCATGCCACAGTTATCAGTCAGAAAGAAAACATCGGCAAAATCCGAATTCTCGTGCGCATTGGCATATAGTTTGTCTTCGCCACAGGCTTATATGAACATCTCGGCTCCGATACTTGCCGACTACCGTAATCTTTTCATCGGTGAGAGTTCCGATAAATACACCCGACACGTTTCAGCCACATTGTCATATAGATACCGAAATCCCCTCAATGCATTATTTGTCAATGCGTCGGCGGCATATAATCATAGCCGGTCATCCGTCATGTCCAATCAACTGTTTGTGGAAAATCTTGTTATATCAACCTACGCCGAAAAGGTGTACAATACTAATTCGTGGACTCTCAATGCCGGCATCAGCAAAGGCATTGGACACAGCAAAATGGTTGTGGGAATTGATGTCAACGCAGCATCCACTACAGCATCGTCCATGCGCAACAACGTGGTAAGTCCTTACCAACAATACACCGCCGGAGTAAAACCCTACTTTAAGGGGAATATTGTTCGATGGCTCTCATTAAATTACGAAGCTGGATACAGCGTCTCGCATTGGAAGGTCGATAAGGTTTCAAATTCCCACCATTCGTTGAACCAGAATATTTTTGCCACGTTTATGCCACATGACCGGGTGCAGCTGACTCTCGGATGCGAACATTTTATGACCCGATTTCCAGAAGGTAATACCAAACACCTGTTACTGTTCGATGCATCAGCAGTATGGCATGCCAATTCCAAAATCCGGCTATCACTGACTGCCAATAATTTACTTAACAAACGGCAATACAGCTACATAACATACGGAACCCTCTCCCGTTCCGAACATACGTTTCAGATACGCTCACGAGATATAATTATAGCTATGCAATATCGATTTTAAAATAATACCGGACCGTAATTTTAAATTACGGTCCGGTACTGTTACTTGATATGCTGTTAATTACCGTATGTGAGAATCGTAAAGTAACGCAAACCGTCGCCGGCATTCATAGGAGTGTATTCAAGTGTTATATAATCACCATTATACCCAAACCATCTTGCCGATACCGAAACGCCGTTGCGGAGCGTCTCAACAGGGGTGCCATAACTATTTACCAACCGGGAATACACCTGATTATAAGCCGAAGTATAGTTCCCTAATGTAGAATAGTAAAATTGCGAACGTTGCAATCCTCCATTGCCATAATACAGCGTGGCATCCGGCCAATAAAAACCTTGTTCACTCACATTACGGAGATATACCTGATCCGTATCATAACCATCGACCACATATCCACCATTACGCAGCGAATTAAGCGACAGATCCAATGCTATACCAAATGACAACCCTAAGAAACCGCTCAACAATGGAGTGCGATATACAGGTCGCCAGTTGCGGGGCGGTACAGGACGTACCCACGGACGATGCACCGGACGACCGGGACGCATAGGCGGTTTCATGTGATGAGGTCTGTTGGGTATAGGTTTGTGTACAGGTCTATTAGGCATAGGAGCTACACCGGCACCGGGACGTGTGGGCGGACGATGTCCAGGAGACATTCCGGGACGGGTACCATTATTACCCCCTGCTCCGGGACGAACACCATTATGATTGCCGTTTCCTCCATTAGCTCCGGGACGTAAGCCCCCATTGCCCGGGCGGTGATTTTCTGCTCCCGGACGCATATTGCCGTTACCGGGACGGTGTCCACTATTGCCGTTATTCACTCCGTTACCACCATGGGATGGTTTATCTGCTCCGGGACGCATATTTTGCCCTCCACCGGGACGTATATTACCTGAATTATGGTTATGGCTTCCGGAACTTCCCGGACGTACTCCGGAATTCTTTCTATCATCTCCCCGGCCCGGACGCGAACCCGATACTGAGTGTGTCGATGACTGACGCTCTGAATGTCCACTCTTATGGTTACGTGCATCAACATCAACCGTAAATATCATAGCACCTGCCA
>OFFJ01000765.1_pt1 | contig 25668 bp, 20 predicted proteins | sample 1521261 | NCBI WGS metagenome assembly OFFJ01 (sample SAMEA3504122, study PRJEB24116) | mouse gut metagenome | biome: mouse gut; feature: mouse-associated habitat; material: faeces | place: Denmark | collected 2011 | reverse complement strand
ACGACAAGGCGGCCCAGAAGGAGTTCATGGAGATCAAGTATCAGAACAAGCTTCGTCTGGCAAAATATATTCAGGAACACAACGGCGTGGAGGTGGATCCCAATTCCATCTTCGACGTGCAGGTGAAGCGTCTCCACGAGTATAAGAGGCAGCTGCTGAACATTCTCCATGTGATGTATCTGTACAACGAACTGAAGGCTCATCCGGAGATGGAATTCTTCCCCAGAACTTTTATCTTCGGGGCAAAGGCTGCAGCGGGCTATAGAAATGCGAAGCTGACCATCAAGCTCATCAACGCCGTGGCGGAGGTGGTGAACAAGGATGCCTCCATCGGCGGCAAGATCAAGGTGGTGTTCATCGAGAACTACAATGTGTCCAACGCGGAGATCATCTTTGCGGCAGCGGACGTGTCAGAGCAGATTTCCACCGCCAGCAAGGAGGCGTCCGGCACCGGAAACATGAAGTTCATGCTGAACGGCGCTCTGACGCTGGGGACCATGGACGGCGCCAATGTGGAGATCGTGGAGGAGGTAGGGGAGGAGAATGCCTTTATCTTTGGCCTCAGCTCCGATGAGGTCATCCGCTATGAGAACGAGGGCGGCTATGATCCCATGCAGATTTTCAACAGTGACAAGGACATTCATAAGGTGCTGAGCCAGCTTATCGACGGCAGCTATTCTTCCGACAAGAATCTGTTCCTGCCGCTGTACAATTCTCTGCTGAATACCTTGTCCACCAATAAGGCCGACACTTATTTCATCCTGAAGGACTTCAAGGCTTATGCACAGGCCCAGAAGAAGGTGGAGGAGGCCTATAAGGATAAGGCGGGCTGGGCCAAGAGCGCCATTCTGAATGTGGCGTGCTCCGGCAAGTTCACCTCCGATAGGACCATTCAGCAGTATGTGGACGAGATCTGGCATCTGGGCAAGGTGACGCTGTAAACAACAGCGTGAGAGATCGGCTGTGTTGATTGTTTTTTCTTGAATAGGAACATTGGCATATAGCATACCTGATTGGGTATGCTATATGCTTCATGGCAGGTGCAGGAAGGCGAAAGGTTCAAAATGCTTCCGGAGACAAAAAATTATGGCAGGAGGTTCCTGAGGCATAGGGGGCCGGAGCTGTGGCAGATCCAAGGAGAACAGCGGCGCTGGGAGCAAAAACGCAGATAAGAGCCGTCAGAATAAGGAAATAGCAGAATGGATTTGAGAGAGAAGGACGGAAAAGGGAAAGGGGCTGCCAACAGACATCCGTGGGAGTTGAGCAGGACCGGACGAGTGCTGGGAGTATTGGCAGGATATCTGGATAGGAAAAGCGAAAACAGCGGCAGAAGATACGTGAATATAGGGGCGGGAGATCTGTATTTTGACAATCGCCTTCTGGGGAAATACGAGGGTGACCGCGCGTATGCCGTGGATCTGGAGTATGATGAGCAGGTTCCCGATTACCCTAGAGTGGAGAAGTTCCATTATCTGGAGGAAGTCCCGGGAGAGATGGACTATGCGATCATGATGGACTCTCTGGAATATATGCCGGATGACGCGGCATATCTCAAGGCTCTCAGCGGCAAGGTGAAAGAGGGCGGATATCTGTTCTTCACATTGCCTGCGCTGCAATCCGTTTTTTCCGAGCATGATCGTATCGTGGGAAATCTGCGCCGGTATAATGTCAGGGGATTCCGGAAACTGGCCGCGGCGGTTCCCGGATTGGAAGTAGTGGAATGTCAGTATTTTTATACCTGCCTGCTTCTGATCCGTTATCTGCAGGTATGCCTGCACCTGAGAATCGACCGGGAGAGAAAGGTGACTTCAGGATGGAAGTATTCGGAAAGGAATCCGCTCACAAGATGTATGGTATGGTTTCTGAACATAGATTTCGCAGTGAATAGGGCGTTGAGCAAAATTGGAATCAGACTACCGGGACTATCGTTGCTTGTAGTCTGTAGGAAGGAGAAGCCATGATCGATTTGTTACAGGGCGGCGTATATCTGGTGGACGGCAGGGAAATCATAGCCGACGGACCGGATGCGGCGCAGGCCGTTTTGCAGAAGACGGGAAAGACCGTCATGAAAGAGGAGGCGGCGAGACAGACCATCGCCTACGGCATTCTGGAGAGCCACAATACCTCCGGAAATATGGACAAGCTGAAAATCAGGTTCGATAAGCTCACCAGTCATGATATTACCTTTGTGGGGATCATACAGACGGCCCGGGCTTCGGGGCTGCAGAGATTTCCCATGCCCTATGTACTGACCAACTGCCACAATTCTCTCTGCGCCGTGGGAGGCACCATCAACGAAGACGACCATATGTTTGGACTCAGCTGTGCAAAGAAGTACGGCGGGGTCTATGTGCCGCCCCATCAGGCCGTGATTCATCAGTACGCCAGAGAGATGATGGCGGAGAGCGGCGGCATGATTCTGGGCTCCGATTCCCATACCCGCTACGGGGCATTGGGCACCATGGCGGTGGGAGAGGGGGGACCGGAGCTGGTGAAACAGCTCCTGAACCAGACTTATGACATCAATATGCCCGAGGTGGTGGGAGTCTATCTCACCGGATGCCCGGTGAAGGGCGTGGGGCCTCAGGACGTGGCTTTGGCGATCATAGGGGCTGTCTTTAAAAACGGCTTTGTGAAAAACAAGGTGATGGAGTTCGTGGGCCCCGGGGTGGCTTCCCTGAGCGCAGACTTCCGGATCGGAATCGACGTGATGACCACGGAGACTACATGTTTATCTTCTATATGGGAGACGGATGAGAGCATTCAGGAATTCTACGAGATCCATGGCCGTAAGGGGGACTATAGAAAGCTTGCCCCGGGCCGGACGGCGTATTATGATGGCATGATCGTGGTGGATCTGGACAAGATCCGGCCTATGATCGCCATGCCCTTTCATCCCAGCAACACGGTGTCCATAGAGGAACTGAATGAAAATCTGATGGACATTCTGGACGAGACGGAGAAGAGGGCGCTGGTGAGCTTAGAGGGTGCAAAGGCTGCGGACGGCTCTCCTCTGGAATTTCGGCTGAAGAACAAGGTCCGGGACGGAAAATTCATGGTGGATCAGGGCATCATTGCCGGCTGTGCAGGGGGCGGCTTTGAAAACATCTGCGCCGCAGCGGATATTCTGAAAGGACGTTCCATCGGTGCCGGGGGATTTACTCTCAGCGTGTATCCTGCCTCCATGCCCGTGTACATGGAACTGGTGAAAAACGGCTGTGCCGCCGCTATTATGGAGACAGGCGCAGTGATGAAGACGGCGTTCTGCGGTCCCTGCTTCGGCGCGGGGGATACCCCTGCCAACAATGCTTTCAGCATTCGCCATTCCACCAGAAACTTTCCCAATAGGGAGGGCAGCAAGCTTCAGAACGGTCAGATTTCCTCCGTTGCCCTGATGGATGCCCGCTCTATTGCGGCCACGGCGGCCAATCAGGGGATTCTCACCCCCGCTACGGACTTCGACGGGGAGATGGGCAGGTATCAGTATCATTTCGACAGCAGAATCTATGCCAACAGAGTGTTTGATTCCAAGGGCTTGGCAGATCCGGACACGGAAATTCAGCTGGGCCCCAATATCAAGGACTGGCCGGCCATGGGTGCGCTGCCGGAGAATCTGCTTTTGCAGGTGGTCAGCGAGATCCATGATCCCGTCACCACCACAGACGAGCTGATTCCCTCCGGGGAGACATCCTCCTACCGATCCAATCCTCTGGGGCTGGCGGGGTTTACCTTAAGCCGCAAGGATCCGGACTATGTGGCCAGAGCCAAGGAGATCCAGAAAGCGGAGAAGGAGCGGATGAAGGGGGGCCATCCTTGCAGCGCGCTGCCGGTTTTGAAGGAGCTGATGAAGGTGATCAAGGAGCAGTTTCCGGAGACCGGCCATGCCAACACCGGCTTCGGCTCCACCATTTTTGCGGTGAAGCCCGGGGACGGCTCTGCAAGGGAGCAGGCGGCCTCCTGCCAGAAGGTGCTGGGGGGCTGGGCCAATATCGCCAACGAATATGCCACCAAGCGGTATCGCTCCAATCTGATCAATTGGGGTATGCTGCCCTTCCTGATCAAGGAGGGAGAACTGCCCTTTGGGAATCTGGATTATCTGTTCCTTCCGGGCATCAGAAAAGCCGTGGAGGAGAGCGCCGATGCGATTACGGCCTATGTGGTAGGCCAAGGCGGGTTAAAGCCTTTTGAGCTTCGTCTGGGCGAGCTTACGCAGGAGGAAAGGCAGATTATTTTGAAGGGCTGCCTGATCAATTATAATAGGGTGGATTGAGCCGTAGAGGTACGGAGACGGAACAAGAAGGGCTGGGAATGAAAGAAAAGCTGTCATTTAGAAACTATATATCCGGAAACCGCAGGACCATGGTGCTGCTGGGGATGTTCGTGACGGCCTTTTTTCTGATCCGTCTCCTATTTCCCACCGTGGGCTATGACACGGATGAATGGGTGGTCTCTCCTGAATCCACTTTGCTCCACTGGGAAAACCTCGGCCGGTATTCCCTTGTGTGGATGAAACGCCTGACGGGAAACGGGGCCAATCTGTATCTTATGAACGGAGCCACCGCTGTCAATGTATATCTGTATACGGTGCTGTTTCTCTATTTCCTGAATAGGACGGGGAGGGCGGGAGGATGGAAGCGGGATCTTCTGTGCGGGATGGTTCTGGTGTCCGCCCCCATATTCTGCGAGCAGTATTATTTTACCCTCCAGAGCGCGGAAGTGTCTTTTTCCATGCTTTTGATGATGGCGGCGTTTCTTCTGACCAGACGGGTGCTGGAGCGGTGGGAATGGCTGTCTGCCGCAGGGCTGGTGGTATTGCTGCTGTTTGTGTTCGGCGCCTATCAGGCCTTTGTCAATGTGTATGTGGTGGGGGTGCTGATCTGCCTGTACGGACGCGGCAGCGAGAACAAGAGGGATAATCTGGGGAGGATCGAGACGGCGCTGGCCATATTCTTCGTCTCTCTGCTGGGCCATCTGGGCATCGCGTATCTGGTGCGGGGCGGGACATTTGCAGCGCAGAGCGGATATCTGGAGGTGGTCTGGCTTCAGGAACCCTTCTACATAGGGCTGAAGAACATCATCTTTGCGGTGGGGAAGGTGGTGCTGGGCTATGGAACCATCCTGAATCTCTCCTATACGTTCTGCATGATCTTTGTCTTTGTCCAGATCAAGAGAGGGGGCTTTGCCCTCAGCTGGAAGCATTTTTATCTGCTGGCATTGCTGGCGTCCCCGTTTCTGCTGCACATAGTCACGGGACAGCCGCTGAACGCGCCCCGGGCCGCGCTGAGCCTGCCTCTGCTGTGCGCGTTCTTGTTCTGGAAATATTATGGCGCGGGCAGATGGCCTTCGCGGGCACTTTGCCTGATCATAGCATCCCAGCTTATACACAGCCAACTGCTCATGTACAGCGATTATCTGCGCAATGAGAATGATAAGGCCATTGCGGAAAAGATCTATAAGGACTGCGGCGCGGACGAAGATACGGTGATTGTCTTTAAAGGGGTGCGGCATGCGGAGGATAGCGTGCCGGTGCTGCTGGGACATGTCATAGGGAGATCCTTCTTTGAATGGACGCCCATGACGGATGTGAACAATGCCAGCGTCCACCGCATCAGATGCTTTATGGAATTCTATGGAATGGACTTTGTCTGCCCCGATGATGCCACGGCGGCCAGAGGAGAGGAGATCGCCTTTCCGGCAGCATATCCGGAGGAAGGATATATAGTTGAGCTGGACGGGGTATATTATGTGAATCTGGGAGATTAGCAGGATAGGAGTAGGACAAGGCAGGCAGAATCAATCTGCCTTTTTGGGAGACAGCCAGAGCCGGGCAAGCCGTACCGCGTCTATGAGGAAGGGGATCAGGAAGATCAGCGTCATCACGGCCATGGAGAGATTCTGCCCTGCTTCGGTGGAAGGGTTCACGGCGGCGAGAAACGAGAAGAAATGATTGAATAGGAAAACGCCTCCCATAAGCAGAAGGATGAAGAGCAGAAAGGCTATGAAGATGCTTTGTGCTATGTGCAGGCAGACCTGATAGAAGCAGCAGATATCATATACGAAGGCCACTGCCAGCAGTCTGAGCAGCAGGGCCGAACCTTCCGAATAGTGGCCCATGGGCATTGCGAAGCCGCCTGCCAAGGCCAGCGCCAGCTTGATCCCGATGAGTATGAGCAGTATCTTTTTGTCGGTGGGCTTTAAGAAGTTTTTTGTATTTTCAGGATTGTTTTTCTGTATTTTTATCACAGCGCTTACCTCCGTCCGGGTATCCTTCGCATGTGGCAGGGCATTCCTGCCGTATACGCCAATGATACCATATTTTCAAGCGGCGGTAAAGATGCTTCAGCGGGGAATGGCCGCAGTATAATTGAGGAGGTATTGTCATGGAATTCAACAAATCCGTATCAAATCCCTTGCTTGTAGGCTCTATAGAGCTGATGAAGGCGGAGGATACGCCGGAGCATCGCAATATGTTTCTGGGAGAGCTGATGAAGGCGGAGTTTATGAGCCCGGCCATCGTAGAGCCGGCCCCCCAAGAGGGCGAGGACGGAAAGCTGCAGATCATTCCGGGCAGCAAGGTGCAGTTTCCCATGCTTTCCGCCCCTGACGGAAAGAGGTTCTTTATGGCCTTCACAGATATGAGGGAATACGAGAAATGGAAGGAGAAAAATCCTGACTTTCCCACCTTCGCGTTGAAGCTGGAGGATTATGGAGCCATGCTGGTGCGAAAGGACGCACAGGGAAATGCCTGCCCCGCGCTGGGCATTGTCATCAATCCCTTTGGGGCGAATATCGTGATTCCCAGTCAGATGCTGATCCAGATGCTGTCCGCCAGAGTGGCTCAGGCGAAGCAGGCGGCCGAAAGGCAGGCGGTTCGGGTGGGAGCCGGGATCAGGCCCGGAGGCGCTCCGGATAAGGAGCAGTGAGGGAAAATCTGGAAGCAGAAGGCTAAAGAAAGCGGCTTTCCTGTCGATATAAATAGTATAGGAAAGCAGTTTGGCCGACTGCTGCCGAGTATGAATATGGACACCACGGATGGTATTTTTGCAGGGAAAGGATTTTCCTGCCGAATGCCGTTTTTTTATGCGGCGCAAGGCCTGCGATGGCAGATCTGCTGATGAGCAGGGGCCGGGGATAGCCCGGATATGCGCCAAGGGGGACAGGATGGAAGCCATAAAAGGTTCTTGAAGGGCAGTGTCGTCTGCGTCAGGGAGGACGGGGGGATCGGTGTGCTTTGAGGATGGGTGGGCCATAGAGGGGGGCAAAAGGAGTGAAAATAGATTCCGGAACGGTACAGATGGGATCTTCCAGAAGGTATAGTGAGACTTCAGTGGTATTTAGGCGTTTTACTTTGGAAAGCCGACAGGTGACGGCGGGAGGCGGAAATATCTTGGACGGGGCCATGGGCGGAAACGCAGGAAATGCCGAGGGCGCGGAGAAGGATCAGGAAGGGCAGGGCGAGGACAAGGCCCAGCGGCAGTCCGCCACGCTTCAGGACTGGCAGAGCCGCCTGCAGCAGGGAGGCTCCAAGGTCTCCATCAGGAGCAGCGCCAGCCAGACCATAGCGGATATCCGCCAGACCACGCTGCGTTATATTTTTAATCTTCTGTTTTCCTACAGAAGGGGGCGGTTCGGCCAGTGGATGTCGGAGGACAGTCTGGGCGAGTATAGGCAGAGCGTGGCCAACGGGAGCCAGAACGCAGGGCAGGAAAGCGGGGGCGCGGCCTATGACAATGCCCTGCAGGGGGAGCAGAAGCCTGGCGTGACCAATGTGAGGATACTCAGCTACAGCAGCGATATCCTGCGTATTGAGAAGGAGGAAGCGTCCTTTTCTACGGTGGGGACGGTTCGCACTGCGGACGGCAGGGAGATCAGCTTTAATGTGAATGTAAACATGAGCAGGGAATTTCAGCAGTATTATCAGGGGAGGCAGCAGGCGGCGTTCGTATTTTGTGATCCCCTTGTGATTAATCTGGACACGGACATAGCGGAGCTTTCCGACCAGACTTTTTATTTCGACATTGACGGGGACGGGGAGCTGGACGAGATCTCCGGCATGGGAGCGGGGAGCGGGTATCTGGCTCTGGACAAGAACGGGGACGGCGTCATAAACGACGGCAACGAGCTTTTCGGCACTGCCAGCGGCAACGGCTTTGCGGATCTGGCCAAGTACGACGAGGACGGAAACGGATGGATCGACGAGAACGATCCCATATGGGATAAGCTGAAGATCTGGTGCAAGGACGAGAACGGAAACGATGTGCTGTACAAGCTTTCCGACAAGGGCGTAGGCGCTATCTGTCTGCAGAACGTATCCACCGACTATACTCTGAAGGGGCAGGAGGGGCGCACGCAGGGCGCTATCCGCAGCACCGGCGTGTTCTTGTACGAGAACGGAGGCGTAGGCACGGTACAGCATGTGGACGTGGCGAAGTATCAGGCCTCGGCGTAGTTTCCGAATAGTTTTCCGAAGAAGTGAAATGAATATTGAAGAATGAATGAGGGCTGCCCTGATTTCAGGGCAGCTTTTTTCTGCGCAAATCAAGAACGGAGCCTGCATAAATCTCTTCCGAAAGGGCAAACTGATAGCGAGCAGTACGAAAGCAGTATTGACTTAGACTGAAGTTAAACAAGGAAGGGAAGGCATCTATGAGAAGGAATAGAAGGAACAACGCTAAGAAGGAACGTGCCATCATGATTGCCTCGTCGGCATTCGTGCTTACTGCGCTGACTATGACGGGGATCTATATGAAGTCGAGCAATGTGGAGCAGCAGGACGACGGCTACACCATAGACTTCACCTCGTTCGGGGACAATCTTCAGGATAAGATGGACGAGATCGAGGAAAACGGTCAGGAGCTGGCGCAGAATGATCCGGTGCTGGGGGAAGAGGACTATAGGGCGCTGCTTGACGAACAGGAGGAGCCTCTCTCGGGACTGGCGGGAATGGACAGCGATCTTGACTATCCTCCCATGGAGGTGGGCTCCGGGCAGATTGAGATTCCGGGACTGACGAACAGGGTGCAGGATAAGGATCCTATGATGGAGGATGAGCCGGTATCCGGGAAATCTCCGGTGACGGAGGACGTGCCGGAGCCGGAAGAACAGACTCCCGTCATATCTCCCGACGCGGTGGTGGAGCCGGAGCCTGAGGAGGAGAATGAGCCTGCGGACAGTGGGGAGGCGGCTGCGCCGACCTTGCATTTTTCCGAGACGGATGGATTGAAGCGCCCCGTGAGCGGTGAAGTGCTGATTCCGTACAGCATGAATTCCACGGTCTATTTTTCCACTCTGGATCAGTTCAAGTGCAGCCCTGCACTGGTGCTGGCGGCGGAGCAGGGCTCTGCAGTGACCGCCTGCGCGGAAGGCAGGGTGGTGGATATCTTTGAGAATGAGGAGATCGGTCAGGCCGTCACCATGGAGCTGGGGGACGGATACAAGATTACCTATGGGCAGCTGGAGGCCTTGAATGTAACCGTGGGCAGCCATGTGGAGCAGGGCGAGGTCATCGGATGGATTGCGAAGCCTACGAAATATTATTGCGTGGAGGGAAGCAATCTATACCTGAAGCTTACTTCCAACGGAAAGGCAATCAATCCTGAAGCGCTGTTTCGGTAAGCCTCAGGTTGCCGGAGGAAAGACAGGACTGATGGGAGTAAAGACATGTATATAATTGGCGGAACAATCAAGACCATGGCCGGCGGTGACATTCTGGACGGATGCATCCGCATCGCGAACGGAAAAATAGCGGAGATAGGAAAACGGGATGAAGTGGATTTTCATCCCGTTTCCGGCGAGAGGGTCATAGAGATCCGGAAGGGCATCATTATGCCGGGAATCATTGAGGCCCATTGCCATATGGGGATCAGCGAGGAGAAAAAAGGCATGGAGGGGGATGACTGCAACGAGACGGTGGACCCCATGACCCCGCAGCTTCGGGCCATAGACGCCATCAATACCATGGATGCGGCCTTCGATGATGCGGTGCGGGCGGGGATCACCTCCGCTATGATCGGTCCGGGGAGCTCCAATGTGGTGGGAGGGCAGTTTGTGTTTCTGAAGACAAAGGGCCGGCGGGTGGACGATCTGGTGGTGAAGGCCCCTGCGGCCATGAAAGTGGCTTTCGGAGAGAATCCCAAGGTGAACTATTCCGGTCAGGGAAAAAGTCCCTCCACCAGAATGGCCATTGCGGCCATGCTCAGGGAGGAGCTGACGCAAGCATTTTCCTATGAGGAGAAGAAAAGGAAGGCTCTCCAAAACGGCGAGGATTTTCAGGAGGATTTCGCCATGGAATGCTGGCTTCCCGTGGTGCGGCGGGAAATCCCGCTGAAGGCCCATGTCCATCGGGTGGACGACATCTTTACGGCTGTGAGGATCGCCAGAGAGTTCCGGCTGAAAATGACGCTGGATCATTGTTCCGAAGGCCATCTGATAGCGGAGGAGCTGGCGAAGGAAGGATTTCCCGCCATCGTGGGTCCTGATCTGGCCAGCAGGAGCAAGATCGAGGTTCAGAATATGGCATTCAAGACAGTGGGCGTGCTGAACAAGGCGGGGCTGATGACGGCGGTGACCACGGATCATCCGGTTTCTTTGATTCAGTCGCTGCCTCTGTGCGCAGGTCTGGCCGTAAAGGCGGGCCTTGACATGGAGGAGGGATACAAGGCCATAACCATACATCCTGCCGTGATCTGCGGGGTGGGTCATCGGGTGGGCAGTCTGGAGGCGGGCAAGGATGCCGATATTGCTGTATTTGACGGGAACCCCATGGAGGTGTTCACAAATACCTTGTATACCATCATCGATGGTCAGGTGGTGTATGACAGGGCGGCGCAGACATAGGTTTATAGGCCTCTTGTCCGTATTGGGCAGGGGGCGTTTTGCCGTACATAAAGAGCGCTTCGGCCAAAATATTTTAGGACTATGGGATAGGCATCCCCCATTTAGCTGTTGAATAATTATCAATATAGGAGTATGCTTTGCATAGGCTTATGAGATTATATAGACGAGAAAGGCGTTTTCTTATGAAGGTAGTGGTGTTGGCCGGAGGAATCAGTACGGAAAGAGATGTGTCCCTGAGCTCAGGGATGATGATTTATCATGCGCTTAAGGAAAGCGGGCATCAGGTTGTCCTGCTGGATGTGTATCTGGGCTATGAGGGGGATCAGAAGGAGATTTTTGAGAGGGGAATGAACCTCATAGCGCAGATTGACGCCGTGAAGGAGGAGGATCCCGACCTGGAGGCCGTGAAGAAGCTGCGGCCGGAGGGGTGGAAGGGATTTTTCGGCCCTGGAGTGCTGGAGATCTGCGGGAGCGCGGACTGTGTGTTTCTCGCTTTGCATGGGGCAAACGGGGAGGACGGCAGAATACAGGCCTGCTTTGACCTGATGGGGATTCCCTATACCGGAGCGGACTTTACGGGCTCCTGCATCGCCATGGATAAGGGAATCACCAAGGATCTCTTCAAAGCCCACGGGATTCCTGCTCCCAAGGGGATCCGGCTCAAGAAGGGGGCAGCAAAGCTCTCTTGGGGGGCAGAGGGAGCGAAGGAGACTGGAGGGGCAGAATCGCCGGATGAAGGGGCAGCCGAGGAGGCGGTTCCATACCCCCGCATCGTAAAGGCCTGCTGCGGCGGTTCCAGCATCGGAGTGTATGTGGCCGGGAATCCCGGAGAATATGAGGAGGCCAAGGCGGAGGCATTCCGGTATGGGGAGGAAATCATCGTGGAGCAGTATATAAAGGGAAGGGAGTTTTCCGTCGGCGTCATGGACGGGAAGGCTCTTCCCGTCATAGAGATGGCTCCCAAGGAAGGATTCTATAATTACAAAAATAAATATCAGGCCGGAACCACGGTGGAGACATGTCCGGCACAGATAGAGCCGGAGAAGGCCCGGGAGCTTCAGGATGTGGCGGAAAGGGTGTTTCGCGCGCTGCGTCTGAAAAGCTATGCCCGAATGGACTTTGTCATGAGCGGAGAGGGGGAGGTGTTCTGTCTGGAGGCGAACACGCTGCCCGGCATGACGGCCACATCACTGCTGCCTCAGGAGGCCGCTGCGGCGGGGATGGATTTTAAACAGCTCTGTCGGAGGATACTGGAGCTGGCGTTTTGAGGGGAGAGTTTAGGCAGAGGGTGTTGGAGCTGGCATTTTGAGGGGAGAGTTTAGGTAGAGGGTGTTGGAGCTGGCATTTTGAGGGGAGAGTTTAGGCAGAGGGTGTTGGAGTCGGCGTTTTGATACAGAAGAAAGCAGATAAAGAAGAAAAAGGTAGGTTTTGACGGATGAATTTGACAATCAATGAGATAGCGAAGGCCTGCGGGGGCACATTGGTGCTGCAGGGGGATAGGACGAAAGGGGATGCCAATGTCAGCGCTGTGGCCATTGACTCCAGAAAAGCGGAGGCAGGCGGCGTGTTTGTAGCCGTATCAGGAGAGCGGGTGGACGGGCACCGCTTCGTGGGGAACGTGTATGAAAAAGGAATAGTCTTGACGGTGGTCGAAAAGTCGCCCGAAGAGGTGGAAAAAGAGCATGGAATTCCCAAAGACAAATGGGGCAGCTATCTGATGGTGAAGGACAGCCTGCAGGCGCTGAGGGACATGGCGGAGGCCTACCGGAGAAAGCTGGACGTGAAGGTGGTGGGCATTACCGGCAGCGCAGGCAAGACCAGCACCAAGGAACTCACGGCGGCAGTTCTTTCGGAAAAGTACAAGGTTTTGAAGACGGAGGGAAATCTGAACAATGAGATCGGCGTTCCCTTGACACTTTTAAGGATACGGCAGGAACATCAGGTAGCGGTGGTGGAGATGGGCATCAGCGACTTTGGAGAGATGCACCGTCTGAGCAAGATGGCCCGCCCCGACATTTGTGTGATAACCAATATCGGACAGAGCCATCTGAAGGATCTAAAGACCAGAGACGGCATTTTGAAGGCAAAGTCGGAGATTTTCGACTATATGGCTCAGGACGGTGAGATTTGTTTGAACGGAGAGGATGATAAGCTCATAGAAGTAAGGGAAATCAATGGGCGCAGACCTCATTTCTTTGGGCTGGGGGGCGACTCTTCGGAGGAGGTTCTGGTGGAGGAAAGCATCGGCAGAGGGCTTTGGGGCAGCGATGCCACCATGCTGATGAAAAAGGGCGTTTTGCGGAACAAAGAGAGCCTTCAGGAGGTACGGGTTCAGGTTCACATTCCGCTGCCCGGCTCCCATATGCTGCAAAACGCCGCCGCTGCAGCTTGTGTGGCGGGTCTGCTGGGGCTGACCGGGGAGGAGATCGCCGCAGGCATGGCCAAGGCTGCGCCGGTGGGAGGGCGTGACAATCTTATCCGTCTGCCCCGCAACACCTTTATCGACGGCTGCTATAATGCCAATCCTGCATCCATGAAGGCTGCCATAGACCTCCTTGCTCTGGCCGACACCAAAAAGGTGGCGATTCTGGGCGACATGTTCAATCTGGGAGAAAATTCTCACGACTATCATGGGGAGATGGGTTCCTATGCCGTGGAGAAGGGAGTGGATCTGATCATCTGCGTGGGGGAGGAATCGAGGCATATGTATGCTGAGGCCCAGAGGAGCATGGAAGAAGCGCGAATGTGTGAAAGGGCGGAAAACTCTGATGAAAGGCAGGGATATTTATGCTGCGGGGCAGAATGTTCTGCGGAGGAGAAAACACAGCGGGCAGTATACTTTCCGGATCGCAAGGCTCTGATGGAGGCTCTGAACAGTGGACTTGGGGATCTGGTGCCTGAGGGGGCCACGGTTCTTGTGAAGGCATCTCATGGAATGGAGTTCATTGAGGTGCTGGACTTTCTGCAAAATAGTGCCGCTGCGGAAAAGCCATAGAACCAAGGCAGCCCTTTCCTTCTTGTCTTTTGGAGGGTTCAAGTAATAATTTTGTTTGTAAAAAGATGTATCTTGCAATTAAAATTTGCATATGCTATAATGCCAATAGGCAAAGAAATGTGGAGAATTCCATGTAGGCAAAGAACGAATCCCCCGACCGTAATGGCGTACAGTCGAGGGATTCTTCTTTTCTTTTTACAGTGGCAAAGCACCCACTAGACTATTTGTTGCCTTTGTCGTGCCTGTCTAGCCATTTGCTGATGAGGTGGCAAACCACACCTGCTACGACAGTCACAAGAAATGTGAAGAATAACTCCATGCAAACACCTCCTCCCGTTGCCGGGTGTAGGTTGGACAACACAGACATTATAACATATCGGTAGATAGTCTTCTATTACTTTCTCGAAGAACTTTACAATTCGGATTGTGGTTTGCACAATCCGATGCTCGTTATCATTGTGGACGCTGTTGCAAAGTGATTTCCTCATGTAGCTGATATTTTTGATTTCTGCTTTTACCATCCGAGTAAAAAACGCTACTCCTTTTCTCCTCGGCTTTATATCATCTGCTTTTAATATATTTTTTATCCTTATCTGGTTTCACACTTCAATTCATCTTCAATACGAATTTTAAACCGCATTATCTTCAATTTATCTTCAAAGAGCATCGCATCCGAAACGACTTCCTTGACATTTTCTTTTTCTTCCAGGATATGATTATATACCTCCAGCACCATTTTTTCCGTGTCGCCTAATAGCTGGGAAATTTTCTTTATGCTGATGTTCGGCATCTGGTAGCATAAGCTTGCGCAATAATTATGGCGGAACATATGGGCCGTAAGCCCGGTTACTTTCTGATCATGTTCCGTGCCCCCTGCGGCAGCGTTCATTTTCTTCAAGATGGATTCCAACGTTTTGTGATATACGGATGCGGTCATAAGCCCGCCAGCTCTCTGGCGTCTGCCGGAAGCAGCATGTGCAAATTGCACCTTTATGTTTCCTGTGTCACGCCTTTTCTTATATTCTGCCATGTTTTTTTTCGAGGTCTGCGCTCGACTTGTCAGAGTAGAGGCTTATGTGATGCTTTAGATTGTTTTTGGCGTAGGTTTCATCCCAGACCGTTGTCTGGAATTTTCTTTCTGTTTATAGTATTTTCTTGCCATGGCATCATCCTCCGTAAAAAGGTGTAAAAAATAACAGCTGGTCTATTGCCACCTGTTACCGAAGACGATACAGTATTATTAGTCTAAATTTAATTTGGCATCATCTTCGGGTGTATCTCAAAGCCGTTCCTGTTGGCAGCAGGGGCGGTTTTGAGTTTATGAATTTAAATCTAATTCTTTTAGTAAATCTTCTTGTGATATAAGGTCATGGCAATCTGGACTTTTATCTATATCTTCAAGCATTTTTTAATCCCGTTCGTTGGGAGGAACTTTCTTGATATTCTCCCAGGAACATGGTGATAAGTTTTCAATTACATAATTCTGAGTTTTTTTGCGTCAAAATCATCCATGACAGCAACAGCTCCAAGATTTTTGAAAGATGGCATGATAGTAAGCTTATTCTTCTTTCTTAGTTTTTATCATTGAGATTACTGCCAATACTGCATTGATAGCACACCATGCTGCCCAGATATATAAGTCTGTAAAATTTCCAGCCAGAGCAAATCCTACTAATGTTCCTACTCCAAAAAGAACTATTAAAGCAATATTTCCACCTTTTCCAGTGCTTTTCCTTGTAGCGATAGAAACTATTCCGCCAGACAACATCATAACAGCAACAATAAAACCTGCGCTTCCGCTAGATTGTCCATTATCTTCTAAGGCATTTAATACGCCAGCAGCACAAGACTGAAAGGCTACCAAAATAAATAATACAATTGAAATAATTCCAGATACAAGTTTCCATGTTTTCATAAATAAATTCTCCTTTGTTATAATTATGACATTAAGTTAATAGTTTAGTCTGCGAAAACATACTCGCCGTGTTCATCATAAGCCTTAAGTAAAAAATCAATTTGCTCTACTTCAGGAATTCCGTTTTCCTCAAAATCCGTATTGCGTGCTTCTTTGACGTATTGTGCAGCCTTTTCCTCCCACGGTGGGTAAACATGCACGTTTTTTTCCGCTACATTATCTGCTTCATAATCGTTAGTATCATAAACACGAAATCAAAGTTTAATATCCGTATATTCAGTTATTCCATGTTAATGGAAGCACAGGAAACAGAGAACATGTATGTTTCGTCAGAAGATTTATTCTCTCGTGTTGTTCTTATCTCATATCCCCATATACTTTCTGGGTCAATGATTGTGCTTTTTAGGAATAAATTCTTCTGAAAATTCTACTGTATTGTTTGCGCTATCACCTTCTTTCGTATATTTTGGGAGGTGCGTCAATTCTTCGACAAGCTTTTCGGCTTCATGTTATCTATGTCGTTGAGTTGACTGTAATATCGCATGATTTTGGGAGAGGATTATTCTGGTGTTCTTTATCTTTCCAATCCATGAGATAAGCAGGGGATGGTGTCTAAGGCTTTCTGAACGCTGAAATTGCATACCCTTTGGTGCATCCCGTTATGTCCACCTCGCTTTGAGAGTGATTATACAGTAAATGTGTCTTTTGTACAACAAAATAGCTAGGTAAATTAAAGAAAGTGACAAAAAAAGACATTTTCTGCGAGATAGAGCAGAGGTGGATGGAAGAAAAAATCACAAAGACAATCAAGAAATCATTATATTTTGAAAAGAGTACAGAAGCATCATTTTGCTCAGAAGAGCTGTTTCTCAAGATCACATAGTCAGCATATTCACTTTGGATCTTGTTTTCATATGCAATACGCTGTTATATTGCTAAAAACCCCCAGGATTGTATGCATCAACGATCCTGGGGCTTTATTATTTTTACGTATAATCGTCTTTCTGCCTGCTGACTTATAGAAAATGCAGGTTGCTAATAATCTTCTCAGAAAATTTTTAAAGAGCTATGATAGATTGCATCAATCATATTAGCGTATTTTAAATTTTATTTTATCATTGCCAGATGAAAATTCAATCAATAATTCATCTGCAGAATCTGCAACAGTGCTTGGAATCTCAAAGGCTATTTCACCTGTTTGGGAAGATAATGGATTGATACTGGAATCATGTAATTCGTTATCATATCCTAATAAGTTTGTCGCACTGAACTCATATCCGTCTGAATATAAAACTTTAGCGCTTACATCATCTCTTAATCCAAAGCTTGGAAGAAAGTTATCAGCCTGTTTTCCTTTATTTTCAACAGTGACATATACCTGAAGAAACTTATTTCCCTCTTCCTTAGGGGAGAATACGATATAGCCGGATGAAATAGAATCTACAGTCTGAGCGTCCGTTACATTGATGTTCCAATCTTTTAATAGTGCGCTGTCTCCGATATTGTAAATCGTTTCGGGACTTTCTTCCGGCTTCGGTTCTTCTTCCGGCGCAGCATCTTCGCCGTCTGGTTTAGCGTTGTCAGCATCTTCCTGGCTCTCTTCTGATTCAGGGTTCTCTGGTTCGGAGCTTTCATCAGCATTTGTTGCATCTTCATTTTGGTTTTCAGACGTTTTGGAAGTTGCGCTACTGTCTGTGTTGTTATTTCCGCAAGCAGAAAAATTTACAGATAATGCGCACATCAATAAGAGTGTTACGATTTTTCGTTTCATTTCTTTATTCCCCATTCTTTTGTATTTTTATTAAAGCGCCTGCGGCGGTTTAATCTACTGTTTTACATCCAGCGCAGGAATAAAAGTAATTACATCATCTTCCACACGGATGTTACCTTTATTCTTGTATCAAGACAGGATGTTAAAAATCTTCGTGACTTCCAATCAGCATAGTGCTTAATCATCAGCTTCCTGTTCTGTGCTGGTAGAATATACCTGTCGCTTTCTTGCCATCTCGTCGCTTTCCAGATATTCGTCATAGGTGGTAACCTTGTCGATCATAGCGCCGTTTGGAAGAAATTCAATGATGCGGTTGGCAGTGGTCTGGACTACTTGATGGTCTCGGGAGGCGAATAACAGCACGCCGGGAAATTTCATTAATCCGTTGTTGAGAGCAGTGATGCTCTCCATATCCAGATGGTCAGTAGGTTCGTCCAAAATCAGGATGTTGGAACCTTCGATCATCATCCGGGACAACAGGACGCGCACACGCTCGCCGCCGGACAATACGCGCATTTTTTTAACACCGTCTTCTCCAGCAAAGAGCATTCTGCCTAAGAACCCGCGGACGTAGGTAGCGTCTTTGATTTCTGAAAACTGAGTCAGCCAGTCGGCGATTTGTAAATCTGTATCAAAGATCGCTGTGTTGTCCTTGGGAAAATAAGACTGACTGGTGGTAACGCCCCATTTGTAATTTCCTTGATCTGGTTCCAGTTCTCCGGCAAGAATCTGAAAGAGGGTGGTCTTTGCAAGCTCATTGCTTCCCACGAACGCTATCTTATCCTCATGACCAGCAATGAATGATACATTGTCTAATACCTTTACGCCGTCAATGGTCTTGCTTAAGTTTTCCACGGTCAGGACTTCGTTTCCGATCTCTCTGGCAGGGCGGAAATCAATGTAGGGATATTTGCGGCTGGAGGGCTTGATTTCATCTAATTGTATTTTCTCCAATGCACGTTTGCGGGATGTCGCCTGCTTGGACTTGGAAGCATTGGCGGAGAATCTTGAGATAAATTCCTGCAGTTCCTTGATTTTTTCTTCTTTCTTCTTGTTGGCTTCTTTCATCTGCTTGATCAAAAGCTGGCTGGACTCATACCAGAAATCATAGTTTCCGGCATAGAGCTGGATTTTTGCATAATCAATGTCTGCGGTATGCGTGCAGACCTTATTGAGGAAATAGCGGTCATGAGATACCACGATTACCGTGTTATCAAAGTTGATCAGAAACTCCTCCAGCCATGCAATGGCGTCTAGGTCCAGATGGTTGGTAGGCTCGTCCAAAAGCAAGATGTCAGGGTTGCCAAACAGAGCTTGGGCAAGGAGCACTTTCACTTTTAAATCTCCAGTCAGGTCTTTCATCATCGTGGCATGGATTTCTGGATTGATCCCCAGGCCGTTTAAAAGCTGCGCGGCGTCTGACTCTGCGTTCCAGCCGTCCATTTCCGCAAATTCAGCTTCCAGCTCGCTGGCACGAATGCCGTCCTCGTTACTGAAATCTTCTTTCATATAGATAGCGTCTTTTTCTTTCATAATATCATAGAGGCACTGATTCCCCATAATGACCGTGTCCAGTACGGAAAACTCATCGTACTTGAAATGGTCCTGCTGCAGGAAAGACAAGCGCTGTCCCGGAGTGAGGATCACTTCGCCGCTGGTAGGTTCCAACTGCCCGTTTAAAATTTTAAGGAATGTGGATTTTCCAGCGCCATTGGCGCCGATAAGCCCATAGCAGTTTCCTTCGGTGAACTTAATATTTACATCTTCAAATAAGGCTTTTTTGCCGATTCTGAGGGTTACGTTATTTGCACTGATCATTCCATTATACCTTTCTGAATCAAATTTTCATTCTAAGTATACCCTAAATCCGCCATTTTGCAAGAAGTTTTAGTGAAAAGGCGGCAAAAGTTTGCAATGACCATGGTTTTTCCCCTGTTGAGGTGTTTCAAGAAAAATACATGAAATAGAACGAAAACTATTGATTTTTTGCGCTATAATTATTATAGTATAGTAGAAAGAAAATCAGCGTGTCCGCTTTATTTAGACGGCCGCGCGCTTAATATGAAACAGGAGGAGAATGTAATGAAAAGATCTATGAAAACCATGGATGGCAATCATGCAGCAGCACATGCTTCCTATGCATTTACAGATGTTGCAGCCATCTACCCGATCACACCTTCATCTGTAATGGCAGAAGCTACAGACGAATGGGCAACGCAGGGAAGAAAGAACATTTTCGGACAGACCGTTCAGGTTACAGAAATGCAGTCCGAGGCAGGTGCTGCAGGAACAGTGCACGGTTCTTTGGCAGCGGGAGCTTTGACAACCACCTATACTGCATCCCAGGGATTGCTGCTGATGATTCCAAACCTCTATAAAATCGCAGGTGAAGGTCTTCCAGGCGTATTCAATGTTTCCGCACGTTGTGTGGCAACTCACGCATTGAACATTTTTGGAGACCATTCTGATGTCTATGCTTGCCGCCAGACAGGCGCTGCAATGCTCTGCGAGTCTTCCGTGCAGGAAGTTATGGATCTGACTCCGGTTGCGCATTGCGCAGCTTTAGAAGGACATCTTCCGTTTATCAATTTCTTTGACGGTTTCCGTACTTCTCATGAGATCCAGAAGATCGAGACATGGGATTACGAAGACCTCAAGGATATGGTAAGCATGGACGCCATTGATTCTTTCCGCAAGAATGCATTGAATCCGAATCATCCGCGTCATGACGGTTCCGCACAGAACCCAGATATTTTCTTCCAGACCAGAGAGTCTTGCAACTCTACTTATGACGCTATGCCTGCCATTGTTCAGAAATATATGGACAAGGTAAACGAGAAGCTTGGAACCGATTACAAGCTCTTCAATTACTATGGAGCGGCAGACGCTGAGAAAGTCATCATCGCTATGGGCTCCGTATGTGATACCATTGACGAGACCATCGACTATTTAATGGCTAAGGGTGAGAAAGTCGGCGTCGTAAAGGTTCGCCTTTACAGACCGTTCAGCAAGGAAGCGTTTGTGGCTGCTATTCCTGAGACTGCAAAACTGATTGCCGTATTAGACAGGACCAAAGAGCCAGGCTCTCTTGGCGAGCCATTATACTTGGACGTAGTCGCAGCATTGAAAGGAACCAAGTTTGAATCTGTTCAGATTACCAGCGGACGTTACGGCTTAGGTTCTAAGGATACGACTCCGGGACAGATCATCGCTGTTTACAACAATACGGAAAAGAGCGAGTTTACTATCGGTATCTATGATGATGTTACAAACCTCTCCCTGGAAGTTAAGGAAGACCCAGTAACTACGCCAGAGGGAACCATCAACTGTAAGTTCTGGGGACTTGGCGCTGACGGAACAGTTGGTGCAAACAAGAACTCCATCAAGATCATCGGAGACAATACAGACATGTATGCGCAGGCATACTTTGACTATGACTCTAAGAAATCTGGCGGCGTTACCATGTCTCACCTGCGTTTTGGCAAGAAAGCGATCAAGTCTACTTACCTGATCAAGCAGGCGAACTTTGTGGCATGCCATAACCCAGCGTATGTGCGCAAGTACAACATGGTTCAAGAATTAGTGCCAGGCGGAACGTTCCTTCTGAACTGTTCTTGGACGCCAGAAGAATTAGAGAATCATTTGCCAGGACAGGTGAAGAGATATATCGCAGAGAACGACATTCAGTTCTACACCATCGACGGTATCAAGATTGGTAAAGAAATCGGACTCGGAGGACGTATCAATACGGTGCTTCAGTCTGCATTCTTCAAATTGGCTGCTATCATTCCAGAAGAGAGTGCGATCGAGCTGATGAAAGCTGCTGCAAAGGCAACTTACGGCAAGAAGGGCGATAAGATCGTACAGATGAACTATGACGCTATTGACGCCGGAGCAACCGGAGTAGTTAAGATTGAAGTGCCTGCAAGCTGGAAAGACGCTCAGGATGAGAGCTTTGCAAAGGTTGCAACCGGAGACAGGCAGGATGTTGTTGATTTCGTAAACGATATTCAGATACCTGTAAACGGACAGGAAGGCAACAAGATCCCGGTATCTGTCGTTAAGAAATATGAAAATGGACAGACTCCTTCTGGTTCTGCTGCATTTGAGAAGCGCGGTATCGCAGTTGACGTTCCAGTATGGAATCCAGAAAATTGTATTCAGTGTAACATCTGCTCCTATGTATGTCCCCATGCAGTAATCCGTCCGGTAGCCTTGACAGAAGCAGAAGCTTCCAATGCTCCAGAAGGAATGCAGACGCTGCCAATGACGGGCATGGCAGATTACAAGTTCAGCATGACGATTTCTGCGCTTGACTGTACTGGATGCGGCTCCTGTGCGAATGTTTGTCCTGGCAAGAAAGGCGAGAAAGCTCTTACCATGCAGAACTGCGAAGCAAACGTGGGCGAGCAGGCATTCTTTGATTATGGTCTGACAGTTGAAAAGAAGATCGATGTCGTAGAGAAATTTAAAGAGACGACTGTTAAGGGCTCTCAGTTCAAACAGCCATTGCTTGAGTTCTCAGGAGCTTGCGGCGGATGCGGCGAGACACCATATGCAAAGCTGATCACGCAGTTGTTTGGCGACAGAATGTATATTGCAAACGCAACTGGATGTTCTTCCATCTGGGGCAATTCCTCACCTTCCACGCCGTACACGGTAAATGAGAGAGGACAGGGACCGGCATGGTCAAACTCCTTGTTTGAGGATGCGGCTGAGTTTGGCTATGGCATGTTGCTTGCTCAAAAAGCAATCAGAGGCAAACTCAAGAGCAAGGTAGAAGCTCTTGTTGCAGAAGGCAAGAACGCAGACGTTGCAGCGGCAGGAAAAGAGTGGTTAGATACTTACGGCGTTGGCGCATTGAACGGAAGCGCTACGGACAAGCTGGTTGCAGCTTTGGAAGCTTGCGGATGCGACGCTTCTAAAGAGATTTTGGCTGAGAAAGACTTCCTGGCTAAGAAGTCCCAGTGGATCTTCGGCGGCGACGGATGGGCATATGATATCGGATTTGGCGGCGTTGACCATGTGCTTGCAAGCGGACAAGATGTCAATGTCATGGTATTCGATACGGAAGTATACTCCAACACAGGCGGACAGTCCTCAAAATCTACGCCTACTGGAGCAATCGCACAGTTCGCAGCAGGCGGAAAAGAAGTGAAGAAGAAAGACTTGGCTTCCATCGCAATGAGTTATGGTTATGTATATGTTGCACAGATCGCTATGGGCGCTGATTACAATCAGTGTATCAAGGCAATCGCAGAGGCAGAGGCTTATCCAGGACCATCTCTGATTATCGCTTATGCTCCATGTATCAACCACGGTATCAAGGTTGGCATGAGCAAGGCTCAGACTGAGGAGAAGAACGCAGTGGAGGCAGGCTACTGGCATAACTTCCGTTTCAATCCACAGTTGAAGAAAGAAGGAAAGGCAGCATTCTCCTTAGACAGCAAGGAGCCGACTGGAGATTACAAGGCATTCTTAAACGGAGAAGTTCGTTACAATGCGCTTGCAAGATTCAATCCGGAAAGAGCAGAAGAGCTGTTTGCAGTTTCTGAACAACATGCAAAAGAGCGTTATGAATATCTGAATAAATTGATTACCTTATATGGTGAGAAATAAACAGTAATTCATGAAAAGTGCGGCATAGCCATTCGTTTGGCTATGCCGCTTTATTCTCATATTGGATTAGCAATGTCTAAAGGTCTGAAATTCTCTTACAGGCCGATTTTCTTATGCGAGAATAGGCTCTTTATCCTGAGATGACTTGTTAGTGTTATGCGGGCTTGTTCAATTTGCTCCAAATGTGACATTGCCATGGGTAAGGCGCAATATGGCATTATGTTACTGAATTCAAAAAATTGATATCAAAGAAAGGATTTTTAATTTGAGATATTTAGGAAATAAAGAGTCAATTGCATCAAAGATAAAAGAAGTTGTTTTTGATAAAGTAAATATTCAACAAGATACCGTGTTATTTGATGCCTTTTGTGGAACGGGCTCTGTTGCAAATTCATTTAAAGATGCATGCAAAGTCATTATCAATGATAATCTTCATTGTGCAGTTACATATTCTTATAGACGTATGGTTGCTAATTCTTGTAAATTTGAGAATTTGGGTTTTGATCCGTTTGAATATTTTAATACAATAGATTTAGAAGAACAAGGTTTTTTTTATAACACATATTCACCTGGCGGTTCTTCTAGAATGTATTTAACTGAACAGAATGCAGGACGTGTAGATTTTTTTAGACACACTATTGAAAAGTGGAAAAATGACAATTTTGTTACAGAAGAGGAATATCAGTATTTGCTTGCTTGTCTTATAGAGTCTGTGTCTTTTGTTTCAAACACTGCTGGAGTATATGGTGCATTTTAAAAAAAATGGGATAGTCGGGCATTGAAGCCAATACAATTTTTGGATTTATGTGATCATGTTACGGCAGTTCATCCTGTAGAAGTTCATACTGATAAAATTGAACATATTATTGAAGACATAAATTGTGATATTTTGTACTTAGATCCTCCTTATACACAAAACCAATATGGAACGCAATATCATCTTTTGGAAACATTAATTCTGGATGATGAACCAACAGTAAGTAAAGTTACCGGTTCGAGGAGCACAAAGGAGATGCGCTCCGACTGGTCAAAAATATATAAGGCGCACATTCTGTTTGACAGAGTAATAGCGAACACATCTGCAAAACATATTTTTTTAAGTTACAATAATGATGGGATTATGAGCCGGGAATATATTGAAGCTATTATGAAGCGTTATGGAGTGGGAGGTACGTTTGAATGCATCAAAATTCCTTATAAAAAATATGAAAATTGGAAATCAAATAATAAAAAAGAGCATTTTGAATATGTGTTTGCATATAAAAGAAAGATCTTCGGGATGTGTTTTACGAATCGCCATTAAATTATATTGGAAGTAAAGCTAAAATCATTTCTTTTATCCAGGAAAATACATTACCGAAAAGTAAATTTGTTGATGTGTTTGGCGGAGGATTTAACGTAGGAATTAACTCTGAGTCTAAAGTGATAGTATATAATGACATTAATTTTATTGTAAAAGACCTAATTCAATCTTTTCAGCTTTATGATACCTATGAATATATTACTTATGTAAAGAAATTTATAGAAAAGCAAGGACTTGAAAAAGGAAATAAAGAAGCTTATCTATCAGCAAGAAACTATTATAATCGTTTGCCAGAGGACAGGAAAGATAAACGAATGCTGTTTGCTCTGATACTGTATAGTTTTCAACAGCAAATACGTTTTAATAGTCATTTTGATTTTAATAATACAGTTGGCGTAAGGTGGTTTAATGATTGTATTTTGGCAAAGCTTGTTAGTTTTAGCAGGTTGCTAAAAGAGAAAAAAATTATATTTATCAGTACAGATTATATTGATTTAGAACGTCATCTAGTGATCGATGAAGACTCGTTTTTATATTTAGATCCTCCTTATAAACTTACCACAGGCAGTTATAATGATGGCAAAAGAGGTTTTAAGGGTTGGGATGATAATTTGGAACAGGAATTATTTCAGTTTATTGATAAAATGATCGAAAAAAATGTACCATGTATGTTGTCTTACGTAATGGAGCATAAAGGAATCCGGAATATTGCACTGGAAGACTGGATAGAAAGAAATCATTATCAATGTATTTTATTGGGTGATATCACTGGAATATCTGGACAGCCTAGAAAGGAGATTTTGGTTTTAAACTATGAAAAAGCCAAAGTTTATAATTAAAAGGAACTTGCAAAAATCACATCGTACAGGGATCTATATGGATCATATTGTTACTAATAATATATTGTCAGATATCTGCTTTAGAATTACAGGTCAGAAGAAGTTTTCAGTGGATTTTGTTGATAATGAATATGAAGATGATTGTTTGCCCAAATCATATAATAAAGGCAGGCTGGCTATATTTCTTTATGGAGGCAAGCAAGCCTTTATTAGTTTTTCAGAAAAAGAAATTGAGGGAAGAAACTCTGCTGTTCAAAGTGTTTCTACCGCATTTAATATATATTATCAAAGTACAGTGCCTAATAAAGAGCTATATTATTATTTTTTAGGAAATGGACCCAAATTTGAGACTGAATATTTAAAAGCCATTTATAGACAGATGAAAACGAT
>OFFJ01000758.1_pt1 | contig 25837 bp, 20 predicted proteins | sample 1521261 | NCBI WGS metagenome assembly OFFJ01 (sample SAMEA3504122, study PRJEB24116) | mouse gut metagenome | biome: mouse gut; feature: mouse-associated habitat; material: faeces | place: Denmark | collected 2011 | reverse complement strand
ATGGGATAAGGGATCCTTATCTTTACACTGTAGTGGCAACCCTCACCATAGGGGATAAAACGGTAGATCAGATCAGCGCCCGTTTTGGTGTGCGGGACTTCCGGGTAGATCCCAGAGAGGGGTTCTTTCTCAACGGGCGCAGCTATCCCCTGCGGGGCGTCAGCCGCCACCAGGACTGGAAGGGGATCGGCAACGCCATCACAAAGCAGCACCATGACGCCGACATGGAGCTGATCCGGGAGATGGGGGCCAACACCATCCGCCTGGCGCACTACCAGCACGATCAGTATTTTTACGACCTGTGCGACCGGTATGGCATGGTGGTGTGGGCGGAGATCCCCTATATCTCGGAGCATATGGCCAGCGGCCGGGACAATACCATCAGCCAAGCCAAAGAATTGGTCATCCAGAACTACAACCACCCGTCTATCGTCGTCTGGGGGGTGTCCAACGAGATCACCATTTCCACCAAGGACAAGGTGGATATGCTGGATAACCACCGGGTGCTCAACGACCTGTACCACCAGCTGGATCCCACCCGGCTTACCACCCTGGCCTGCTATGCCATGTGCGGGCCCTTCAACAAAACCGCCCACATCACCGACGTGGTAAGTTGGAACCTATACCTGGGCTGGTATGTGCCTGGATTGTTCCTAAACGATTTCTGGATTGACTTTTTTCACAAATGCTACCCGGACAGGCCGCTGGGCTACTCAGAATATGGCTGCGAGGCCATGCCCAACCTGCACTCCTCCAAGCCCCATCGGGGAGACCACACAGAGGAATACCAGTGCATCTATCACGAGTATATGCTGCGCTGTTTCGAACACAGGCCCTTCCTCTGGGCCACCCATGTGTGGAATATGTTTGACTTTGCCGCCGATGCCCGAGATCAGGGCGGCGAACCAGGCATGAACCACAAGGGGCTGGTCACCTTTGACCGCAAAACCAAAAAGGACAGCTTCTACATCTACAAGGCGTGGTGGAGTGATGAGCCCTTCGTCCACATTTGCGGCAGCCGGTACGTGGATCGGCCCGAATCGACCATCAAGGTCAAGGTCTACTCCAACCAGGGTAGAGTGGCGCTGTATGCAAATGGCAAGCTTGTGGAAGAAAAGGCCGGAGACAAGGTGTTTGAATTCAAAGTCCCTCTGGAGGGCGATGTGGAGTTGAAAGCGGTTGCCGGCAACTGCACCGACCTATGCGCTGTTCGCCGGGTAAGTGCACCTAATCCAGCCTATAAACTCCATGGGAAAAGCTCCAACAGCGCCAACTGGGTGTAAGAGGAGGTTGGGATTCCATGAAGCATGAGGACTTGATCCGGCAAATGTCCTTAGAAGAAAAGTGCTATTTCCTGTCCGGCAAGGACTTCTGGCAGACGCGGAGCGTGGAGCGGCTGGGGGTGCCCAATATGACCCTGTCCGACGGCCCCCACGGCATCCGCAAGCAGGCCGGGGAGGGGGATCATCTGGGGCTGAACCCGTCCCTGCCCGCCACCTGCTTCCCCACCGCCGCTACAATTGCGAACTCCTGGGATCCCACACTGGGGGAGGAAATCGGCAAATATTTGGGTATCGAAGCCGCTTCCCAGGGGGTGGGCGTAGTGCTGGGCGGGATGTGCACCATGGAAATGGCGGAGGGCATCCTTACCATCTGCAACGGCCACTTTTTCAAGGGGCTGGGAGCCGTTGTCGGCGGGTTCTTCCGCTCGGGTAAGAAACGCAAGGCGGCGGCCGCCATTAAATAAGGAGGAATTGTTATGAGCCAAGAACCCAATACCACACTGAACCGTGCAAAGCCGTATCAGTTGATGCTGTTCCCGCTGAACAACGGCGCGACCAATGTGTATTTTGTCCTGATTTTGTCCTATGTGGCCCAGTTCGGCTCCAGCATTTTGAAGCTGGGGATGTTTGCCTCCATCATGGTCACGGTGATGCGGGTGGCCGATGCCGTTACCGACCCCATCATCGGTGCTATGATGGACCGCACCAGCACTAAAATCGGCAAATTCCGGCCCTTCATGATCCTGGGCAGCGCCGTCATGGCGGTAAGCGTTGTCGCGCTTTATGTGCTGCTGCCGTTCATTCCTGAGAGCATGATGTGGCTGCGCTACGTGGCTTTCGTGGTAGTGTATTTCGTCTGGGTCATCGGCTACACCTTCCAGACCTCCTGCACCCGCGCCGGCCAGACGGTGCTCACCAACGACCCCAACCAGCGGCCCATGTTCACCATCTTCAATACGGTGGGATCCCTGCTGGGCATGGGGGTCATGCAATTCATGATCCCGCTGGTGAAGGGGATGTACGATGTGAAGGACGCGGCGGGCAACGTTATCACCTCCGGCTACGCCGATCCTATGGTGTACCGTATCATCACCCCCATTGGCATCGCCATCTCCGTGTTCCTCACCATCCTGGCCATCATCGGCATTGCCGAGAAGGATAACCCCAAGTACTATGGTATCGGCGGCGAAAAGCAGGAGAAGGTGAAGCTCTCCGAATATGTGGAAATCATCAAAAACAACAAACCCATGCAGCGGCTGATGGTGGCCGGCGCAGGATGCAAGCTGGCCCTGGCCATCGCTACCAACACCACTGTCCTGCTGGCGCTGTACGGTATCCTGATGGGCAACTACAACTCCCTCTACCTGCCCATGATGGTGCTGGGCTACGTGTGCGCGGTGCCCTTCTTCCTGCTCAGTATGCGCACCTCCCAGAAGCTGGGCCAGCGGGCCTCCCTGGTGCGCTACGTCTCCGTGGCCCTGGTCTGCTACGTGGGCGTGCTGGCCCTAATGCTGTTTAGCGACCACGGTACTCCAGCCCTTATGCTATCCTTCCCGTTCAACGGAGGCGGCGCCATCAACCTGTACACCATCCTGTTCATCGCCTTCTTCGGCATCGGCTACGGGGCATACTACGCCACCGCCGATATGCCCATCCCCATGGTGGCCGACTGCTCCGACTACGAGACCTACCGCTCCGGCAAGTACATACCGGGCATCATGGGCACCCTGTTCTCCCTGGTGGACAAGCTGGTGTCCTCCTTGGCCCAGACGCTGGTGGCGTTTATTTTCCTGATCTGCGCGGGTCTGCACGAGCTGCCGGACGATGGCACGCCCTACTCCGGCGGCATCAAGGTGGCGGTGATCGTGATGTTCTGCATTATCCCCATGCTGGCCTGGACTGCCACCCTTATCGCTATGAAGGGTTATGCTCTCACGGGCGAGAAGATGAAGACCATCCAGGCGGTGAATGCCGCCCGGAAGGAGGCCGTGGCCCAGGGCATGGGCCTGGAGCAGGCCATGGAATCTATCACAGACGAAACAGTGGGCAAAAAATGAAGATGTCACTTGGATAAATCAACAGCTCCACACTTTTTGAGATGGTTACACGTCATGCTGTAACAAAATATTTCCCAATCATCCATTTCTGAAAATATGGAATAAAATGATACAGTATGTTGAAAAAGGGCGGCTTTTTGTCATTGTGGAACACACCCGAATCCTCTATTATTTATTGTAGGAATTGTACAAATCCGAACTCTGTTTGATTGTGGCTTCCAGTAAAATGACAAAGGGAGAGGTTGTTATGGTAAAACGTACCAGAGCTAAAAATCCAGATGCCGTCACGCTGCGAGACTGTTTCGGCACCACCGCGCTGTCCACTGTAAATGGGCTTTGTACCGTGTTCATGTCCAGTCTGTTCATGCAGTATATGACCGACTATGCGGGACTGGGCGCCATGGGTGCCACGCTGGCCACATCGCTGCTCCTGTTTGCCCGTATCTTTGATGCGGTGGACGATCCCATCCAGGGGTTTGTGATGGATCGCGGGAAGCGGACCAAGATCGGGAAATACAAGCCCTTCTTCCTCCTCAGCGTCCTGCTGACCGGCATTGGCTGCATCCTCCTCTATTCGCTCCCGTCTGCCTTTGCGACAAAACCGGTGCTGATCGTCGTGTGGGTCATCTTCTTCTATCTCATGTTCGACGTTGGCACGTCCTTCTACAAAGATAACCTCCTGTTCCGGACGATGACCAATGACCCCAATGAACGCTCCAAGCTGGTCATCGGCCCCCGGGTGTGGACCATGATGCTGGGCGTCGTTACCTCCGCTTTTACGGCTGTGCTGGTCACAATCAACGAGACGGTTGGGAACTATCACGACTCGTTTGCCATCCTGATCACCGTTATTGTTGGCGCGGCCATGGTGATTGCCCTGATCGGCTGGTTCCTGGTCAAGGAAAAGCACAGCGTGCAGGAAGATGAGGCAGAACCGGTAAAATTTAAGGACTTCTTCCTCCTATTCAAAGAGAACAAGCCCATGGTGATCTTTTATTTGAAGTGCATCTTTGCCGGCTTTATCTGGTCCCTCATTTTCGCCACCCCTGCGTACTACATCAAATGGGGCTTCTGTACTGACCTTGCCACTGGCGTCACCAACATGGAGCAGTATGGTGTCCTCAACGGCATTTCCTCCATGATGATGCTCATCCCGCTGCTGTTTGGCGCAGTCATCGGCCGCCCGATACTGAAGCTCTTTAAGAATAACCCGATCAAAATGACCTGCTCCCTGCTGATTATGCAGTCGGTGGGCGGCCTGATCCTGTTCGTTGCCCAGATAACGGGGCTGCTGGCGAAAAATCCCGCGCTGTTCTTCGTTACCATGTTCATCATGGCGGTGGGTGTGGGGACTGACTTTGTCCCCCAGTCCATGGTGGAGATGGAGATCATGGACTACAACATTTACAAAACCGGCAAGGACCGCTCCGCCTTGACCATGGTGGCCGGCGGCTTCATCGTCAAGGCACAGGCGGCGCTTTCTGCGGCAATCATCGGCTCTGTGCTTATGGCAATCGGTTACAATGTGGATCCCGTCACCTCTGATTACCTGGGCGAGCTGTCGCAGATCCCCACCATGCTCAACTGGTTCATCGTCATTATGGGCCTGATCCCCGCGATCCTCGGCGTGATATCCGCCCTGATCCTGCGCAAGTACCCCATCAAGGAAGACGAGCGCAGGAAGATCCGTGAGTGTCTCGATCAGCGCAACGCGGGATAAGGCTCAGTCCTCCGAAGCGTGCCTGCGGTACTCCAACGGTGTGAGATGATACTCCCGCTGAAATACTTTGTAGAACTGCGTCCTATTCTCATATCCCAGCGACGCCGCGATCTGGCTGACCGGGCGTTCCGTGTTCCTCAGCAGACGTGCAGCCTCAGCCAGCTGCACCTTCTGGCAATATGCTTTGAGGGTGTACCCGGTGTGCCTCTTGATGATGCGGGAAATATGCTCACAAGAATAGTTGAGCGCCTCCGCAAGTTCAGCCCGGCGGATGACCCCGTGTTGTGCCTCGATCAGCTTCTTGGCCTGCTCCACGGCCATCAGCTCCCGGCTGTTCCCCAGCGAAACGTGGGTGGCCTTATAGATGTCGGGGCTCTCCAGCGCGGCAAACAGCCGGAGCAAAGAGGAATAGATGTCGAACTGATAGCCGATCCGCTTCACGGAAAACGCGCGGATCAGCTCCTGGGTCAGCTGCGGGATCATGTCCGTCCCCAGAAGGGTAAAGTCCAGGTAGTCCTTTTTATAGGCGGCGCGCTCCGAGAGGTTGTCACTGAAAAACTGATTGAGGATGCTTTTGTACTGGAACGGCGGCGGAAATGATTTGGGCCACTGCGTCAGCAGCGCGGGGTCGATGCCGATGTAAACGATATCCGCGTTTGACATATCTGTTTCCCGGTGCATGGTATTTCGGTTGAGGAGGCAGAGGTTCCCCTGAGTATAGGCGGTCTCTGCCTCCTCGATCATGACCCGGACGTCCCCCCGCTGCACATACATCAGCTCGAAGAAGTTATGCTTGTGCATATAGGTTTCATGAAAGAACTCGCTTCTTGCCGAAGTGTGGACGCAAAAGGACCACGTATCCATATAGTTGGAAAACAGATACTCCTGGGGCGTATGGATGCTGGTCACCACCGACAACGGAGAAAAATAGTCCCGCTCGGCTGTATGGTTGCGAAGATAGTTCGGGCCATGGCTGTCGGTTTGATCCCGCATCTCATCAATGCTGTCAAAGTACAGATGTGTCATGTTTTCCATGCTAGCGCCCCCTTGAGGACAGTATACCACAAAAACGCGCGTTTTTGAAGGAGGAACCACCATTGAAACGGCAATGCTACAATCCCTATCTCCCCAGCTGGGAATACATCCCCGACGCTGAACCGAGGGTGTTTGGCGACCGGCTGTACATCTATGGGAGTCATGATCTGTTTGGAGCCAAGGAATACTGCGAGGGCAATTACGTCTCCTGGTCGGCCCCGGTGGGCGACCTTTCCGACTGGCGGTACGAGGGCGTGATCTTCAAAAAAGAGGATACCCCGTGGAATCAGGAAAAGCTGTCCTACTATGCCCCGGATGTGGTGCGCGGTGCGGATGGGCGGTATTATCTCTACTACTCCGTGGCCAATACGTCCATTACCTCCGTTGCCGTGTGCGACACGCCCGCAGGGAAATATCAGTATTTGGGCGACGTCCATTTCCCGGACGGGCGGGTCTATGGCTCCAAGCCGGAAGACTGGTTCGTGTTTGACCCCGCCGTACTGGTGGACAATGATGGACGTGTTTTCCTCTATGTGGGGAGCGGTCAGCCGTCAAACGGGAACTTTGGCCACGAGATCAAAGGCCTGTTTGTGATGGAGCTCGCGCCTGATATGCTGACCATCATCAGCGAGCCGACGATCATCATGCCGGCGGATTTTGACCCCAAGAAGCCGAACTATTGGGAGGGCCCCTCCATCCGTCACATCGGTGAGTGGTACTATCTGGTCTATCCGGCCACCGACATCACCGGCCTCAATTACGCCATGAGCCTGTTCCCCGACAAGGGCTTTATCCACAAGGGGCCGATCCACTCCTCCAGCGATATCGGTTTGAACGGCAGAAAGCTCATGAACGCCGCCTATCCCATGGGCAACAGCCACGGCGGGATGGTGTGCGTCAACGGCCAATGGTACATATTTGACCACCGCACGACTAACGGAGTGAAAAAGAACCGGCAGGCCGTGGCCGAGCCCATTGAGATCCGGGAGGACGGCACGATCCAAATGGTGGAGGCCACAAGCTGCGGATTGAACGGCGGCCCCCTGAAGGGAACCGGGACCTATCCGGCCTACATTGCCTGCGTCCTTCATCATGCCGGGGTGTTTGGCATCCGCAACCCTATGGGCGGGCCTGAAATTACCCAGGACGGCCCGGACTATGAGCCGCCGGAGCCCGAGGGCGGCGAAGTGACGGTGGACACGGAGCTTGCCGCCCCAACGGCCTATATCTCCAAGATGAAGAATGGCAGCGTCGCCGGGTTCCGATATTTTGACCTGGAGGCAGCCACGCGCATCGACGTGACGGTTCGCGGCGGGGGTGGCGTACTGGAGCTTTTGCCCGGGGAAAAGGGCGTCGTCATAGCTTCCATTCCCATTGCCGCCGCAGACAAATGGACGGCTGCCGGCACGAAATTCAACGCCAAGCGGCTGGCGCTGGAAAGCCACCGGCCCATCGGCTCCTGCCCCCTGTATTTCCGATATAAGGGCAAGGGTGCCCTTGACATTTTGAACTTTACGCTTACATAACGAAGGAGGATGACCATGGACTGGGTACCGATTTGGCACCAAGCCGCCGCACCCGCGTTCGCCATGGGTCTTTTGGCCGGGAAGAAGAAAACGGTGGTGTTTCATGTACTGCCCCAGGTTTCCGGTGAGAAGCTTCGGATTCGTTTCTCAAACCACTATGGGAAGAAGCCCTACATCATCGGCGGACTGACCATATGGGCGCAGGGGAAGATGCACCCCGTCACACGCGGCGGCAGCGGCTCCTTCTCTGTCCCCGTGGGGGAAAGCTGCTATTCTGACGAGATTCCATTCCCGGTGGCCCAGGGCGAGGAGCTGGAGATTAGGCTCTATTACGCGTCAAAGGTCATGGACAGCAATATGACTGAGGAGGCCGCCGTGGTCTACCCGGGCGATCACACCGGGGACAAGGAGCTTCCTCCGGCCCGCAGGGAGGGCTATAAGGAGCAGTACAACCTCTATGAGGCCGTTCCCGGGATGGATCAGATCGATGTGCTCACCGGCCAGCCGTCGAAGATCATCGTAGCGTTCGGGGACAGCATAACGGCCATGAACCGCTGGGTGAAGCCGCTGCAAAAGCGCCTATCCGACGCCTACGGCGGCCGGTACGCGCTGATGAACGCCGGTATCAGCGGGAACTGCCTGCTTTATGATGTTCCAGGGCTGATGGGGGCTTCCTACGGGGAAAAAGGGGTATCCCGGTTTGAACGCGATGTGCTCCGCTTTGACGGCCTCCACGGGGTGATCCTCGCGCTGGGGGTCAATGACGCGGCTTATTACTCCAAAAAGACAGAGGCGGCCATCTCCCTGGAAAAATACGCGTCTGCCGTAACAGGCGTTGTGGAGCGGCTCCACAAGGCGGGCGTCCGGGTGATCGCCCAGACTCTCCCGCCCCGCATCGGGTTTGTGAAAAAGGGCTATACCCCGGAGATGGAGGCCCTGCGGGTCAGCATCAACGGGTGGATCAGGGAAAGCGCGATGTTCGACTACGTATTTGACGCGGACGCCCTGCTGAGGGATCAGAACGATCCCTCGGTCACCGATGAGCGCTACCATCAGGGCGACCATCTGCACCCGAACCAGGCCGGCGGTACGCTGCTGGCACAGGCATACGATTTGAAACATCTGACCGGGGAGGCGTAGGCATGGGCAAGAAGTATTTTACGCTCAGCTTCGATGATGGGCTGGAGCAGGACAAACGGGTGATCCGGCTGATGAAGCAATACGGGCTCAAAGGGACTTTCAACCTCAATGCCGGCCTGTTCGGCGCCCGCGGCGAGGTGAAGGGGATCGGGACCTTCTCCTTCCAGGACTGCCCCGAGGGGGTAAAGCACAAGTGGCCCTTCTCCTATGTTCAGCACAACCGGATCCCAAAGGACGAGGTGCTCCAGGTCTATGAGGGGATGGAAATTGCCACCCATGGCTTCCGGCATGAATCCCTGGGCGCTGTCAGCGAGGATGAAATGCGCGCGTCGGTGGACGCGGACAAGGCCGGCCTGGAAGGGCTCTTTGGCGCCCCCGTCGTGGGCCATGCTTATGCGCAGGGCTCCACCTCGCCGGCGGTGCAGGCGTATTTGAAGGAACGGGGCTACCGGTATGCCAGGGCGGTGTTTCCCTCCGGCGGCTATGAGTTCCCCGAAAACCCGCTGAACTTCCGCCCCTCCACCTCCATCATTTTGAAGGACGCCATGAAGCTGGTGGAGCGCTTCAAGCGCGAGGAGCTCCAGGACCGGGACCTGCTGCTATACCTCTGGGCGCACAGCTATGAAATGGACTACGAAAAGGGCAATGCCAGCTGGGATGCCCTGGAACGGCTTTTTGAGGCCATCGCGGGGCGCAGCGATATCGTATACTGCACCAACAGCGAGGCATTCTCACATATTTGAGGGGGCGCAGACAGATGAAAAAACAAAACTTCAACACGGGCTGGCTGTTCAGTGCCGTGGGCGGGGAGCAGGCCATGAAGCCGGTCACGCTTCCCCATGACGCGATGCTGTACGAGAAACGCTCGAAGGATGCCGCTACGGCAGGGGCCTGCGGATATTTTCCCGGCGGCGCCTATGTCTATATCAGACGGCTTCCCGTGCCCGAGGAGTGGCGGGAGCAGTCCGCCGTCCTGGAATTTGAGGCGGTCTATCAAAACGCCCAGGTGTTCGTGAACGGCACCCTCGCCGCCGAGCAGCGGTACGGCTATATCAGCTTCTTTGTGGCGCTGGAGCAGTATCTGAAATACGGTGAGGAAAATGAGATAAAGGTGATCGCCGACAACTCGGCGGTGCCCAATTCCCGCTGGTATTCCGGAAGCGGGATATATCGGAACGTAAACCTTTTCCTTGGGGATCGGAACCATATCATCCCCGACGGCCTATTGATCTCCACCTCCGGGAACAACACGGCCCATGTGAAGGTGTCGGTCACCGGCGGCGACACGGTTCGGGTTTCCATCCTGGACGGCGAAAGCCTCGCGGCGCAGGCCGAGGTGCCGGTAAAGGACGGGACAGCTTCCGTGGACATCCCCGTTTCCCAGCCCCGGCTTTGGGACGCAGACCACCCCGAGCTGTATCTGTGCCGGACGGAGCTGCTGAAGGATGGCGAGGTGGTTGACACGGCGGAGGAGCGGTTTGGTTTCCGCACCCTCAGCTGGAGCGTCAAGGGCTTCTTCGTGAATGGGCAGGAGACGCTGCTTCGCGGCGCCTGCATCCACCACGACAACGGCATCCTGGGCGCGTGCTCCTTTGAAGCTGCTGAACTCCGCCGCGTCCGGCTGCTCAAGGAGGCCGGCTTCAACGCGATACGTTCCTCCCATAACCCGGCGTCCAAAGCCTTGCTGGATGCCTGTGACCAGCTGGGTATGTATGTCATGGATGAATTCTGCGACAACTGGCTGGTGCATAAAAACCCCTACGACTATGCGGACAAGGATTTCCGTGCGTGGTGGGAACGGGATCTCACTGCCATGGTGATCAAAAACTACAACCACCCCAGCGTAGTCATGAATTCCATCGGGAACGAGATCTCCGAGCTGGCCATCCCCGAGGGACAGGAGTACTGCAAAAAGCTGGCCGTCCTGGCCCGGAAGCTGGATCCGGGGAAAGCCGTGACCCTGGGTGTCAACCTGATGCTGTGCAGTATGTCGGCCAAGGGCGGCGGCATATACGGCGACAAAAAGGACGGGAAAGAGAACAAGAACGGCAGTCAGACCATGGATAATGTCCCTACCAGCGCGTTCTTCAATATGCTGATGAACATGGCCGGGGGGATGATTGAAAAAATGGCCGCCAAGCCCGCCGCGGATAATGCCACAAAGGTGTGCTTCTCCTACCTGGATATCGGCGGGTATAATTACGCCGCCTCCCGGTATGAGAAGGACGGCACACTTCATCCGGACCGGGTTATCGTTGGCTCCGAGACCCTGCCCAAAAACCTCTATCACAACTGGCAGCTGGTGAAAAAGCTCCCCTATGTCATCGGCGACTTCATGTGGACCGGCTGGGACTACCTGGGGGAGTCCGGCATCGGCACCGTCCGCTACAAAAGCTTCAAGAATCCCGGTCAGGACGCGCCTATCATTTCCGGCGGCTGCGGCGTGATCGACATCTGCGGAAAGCTCCGCCCCGAGGTGCAGTGGAACCGGCTGACCTGGGGACTGGATCACACCCCCGGTATCGGTGTGGAACCGTATACCCACGCCGGGGAGACGGGCTCTGTATCCATGTGGCGTGACACAGACGCGGTGGCAAGCTGGTCTTGGGCCGGCTGCGAGGGGAAACGGAACAAGATCACCGTGTATTCCGACGGTGACACGGCGGAACTCATCCTAAATGGGCGTTCCTATGGGAAGAAAAAGACGAAGGAGTATAAGGCCGTCTTCAAACACATTGCCTATGAGCCCGGAACGATCACCGCGATCAGCTATGACAGTGCCGGGAAAGAGCTGTCCCGCACCTCCATGAAGACTGCCGAGGGCGCCAGCGAACTGCGCGTGGCTGCTGATCGGAACACCTTGAAGGCGGGGACGCAGGATCTGGCTTATTTGAGCATCGACCTGACCGGCGCGGACGGGATCACAAAGTCTTCCGAGGACACCGCGGTTACGGTGGAGGTCAGCGGCGCCGGCGAGCTGTTGGCCCTTGGCTCCGCAAAGCCCAATATGGGGGAGAACTTCTTCTCCAATACCCATACCACCTATTATGGGAAAGCGCTGGCCGTTGTCCGCGCCGGAGACGCCCCTGGCGGGATCACGGTGACTGTGCGGGCAGATGGGATGCAGACCAGGACGGTCGAACTGAACGCGATCTAAGCAGAGCAAGGAAGGGACGTTATGGACAAAAAAGAAACTGGCTTCTGGAACACCCCCCTCATCAGCTCGCTGGTGAGATCCCAGAGCGTAAAGCTGCCGGAAATGCTGCTGGGCTACTTCATCGGCCCCTTCGGGGCGCTGCTGTCCTCCGGCATTTTCACCAGCATCCTGCAAAACTACTTCACCGATGTGCTCAAGCTGGATTTGAGCTTCCTCACGGGGCTGCAGCTGTTTTCCACCATCCTGATCGTGGCGGCCAACCTTGTGGTAGGACAGCTCATTGAGCGCACAAAGGCCCTGGCGGGCAAGGCCCGGCCCTGGGTGCTGCTGTCTGCGCTGACGCTGAGCGTGGCCAGCGTGCTCATGTTCATCGTCCCCGTCCAGAGTCCCACGGCAAAAATGGTGTGGATCGCCATCGCCTATAATCTCTACTACGCGGTGGCGTATCCCATCTACAACACCGCCAACTCCACCCTGATCCCTGTGTCCACCCGGGACAGCAAACAGCGGGCCACCCTGGCTTCCTTCACCAACGTGGCGGGCCTGGGGGTCATGGGTGTGGGCTCCATGGTGTTCCCCATGCTGGTATCCTTCGCCTTGAAAGAAAACCAGGGGCTTTGGTTCATGACCATGCTGGCCGTGGCCATCTTCACCGCCCTGACCATCTTCCTCCAGTTCAAGTTCACCCGGGAGCGGGTCACGGAGGAGAGCATGGGCACAGCCGGCAGCGACGCCCAGGACAAAACGGCCACCCTGGGGGAACAGCTCAAGGCTGTGACCAGCGAAAAGTGGTGGTGGATCACCATTGTCTTTTACATGGGCTTCCAGTGGAGCGGGGCCATGAAGAACGGCTCCATGGCTTTCTTCTGCAAGTGGGTGCTGGACAACACCTTCTTTGGCTCCGCCGACGCCTGGGGCGCGTCCCAATCCCTGCTGGCAGTGCTGGGGGCCATCCCCATGGCGGTGGCGGCGGCGCTGGTGGTGCCGTTGGCCAACAAATTCGGCAAGCGCACCGTCACCATCATCGGCATGGTGGTCGGCGTCATCGGCGGTGTCATTGCCGGGATGGGGCAGGGCCAGATCGTCCCGGTGGCCATCGGCGTGGCGATCAAGTGCCTGGGTTCCGCCCCGGCGTGCTACCTGATTTTGGCCATGCTGGCGGATGTCATCGACCACATTGAATTCAAGAGCGGCATCCGCACAGACGGGTTCACCATGTCCATCTACAGCTCCATCATGGTGGCCGCCACCCCGATCTGCAACGCGATTTTCAGCGCCATCCTGAACGGCAGCGGCTATGACCAGGGCGCCGACGTGGCCTTGGGCACCGCGGGGCAGACCGCCGCGGCCCAGGGGGCCATCACAGTGAGCTATATCTGGATCGAGACCATCGCCTATGCCGTGTGCGCGGTGCTGATGCTGCTGTGGACGGTGGAGAAAAACCTCCCCGAGGAGCAAAAGGCCATCGCGGAGCGCAAAAAGTGAGGGGGCGCGGCGTGAAAACAAAGCAGGCGTTCAACCCCTATCTCCCCAGCTGGGAGTACATCCCGGACGGCGAGCCTCATGTGTTCGGAGACCGGGTCTACGTCTACGGCTCCCACGACAGGTTCAACGCGCCCATCTTCTGCGTCAACGACTACGTGTGCTGGTCCGCCCCGGTGGACGACCTGTCCGACTGGCGGTATGAGGGCGTGATCTACCTCAAGAACCAGGATCCGAAAAATAAGCTGGGCCTGCGGCTGCTGTTCGCCCCCGACGTATGCCGGGGGGCGAACGGGCGGTATTACCTCTACTACGCCTTCGATTTTATGGGGATCATGGGGGTGGCCGTCTGCGACACTCCGGCGGGGCATTATCAATTCCTGGGCCATGTCCGCTACCCAGACGGCACGGTATGGGGCCGGAAAAAAGGCGACCAGTTCCCCTTCGACCCCGGCGTGCTGGCGGACGACGACGGGCGGATCTGGCTGTACTCCGGGTTTTACACCCCCACCCCCGCCGCCGTCACCGGCTTCAAAAAGCTGAAAAACGACGGTGGCACGGTGGTGGAGCTGGAGCGGGATATGCTCACCATCAAGGGAGAGCCCCAGGTGATTTTTCCCAAGGAGGGCCCCGGCTCCTTCCCCAACCACGAGTTTTTCGAGGCCAGCTCCATCCGCAAGGACGGGGACAAGTACATCTTTGTCTACTCCTCCCGGCACAACCACGAGCTGTGCTATGCGGTCAGCGACCGGCCCGACGGCGGCTTCACCTTCGGAGGCACGCTGGTGAGCCAGGGTGACCTGTTCCTGGACGGCAACGAGGACGAGCGAAAGGGCCTGAACTACCTGGGCAATACCCACGGCGGGCTGCTGAACATCGGGGAGGACTGGTATATCTTCTACCACCGGCAGACCAACCGCCACTCCTATTCCCGTCAGGCCTGCGCGGAAAAACTGGTTCGCAGCCCCGACGGCTCCTTCCGGCAGGCGGAGCTGACCTCCTGCGGGCTGAACGGCGGGCCGCTGCGGGGCATTGGGCGCTACCCGGCCTATATTGCCTGCAACCTGTGGAGCAGGGACGGGGTGGGGCGGTACGACTGCCCCAGCCCCCGGAGGGCATTTGCCACCCACCCCTTTTTCACCCAGACCGGAAAAGACCGGGAGGGGGATGGCGGCCAGTACATCGCCAATATGCGGGACGGCGCTGTGGCAGGCTTCAAGTATTTTGACATCCGGGAGCTCAAAACTGTATCGGTGGAATTGAGCGGCGCGGCGGAAGGGGAATTCCTGCTTTCCGGCAGGCCGGACTTTCAAACGGTGTCGGCGCGCATCCCGCTGAAGCTGATCGGTGGGCGGGCGGAGTTCCGCGCAGACTGTGCTTTAGATAACGGGAAACGGGCACTGTATTTCAAATTCTGTGGAGTGGGACGTGTTGACTTCCACTTCTTTTCGTTGGAGGGAGCAAAAGATGAAAGCAAATCAATTTAATGACCACTGGCAGGTAAAGTACTTGGGGGAACGGGCGCCTGGCGTTCCCATCAGCCTCCCCCACGACGCCATGCTGTCTGAGCCCCGGACGGAGTTGTCCGCCGGGGGTATCAATACCGGCTGGTACGAGGGGCGGGACTATCTCTACACCAAGGTTTTTACGCCGGACAGAGCGCTGACGGATCAATGCGCTGTGTTGGAGTTTGAGGGCGTGTACCACAACGCCGAGGTGTGGCTCAACGGGGAAAAGCTGGCTTTCCGGCCCTACGGCTACACCAACTTCTATGTGGAGCTGACGGGGAAGCTGCGGGCGGGGGAGGAAAATACCTTGGAGGTCATCGCCCGCAACGCCGACCAGCCCAACTCCCGCTGGTACTCCGGCGCGGGCATTTACCGGCCTGTTGTCTTGTGGACGGCGGATCGGGAGCACATCAAGCTCAACGGGGTGAAGATCCGCACACTATCCCTGGATCCGGCCCAGATCGAGGTGCGGGTGGAGACGGAGGGTGCGGGGCCGGTGTCCGTGGCCGTTCTGGACGACGGACGAGAGCTGGCCGCCGCATCCGGGGAGACCAAGGGGCAGTTTACATTTACCATGATCCTGGAAGGGGCTAAGCCCTGGAGCCTGGACGATCCTCAGCTCTATGCGTGCCGGATAAGGTTTGGGACGGATGAGGTGGTGGAGACCTTCGGTCTGCGCACCCTGGAGTGGGGCCGCCGCGGTCTGCTGCTCAACGGGGAGCGGGTCATTGTCCAGGGGGCCTGCATCCACCACGACAACGGTGTGCTGGGGGCCTGCTGCTACGAGGACGCGGAGTGGCGCAAGATCCGCATTTTAAAGGAAAACGGCTACAACGCCATCCGCTCCGCCCACAACCCCTGTTCCAAGTTCCTGCTGGATGCCTGTGACCATCTGGGTGTGCTGGTGATGGACGAGTACATCGACCATTGGTACATCCATAAGACGGAACATGATTATGTGGATTACTTCATGGAGTGGTGGAAGCAGGATTTAAAGGACATGGTGGACAAGGACTACAACCACCCTTCAGTTATCCTCTACTCCACCGGCAACGAGGTGTCCGAGACCGCCCAGGAAAAGGGGATCAAGCTCACTGCCGATCTGACGAACCATCTCCACCAGCTGGATGATACCAGGCCCGTCACCTGCGGCGTGAACATCTTTTTCAATTTCCTGTCCTCTGTCGGCTTTGGCGTCTACAGCGACGAGAAGGCAAAAAAAGAGGCCGAAAAGGCGGAAAAGCTGAAAGCCGCCGGGGCGGTGCCCAAGAAAAAGAAGGCGGTGGGCAGCGAGTTTTTCAACAACATGGCGGGGCTGTTTGGGGACAACTTCATGAAGCTGGGGGCCACCCTCCCCCCCTGTGACTGGCGAACCCGGGACGCCTTCGCCAATATGGACGTGGCGGGATACAACTATGGCATCTTCCGCTATGAGGGCGACCTGAGAAAGTACCCGAACCGGCTGATCCTGGGCAGCGAGACCTTCTGCTCTGATGCCTACCGGTTCCGGGAACTGGCGAAAAAAGAGCCCCGCATCGTGGGCGATTTTGTGTGGGCAGGTATGGACTACCTGGGCGAGGTGGGCATCGGCTCCTGGGAGTACCAGGACTACGCGCCGGACTTTGGCCACGGTGTGGGCTGGGTGTCGGCGGGTTCCGGCCGGATCGACCTGACAGGCCGGCCCTTGGGCGAGGCGCTGTACACCCGTGTGGCCATGGAGCAGGACAAGGGCCCGTACATCGCCGTGTGCCCGGTGAACCACACCGGCGACAAGCACTCCCCCTCCGCCTGGAAAATGTCCAACGCCATCCCCTCCTGGAGCTGGCGGGGCTGCGCGGGCAAGAGCGCCAACGTGGAGGTCTACGCCCGTGCCCACAGCGTGGAGCTGCTGGTGAATGGCAAAAGCGCAGGCAAAAAGGAGCTGAAAAACGACTGCATGGCCAAATTCCGCAGCACCTATGAGGACGGCACAGTGGAAGCGGTGAGCTATGACAGCCATGGACAGGAGCTGGGGCGCTGCTCCCTGCGCACCGCATCCCCGGAAACACAGCTGCGGGCTGTACCCGAGGAGGCCGCCGTGGAGCCGGGCCGCCTGTGCCATATCAGACTGCAATACACCGACGAAAGCGGCACGGTCAAGCCGCTGGAGCGGGGCATCCTCAGCGTGAAGGTGACGGGCGGCAGACTGCTGGGCCTGGGCAGTGCGTGCCCCTACAATGAGATCGGCTACACCACAGACCGTACCGACACCTATTACGGTGAGGCACTGGCTGTCGTGCAAGCAGGAGAAGGTGCGGAACTCACCCTGGCTGTTGCAGACGGCAGATACGCAGGGAGTGTTACCATCCCTGTGATCCACTGAGGAGGATAACAATATGCTCTATATTGGCATTGATCTTGGCACCTCCGCCTGCAAGCTGCTGCTGGTGGACGGGAGCGGCGCGGTGCTCCGCGAGGTCACAAAGGAGTACCCCCTGTCTTTCCCCCAGCCGGGGTGGAGCGAGCAGGCCCCGGAGGACTGGTGGAAGGCAGTGATGCAGGGAATGTCGGAACTGCTGTGTGGCTTTGATGCCGCCCAAGTTGTTGGCATCGGCGCGGGCGGCCAGATGCACGGCCTGGTGGCGCTGGACGAGGATGATAACGTCATCCGTCCGGCCATCCTGTGGAACGACGGGCGGACGGCCAAAGAGGTGGACTATCTCAACAACGAGATTGGCAAGGGCAAGCTGAGCCGTTATACCGCCAACATCGCCTTCGCGGGCTTCACCGCGCCAAAACTGCTGTGGATGCGGGAGAACGAGCGGTCAAACTTCGCCAAGATTCGCAAGATCATGCTTCCCAAGGACTACATCAATTACAAGCTGACAGGTATCCACTGCACCGATTATTCCGACGCCTCCGGGACGCTCCTGCTGGACGTGGAGCACAAACGGTGGAGTTGGAAAATGTGTCAAATTTGCGGCGTCACCGAGGAACAGCTCCCCAAGCCGTACGAGAGCTGGGAGACGGTGGGAACCCTGAAAGCCGATGTGGCGAAAGAGCTGGGGTTACCCGAGAGCGTCAAGGTCTGCGCCGGGGCGGGGGACAACGCCGCCGCCGCTGTTGGAACGGGCGTCGTGGGCGCGGGCGGGTGCAATATTTCGCTGGGCACGTCCGGCACCATCTTCATCAGCTCGGACAAGTTTGGGGTTGACCCAAACAACGCCCTCCATGCCTTCGCCCACGCGGACGGCGGCTGGCACCTGATGGGCTGTATGCTGTCCGCTGCCTCCTGCAACAAGTGGTGGTGCGGGGACATTTTGGGTATCAGCGATTACCAAACCGAGCAAAAGCCCATCGGCAAGGATAAGTTGGGCCGAAACCGGGTGTTCTTCCTGCCCTACCTCATGGGCGAGCGCTCCCCCATCAACGATACCAATGCCCGGGGCACGTTCATCGGCATGAGCATGGACACCACCCGCGCCGACCTCACCCAGGCGGTGCTGGAGGGTGTGGCTTTTGCCATCCGGGACAGCTTCGAGGTGGCCAAGTCCCTGGGCGTGTCCATCCCCAAGAGCATGATCTGCGGCGGCGGAGCCAAATCGCCCCTATGGCGGACCATCTTCGCCAACGTGCTGGGCATTCCGCTGACCCTGCCACAGACCGAGCAGGGCCCCGGCTACGGCGGCGCGGTGCTGGCCATGGTGGGCTGCGGGGCGTTTGAAAGCGTCCAGGCCGCCTGTGACACGCTGATCCACGTGGCCCAGACCGTGGAGCCGGACGCAGAACTCACCGCCCGGTACGAGGAGCGATATCGAAAGTTCCAACAAATCTACCCGGCCCTAAAAAATGTGTTTCCAGCGTTGAAATGAGGAGGTCAAGCATGGAGATCAAAAGCATATTTGACGCAGAATTTTCCCCCTATGGGCAGGTGCATAAGGGCTATAAGCTGGATGGCCTGCTGGCGGCCATGAAAGCCATCCCCTTGCCGGAAAGTGGCACCACCTACCAGCCCACCATTCCTGAGCTGGAGGCCCTGCCCATCTTTGAACTGTTTGGTGCCAACGCCTACGGCGGGATGCCCGTCCAGCTGGGGATGTGCTGGGGCCGCAACACCAAATTGAACTGCCTGGAGTACCACCGGGACAGCGAGTTTAACGTGGGCACCCATGACTTCATTCTCCTGCTGGCCAAGCAGGACGAAATCGTGGACGGTATGCTGGACACCGCAAAAGTCCGGGCGTTTCGCGTCCCCGCCGGGGTGTTGGTGGAGGTGTACGCCACCACTTTGCACTATGCCCCCTGCCACACCGACGAGGCCGAGGGCTTCCGGGTGGCGGTGGCGCTGCCCCGGGGCACCAACGAGGCAAAACCCGCCATCAAGGCCATAACAGAGGAGGATCAACTGCTCTGGGCCCGGAACAAGTGGCTGCTGGCCCATGAGGACAGCGCCGAGGCCGGACAAGGCGCCGCCGTCCGGCTGTCCGGCGATAACAACGACATTGCCAACGATATTTGATATAGGAGGAAAACATCATGAAAAACATCCCTGACGTAAAACTTGGCCTCATCGCTGTCTCCCGGGACTGCTTCCCCATCGCCCTGAGCGAGAAGCGCCGCGCCGCCATCAAAGCCGCCTATGCGGGCGACCTCTACGAGTGCCCTGTCACCGTTGAGAACGAGCTGGATATGCTGAAAGCCTTGGCCGATGTGAACGAGCACGGCTGCAACGCCCTGGTGGTGTTCCTGGGCAATTTCGGCCCCGAGACCCCCGAGACCCTCATTGCCAAAAACTTTGACGGCCCCTGTATGTTCGTGGCCGCCGCCGAGGGGGACGGCGACCTCATCAATGGGCGCGGCGACGCCTACTGCGGTATGCTCAACTGCTCCTACAACCTGGGGATGCGCCATCTGAAGGGCTACATCCCGGAGTACCCCGTGGGCACGGCGGAGGACATCACCAAAATGATTGCGGACTTCGTGCCCATCGCAAGGGCGGTGATCGGCGTGAAGAACCTGAAGATCATCACCTTTGGCCCCCGGCCCCAGGACTTTTTTGCCTGCAACGCCCCTATCAAGGGGCTGTATGAGCTGGGCGTAGAGGTGGAGGAGAACTCCGAGCTGGATCTGCTGGTTTCGTACAAGGAGCACGCGGGCGACCCCCGCATTCCCGCCGTCTGCGACGAGATGGCGGCCGAGATGGGCGAGGGCCGCTTCTACCCGGATTTGGGCGAGCGGATGGCGCAGTTTGAGCTGACCCTGCTGGATTGGGCGGAGAACCACAAGGGCTCCCGCAAGTATGTGGCCTTCGCGGACAAGTGCTGGCCCGCGTTCCCCAGCCAGTTCGGCTTTGAGCCCTGCTACGTCAACTCCCGTCTGGCCGCCCGTGGCATCCCCGTGGCCTGCGAGGTGGACATCTATGGCGCGCTCAGCGAGTACATCGGGGCCTGCGTCAGCGGCGACGCGGTGACCCTGCTGGACATCAACAACTCCGTCCCCGCCCAGATGTGGGAGGAGCAGATTCGCGGCAAGTACGATTATCAGCTCACCGACACCTTCATGGGCTTCCACTGCGGCAACACCCCCGCCTGCAAGCTGTGCGCCGACCGGGCGGTGAAATACCAGCTCATTCAGCACCGCCTGCTGGAGCCCCAGGACAGCGACCCCGACTTCACCCGCGGCACCCTGGAGGCGGACATTGCGCCCTCTGACATCACCTTCTACCGCCTCCAGTGCGACAGCGAGGGCAATCTGCGCTCCTACATCGCCCAGGGCGAGGTGCTGCCCGTCAAGACCGGCAGCTTTGGCGGCATCGGCGTGTTCGCCATCCACGAGATGGGCCGGTTCTACCGCCATGTACTGATCCAGAAGCGCTACCCCCACCACGGCGCGGTGGCCTTCGGCCACTACGGCAAGGCGCTGTTCGAGGTGTTCAAGTTCCTGGGCGTTCAGGATATCGCGTATAATCAGCCCAAGTCCCTGCCCTATCCCACCGAGAATCCCTGGGGTTGAGCGCCATGGAAAAACTTTGCCTTGGCATCGAATTGGGCTCCACCCGCATCAAGGCGGTGGCCGTCGATGGACAGCATACCCCTGTGTCCTCCGGGGACTACATCTGGGCGTCCAGCTACGAAAACGGCATCTGGACGTATAGCTTGGACGAGGTGTGGAAGGGCCTGAAGACCGCCCTGTCCGGGGTGGAGGGTCGGGAGAATATATGCGCCATGGGTGTTTCGGCCATGATGCACGGCTACCTTGCTTTCGACAAGGATTGGAACCTGCTGACGCCCTTCCGAACCTGGCAGAACACCGTCACGGGGCAAGCGGCGGCGGAATTGACAGCCCTGTTCGGCTTCAATATCCCCCAGCGGTGGTCCATCGCCCACCTTTACCAGGCCATTCTGAACGAGGAACCCCACGTTCCCCAGATTGCCCATATCACCACCCTGGCGGGTTATGTCCATTATATGCTCACCGGCATCAACGCCGTGGGTGTGGGCGAAACCAGCGGTATGTTCCCCATCAACAGCGAGGCCCTGGACTACGACAGGGAAATGATGGAGAAGTTTAACGAGTTGGTGAAGTCCCGCGATTTGCCCTGGACGCTGGCCAATATACTGCCCAGCGTGCTTCCCGCCGGCGCGGACGCGGGCGCGCTCACCGAACGGGGCGCGGCCCTGCTGGACAACCTGCTTACTCCCGGCATCTCCTTTGCCCCCGCCGAGGGCGACGCAGGCACCGGCATGACCGCCACCAACGCCGTGGCCCCTCGGACGGGCAACGTGTCGGCGGGTACGTCAATTTTCTCCATGGTGGTTTTGGAAAAGCCGCTGTCCCGCGTCTACGAGGAAATCGACCTGGTGACTACCCCCACTGGGGCCCCGGTGGCCATGGTGCACTGCAACAACTGCACCAACGATACCAACGCCTGGGCCGGGGTGTTGCGGGAGACAGCGGAGCTGTTTGGGGCAGCGCCCGATACCAGTGCGTTATACACGAAACTGTACGAAAAGAGCTTAGAGGGCGATACTGACTGCGGCGGTGTAATGGTTTGCAACTACCTGGCAGGCGAGGGCGTGACCCACATGGACGAGGGCCGGCCTCTGGTAGTGCGCCGCCCGGACAGCAAATTCACCCTGGCCAACTTCTTCCGCGCCCAGCTCTATTCCACAATGGCTACCCTAAAAATCGGCATGGATATTCTGGCGGCGGAGGGGGTCGCCATCGATTCCCTCACCGGCCACGGCGGGCTGTTCAAGACTCCGCTGGTGGGCCAGACCTACATGGCCGCCGCCTGCAATGCCCCGGTCGCCTGCATGGAGACGGCGGGGGAGGGCGGCCCCTACGGCATGGCGCTTTTGGCGGCGTACCGGGTGTGGAAGTCCGGCGGCGAGACGCTGGAGGACTACCTGAACCGCCGCGTGTTCGCAGGGGTGTCCGGCTCCACCGTCCAGCCGGATGAGGAGACAGTAAACGGCTTCAACGCCTATATGGAGCGGTACAGGGCTCTGCTGGATGTGGAGCGAAAAGCGGTGGAGGTGCTGTAAATGCTGGAGGAACTGAAACAAAAGGTGCTGGAAGCGAACCTGCTCCTGCCCAAATACGGCCTGGTGACATTCACCTGGGGCAACGTGTCTGGCATCGACAGGGACAAGGGGCTGGTCGTGATTAAGCCCTCCGGGGTGGAGTATGACGGCATGACCGCCGAGGACATGGTGGTGGTCAGCCTGGATACCGGGGAGCGGGTGGAGGGCCGCTGGAAACCCTCCAGCGACACCAAAACCCATTTGGAGCTGTACCGGGCGTTCCCCGGAATCGGCGGCATCGTCCACACCCACAGCCCCCACGCGGTGGCCTGGGCCCAGGCCGGGGAGGACATCCCCTGCTTCGGCACCACCCACGCCGACTACTTCTACGGCTCCATCCCCTGCGCCCGCCACCTGACCCAGGGGGAGCTGGAGGAGGATTACGAGAAAAACACCGGCGTGGTCATCGTGGAAACCTTCCGGGAGCGGTGCATCGAACCCACCGCCGTCCCCGGCGCGATCTGCGCCAGCCACGGCCCATTCACCTGGGGCAAAGACCCGGCCCAGGCGGTGTACCACGCGGTGGTATTGGAGGAAGTTGCAAAAATGGCCCTGCTCACCCGGCAGGTGCGGCCCTCCGCCAGCCCCGTCCCCCAGCGTATTCAGGATAAGCATTATTTCCGTAAGCACGGGCCGGGGGCCTACTATGGCCAGGGCTGAAAAGGAGAATCTATCATGACCAAAGAGGAAGAAATCACACTTGGAAAGACGGCCTGCAAGGTGCGCATGGGCGTACTCACCGCCACCCATGGGGCCAAGGCGGGCCATCCCGGCGGCAGCCTGTCCGCCGCGGATGTGTTTACCTACCTGTATTTCAGGGAACTGAACATTGACCCGCAGAATCCTAAGCGGAAAGACCGGGATCGTTTTGTGCTGTCCAAGGGCCACACCGCGCCGGGGCTGTATGCGGCGCTGGCTTACCGGGGGTTCTTCCCAGTGGACGACCTGCCCACCCTGCGGCACATTGACAGCTATTTGCAGGGACACCCAAACATGGACGCGGTGCCCGGCGTGGATATGTCCACCGGGTCGCTGGGGCAGGGCGTCTCCTGCGCGGCGGGAATGGCGCTGGGCCTGAAGCACCAGGGCAGCGCCGCCCGGGTGTATACCCTGCTGGGAGATGGCGAGATGCAGGAGGGCCAGGTGTGGGAAGCGCTGATGTTTGCCGCCCACTACAGGCTGGACAACATGTGCGTCATCATAGACCACAACGGCCTCCAGATCGACGGCACCAACGAAAAGGTGATGGGGCTGGGCTCCATCCCGGATAAACTGCGGGCCTTTGGGCTGAATGTGTTCCAGATCGACGGACACGACTTCCAGGCTATGGAAAAGGCCTTTGACGCTGCCCGGCAGATCAAGGGCAAGCCCTCCGCCATCGTGCTGGAGACGACCAAGGGCAAGGGCGTGAGCTACATGGAGGGTCAGGTGGGCTGGCACGGCAAGGCCCCCAACGACGAGGAGTATGCCCGGGGCATGGCGGAGCTGAGCGCTCAGCTGGCGGAACTGGAGGCGGTTTGAAATGGCAGATGTGAAAAAAGTCGCCACCCGGCAGAGCTACGGCGAGGCGCTGAAGGAATTGGGGGCAGCCCATCCCGATGTGGTGGTGCTGGACGCCGACCTGGCCATTAAAGGCTCGGTGCTGGACGACCCCTTCCTTTACCAGCTGGCCGACCAGCTGGCCCAGCGGGACCGGTGACGCCAGGGCGGACAGCGCCCCAGGAATTTCAAACAGAGCGGGAGTACAAGATTGATGAACACATTTTGGAGCGCCATCACCAGCAATTATATCATCAACGTGGGCGTCACCTCCTGGTTCAGCGCCCAGCTGATTAAAACCGTCCTCACCTTCCTCCAGTACCGGGAACTGCGGGCGGAGCGGCTCTTCGGGGCGGGGGGGATGCCCAGCTCCCATTCGGCGCTGGTCTGCTCCATGACGGTGGGGATGGCCAAGCTGGTGGGGTTTGATTCGCCCCTCTTCGGCCTCACCTTCGCCTTTGCCATGGTGGTGATGTACGACGCCATGGGGGTGCGCCGGGCCGCGGGGGAGCAGGCCAAGGTGCTCAATCGAATCATCTTCAGCCGGGTGTTCGACCTGCTTAACGAAGAGATTGACGAAGACTTCGGCGAGAGGGAAGGGGAGGAGCGGCCGGATGGCGCTCCGGACCAGAAGGAACTGAAGGAATATTTGGGGCATACCCCTTTGGAGGTCCTTGGGGGAATGCTCCTGGGGGTTTTGATTGCTTCGGTTCTGTCGCCGCCGGGGGTGTAAGGGGATGAAGGAACGTTTGGATGCCGCCATTGTAGCCAGAGGGCTGGTAAGCGGACGGGACCGGGCCAAGGCCATCATCATGGCGGGGCAGGTCTTTGTGGACATCACGGATCCCGGCCGACGTGTGCGGGAGGACAGCCGCATCGAGGTGCGGGGGGATACCCTCCCCTTTGTAAGCCGGGGCGGGCTGAAGCTGCAAAAGGCGATGGAGACCTTCGGCCTGCGCCTGGAGGGGACCGTCTGCGCCGATATCGGCGCTTCCACCGGGGGCTTCACCGACTGTATGCTCCAGCATGGGGCCGGGAGGGTCTACGCCGTCGATGTGGGCTATGGACAGCTGGCCTGGAAGCTGCGGTGCGACCCGCGGGTGGTGAACCTGGAGCGGACCAACATCCGCTACGTCACCGAAAAGGAAATACCGGAGGAACTGGACTTTCTTTCGGTGGACGTCTCCTTCATCTCCCTGGGGCTGGTGCTGCCGGTGGTGTACCGGCTGCTGAAGCCGTCCTGTAAAGCCATATGCCTTGTCAAGCCACAATTCGAGGCGGGACGGGAAAAGGTGGGAAAAAAAGGGGTGGTCCGGGACCCGGCAGTCCACGAAGAGGTGCTCCGCAAGGTGCTGGAAACCGCCCTTTCCCTGGGCTTTTCGCCCCAGGGGCTGACCTACTCCCCGGTGAAGGGGCCGGAGGGAAACATCGAATACCTGCTGCTGCTGCAAAAGGACGGCGGACCGGCCGCCCTGGGGGAGGAAAGCCCGGCGCAGGTGGTGCGGGAATCCCACGCCGCGCTGGACCAGGGGAAAACACCCCAGACATTATGAGCCTTTGAGGTGTGCTGCCATGCGGATTCTGCTGATGCCAAACTTTACAAAGCCCCGCACCTGGGAGCTGCTGGGGGAGCTTTGCCGCCGGATGGGGGCCCTGGGGCTGCAGGCCGCTGCTGTCCGGAAGGACCGGGAGGCCATGGAGGCCCTGGGCATCGGCCCGGTGGCGGGGGACTGGGAGAGCCCGGAGGAGGCGGCCCCCTTCTGCGACCTGCTTCTTTCCATCGGCGGGGACGGCACGGTGATCCACAGCGCCTGCTGCGCCGCCC
>OFFJ01000754.1_pt1 | contig 25981 bp, 21 predicted proteins | sample 1521261 | NCBI WGS metagenome assembly OFFJ01 (sample SAMEA3504122, study PRJEB24116) | mouse gut metagenome | biome: mouse gut; feature: mouse-associated habitat; material: faeces | place: Denmark | collected 2011 | reverse complement strand
AGTTTATCAAACTGTTTGACCTATTGGAATTTGTTGAAGAAAAAATTTAATTCTCCATCAAATTCATTCCAAACATTTTATATCTTATTCCAACAGAACGAACCATTTTCCCGGTTTCGATAAACTGTTCAATTTCACTTTTAGATAACCATGTCCAGTCGACTACTTCACTTTTATCCAATATAACCTCTTCATCTTTTAAATCTTTTCTAACTACATAAATATCCATAAAATAATTTCTGTGTTTATAAACTTCGTGCAGTTTTAACTCTATTTCTCTTGACAAATACCCTATGGGGGTATATTCTGGTTTTAACAAGAAAATACCCCTATAGGGTATTTTGGCGTTGCAAGCTATTTTGCCATGGTAAAATCAGACAATGGGAAAAAGGGAATGTTTTATGTGGAATCGGAAAGGATGAATAAGAAAGGGATGGGTATGCTGACGGAAGACATTCAGAAGCAATGGGAAGGAGAAATCGTGGAAAAAGAGGATGGCGTGGAAAAGGTGCATGGCATGGAAAAAAAGGATGGATCATGTGAGGGGGAAAGACAATCCTGCGGCTGCCATCAGAAGACCACGCCCCGTAGCGACGAGGAGCTGAAGCTGCTGAAGAATCGTTTGAACCGGATGACGGGCCAGCTGAACGGAATCGGAAAGATGCTGGATGAAAATAGATACTGCGGGGACGTGCTGAATCAGGTGGCAGCGGTGGAAAGCGCCTTGAAGTCCTTTGCGTACATGGTTCTTCAGAAGCATATGGAGACCTGCGTGACGGAGGAGATACGGAAGGGAAACCTATCCGTGGTGCAGGAGACGGTGGAGCTGGTGAAGAAGCTGGGGCGCTGAAGGGAAGAGAGCGGAACAAATTCCCGCAGGCGGGAACTGGAAAAACAGTCTCGGAACGGAAGCGCCGGGAAGGAATTGCAGACAGGAAACGGCTGAAATTCCTTCCCTGAGAGTGGCGCTGAAGAGAAGAGACGGAACTATAATAGGAGGGCGAGGATTTGAAGGAGAGGTATCATATATCGGGAATGACCTGCTCAGCCTGCTCTGCCCATGTGGAGAAGGCGGTAAATAAGCTGGAAGGGGTGGAGAAGGCTTCCGTCAATCTGCTGGCGGAGACTATGGAGATCAGCTATGAGGAAGGCAGGCTTGGCAGGGAAGAGATTGAGGAGGCCGTGGAAAAGGCAGGCTATGGGGCCTCGCTGATCATAGGGGGAGCCCGCTCAGGATCCGGGACATCCGGAGGAACAGCAGGGGGCCAAAAGGCTCAGCCCCCGGAAAACCACGGAGGGCGGAATGGTGAAAATCTGCCGGGAAGCGCAGGCGCACGGGCAGAAAAGAGGGGCAATAGAGGCAGCCTGCAGCGCAAGGCCAGAGAGGAGGCCCGGGCCATGAAATGGCGGCTGGGGATTTCCATAGGTTTTTTGGCGCCTTTGATGTACGTGGCAATGTATCATATGTACAATGAGTGGTTCGGGATTCCCATTCCTTCTTTTGTACACAATTATTTTCATGGCAATGCAAATGCCATGACTTTTGCCATGACGCAGCTTCTGCTGCTTCTGCCCATTTTGTACGTGAATCGAAAATTTTTTGCAGTGGGCTTCAAGACCTTGAGACATTTATCGCCCAACATGGACAGCCTGATCGCTCTGGGGGCTTCCGCAGCCGTGGGGTACGGCATTTTCGCCATGTACCGCATCAGCTACGGGCTGGGACATGGGGACCCGGCGCTGGTGGAGCAGTATTCTCATGATTTGTATTTTGAGTCGGCGGGAATGATTCTGACTTTGATTACGGTGGGAAAATATCTGGAGAGCCGTTCCAAAGGGAGAACCAGCGAGGCCATCACCAAGCTTATGGACTTGTCGCCTAAGGCGGCGGTGGTTTTGAGGGACGGTCAGGAGGTGGAGGTTCCCACGGAGGAGCTGCGGGTGGGGGACGTCTTTTTGGTGAAGCCGGGAGGCATGGTGCCGGTGGATGGCACGGTGCTGGAGGGAAGCTCCAGCGTGGACGAGGCGGCCATCACCGGGGAGAGCGTTCCCGTGGAAAAGAGAGAGGGCGACCGGGTGGTGTCCGCAACGGTGAACAAGGCCGGATTCCTGAAATGTCAGGCGGACAAGGTGGGGGAGGACACCACGCTGGCCGCAATCATCCGTCTGGTGGAGGAGGCGGGGGCAAGCAAGGCTCCAATAGCCCAGCTGGCGGACAAGGTGGCGGGGATTTTTGTGCCGGTGGTGATGGGCATTGCGCTGGTGACGCTGATGGTCTGGCTTCTGGCGGGGGCCGGGGCGGAGTTTGCCATATCCAATGCCATTGCGGTGCTGGTAATTTCTTGTCCCTGTGCTCTTGGTCTGGCCACCCCCGTGGCCATTATGGTGGGAACCGGAGTGGGGGCCGGACACGGCATTTTGATCAAATCCGGGGAGGCGCTGCAGCAGGCGCGGGATATTGACACGGTGGTTCTGGATAAGACGGGCACCGTCACCGCAGGCAGGCTGAAGGTCATGGAGGTAAGCGTCTGCGTGCAGGATATGGCCATGGATACATTGCTGGAGATCACAGCGGCGCTGGAGAAAAAGAGCGAGCATCCTCTGGCGGAAGCCGTGGTAGGCCATGCGGATTCCATGGGGCTGTACATTCCTCAGGTCAGGGATTTTTGCGCGGTGTTTGGCCGGGGCGTGGAGGGCGTGCTGGACGAGGACGTCCCGCCTCAGCCTATGGTGCGCCTGCATTCTGACGACGGGCCCACGGCTGTGGTCAGGGCGGAAGGCGGTATGGAAAAAGGTGCCGGGGAGGCGTCAGGAAACGAGGGCGCAGTGGACGAAGGCAGCGTTTCGGGCAGGAACCCGATCCTGAATAGGAAGGACGCAGGGGCAAAGGCCGGGACCCGGTATTTCGTAGGAAATCTTCCCTTCATGAAAGAGAATGGAATTGTCATAGACTCCATGGTGCTGGAGGGCATCAATCGGCTGGCGGACGAGGGCATGACGCCGCTGCTTACGGCCTCGGAGGGAAGACTTCTGGGAGTGATAGGCGTGGCGGACGAGGTGAAGCCCACATCCAGAAAGGCCGTCAGGGAGTTTCGGAAAATGGGTATCCGGGTGGTGATGCTCACAGGAGACAACAAGCGCACTGCGGAGGCGGTGAGAAAGCGCCTTGACATTCCGGAGGTGGTGGCGGAGGTTCTGCCGCAGGACAAGGAGAGGAAGATTCAAGAGCTGAAGGCCAAGGGGCATAGGGTGGCCATGATCGGGGACGGTATCAACGACGCGCCTGCCCTCACCGCTGCCGATGTGGGCATGGCCATCGGAGCAGGGACGGACGTGGCCATGGAGAGCGCGGACATCGTGCTTATGAAGAGCGACCTGCAGGATGCCGTGACGGCGGTGCGCTTAAGCCGGGCGGTGATCCGCAATATCAAGGAGAATCTGTTCTGGGCTTTCTTTTATAATGTAATAGGTATTCCCTTAGCGGCCGGAGTGTGGTATCCTTTATTTGAGGTAAAGCTGAACCCTATGTTCGGGGCGGCGGCCATGAGCCTGAGCAGTATCTTCGTGGTGGGCAATGCCCTGCGCCTGAAGCGGTTCAAGAGCGGGTTCAAGGCGACGGATGCTTCCGGGGACGGACAGCATGGAGAAGCTGTGGCGAATGCGGAGAGCATGAAAGCCCCGGTATCTGCGGAGAGCATGAAGGCTCCGGCAGCTGCGGAGAGCATGAAGACCCCCGTGACGACGGAAAACATGAAGGCGTCTGCGGAGAACATGCATGTGAGTCAGAATTGCGGATTCTGCGGAGAGGGGACGGCGGCCTTAGGAGGCGGAGAGTGTGAGTTCAAAAATGATGATATTCCGGGCGGTGCCCATGGAGAAAGGAAGGAAATGAATATGACGAAGAAAATGCTGATTGAGGGAATGATGTGCGGACATTGCACGGGCAGGGTTCAGAAGGCGCTGGAGGCTTTGGAGGGAGTGAAGGCCGTCACCATGAGCCTTGAGGAAAAGAGCGCTCTGGTGGAGCTTGGAGCAGAGGTTGCGGATGAAGTGCTGACTGGGGCAGTGACGGAGGCCGGCTATGAGGTAAAGGAAATCACAAATGAAAAATAAACTTTTTTATGTACTGTTTCTTGTGTATATTGCCATGGTGGCGTTCATTCTGTACATCAACGGCGTGTTTACAGGAGAGATCACGTCCCTGAGCAACCTGATCATCAACGGCGTGTTTCTCCTGATCATCGGGATTCTGTTTCTGATTTCCGGTGTGAGCTTTCTGCGTCTGAATCGTCTGACGGATGAGCTGGAGGATGTGGCGGAGGACCTGCTGAAGGAATATAAGGACGGGGGAGGCAAGAACCTCTGGGCGTCGCTGCAGGAGCGAAAGGGGCTTTTTGAGGACAGGAACTTAAGGGAGGCCTTCGGAAGATACCGGATGCAGATCCGGGGCAGCCGCAGAGGCAGACATTATGTGAACCCATGCGGCATCGAGGAATATGTCAACGAAGAGCTGCTGGAAAGGGTGGGATGCAATTTCTTCAATTCGGGTATTTCCGGAGCCATGACGGGACTTGGAATTCTGGGAACCTTCATCGGTCTGTCTCTGGGGCTTGGCTCCTTTGAGGGGGATGATATTTATACCATTTCAGATAATGTGGGTCCCCTGCTGTCGGGCATGAAAGTGGCATTTCATACTTCTGTATACGGTATAATATTCTCTTTGATATTTAATATCGTTTACCGCAGCATTATGGCGGATGCATATGAGAAGCTGGAGTATTTTCTGAATGTTTTCAAACAGTGCGCCATGCCGCCGGAGGCCGAGTCAGGGGAGGAGAGCCTTACCGCCATGCTGGTGTATCAGGCGAATATGGCAAATTATATGAAGCAGCTGCTGGAGATATCCAGAGGGGAGGCCGGGGTTCAGACCGAGGCCATGGAGCGCTTGGCAGGCTCGTTTCTGGAGCAGCTCCAGTCCGTGATGGGAACGGGCTTCAAGGGGCTTGACGGCGCGCTGAAGTCTGCCGCCCAGACCCAGACGGTGAACTCGGAGAGCAGCAGAAGGCTTCTGGATGCCGTGAACGCCCTTATGGAGTCCAACCGGCAGATGCAGGAGACGATGTCTTTTATGATGGAACGGCAGGAACGGCTGGCAGGGGAGATCGATGCCCAGAAGCGGACGCTGGAGCAGGCCTGCGACGAGATCAGCCGGGACGTGAGCAACCAGCTCTATACATTTGAGCAAATGAGGAATTTATATGAGAACGAGAACCAGACGAAGGAATAGGGAAGCATTTGCAGAGCATAGTTTCTGGCAGTCCTACTCGGACATGATGGCTGCGCTTCTGTTGATTTTTGTACTGATCATTGCCATCACTCTTGCGATCTATAAGCAGAAGACCACGGATCTGGAGAAGTCCCAGAACAGTTTGGGCATTGCCAGACAGGAGCTGGATGACGCAAGGAAGGATCTGGAGGACGCCAGAAAGGATCTTGACGAGTATAGGGCGCAAATCGAGAAATCAAATCAAGAGCTGGCCGATTCCTTGGCCCAGCTGCAGCAGGCCTATGCCAATGCGGCTCTGACTCAGGATGAGCTGAACAAGGCCTATCTGGAGATCGAGAACGCAAGAAATGAACTGAGCGCCACCAAACAGGAGCTGGAGAACATCGTGGGCATCAGGACGGACATCATCGGCGCGCTGCAGTCGGCGTTCAATAATTCTGCCATGAGTGTGGACGCTCAGACAGGCTCCATCACTTTTTCCTCGGATGTGCTGTTCCGCTATGCCAGCGCGGCTCTGACGGAGGACAGCAAGAAGGCTCTGAAGGAGATCATACCTACCTATCTGGATGTGCTGCTGCAGGATGAATTCCGCGGGTATATCGCGGAGATCATCATCGAAGGCCATACGGACACGGACGGAGGCTATGAGATGAATATGGAGCTGTCCTTCAATAGGGCTTATTCCGTGGCGGAGTTCTGTATGGATTCCAAGAACGGACTCAGCGAGGAGAAGATCGCGCAGCTCAAAAGCGTTCTGACGGTAAACGGACGTTCTTACAGTGATCCCATTTACAGAACCGATGATCTGGGAAACCCTACGGAGCAGGTAGATATGCCGGCCTCCAGAAGGGTGGAGATCAAGTTCCGCCTGAAGGAGGACGAGATGATCGAGAAGATTCAGGGAGTGCTTGGGGGACAGTAGAGGTACTGCAGGATGAATTCTTTTTGAAAAGTTTATGATTTCTTTATTGATTTTTCTCCCAGAGCTGTTATAGTTATCATAGAACAGACAAAAAGAACCGGACAAGATAGGACCATGGGCCGTGAAGGCCCGCGGCGCTTGCCGGTGCCAATGATACTTCGTCTGGGAAGAGGAGGATGTGGCATGAATATACAGAGGTTTACGCAGAAGTCCATGCAGGCGGTGGAGGGCTGTGAGAAGCTGGCTTATGAATACGGCAATCAGGAGATTGAGCAGGAGCATCTCCTTTACAGTCTGCTCACGGTGGATGACAGCCTGATTCTGAAGCTGATAGAGAAGATGGAGATACAGAAGGAGCATTTCCTGAACCGGGCGGAGCAGGCGGTTGCCAAGCGCACCAAGGTGCAGGGGGGCAAGGTCTTCGTGGGCAAGGATCTGAACAAGGTGCTGGTCAGCTCCGAGGACGAGGCCAAGGTGCTGGGGGATGAGTATGTGTCCGTGGAGCATCTGTTTCTGGCCATGCTCAAGTTCCCTAACCGGGAGATTGCCCAGATCTGGAAGGAGTACGGTATCACGGCGGAGCGCTTCCTGAAGGCATTGTCCACCGTCAGGGGGAACCAGAGGGTCACCAGCGACAATCCGGAGGCCACCTATGACACCTTGGAGAAGTACGGGCAGGAGCTGGTGGAGAAGGCCAGAAATCAGAAGCTGGATCCGGTTATCGGCAGGGACAGCGAGATTCGCAACATCATCAGGATTCTTTCCAGAAAGACCAAGAACAACCCGGTTCTGATCGGAGAGCCCGGCGTGGGAAAGACTGCGGTGGTGGAAGGGCTGGCCCAGCGTATCGTCAGGGGCGACGTGCCTCAGGGGCTTAAGGACAAGAAGATTTTTGCGCTGGATATGGGAGCTCTGGTGGCGGGAGCCAAGTACAGAGGCGAGTTCGAGGAGAGGCTGAAGGCGGTGCTGGAGGATGTGAAGAGCAGCGACGGCCAGATCATTCTTTTCATAGACGAGCTGCATACCATTGTGGGCGCAGGCAAGACGGACGGCGCGCTGGATGCCGGAAATATGCTCAAGCCCATGCTGGCCAGAGGGGAGCTGCATTGCATCGGCGCCACCACTCTGGACGAATACAGACAGTATATCGAGAAGGATGCGGCGCTGGAGAGGCGTTTCCAGCCGGTGCTGGTGGAGGAGCCTACGGTGGAGGACACCATCTCTATCCTGCGGGGGCTGAAGGAGCGGTACGAGGTCTACCATGGCGTGAAGATCATGGACAACGCGCTGGTCAGCGCTGCGGTGCTGTCCAACCGGTATATTTCCGACAGATTCCTGCCGGACAAGGCCATCGATTTAGTGGATGAGGCCTGCGCTTTGATCAAGACGGAGCTGGACAGCATGCCTACGGAGCTGGACGAGCTGCAGCGCAAGATCATGCAGATGGAGATCGAGGTGGCTGCCCTGAAAAAGGAGGAAGACCGGCTCAGTGTGGAGCGTCTGGAGGATCTTCAGCGGGAGCTGGCGGAGCGCAAGGAGGAGTTTGCCGCGGGAAAGGCCCAGTGGGACAATGAAAAGAACTCTGTGGAGAAGCTGTCCAAGCTGCGGGAGGAGATCGACACAGTGAACGGAGAGATCCAGAAAGCCCAGATGGAGGGGAATCTGGAGAAGGCGGCGGAATTAAGCTACGGCAGGCTGCCCGCCTTAAAAAAGCAGCTGGAGCAGGCAGAGCAGGCCGGCGCCAAGGAAATGTCTCTGGTGCGGGAGAAGGTTTCCGACGAGGAGATATCCAGAATTATATCCCGGTGGACCGGAATCCCCGTGGCGAAGCTTACGGAGAGCGAGCGCAACAAGACCCTGCATCTGGACGAAGAGCTGCATAAGAGGGTCATCGGTCAGGAGGAGGGCGTCACCAAGGTCACGGAGGCCATCATTCGCTCCAAGGCAGGCATCAAGGACCCGTCCAAGCCCATCGGCTCTTTCCTGTTTTTAGGTCCCACCGGCGTGGGCAAGACGGAGCTGGCAAAGTCCTTGGCGGCAGCGCTTTTTGATGACGAAAACAACATGGTCCGTATCGATATGAGCGAATATATGGAGAAATACTCCGTGTCCAGACTGATCGGAGCGCCTCCCGGATACGTGGGCTATGAGGAGGGCGGACAGCTGACGGAAGCGGTGCGCAGAAAGCCCTACAGCGTGGTGCTGTTCGATGAGATCGAGAAGGCCCATCCGGATGTGTTCAACGTGCTGCTGCAGGTGCTGGACGACGGGCGGATCACGGATTCTCAGGGGAGGACGGTGGATTTCAAAAACACTATACTCATCATGACCTCCAACATAGGGGCGGCATATCTGCTGGACGGCATCGGGCCGGACGGCCAGATCAGTCCTGAGGCGGAAAATAAGGTCATGAACGACCTGCGGAATCATTTCAGGCCGGAGTTTTTGAATAGGCTGGATGAGACCATTCTGTTCAAGCCTCTGAGCAAGGAGAACATCGGCGGCATCGTGAGCCTGATCATTGCGGATCTGAACAGACGGCTGGAGGATAGGGATCTGTCCTTGGAACTGACGGAGGAAGCGGTGCAGCTGATTGTGGACAATGCCTATGATCCGGTTTACGGGGCGCGGCCACTGAAGAGATATATTCAGAAGCATGTGGAGACCCTGACGGCGAAGCTGATCTTGTCTGACGGCGTTGGAGCCGGGGATAGGGTGCTGATATCTGTGGAGAACGGCGAGCTGGCGGCGGGAGTGAAGTGACGGGCAGCAGCAAGGGGCGCTGGGGTCATGGAGATAATATCAGAACATGGAGCGCAGTGGCCATGGCTGTTGAAATGGGCGGCAGATGCCTATTCGGCGGGAGGAAGAAGGGAGCAGCGGATGGATAAGACGGAATTTGTCACAGTAAAGGGAGACATCACCAAAGACCATGGCGTTACAGCCATCGTGAACGCTGCCAATACCAGTCTTCTGGGGGGAGGCGGCGTGGACGGAGCCATTCACCGGGGAGCGGGTCCTGAGCTTCTGGCGGAGTGCCGCCTTTTGAACGGGTGCAAAACGGGCAAGGCGAAGATCACGAAAGCCTATAGACTGCCCTGCGAATATGTGATCCATACTCCGGGGCCCTGCTGGAACGGAGGAAATTCCAGAGAGCGGGAGCTTTTAGCGTCCAGCTATCGGTCTTGTCTGGAACTGGCGGTGGAGAACGGTATACGGAGTATTGCGTTTCCGTCTATTTCCACGGGAATTTATCGTTTTCCTTTGGAGGAAGCGGCTTCCATAGCCGTGAAGACGGCAAAGGAATTTGCCGAGCAGCATCCGGGGGCGCTGGATGTGATCAAGTGGGTGCTTTTTGACGATAGAACACTTGAGGCCTACGAGCGGGAGCTGGGGTAAGCTGGCCCGTGGGCGGGGTTTTGTACGGAAAGTCCGATCTGTATGATGCAGGTCGGACTTTTTGATTTTGCTTGTAAAAAAGGCCGGAATTTGATAAAATGGGGGAATGTAAACGCTTACATAAAGTGGGACATCATTTTGAAAAGGGAGAAAATATGATACCGAAGGATCCGATTATGCTTTTGAGCTTTGTGAACATGAAACTGAGGGATTTTTATTCAGATCTTGACGTTCTCTGCGATGAACTGGACGTGAGCAGGGAGGAGATCACGAATCCTTTGGAGGCTGCGGGATACCGTTATGATCAGGAGCGGAACCAATTTGTTTAGGGGTGTAGGAAAAGGTTCGGGCCTGCGCTGCCAGATCTGCACGGGCTGCGGTCTGTGTCCGGGGGCGGCTGTAGACAGACTGCAGGTAGAGGTGGCTGCTTCCGGAGCCGAAGCGGGCAGAGGACAGGCAGAGGCGGACTCCTCGGCGGCAGCGGAAAATAGGGAAAAAGGAAAGATACTCCATGTGCTGGCGGAGGATGCCCTGCTTGGGAAAAAATTTCCTCTGAAGGCAGGAGGCAGACGGCTGGTGACTGCGGACATCGGAACCACCACCATCGCCATGCTCCTATATCATGAAGACGGAAGCGTGGCAGACAGATATGTGGCCGTGAATCCTCAGACCATGTACGGAGCCGATGTGCTGTCCCGTATTCGTGAGGCGAGGCGGCCGGAGCATGCGCATAGGATGCGCAAGCAGGTGGAGGAGGTTCTGGAAAAGGGGCTTGAGCGTTTTTCAAGGGAACTGGCGGAGGGAGAGTCATTATCCATGGTTCTGGCGGCAAACACCACCATGACCTACCTTTTCATGGGCTGGGATGCAGAAGAGCTGGGACAGGCTCCCTTTGAGGCGTCCCGGCTGGGGGCTGTGGAACGGCAGGTGGCAGGAGTGCCCTGCTTCGTGTTTCCGGGGCTTTCCGCCTTCGTGGGAGGAGACATTGCGGCAGGTATTTACGCCTGCCGGATGGAGGAGAGAGAGGAGCTTACCCTGCTGGTAGATCTGGGCACCAACGGAGAGATGGTTCTTGGAAACCGTCACCGGCGGGTGGCCTGCGCCACCGCCGCGGGCCCTGCCTTTGAGGGAGGGGCCAACGCGGGGATCTGGGGGGCGGACATGGTGAGCTTGCTGGCGAGGCTTTTGGAGGAAAATGTCATGGACGCCACGGGGCTTCTGGCGCCGGAATATTTTGACAAGGGAATCCGCATCGGCAATGTACTGGTGACGCAGGGGGCGGTGCGCAGCATCCAGCTGGCCAAGGCTGCCATTGCGGCGGGAATCGAGATCCTGCTGGAAAAGTACGGCATCCGGGGGGAACAGGTGGACAGAGTGGTGCTGGCGGGAGGTTTCGGCTATTATCTGCGTCCCACGGCGGCGGCAAGAATAGGGCTTTTGCCCAAGGAGCTGGCAGATAAGGCCGTCACGGGGGGCAATACGGCTCTGGCGGGGGCGCTGCTGGCAGGGAGACGCATCCTTTCGGGTGAAACCATGGCTGATGCCGTTCAGGGGGAGGGAGACCGTCCTTGTGCCGGAACAGGCATTATAGGATCGGCAGCTCATACTCTTGCGGTGCAGTTAGAGCGCATGGCGGGGGATACCGAGGTTGTCAATCTGGCCATGGAGGCCGGGTTTGATGGGAGATATGTAGAGAATATGGACTTTCCCCACTGGGACGTTTCGGGTCAAGGGGCGTAGAGGGAGGGGGAAAGGGAGATGGAAGATAGGTGCAGCTGCTTCCTTTGAGGAGGCATGGCGAAAGGCCAAGGGGGAAATACGACGTTTGTGCTTTGTCTTCGGGGAGCAGGCTGAAAGGCGGCAGCGGGGGAGAGGATAAAAATGAAGCAGATTGTTTCAAAATACTTAAGGCCGTATTTCGGCCGCATGAGCGTGGGATTTCTGATCAAGTTCGTGGGAACCATCATGGATCTGTGCATTCCCTATATTTTGGCTTATATCATTGATTCCGTCATTCCCATGAGGGATAGGGCGCGGGTTCTGCTCTGGGGAATGCTGATGTTGGTCTGCTCGCTGCTTGCAGTGTCCTTCAATATCATTGCCAACCGTATGGCCTCCAAGGTGGCAAGCGATGCCACGGAGGTGATTCGGCATGATCTTTTTTCCAAGACCATGTATCTTTCCAATGCCAAAACGGATTCTTTTACAAAGCCGTCGCTGATTTCGAGAATGACTTCGGACACCTACAATCTGCACCAGATGCTGGGCCGGGTCCAGAGACTGGGGGTGCGGGCCCCCATATTGCTGATCGGCGGGGTCTGCGTGACCTTTACGCTGGACGGGGCCATGGCCTGCGTGCTTCTGGCCACTTTGCCGCTTCTGGGCTTCATTACGGTTTATGTTTCTCGGCGCAGCATTCCCATGTACGGCGTCCTGCAGGAGGCCAATGACCGGTTCGTGCGCATGGTGCGGGAGGACATAGCTGGAATCCGGGTGATCAAGGCATTGTCAAAGACGGAATATGAGACGGAAAAATTTCGTTCTATCAATAAAGAGGTGGTGGAGCGGGAGCGAAAAAACGGCATGGTGATGGCGGTGATCAATCCTTCCATGACTATTCTGCTTAATCTTGGGCTGGTGGGGGTCATTTTGGTGGGAGCTTACCGGGTGAATAGTGGCATTTCGGAGGTGGGAAAAATTCTGGCTTTCACCACTTATTTCACCATTATCCTAAACGCCATGCTTTCCATTTCCAAGATGTTCACCGTGCTTTCCAAGGCCATCGCATCCGGGAACCGTATCTGGCAGGTGCTGGAGTGCCCGGAGGACATGGAGGTTGTGGAGGCGCTGTACGAAGAAATACCTTGCGAGGGAACCGGCGCCGATGAGGAGATTTGCTTTGATCATGTGACTTTTTCATATCTGAAGGAAGGGGAACCCAATATCAAAGATCTGAGCTTTCGGGTTCGCAAGGGTGAGACGCTGGGCATCATCGGGGAGATCGGCTCGGGAAAGTCCACCATCATCAATCTTTTGATGAGGCTTTATGATGTGGATCAGGGCTGTGTCCGCGTTGGGGGAAGGGATGTGCGCAGCTATAGGCCGGAGGAGCTGAAGGCGAAATTTGGGGTGGTTTTTCAGAATGACACCATTTTTGAGGATACCATAGCAGGCAACGTGACGCTGGGCAGGGAGCTGGGAGAAGAGGAGATCTCGGAGGCCCTTCTCTATGCCAGAGCCAGAGAGTTCGTGGAGGGAAGGCAGGACAAGGAAGCGGATGCATTGAACATCCGGGGAGCGAATCTAAGCGGCGGCCAAAAGCAGCGGGTGCTGGTAGCCCGGGCGCTGGCGGCGAGGCCGGAAATCCTGATATTGGATGATTCCTCCAGCGCGCTGGACTATCGGACGGATGCGGAGCTCCGCAGGGGAATCAAGGAGCATTATAGTGATACTACTCTTGTGATCGTTGCCCAGAGGGTCAGTTCCATACGAAATGCGGATCATATATTGGTGCTGGAGGACGGCGCTCCCATCGGTTACGGCACCCATGAGGAGCTGATGGAAGGCTGTGGGGTCTATGGGGAGATCAGCAGAATACAGACTGGGGAGGTATGAGGAGGCGACATGGAAAAACAGATAGTAGAATTTCCTTTGGCAATGAGAGAATACCTAAAGGGAAAAGACTTGGTTGAAGTAGTGGATAATCACTGCAGCGGGGATAAGGTGTATCAGGTGGATGATACATATATTCTGAAGATGTCTGAAAATGTGGAAAGACTTCGCCGGGAGATGGCTCTCAACGACTATCTGCGGGGCAGGCTGCCCGTATCCGAAACGGTTGCGTTTGCGGCGGAGGAAGAAAGGGCCTTTTACTTAAAAACAATGCTGCGCGGTGATAGTCTGGCGGACAAGAAGAATCTTCAGGATCCCCGGAAGCTGGTTGAGCTGCTGGTGAAAGCAGTGCATATGTTTCACGGCGTGGACGGCAGCGACTGTCCCATCAAATGTCCGGATTCTCAGGGCAGCTGTTTTGTACACGGCGATTTCTGCCTTCCGAATATATTGGTTTGGGACGGAGAAATTAGCGGATTCATTGACACGGAGGCAGGGGGGCTGGGAGATCCTTGGATAGATTATGCATGGTGCATCTGGTCTCTGGAGTATAATCTTGGAACAGACGAATATACGCCCCTTCTTCTGGAGGGCATAGGCATAGAATTCGACAAGGAAAAATTTGAATATTATACCCGTCTGTGAAACGGGACGCAGCTGGAAAGAGAGCAGGCCAGAGAGGATAATACCGCAAGAAGGGCAAAAGAGCAAGGCGAAAAGAGTAAGACAGAGAAAAGCGCAGAGGATAAGGCGAAAAGAGCAAGGCGAAGAGGCAAGACCGCAAGCAGGGAAAAGAGCAAGATAAAAAGAGTAAGACAGAGAAAAGCACAAGGCGAAGAGGCAATACATCAAGCAGGACAGAGAGCAAATCGGAGAGGGAAAGACCGCAAGCAGGATAAAGAGCAAAGCAGAGAGGGCGAGACAGAGAGCATGGCAACGGAAAGCGTGGAGAGAGCGGACAAAAATAGAAACGAGGCAGCGCAGAGCAGGCGGTATTCCGCAAAGACGATTCTGCGTTTGGGGAAATACATGCTGCAGTACAAATGGATGTTGGGGCTGGCGGCGGTATGCACGCTGGGCAGCAATCTGTTCTCCCTGATAGGGCCCAAGCTCACAGGTCTTTGCATCGGAGCGGTGGAGCCGGGAAGGGGCGCGGTGGACTTTGGCGCGGTGTTCTACTACGCCGCATGGATGGCAGGCTTTTATGTGGTGTCCGCCCTCATGTCCTATGGGCTGCAGGTACTGATGCTGACCATCAGCCGCAAGGTGGTGTATCGTATGCGGCAGGATGTGTTTGAGAGGCTCATGGGACTTCCGGCGGGGTATTTTGATATTCACCAGACCGGGGATATCATCAGCCGCATTTCCTATGACATCGACACGGTGAACGCCTCCCTTTCCAATGATCTTGTGCAGCTGCTGACCACAGTGATAACGGTGATGGGGGCGCTGGTGATGATGGTGACGATATCACCGAAGCTGGTGCTGGTGTTCGCCTTCACGGTGCCCCTCTCTGTGCTGATCACCAAATATATCACGGGGAGGACCCGGCCTCTTTTCCGGATCAGATCCGCCAAGCTCGGGGAGATGAACGGCTTTGTGGAGGAGATGATATCGGGCCAGAAGACCCTGAAGGCCTACGGCAGGGAGTAATACACCCGGAACCGCTTCAACGGAAAGAACAAGGAGGCGGTTGACGCCTATTACCGCGCAGAATACTATGGAAGTGTAGTGGGGCCTTGCGTGAATTTCATCAACAATCTTTCGCTGTCCCTGATCAGCGTGTTCGGAGCGCTGCTGTATCTGGCGGGCTCCATGAGAATAGGTGATATTTCCTCCTTTGTGCTGTATTCCCGGAAGTTTTCAGGCCCCATCAATGAGGCCGCCAATATTTTCAGCGAGCTGCAGTCTGCCCTTGCGGCGGCGGAGCGGGTCTTTCGCCTGATGGACGAGGCGCCGGAGCCTGCGGACGAGGAAGGGGCTGTGGAGCTTAAGGAGGCTCAGGGGGCTGTGCAGGTGCGAAATGTCAGCTTCGGCTATGTGCCCGGAAAGACCATTATCCATGACCTGAGCTTTCAGGCCAGACCCGGCAGGCTGATTGCCGTCGTGGGGCCCACTGGAGCAGGAAAGACCACGCTGATCAATCTGCTGATGCGGTTCTACGATCCGGACAAGGGGGAGATTCTGGTGGACGAAAAGGATTCTAAGAGCTTCACCAGAGCCAGCCTGCGCAGGGCTTATGCCATGGTGCTGCAGGATACATGGCTGTTTTACGGCAGTATCTATGAAAATCTGGCCTACGGAAAGGAAGGCGCGTCCAGAGAGGATGTGGAGGCTGCTGCAAAAGCGGCTAGAATTCATTCCTTTATCAAGCGCCTGCCTCAGGGGTACGACACCGTGCTTACCGATGAGGGAACCAATATCTCCAAGGGCCAGAAGCAGCTGCTCACCATTGCAAGGGCTATGCTGCTGGACGCAAGGATGCTGATATTGGACGAGGCCACCTCCAATGTGGACACCCGTACCGAGCGTCAGATCCAGAAGGCCATGCTGAAGCTGATGGAGGGAAAGACCTGCTTCGTCATCGCCCATAGACTGTCCACCATCGAGAATGCGGATCTGATTCTGGTAGTGAACGGTGGAGAGGTGGTGGAACAAGGGACCCATAGGGAGCTGATGGCCAAGCAGGGCATGTACAGACAGCTGTACAACGCCCAGTTTGAGTAGGGGGCTTTGGGGTACATAAACACGGGAATCTATGGGTGGTGAGAATAGAATAGGCTTTTTTCCCATCATCCCCCTTTCAGTGATTCCGTTTCTTGCAGTGGGTCTGGGCCGGATTGTCGATCAGGTTTCCCTGACTGTCGAACCGGGAGCCGTGGCAGGGACAGTCATAGCTTGCTTCGTCAGGGTTCCATTCCAGCCGGCATCCCATATGGGGGCAGTTGGGAACCAGCGTCTTGTTTCCGGAAGGCAGGATATGCTTTGCCAGACCCTTTAATGTATAGGCTCCGTGTATGGCCAGATTCTTTGCCCCGTAGGCGGTGAAATGCCTTTGGGGAGAAAAGATGTCCCCCTGAGGACATTCCTCCCTGCAGATCATGGCGGTGAGGATTCGGGCGCTTGCCATGGCCGTGGTCATTCCCCATTTTCCGAAGCCTGTGGCAACGTACCAGCCGGGGTTTTTCCGGGAAAATCTGCCGATATAGGGAATTTGGTCCAGCGTCATGCAGTCTTGTGCAGACCAATGGGCTGTCTCCGAACATCCGGGATAGAGCTCTTTTGCCCTGCGGCGCAGGATCTCGTATCTGCAGCCTTTTTTTATGGTTCTTTGATTCACGCCCGTTCTATGGCTTCCTCCCCCAAGCAGCAGAAGCTCTCCCTGAGGCCGGAAGGAAAGGCCGTCCTTGTCGATTCCCAGATACATGCCCTTTAGGGGCTTTGCCCCTTCCAAGGCCGCCACATAGCTGCGTTCCTGATGCATCCTTGCAAAATAGTATCCCGGCACATTGATAAAGGGGAAATGACATGCAAATACGATGTTTTCTGCCGTGACGCAGCCTCTTTCAGTCTCTATGCGCGTTCCCGTCACCGTCAGCACCTTCGTGTGCTCGTAGACCTCCACTTCTTCCGCCAGCCCCTCCAGAAATTTCAGGGGATGGAATCTGGCCTGACGTTCAAATTTGGCAGCGCCGGCTATGGAGAAGGGCAGCTCGCTGTCCGTCTCCAAGGAGGCACGGATGCCCAGCTCCTTGGCAGCAGCCACTTCCTCCATAAGTTTTTTTGTCTCTGTGCGGGAATACAAATAGGCCGGACACCGCACAAAATCACAGTCAATTTCTTTTTCGTGAATCAGTCTTTCATATTCTGCGATTGCCGCTTCATTTGCCTGAGCATAGTGCGTGGCCATTTCGTGCCCAAAGCTGCGCAGCAGGCGGTCATAAACCAAGCCGTGCTGGGAAGTGATTTTGGCCGTTGTGTTTTTCGTCTGGCCGCCTCCGATTCGGTCCGCCTCCAGAACCACCGCCCGGACGCCTGCCTGCTTGAGATAATAGGCGGTAAGTATCCCCGCCAGGCCCGCTCCGATAGCTGCCACGGGCACTTCCATGTTTTCAGGAAGCGGCTCCCGCTGCCTGATTTTTGTATCTGCAGTCCAAATAGATTCCATTTTGCGCCTCCGTGGCGGCCTCGTTCAGGGCCGCAGGTTCTGTCGTGATCTGAATAGTATGTACGCAAATGTGTGGAATATGCAGAGGGCAAATAATCATGCAGCACATGCCTTTTCTCTAAATATTTAGCAGATTGGCAATCTCGGAGAAGTTTATCAGCAAATCATCATAGATATTGACTTTGATTATGGAATCAAAAGGATATTGAACGCTTATGATATTGCCCTCAAAGTAATTAACGGTTACAGTCTTTCGGCGTGGATCCACGATCCAATACTCATGGACTCCGGCATTTTTGTAGTAATATGCCTTACGAATATAATCATCTGACGGATTACTGGGGGACACAATCTCGATGATAAAATCAGGCGCACCATTGCAGCGTTTCCCATCCAATTTGCTCTTGTCGCATACAATCATAAGATCAGGCTGAACAATGGTGAGAGGAGCGTCATTCAATTTCACATCAAATGGGGCATGAAACACCTTGCAGGAGCCTTTCTTGCTTTTGATATAGGTGTTGAGGATAGTAGTCAGCTCTGTGGAAATTGTCTGGTGGATTTCTGATGGGCTGGACATGTAATAAATTTGCCCATCAAAGACTTCTGCTCTGACATCATCAGGGAGAGCTTCGTACTGCTCTAAAGTGGTAATTTGAGGTTGTGGCTGTAATGCTGGCATAGTGACACTTCCTTTCATGGTTATTGTACGTGGTTTGGTGCTGCTTATTCTCCGGAGCTGGCAGCAGTCTTTTTGATGTTGAGATTTTCTTTTCCGATAACAAAATAGGTAGGCCTGCTGCCAGAAGGAATATTCTGATTAGGGGAATTATCTATTGTACTCCATAATGTCACCCGGCTGGCAGTCAAGGTATTCGCAAAGATTGCTGATTGTGCGTGTGTCTATAATGCCGCCCCCATGTTGTAGCTTTTTTATGGTTTCAGTACCAACGATTTTATCTTTGCGCAGGCTGTAAAAGGTTTTTCCATTTGCTGTTAACAATGATTCCAGTTTTTTAAAGCTGATGATGCCCATTTATTCAACCTCTTTCTTTTGGCGTTTCAATGAAGTGGCAAGAAATGAAGCCATTTTGTCCATGTCACGCTAATATATTATAGCATTTGTCACGTACTAAACCTAGTGGCAATGTGTACAAAGATTGTGAAAACAATACGTACTAACTTTAGTGAAATAGTCGATAGAAACTCCGCGTGCCCGGTGTCACGCAGGAAAAGCGTCAGGGTCTGCTGCAGTTCATAGCCGGAGGGGAGCAGGAGGAGCTTACCGTCTGCCTGAGGCAGGATAGGGCGAATTTATATGACAAATCTGCCGGAAGCGTTTGAAATAACGGAAAGGAACTGCGAAAAGTGTGATAATACATATTGTATTTTCTCTGTATATTTGGTATGATTTAGCAGACAGAGCAATTTGAACGGGCGTTACATGAATATAATTTTGGAGGAATCAGAAATGGCAAAGAAACGCAACATCATTGTAGGACAGTCTGGCGGCCCCACTGCCGTGATCAATTCCAGTCTGGCAGGCGTCTATAAGACGGCCAGAGAGAGAGGCTTCCACAAGGTTTACGGAATGCTTCACGGAATTCAGGGCTTTCTGGACGAGCAGTATGTGGATCTGTCCACTCAGATCCATACCGACATGGACATCGAGCTGCTGAAGAGAACTCCTTCCGCATTCCTTGGCTCCTGCCGGTTCAAGCTTCCGGAGATCCATGAGAACAGTGAGATCTACGAGAAGATTTTCCAGATTCTGGACAAGCTGGACATCGAAGCCTTCATTTATATCGGAGGAAACGATTCCATGGATACCATCAAGAAGCTGTCCGATTATGCCATCGTGAAGGGGCATGAGCAGAAGTTTCTGGGTGTGCCCAAGACCATCGACAACGATCTGGCCCTCACCGACCATACTCCGGGCTTCGGCAGCGCTGCGAAGTACATCGCCGCATCCACCAAGGAGATCATCAGGGATGCTCTGGGCCTGACCTATAACGATAAGGAGGCCATCACGGTCATCGAGGTCATGGGCCGCAACGCAGGATGGCTTACCGGCGCCACCGCTCTGGCCAGAACGGAGGAGTGCGAGGGTCCCGATCTGATCTATCTGCCTGAGGTTGTCTTCGACATCGACAAATTCCTGAAGACCACGCAGGATCTTCTGAAGAAGAAAGAGTCCGTAATCATAGCCGTTTCCGAGGGCATCAAGCTTGCTGACGGAAGGTATGTCTGCGAGCTGTCCGGCGGTGCCGATTATGTGGATGCTTTTGGACATAAGCAGCTGCAGGGAACCGCCGCGTATCTGGCCGGCTTCCTTGGGGCAGAGACGGGCTGCAAGACCCGCAGCATCGAGTTCTCCACCTTGCAGAGAAGCGCGTCCCACATGGCTTCCCGTGTGGACGTGGACGAAGCGTTCATGGTGGGCGGCGCTGCAGTGAAGGCTGCGGACGAGGGAGACACCGGCAAGATGGTGGTTATCGACCGTGTTGCGGACGATCCCTACATGAGCGCTGCAGGCATCTATGACGTGCATCGCATAGCCAACAACGAGAAGCTGGTTCCCCGTTCTTGGATGAACAAGGAAGGAAACTACGTGACGGAGGAGTTTATCAACTATGTAGAGCCTCTGATTCTGGGCGACTACCAGCCCTTTATGGTGAACGGCCTGCCTCAGCATCTGGTGCTTAGAAAGAAGTAAGACTCAAGCAAGGTTTATGCGGAAGCTGTTGGGCATCCGGGGCGCGGCTCCGCTGTCCGACACGAGCCGTAGGAATTGTGTTTACAAGACAAACCAACAATAGAATCCACGCTTCGCGAGTCTTCTATTGTCATGAATAAGAGCGGCAGCCCGCCATGCGCTATGGCGGACTGCTGCTTTGTGTTATGATAGCTGAAACGGAAATGATGAGGAAATGTTATGGAAACAGTCAGGCGGGGCTATGAGCCGAAAGACATGGTTGAATTTGGTTCTAAAGCGGTTGAAAAAATGAGGGCTGCAGCGCAGGAGATGGTGTTTCTGCTGGATAGGGGATATGATACCAAATCCGCCTATACTTTTGTGGGGGATCATCATCTGCTCTCCTGGCGCCAACGAATGGCTCTGGCCCGGATTACATCGCCTCAGACTGCTCTGGAGGGGCGGGAGGGGAAGCGGCTGCTTCAGGCGCCGGAGTCTCTTGTTCTGGACGGGTTCAACACCATTATCACTTTGGAGGTGGCTTTATCCGGTTCCCTGCTTCTGGAGGGAATGGATGGCACAATCCGGGATTTGGCCGGACTGCGGGGAAGCTATCGCATTGTAGACAAAACGGTGCGGGCAGTGGAACTGCTGCTGGGATGGATGGAAGAGCTGGGGGTAAAGGACGCTCTGTTTTACTTGGATCAGCAGGTATCTAATTCCGGTCGTCTTCGGGGGCTGCTGCTGGATAAGGCAGCCGATTCCGGTCTTCAGGTTGCAGTGGAACTGCATTCTGGTGTGGACGGCGTCCTCTCCCGTATGACAAACGTGGTCACTGCCGATGCCATCATTCTGGACAAGTGCGGCAGCTGGTTCAATTTAAACCGCGGACTGATCGAAAAGTATATTTTGGATGCGTGGATATTCCGGCTGGAAGGGCTGCCCGTATAAAGGTGATATGCAGGAATCAAGGATGATTGTAGTTTACAGCCGAGCGGATGCATGCTATGATATCGGTTATGGGGCCTATGCTCCTAAGTCGGGACGGATTTATGGGAGAACTGCAGATAGGGACTGGGGGAGCATTGTCGGCGTATTTGGAATAGGTTCGGGAGTCTGAGATGCCTTGGGTGCGGAAGGAAGGTTGGGGATAGGAAAGTTCAGGGGGTGGATTGGAGGAGTCCGAAATGAGAGACAAGAAAAGGATACTGGTCATCGGGAGCCTGAACTTGGACATGGTGGTCAGTGCGGATCATGTTCCGCTGGCAGGAGAGACGATTCTGGGCAGGAATATGGCCTTGGTTCCGGGAGGCAAGGGGGCGAATCAGGCCTGCGCGGCAGGAAGGCTGGGAGCGGACACAGTCATGCTGGGGGCCCTTGGACAGGACGCCCACGGAAGGCTCTTGGAGAGCAGTCTGAGGGAATCGGGGGTGGACGTGTCCAGACTGCTGTGGCGCGACCACAAGGAAACGGGATTGGCCATGATCACGGTGGGCGACAGCGGGGAAAACTCCATCGTGGTGGTGCCGGGGGCCAACGCCACCTTGACTTTGGAGGATCTGGACAGGAACCGCGACCTGATCGAGGGCTGCGACGGGGTGATCCTGCAGCTGGAGATTCCCGTGGAGACCGTGTGCCATGGGGCGAGGCTGGCAAAGAGTCTGGGGAAGACGGTGATATTGGATCCTGCCCCCGTGCCCAGACATTTTCCGGAAGAGCTGTACGGATATGCGGATGTTATCAAGCCCAATGAGACGGAGCTGGGAATGCTCACCGGAATCAGTGATGTCACGAATCATCTTGAGGAGGCGGCGGAAGTCATCAGGAACCGGGGCGGAAAGGACTTGGTGGTGACGCTTGGGGAAAAAGGAGTATACTTGGCGTCCAAGGTCTATGGAATCCGGAGAATCCCTGCCGTCAAGGTGAAGGCGGTGGACACCACTGCTGCCGGGGATGCCTTCACGGCGGCACTGGCCTATCAGCTGCTGGAGGGAAGGGGGCTGCTGGAGGCCGCAGAGTTTGCAAATCTGGTCTCCGCCATGGTAGTGACCAGAAAGGGGGCGCAATCCTCCATCCCCTCTATGGAGGAGGTGGAGAACTGGAGAGACGCCGCGGAATTCCTTGAGGGATAGAATGGCGGATGGCAGCTTGGAACTTCTTCAGGAGAGGGCATAAAAAGAGGCTTTGGGCGGTCTTTTGGGGCAGGCGTGCCGAAAACTTGTGCGAAAAGGGCAAATAGGTGATTCCGGCAGTTCTCCGTGCATATATTGTACAGAGAAACACAGAGAATCGAGAGCGGATATGAAGAAAACGATGATGGCAATCCTGCTGTTTGATATGGTGGCAGGATTGCTGTTTTTAGGTCTATATGGACTGCGGGACAAGGCGGTGGCGGCAGACAGCGGATTTGTGAGGGTTGTGGGAGGGGAGACGGAGTGGGAGCCTGAGGATGTAAAGAAGATTGCTATTACATTTGACGACGGCCCCCACCCTTCCTACACAGCCCAGCTCTTGGACGGACTGAAGGAAAGAGGGATACATGCCACATTCTTTGTCACTGGGGAGCATGCAGAATTACATCCGGATATTATCGAGAGGATGTATAACGAGGGACATCTCATCGGCAATCATACATACAGCCACATTCAGCTGACGAAAAAGAACCGGGAAAAATTCAAGGAGGAGCTGATCAAGACAAATGAGATATTGAAGGAAATTACCGGTGAGGAAGTGCAGTATGTGCGGCCTCCCTATGGAAGCTGGGACAAGAGCTTCGAGAAGGAGCTGAACATGTTTCCGGTGCTTTGGACGGTAGACCCCTTGGACTGGTGTTCTAAGAACGTGAACTGCATCACGGAGAAAATCGTCAGCAAGACCGGGGAGAACGATATCATTCTGATGCACGACTATTATGACACCTCTGTGACAGCGGCGCTGAAAGCCATAGACGAGCTGCTGGAGGAGGGGTATGTGTTCGTGACGGTGGAGGAGATATTATTTGACTGATCGGTGGGGGGATGGTAAAATTTAAAAGCAAAGTTTCATATTCAGGACAGAAAGAGTAAAAATCAGTTTTGAGTATGACCCCATATCCTTTCTGGTGAGCTTATGTGACGATTTGCAGGAATGGGAGCGTTTCTATTTGCTGATTGACAACCGGCTGGTGAATGCAGGGGGATAGCGGATTGAGATTGTGCGGCGATATAGGGATGAATTCGCGGTATGTGTCTGAAGCGATAAAAGGGTATTATAGGAGGGGATAGGAGGGGATTGCCGGAAAGGAGGTAGGTATGCCGAGAACAGTCAGCATCGGATGTCAGGATTTTGAAAAATTGAGAGTCCGTAATAATTTCTATGTGGACAAGACTATGTTTATAAAGGAATGGTGGGAGGCGGAGGATGAAGTAACGCTGATCACCCGCCCCGGACGTTTTGGGAAGACTCTTACTATGAGCATGCTGGAGAAATTCTTTTCCGTGGAATATGCCGGGAGGAGCGATTTATTTGAAGGGCTGGATATCTGGAATGAGGAGAAATACCGGGAGCTTCAGGGGACATATCCTGTGATTTTCATCAGCTTCGCCCCTGTGAAGGAGGGAACCTTTCTTAGTGCGCAGAAGAAAATATACAAAAAAATTTGAAAAATTGTGTATTCTGCCATAAATATCCTCAGTACTTTTGCCAATGGAGCGGCGCTTACTTTGGAAAAGCAGATGATCCACATCCTTGTCCTGATTGTGCTGACCATTGTCTATGCTTTCATTCTGACAAGGACACTTCCGGAAAACAGCTGTGAAAATTGACCCATGATAGTCCGGAGAGTGAGCGAATAGTTTCCTGAGGGCCCGGTACATCGGACGAGGGAGGAGGAAGGCTGTATGAAGCTTATTTTTGCATATATCAGAAAGCATTTGGGGATTTTTCTGCTCTCCACCCTTTTTCTGACCATGGAGGCCATGGCGGATCTTCTGCAGCCTGCGCTGATGTCCGGGATCGTGGATAAGGGGATCAAAAATGCCAGTGTGAGGCGGATATGCGGCTACGGCGCGGTGATGCTGGGGATCGCTTTGACAGGGGCGGTCTGTGCCGTTGTGCGGAATCGCTTTGCCAGCAAGGTGTCTCAGACCATCGGAAAGGAGCTGCGCAGGGATATGTACCACAATGTTTCGCTGCTTTCCATGGAAAATATAGACCGCCTGCGCCCAGCGTCCATTATCACCCGGATCACCAATGATGTGGCGCAGGTGCAGGAATTTATCAACGGCATTATGCGGATCATGGTGAAGGCGCCCATTACCTGTATCGGAGCCGTGGCGCTGATCATGGTGCAGACACCCCGGCAGGCTCCGGTGATGGCGGCAGTTCTGCTGGTGGTTTCAGGCTTGGTGCTTGCCAACATGGGGATAGGCTATCCCCGGTTCGGGACAGTGCAGAGACGGATAGACGGTCTCAATGGCGTTGCCAGAGAATTTCTTTCCTCAGTCCGGGTGGTGAAGGCTTTCCGAGCCGAGGAAGAGGAGACTGAAAAGTTTGCGGAGGCGTCCCTTGCGCTTGCCCGGGCAAATACGGCGGCCCTCCGGACCATGGCAGTTTTTTCGCCGCTCATCAATCTGACGGTGAACTTCGGCATTGTGCTTCTTTTATGGATTTCCGGAGATGGGGAGGGCAGGGAGATCGGCAGACTCATGGCCTCCGTCAATTATATGACGCAGGTTCTCTTCGCAGTCACCATGATAGCAAATACCCTGAATACAGCGGTCAGGGCGGCTGCGTCGGCGGAGAGGATCAAGGAGGTCCTTGACGAAAGACCGGCGCAGGAATTGCCGGAGAGGCCTCTTAGGCCCCGGATCGTGGGGGACATCCGGTTTGAGCAAGTATCTTTTGCTTATGGGGGAGCGGGAAAGGAAGCGCTTCATGACATGGACATACATATAAGGAGCGGAGAGACAATCGGAATTATCGGGGCCACAGGTTCGGGAAAATCAACGTTGGTGAATCTGGTTCCCCGCTTTTATGATGTCACGGCAGGCAGGATCCTGATAGACGGCTGCGATGTGACGCAGATAGATCCGGCGCATCTGCGGGCAGCCATTGGGGTAGTGCCTCAGAAGGCGCTTCTGTTCACGGGGACGATCCGGGAGAACCTGCGGTGGGGCCGTGAAGATGCAGGGGAAGAGGAGCTGCAGGCGGCGGCAAGGACTGCCTGCGCGGAAGAGTTTATAAAAGGCAGCGGGCAGGGATACGACACCTTGCTGGGGCAGGGAGGCGTGAACCTTTCCGGGGGCCAGAAGCAGAGGCTGTCCATTGCCCGGGCGCTGGTGCGCAGCCCGCAGATATTGATCTTGGACGATTGTACCAGCGCGCTGGACGCACAGACGGAGGCGCAGGTGCTTTCAGGCCTGCGGTCGGCAGTGGGTCGGATGACGGTGCTGCTGGTCAGTCAGCGTATTTCCACGGTCATGGGGGCGGACCGTATTCTGTGCATGGATAACGGGCATATGGAGGGATATGGAACTCACGAGGAGCTGATGGCATCCTGCAGGAGCTATCAGGAGATTTATCGATCTCAGATCGGGAGGGAAGAGGAGGCATGTGATGGCTGAGAGGAGCGGAGGAGTGCCGCCTGCGAATCTGAATGGAATATCCCGTCCGGGCCGTGGCGGGGTGGTGGTGAAGCCTAAGAACATGAAGGGGACGCTGGGGCGTCTTTGGCGGCTGACAAAAGGACAGAGAAAAGGGCTGGGATGGATACTGCTTTTGTCCGCTTTCGCCTCCGCGGCCTCCATACTGTCTCCCTATGTGACGGGAAGGGCAGTGAGCGCGGTCAGCAGCGGGGACGCGCTCTTCGGGGTTCTGGCCTGTCTGTGCGGGCTGTATCTGGGAGACTGGCTGGTGAAG
>OFFJ01000742.1_pt1 | contig 26198 bp, 24 predicted proteins | sample 1521261 | NCBI WGS metagenome assembly OFFJ01 (sample SAMEA3504122, study PRJEB24116) | mouse gut metagenome | biome: mouse gut; feature: mouse-associated habitat; material: faeces | place: Denmark | collected 2011 | reverse complement strand
ATTTTCCTCCCATATGACAAACATCGTCCGCATCCTCAAAAACGCACAGGAAAACTCCCTCTGTCTTTTTGATGAACTGGGGGCGGGAACAGATCCCACGGAGGGCGCCGCCCTTGCTATTGCCATTTTAAATTATCTACATGAGCGGGGTATCCGCACTATGGCTACCACCCATTACAGCGAACTGAAAGTTTATGCCCTGTCTACGGATTTTGTGGAAAATGCCTGCTGTGAATTTAACGTGGAGACACTTCGCCCCACATACCGCCTGCTGATCGGTATTCCGGGCAAGAGCAACGCTTTTGCGATCTCCCGCAGGCTGGGACTGCCGGAGTATATCATCGATGCCGCCAGGTTGCAGATCAGTGAAGAAAAAGAAAGTTTCGAGGACCTGATTGCGGATCTGGAGAGCAGCAAGGTTACGATCGAAAAGGAAGAGGCCGAGATACGTTCTTATAAGGAAGAAATTGAGGCCCTGAAAAAGAAGCTGGAGGCAAAACAGGAAAAGCTGGACGCTTCCAGAGAAAAAATCCTGCAGGAAGCCCATGCCCAGGCAAGAGATATCCTGCAGGATGCAAAAGACACTGCGGACGAAACCATCAGGGCTTTTCAGAAGGCAGGTCCCGGCGCTTCCATGAAAGAGTTAGAAGCTTCCCGGCAAAAGCTCCGCAAAAAAATTGATGACAAAAACAGTAAACTCTCCCTGAAGAACACGCCGAAGCCCGATGCCTCCAAAGCCCTGAAAGCTTCCGACTTAAAGTTGGGAGACTCCGTAAAAATTCTTTCCATGGGCTTAAAGGGTACGGTCAGTTCTCTCCCGGACCATAAAGGCAGCCTGTTTGTACAGTGCGGCATCATCCGCACTCAGACAAATATTAACGACCTGATCCGGGTACAGGAAAATGACGTGACCGGACCGTCAGGATTGAGAACCGCCAAAACAAGTACCGGCAAAATGAAGATGAGTAAATCCCTCTCCATCTCCACAGAGATCAACCTGTTGGGAATGACAACGGACGAAGCGCTTTCACAGCTCGATAAATATCTCGATGATGCCTACCTCGCCCATCTTCCCAGTGTCCGTATCGTCCATGGAAAGGGAACCGGGGCTTTGAGAAATGCCGTGCAGCGACATCTGAAACAAATCCGCTATGTGGAGAGTTTCCGCCTCGGCGAATTCGGAGAAGGTGACGCCGGTGTCACAATTGCAACCTTTAAAAAATAACACACAGGAGGATTACCATGGCAGTCAAACAAAAAATTTTAATTGTAGACGATGACAACAATATCGCTGAACTGATTTCTCTTTATCTGACAAAGGAATGCTTCGAGACCATGATCGTAGGAGACGGGGAATCAGCTCTGACTGCGGTGGAAAGCTTTCGTCCGAATCTGATGCTGCTGGATCTGATGCTGCCGGGCATTGACGGCTATCAGGTCTGCCGGGAAATACGGGCAAAGTCATCCCTGCCCATCATTATGCTCTCGGCAAAAGGGGAGATTTTTGATAAGGTGCTGGGATTGGAAATGGGAGCTGATGACTATATGGAAAAACCCTTTGACTCCAAGGAACTTGTGGCAAGGGTGAAAGCCGTGCTGAGACGATATAAGCCTGCCATACAGGCGGCTCCCGATCCCGATATCAAATGCGTGGAGTACCCCGACCTTGTTGTCAACCAGACCAACTACTCCGTTCTCTACAAAGGGCATCCCGTGGAAATGCCTCCCAAAGAGCTGGAACTGCTGTATTTTCTGGCTTCCTCACCCAATCATGTTTTCACAAGGGAACAGCTCCTTGACCAGATCTGGGGCTACGAATATATCGGCGATACAAGAACCGTGGATGTGCATATCAAACGTTTACGGGAAAAAATAAATGACCATGAAAGCTGGAAACTGGCTACGATCTGGGGCATCGGTTACAAGTTTGAAGTAAAAATGTGAGGCGGGAGCATGAGTAAAACCCTCTATCCAAAATTCATATTGGCTTATCTGATCTTCGGCTTTTTCGGCTTTGTTGTTGTGGCTACTTTTGTGTCCAACATGACACTGGACCATATCAAAAAGAACCATGCCGAATCCCTGTATAAAGAAGCGATCCAGATTGCCAACACCTACGCCTCGGACCTCTATAGCAACCGAACCTCTTTAGACACCGTAAAAAATCAGATTGATGCACTCGCTGTCTATATGAACAGCACCATCTGGATCATCAACCCCTCCGGGCGCATGGTGTTAGACTCCTCTACCCCTCTTGACATCGAAAAAGAGACGGTAATTGAACATTTTGATTCCACGGCCACCGCCGGCTCCTACTATACCGTCGGAAAATTTTTCGGCTATTTTCAGGAGGACATGCTCAGTGTATTCGCGCCTATCACTTACAACTACAGGGTTCAGGGGTATGTTGTCATCCATATGTCCATGTCTGCCATCAGGCAGGAAGCCCATAATTTTTTGAATATATCCTATATTATGCTGATTATTCTATTCGTACTATCCCTGATCATTCTGATCTTTTTTACGGAGATCGTCTACATTCCGCTGAAAAAGATCATTTCCGCCACGGAACAGTACGCTTCCGGCAATATGCACTATGAGTTTACGGTGGAAAGCGCCGATGAGATGGGATATCTTGCCGCCTCCCTGAACTATATGGCCAGCGAGATTGCCCGGGGTGAGGACAACCAGAAAAAATTTGTGGCAAATGTTTCCCATGACTTCCGCTCCCCGCTTACTTCCATCAGAGGCTACTTAGACGCCATGATAGACGGTACAATTCCGCCCGAACTGCATGAAAAATATTTAAATATTGTCCTGAACGAAACCGACCGCCTGAAAAAGCTGACGGACTCCCTGCTGACACTGAATAACCTGAATACAAAAGGTGTTTATCTGGAAAAATCCGTCTTTGACTTAAACACAACGATCCGAAATACCGCCGCCACCTTTGAAGGTGTCTGCAGAAATAAATCCGTTGCCATCGAACTGGTACTGACCGGAGAAATCATGCCGGTAGATGCCGATATGGGAAAAATCCAGCAGGTTCTTTACAACATTCTGGACAATGCCATCAAGTTCAGCCCCCAGGATTCCATTATCAAGATAGAGACCACGGAAAAGAAAAACAAGGTCTTTGTCTCCATCAAGGACAGAGGCATCGGCATCCCTAAAGAAGATTTAAAGCTGATCTGGGACCGCTTTTACAAATCCGATCTCTCCCGCGGCAAAGACAAGAAAGGCACGGGACTTGGGCTTTCCATTACGAAGGAGATCATTATGGCGCACGGCGAGCATATCAATGTAATCAGTACCGTCGGCGTGGGCACGGAGTTTATTTTTTCATTGCCTGTGGCGGACGAGGAAGAATAAATCTCCATCCGCCGCCAGTTTATGAAATAATATTCTTTCTTCTTGCAGGTCCCCAAATGATTCTCATCAGCAAGGTTGCCAGAAGCAGAATACCGCCCAGCAGATAAAAGGACGCTCTCACCGAATACCTGCTCCCTAAAAACCCTGTCAAGGGACTTGCCGCCACCATCAACACGGAGTACAGCATACTGTCCACGCTGATCAATGTCGCCCGATAATCGCTGGAAAAATCCCGGTTTACATTTTCACTGACTTTTATCTCCGCAAATCCTTCGCATCCCCGCGCAAGGCAGGCTCCAAGGAGAACAATGACAAGAATATTGTTGCCGGCAAGACAAGTGCCGACTCCGCTTATCACGCCGCATATCAATAATGCCGCTGCCAGTCTGCTCTCATTTTTGGACGCAATTCTCGTTCCCACCGCTCCTGCCAGCGGAATCACAAGCATGGGAATCCCAATCAGACTTTTCGGCCAGCCGCAGTTCACAAGATGTTCCTGCAGATACATCATAATCAGATAACAGGGGCAGGCAATGGCCGCACCGGAGAACAGTTTTCCAATTGTTATCGGATTCTCTTTTATAAACTGAAACGTCCCGGAAATATGCTGCTTCCAGCGTCTTCCCAGCTCTTCTTTTACACAGGAATCCCTCATTTCCTGTCCTTTCGTTACCACCGGCTCCCGCACTCCCGATACAAAGAAAATGATACACAGATACAAGCCCATACTGATATAATAAGTATACTTATATCCTATTAAAATAGCAAACGGGCTGGCCGCACAGGAAAGGGCACTCGTGATTCTGCCCGTTGCACTTAAGTTCGCCCATATTTTTTTATACCGTGTTTCGCATCCCGCTTCCAGCAGGCTGTCATAAACCAGCGCTTCCTCCGTTCCGGACGCCAGATTCAGGCTCAATGCGGAAAAAATCATTCCACAGTAAACAAACCCTGAAGAGCCCTCCAGTGTCATAAAAAGAGCCGAACCCATTCCAAGTACTGCCGATATCAAAAGGGTGCGCTTTCTCCCAAAAAGATCCCCCGCCATACCGCTGGGCACCTCAAAGAGCATGCTTGTGATATGATAAATGCCTTCCGCAATCCCTACCTGTGCCAGAGAAAAACCTCGCTCCAGCAAAAAAAGTACCCAGACGGCGTCCACCATACGAAAAGTGAGCGCCGCTTCATAAAGGTACATTCGTACCATCTGTTTTTTTATATTCATCATAAACCTCCGAATAAAATTTACAATCGGAAAAAAATCTCAAAATAATAATACGTGGAATAATCACCCTGAAAAGGGCATAAAGATAGCCTGAAAGAATCAAATATTTCCTTTAAACATAAAAATAACCCGATTTTTCCAGCTCATGATGTTTTGCTCCCTTTACATAAAAACTGTCTGTATCATAACATGTGCTCTGTCTTCTGTCAATACGCCCCCATTTTATTTCCACTGCAGCCTGTGCAGTTCCCCTTTCCGCCGCAGCCCTTCAAAATCATTTTGCCGAAGCGCCTCATACAGCACAATTGCCACGGAGTTTGACAGGTTCAGAGAGCGGATATCATCCAGCATCGGAATCCTGATACAGTCCTCTTCGTGATCCACCAGAATTTCCTCCGGAATCCCCGCGCTTTCTTTTCCGAACATAATATAATCATCCATACCGAAAGAAACTTCCGTATAGACTTTTTTTGCCTTAGTCGTAGCAAACCGGATTTTTGCACCGGGATGTTTTTCCCGGAACTCCTGATAGTTGATATATCTTGTCACATCAAGGCTCTCCCAGTAATCCATCCCGGCACGTTTGATAGACTTTTCATCCAGCCGGAAGCCCAAAGGCTCTATCAAATGCAGACTGCTTCCCGTCGCGACGCAGGTCCTGCCGATATTTCCCGTATTTGCCGGTATCTCCGGCTGGTGTAAGATAATGTGCATCCTTCATTTCCTCATGGAGTTGCGGCAAATCTGACTCAGATTCACTTCAAATCCGTTATGCCTTATCCTGCTGTTTCTCTTTTCTAAGCCTCTCCACAAACTCTCTGATCCGCCCGATCGCAATTTTCAGATTATCCAGCGAATACGCATAAGAAATCCGCAAAAAACCCTCGCCGCAGGCGCCGAATGCCGTCCCGGGCACCACTGCCACCTTCTCTTCCTTCAAAAGCCTCGTGGCAAACTCTTCACTGGTCATGCCAAATTCCTGAATGGAAGGGAATATGTAGAACGCACCGAAGGGTTCAAAACATGCCAGCCCCATCTCCCGAAAGGCATGTACCAGATAGCGGCGGCGCTGATTGTACGCCTCACGCATCTCCTGCACATCTCCGTCGCCATTCTTAAGCGCTTCCACCGCCGCATACTGGCTTGTGGTCGGCGCGCACATAATCGCATACTGGTGCACTTTCAGCATCTGCTCGATAATATCCGCAGGTCCGCAGGCATAGCCAAGACGCCAGCCTGTCATCGCATAGGCTTTGGAAAATCCGTTGATCAGGATCGTTCTCTCCTGCATGCCGGGCATCTGAGCGATGGAGATATGTTTCTCCTTATAGGTCAGCTCCGAGTAGATCTCATCAGACATCACAAAAATATCCTTCTCAATGCATATCTTTGCAATCTCCTGCAAATCTTTCTCCTCTAAAATAGCCCCCGTCGGATTGTTCGGGAAAGGCAGCACCAGAATCTTTGTCTTTTCGGTGATCGCATCCAACAACTCCTGCGCCGTCAGCCGAAATTCATTCTCCTCTTTTAAATCGATGATCACAGGCACGCCCCCCGCCAGAAGCACGCAGGGCTCATAGGAGACATAGCTTGGCTGAGGAATCAGTACTTCCTCCCCGGGATTCAGCATCACCCGCATACCGATATCGATAGCTTCCGATCCGCCCACCGTGATCAGCACTTCTTTCATTGCATCATATTCCAGATTCTGCCGCCGCTTTAAATAATTGGTGATCTCCTGCCGGAGTTCCTTCAGCCCCGAGTTGGACGTATAAAAGGTACGCCCCTTTTCCAGCGAATAGATACCCTCATCCCGAACATGCCAGGGCGTATCAAAATCCGGCTCACCCACCCCTAAAGAGATCGCGTCCGGCATCTCGCTCACAATATCAAAAAATTTTCGGATTCCCGAAAACGGGATATCCACAACTCTGTCAGCTAACGGATTTCTCACGGTGTCACCTTCTCTCTTGTATCTTCATATTTTTTCTCAAGGATCGTTCCGTGATCCTTATATTTTTTCAGAATAAAGTGTGTCGCCGTGCTGATCACGGTATCCAGTGTGGACAGTTTATCGGACACAAACGCGGACACCTCCCTGAGCGTTTTTCCCTCCAGAGAAACCAAAAGATCATAGCCGCCGGAAATCAGGTAAACCGCATGTACTTCGGGATATTTATAGATCCGCTCCGCAATATTGTCAAAGCCCTGTCCTCTCTGCGGCGTCACACGCACCTCAATCAGTGCCGACACCTTCTCCACGCCTACCTTATCCCAATCAATCATCGTATGATAACCGCAGATCACACCCTCCTGCTCACATTTTTGCAGTTCCTCCACAATAGCCGTCTCTTCCACGCCTAAAATAACTGCCAGTTCTTTTAAATCAATACGACTGTTCCTCTCAATAATCTTCAATAACTGTTCTCTCATAATCTTGCCTTTCTGCATTATATTTTCTGACAGCTGCGCCCGGCAGTTCTCAACCCTGTTTTACATACTCTTTACAGGGCTCATTGCCCGTATCACTTCCAGCGCATCTGCATAATGTTTCTCAAGGAATCTCCGTTCCTCTCCATTTATGACAACCCTGTCATTATTAGCCGTCGTAAAACCGATGACTTCCGAATCGATCCCCTCTCCTGCAAGCCTGCTTTTCAGTCTGCCGCCGTTTTCCGCCAACAGAAGACAGCTCCCCTTTGAATGCATATGATAGGGATTTACATCAAAAAAATTACAGATCTCTATCGTCTCCTGTTTTACCGGTATCTTTTTTAACCAAACCTCCAGTCCGACGCCTGCCAGCTTTCCCATATTCCAAAGCCCTGCGAAAACACCGCCCTCCGCAAGAAGGTACATTCCCGCAATATTTTCTTCCGCAGCTTCCGGAAGAAAATATTCACTGCAGTCATCGGACTTTCCGGCGGGTGCGGCCTCCGGTATCTGCCAGATCAGCTTCTCCTGCTTCCTCGCTCCTTCCAGAAAAGACACCGGATACCTGCTTCCCAGTTCTTTCCCTCTTTCAAGCGCCAAAAGCACGGAACCATACAGCCCCGCAAACCCTGTCATAACAATATCCAGATCGTTTGCCCCTGCTTTCTTCCCCATCTCTTCCTCTGCCTATCATACACCATTGCACTATCTTAACGGCATATTCCCCCGGAATACGCCTGTGCGCAAAAAAGGGCGTGGCTGTCTTTTTCCCTGCCAGGCCCTTCTTCCATGTCGCACCTATCTTATCAGCCGTCTGTTGCGCCTGTTCCCGGATCTTCCGTGATACCTACCTGCTGCCCTCCGTCTACTCCCGGCTGTTGTCCTGCCGCAATTGCCGCCTGCTGCGCCGCAATCGCTCCGGCAACTGATTTTACATGATCAATGCTTCCCGTGGCAATAGCCTGCTGAATCATTGCCGCTACATTGGGATCAGCCGTAGCCGTACCCACACTGGCAGTACGGGGAACCGCCGCATAGGAGCTGCTGTTTACCTGCTCCCGGCTGACTTCCACGCCGCCCTCCGTCACAACTTTCCACAGCCGCGCCTTATAACCCACATGAACGGACTGTATATTCACATAACCTACCGGATCACCGGTGGGTATAATCTTTTCCGTAGGAGGCACATTCTTCTCCAATACCTCACTGATATATTCCACCTTTCTGTCCGAAGGACGATCTTCCATGCCGTAAATCGTAAATGTAATGGTCTTTTCGGGGGACGTGATGCCCTCTATATAAATCGGATATTCTTTATTATTGGTAAATTTAAAATCTTTACCGCCGGACTCAGAGATTGCGGCATCCTCCGAGGGCTCCACATAGGAGACAATCATAGAGTGGTTGCTTCTCTCATCCACCTGCAGCTCTGCGGCAAGGACAGCTTTATAAAGTGTCGTGGAAACCTGACAGATTCCCCCGCCCAGACTGTTCACGACCTGCCCGTTCAAATACGAACCCGCCAGCTCATATCCGTTATCCACGGAAAACGGCGTAATGAGTTCCAGCACCGAGCACTGCTCACCGGGAAAAAGCGTAATACCGTTTATATGTCCGCAACCGGTCTTGATATTCGTCACCCTCGATGGTCCGGAGGATTTATAAGCCGTGGTACAGGTTCCCAGCACATCTTTTCCCTTTTCCAGCGTCTCTACGCTTCCTTTCGGCTCCTCCATCGTCACGACCAGATCGATCGCCGCTTTTTCATAATCCCAGCTGTTCTCCAGATAATTTAAAATCGCCTCTTTGGACTTTGCCACATCCAGCACACGCCCCGTTTTGCCTTCCGTGATCTGGAAACCGCTCTCCGTCTTTGTCAGAGAAGCATCCTCAGCTTCCTGATCATAGGTCTCGCCAAGGGAACTCAAAATGCTGTCCAGAACATCTCCCTTAAATGATATCCGAAGCGGATAATTCTGCCCGTCATTTTTCAAATCCGCAAGAGCTTTGTAGCGCTGGATGATATTGCCCCGTTTCCCAAGCATGGCCGCTTCTTCCAGAGCACCGTCATTTTCCCAGACAATACCCAACTCTCCCGCTGTTCCGACCGTGTCCTGTCCGCCTTCCAGCCGGAGCGTAATCGGCACATCACGCAGAGACTCCACAAAAGCTTTCACCGCCTCTTCCGCCTCGGAAATACTCATGCCTGACACATCCACGTCCCCGACCGTTACGCCTGCCTCGATTCTGCTGTCTTTCCCTGCCGCCTCTGCTTCCAGCCCAAAACAGATAAAGCACGCAGAACATGCCGCTCCTATTAAAAACCTTTTCCACCATTTTTGCATTTTCATCACCATTTTTTTAACTACCGCACCATATCGCTGCTCTTATCTTATTGTATAATAAGACACTGCCTCTTCCAATAGATAATATTCCTAAAGTTATCCTGCCATTTTCACAAATATTATTGATTTTTTTGCCGGTTACCCTTTATACTATAGTGAGCTGGCGCTCACTAACGAGATTTGCTTCGCAAACTCGGCATAGCCCGCTGGCGCTCTTCTCTCTTTCTTTTTTATAGAGGTAAAGAAGCGTGGATGCCAGCATCGCGAGCACCAGCAGAATGATTATAATCGAAGAAATAATGCGGACAGATTTTTTGTTTCTATGAAACATAGTTATTCACTCCTGTCTGGGAAATCATTAAGAAAGGATTCCCGTATATTTGGGATAATTATATATGAAATACCCTTTTTTTGCAAGTTTTATCGTCTTTGGCTTTCTGTTTTCCTTTTCTCTGAAAAAGAGAACGAAAAACGAAAAAAAATATGTGTTCAACTTCTGGGAGAGGGAGAGAATGGCAGATTCCACCAGGCGGAAATCCCTGGAAAATCTGGATTATATCGCCGTTCCTCTAAATAGCCTGCCCATGGATATCCTTGCGGATCTGCCGGAAATAAAAGAATACCATGATAAGATCCGGGAACTTTCCGAACAGAAAATCGTCAATTTCGCAGGATATTCCAATACCGATTTAAAGCTTACCTACGGCGCACCGAATATCAACCTGCTCTCCGAGTATGACGCAAATTTTGAACAGCTTATCACCACCCTGCAGAACTGGGCGGCCCTTTTACTGCAAAACTGGGGAGAAGCAGCCCAGGCATGTCCGGAAGAAGAAAGAAAGCAGGCAGCAAAAACAATACTCGCTTACGCCGTGTCTGCCGGCTCTGACATTGCCGCCACCTACGAACGTCTGACAAAACTCTATCTGGAGTACGGAGAACAGGATAAGATTCCGGCCTTAAAAGAAAAAGCGGAAAAAATCCGCTCCCTCACAAAAGGAAGAGTTCTTGCCATGCTGGAAGAGGCGGAGAAAAACGGCAGCGTCTCCTGATCTGCCGGCAGGCATAACCTATCGGCGCACCGCCATCTTCCCGGTTTACTTTCGATTCATTACTGCTTTATGTTCACTCAATATCCGGTCAATATGGCGGCTTGCCTCCGATTTTGTGAGTTTCTCCACATCATACTCCGGTATTATGCCGTATTGCGTATGCAGTTTATATAAAAGCCCTTTCTGCGGCATCGTAGCCGGACAGTCTTTTTTGATCTGACAGACCAAAGGGGTTGGTTCAAAATATTTTTCCAGTTCTTTCTTTTCTTTGATATGTTCCGTTAGTCTCTGATATAAAAGCCCCGCAGCCCTGGCATCTTCCACCGCTCTGTGCGCTTTCAGCGGAATCTTGTAAAAAGCGCATAAATCCCCGAGTCCCTTATGCTCCATCTGAGGAAGGCAGGCGCGGGCGATCTTCAACGTATCAATCCCTGTTTTTTCAAATTTTCTTTTTTTGTAGGAGAATGCCTTTTTCAAAAAAGAAAAATCGAAGAGCAGATTATGTCCAAGCAGGACCTCCTCCCCCAGAAAAACATCCAGCTCCTCCAAGAGATCCTCCATGTCCAGCGCCCCCTCCACATCTGCGTCTCTGATTCCTGTCAATTCTATAATACGCTCCGGCAGCCTGATACCAGGATTCACATAGGTCGAAAAAACATCCGTCTCTTTCCCGTCCGTAAATTTCACGGCTCCAATCTCTATAATTTTATCCAGTTTTGCGCTGAGCCCTGTGGTCTCAAGATCTATTGCAATATATGTATTAGTCATTTTTTCCTCCATTCCGGTTTACATAATCAACACATACCCCCTGCAAAAAACATTCCGCGCAGTTCGGTCTCGGCGCCTTACAGATCGTTCTTCCCAGACGGATAATATGGATATTCCATAAAATCCAGTGGTCCTTCGGCAGTTCTTTCATCAGGTCAAACTCAATCTTGACAGGATCTTCCTCCTTTGTCAGCCCCAGCTTCCGGGATATTCTCTTTACATGAGTATCCACAACTATACTCGGTTCATGATAGATATTGCCCCGGATCACATTGGCCGTTTTTCTGCCAACGCCCGCCAATGAGGTCAGTTCCTCTATGGTCCGCGGCACCTCACCGCCGAACCTCACCTCCAGGTCCCTGCAGCAGGCGATAATATTCTTTGCCTTATTATGATAAAAACCGGTAGAATGTATATCCTGCTCCAACTCTTCCTGATCCGCCTGCGCGAAAGCGCTGACAGCCGGATATTTCCGAAACAGGTCTTTTGTTACGATATTTACCCGCGCATCGGTGCACTGTGCGCTTAAGATCGTAGCAATCAGAAGCTGCCACGCATTATCATGATTCAGATAGCATTTATAATCTGTCCCATATTCTTTATCCAGTAATTCCAATATCTCTTTTGTACGTTTTTTCAAGTGTTGACCTGCTCCTTCCCTGTTTTCCATTTCCTCTGTCGCCGCATAATTTAACCCTTATGAACGCCCTTATCAGTTAACATAACACCGATCGGCTCATATCAAATCTCAAGTAACGTAAATTTTGCCTCATAGGTCAGCGGGCTTCTCTTCTCATAGTCAAACAGCACAAACCTCTCTTCCCCGGCACTTATCTTATCCATATCAATCTCTCCCAGCCACTTCTTATCCCACACCGGATAACGGAACACCTCCACATGCGTCATGCGCATCATCTGCCTGCAGTCATAGCCTTTTTCCACATAGTCCGAAAGCAGATCAGCCTCTGACTCCTGCCTCCTGTAAAACAGCGTTACCTTCTGCAGATAGCTGTGGATATCTCCGGAAAATGCCGGTCTGCTCTTTGCCTTCTCCCTCAGGTAAACATCAAAAGTCAAAAGCTCTTTGAACAATCCCTCCGCATTTTCTCCTTTCCCCAGGCCTTTCACAAATTCCAGGATCATCTCATAACGATAATTTCTGGAAGGGCTGTTTACATAATATCCGTTTTTTTCATAAAACTCCGCCAGCGCAAGAAACATATCATAAGGATTCTCAAACAGTTTCAGAAGTCCGGACAGCGTATGACAAAACTGGCTGCTGTTGTAAAACAGTTCCAGCATTTCCTCCACTTTCTTTAACTCCTGCACGTCCTCATAGGAGAGCCACTTCGTATAAAGCACTTCATAGGGAGGCTCCGACTGGCAGATGATCCCGTATTCATTTGCCCTTTCATATAGTTCCGAACCCTTCAGCACCTTTAAAAATCCAAGCTGAAGCTGATTTGGTGCCATGGCAAAAACTTCGTTAAAAGAGTTTCTGAAACTCTGTAGATCCTCCCAGGGAAGTCCCGCGATCAGATCCAGATGCTGATGAATATTCCCGGCTTCGGAAATTGACAGCACTGCCGCCCTTAATTTTTCCAGATTTCCGGGACGATGGATCGCACGCAGCGTTTCCTTATTTGTCGTCTGGACTCCGATTTCCAATTGCACCAGCCCCGGCCTCATCTGAGAAAGGACTTTAAGCTCTTCCTGTGTGAGCAGCTCCGCCGCAATTTCAAAATGAAAATTTGTGACACTATTGTCATTTTCCAGCAGAAATCGCCATATTGACAAAGCGTGTTCCCGATTACAGTTAAAGGTCCTGTCAATAAATTTTACCTGTCTTACCTTTCTGTCCAGGAAATAGCGAAGTTCTTTCTTTACAAGCTTAAGATCCCGCAGGCGGACCTGTTTTTCTATGGAGGAAAGACAGTAACTGCACCGGAAGGGGCAGCCTCTGCTCGACTCATAATAGAGAATCTTATGTCTCTCCCGTTCCTTTTCATCCTCCCCCAGCTCTTCATAATAAAAGGGAAGGCTGTCCATATCAAGTGGTTTCCTTACGCCGAAAAATCCTTCCCTTGTTGCCGTACCGGGTATTCTCAGCGGCAGATCGCAAAAGCTTACCGCGCCTTCCGCCTCTCTCTCCGCTTTCACGTACACCTGCAGCAATTCCCGAAAGGTTTCCTCCCCCTCTCCCTGCATGATTCCCGTCACCTCGGGAAAGTCCTCAAAAATCTTCTGATATTCATAGGAAACCTCCGGCCCGCCCAGCCAGATCGGCACCTCCGGCAGCAATTTTGAAAATTCCCTGATCAGCCTCCTTACCAGCGAAATATTCCAGATATAGCAGGAAAATCCGATCACATCCGGCTTTCTTTTATAGAGGTCCGCGAGGATCTGTTCCATGCGCTGATTGATCGTATATTCCGCCAGTTCGATATGCTCCCGCATCTCTTTTCCGGCATAGCTTCTCAGGCTGTAAACCGCAAGCCCGGTATGGATATATTTTGCGTCAATCGCTGTCAGTACAAATTTCATTTTCCGCTCCCGTAAGAATTACACCCCTTCTCAAATATATCAGCCCGGATTCGGGTTACTTACTCCTGCTTTCGTAAAAATACAGGCCCTACTATCCCTGTACATTTAAATAGACCTCATTTTTCTGGTGATACTTTCCAATGATCACTTCATCCATATTTTCTTTTGTCACCGCCACCGGCTCCAGGTTTTCATATGGTACATCGTAGGTCCCGTCATTGACCGAAGACGAAACCTGCGGCATCTCTCCTTTCGCCATTGCGACCGCCATCTCCGCCGCCCGCTGCGCCAGCAGTTCCAATGGCTTATAGACCGTCATATACTGAGTCCCCTCCACGATCCTCTGACATGCCGCCACATCCGCATCCTGCCCCACCACATACACCTGCCCGGCAAGCCGGTTTTCCGACAAAGCCTTTACGACCTGTGTTGCTATGTCATCATTGCCGCACATAATACCGTCCGGCACCTTATCTTCCGCCAGATATTCACTTGTCACATCAAAGCCCACTTCCGCCAGCCAGTTTTCCGCATATCCTGTCTTGTCAATCCTGATCGCGGAACCCTGCAGTGCCTCCTCAAACCCTTCTGTCACAAGCGTCACATTATGGTCTGACGGTGAACCGTTGACACGAATAATCGTTCCTTCCTCCCCCACCATCTTCCGCAGATATTCCCCCATCAGTGTCCCCACCTTTTTATTGTCAAAACTGATATACAGATCCACATCCGCATTCAGGATCAGCCTGTCATAAGCGATCACTTTAATACCTGCCCGTTTTGCCTTCTCCACCACTTCTGTCAGACTGTTGCCATCGATAGCAACAATGACGATAACATCCATTTCTTTCTCGATAAAATACTCAATCTGGGATATCTGCCGACTTACCTCTCCGTTCGCATTCTGCACATTCACCTCAGCCCCCAGTTCCTGTGCTTTGGACACAAAAATATCCCGATCCCGCTGCCATCTCTCAATCAGAAAAGAATCCATTGAAAACCCGATCTGAATCGCATCGCTCTCCACTTCCTCCTCATTGCTCTCCTTTGTCACCTGCCCGCAGCCAGAAACCGACACGCACGTCATAATCACACTGAGCACAATCACCAAAATTTTCTTTCGTCCCTTCTCCATACCAGCATCCTCCCGGCATCTCCAAATTTAAATATCCGCAAATCCAACATCAATTCGCCCCTACGTTCTCTTTATACTCCGTAGGCGAAACCCCCTGATACTTCTTAAAGATTCTGCTGAAATAATTCGGATCGGCATACCCTACTTCCGCGCAGATCTCCTTAATGCTTTTATCCGGTTTTTTCAGCAGCACCTTCGCTCTGTCCATGCGCCGCCCGGTCACATATTCCACAAAATTCTCTCCTGTGACCTCCTTAAACAGCTTGCTGAAATAATAGGGACTGATATTCAGTTCCCTTGAAATATCATCCAGCGACATATCTTTATGGAAATGACTGTCAATGTACTCCTGCGCCTGCCGGATCAGATCATTGGTGTGGTCCTCACTGCCTTTGACCATCGCCGCGGCAATCCCGCGCATCTTATCCATAAACCATTTTTTCAACGCCTCATAGCCTTTAATCTCAAAAACTTCCTGCAAATAATTTTTCCTGCTGTCAAACCGGTACAGATGCCCTCCGTTGCGGTACATAACGGACTCGCCGTTCATCACAAATTCCAGCACCTTCAGTTTGATACTCATCTCATCATCGCCGTACTGACTCACCATCCAGTCAAAAAATTTATCCGCCTGTACAAGGCACTCCTCCGTCTTGCCGTCCCGAAGCTTTTCAAAAATCGCCTCTTCCGTCTCCACCGGATAATTTTCCTCATATTCCACCGCAATCGGCAGATCATCCATATGGGCCACGCTGCCCTTCGTGGAATACAGCGCTTTCAGCGCCCCGTCATAGGACTGCAGGGCGTCTTTCAGCTTACATACCCCACCGATTCCTATTCTGAAGGATAGCCCTGTCGCCTTATTCATGCTCCGCACCGCAAGCCGGGACTGTTCGATCATCTCGATTCGCTTATTATATGTCATTTTAAGTTCATCGGCGGGCATAAACACAGGTATTTTATTGGCGCTTACGTTTCCTACGATCCCTTCCGGAAAAGTATCCTTCAATATCTCCCTCACTTTCGGATAATAGTCTATCTGAGCCTTCACGCTTGTCCCCACCGCATTCGTCATATAGTTACCCTGCTGCCTGTCCCCGAACACCACAGCCAGCATACATCCGTAAGCCGCCGTAATTCCCAGCAGATTCATATAGTTTTCAACGTCTTCCTCAAACCTCTCCTGAAACAGGATTGAATAGATAAAACCGTTTTCAATAATAGGCATGACGGTCTCCATGCGCTCTTTGATCTGCAGGTCATTTTTACGCCTCTCACGCCTGATATCGATCGTCTCCATCGCCTTTTCGATCACTTCCACAACGACCTTCCGGTTTACCGGCTTATTCAAATAGTCCAGCACCCCCAGCCCGATCGCCTCTTTGGCATAATCAAATTTATCGTAGGCAGTGAGGACCACAAAAATAACATTGGCGGAAAACTTCCTGATTTCCCGCATTGCGTCAATCCCGTTGATCCCCGGCATCTGAATATCCATAAATACGATATCCGGGCGGAAACGCTCCGCTGTCTCGATCGCCGCAAGCCCTGTCTTTGCCGTTTCCAGCTCGTACCTGCCGCTGAAATTCTTTTCAATGATAAACGACAGGGAATTTAAAACAATCCCCTCATCGTCCGCCAGCAATATCCTGTACATACTTTCCTTCACCCTTTTGCTCCCGTACCTCTTTTATGCCCTGTTCCAGTACCCTTTTTTGGCAGAACCTCCGCCCCGCCTAAATATAAGCCGGTACCTTGATCACAAACTCGGAACCCATATCTTTCCCCGGACTCCTGATCTCCATCACATCTTCTCTTCCGGTATAGAGTTTCAGCCTCTCCATTACGTTTCCAAGTCCAATCCCGTTGGAATTGGATTTTAAGTCAACCTCTCTCAGCTCTCCGCTTAAGATCTGAGAAATCTTTTCCTCACTCATACCGATTCCGTTATCCCACACCGACAGGTAAATAAAATCTCCTCTCCGGTAAACCGTCAGTCTGATCTTTCCCTCCCTGCCGATATTTCTGATACCATAATTTACGGCATTCTCCACGATCGGCTGGAGTATCATGCTGGGCACCTTCACATCCAGCACACGCCCGTCCACCTCTTTTTCAAAATGGATCTCCCCCGTAAAACGCACATTCAGAATATAAATATAATTGTCCACCAGCCGTACTTCCTCGCCCACCGTCGTATCCTGATTCATCTTCTTGATATTATAACGGAAAAAATCCGCCATATTCTCGATAAACTCCGTGGTCTTGTCCGCCCCTTCCATCATGGCAAGCTGCGCGCCGGCATTTAACGTATTAAACAGAAAATGAGGATTGATCTGCGCCTGCAAAGTCATAAGCTGCGCTTCACGCATACTGCTCTCCATCAGCAGTTCCTTTTCCTTCATGCGGCTCTCGCGTTCCATACTGTTTTTGATCTCCTGGATATAGATCTGTATGCTTGTGACCATTTTCTGGAACGCCCTCGACACAACACCGATCTCATCTCCGCTCTCCACATCTCCGACTTCCACATCAAAGTTGCCTTCTGCCACTTCATTTGCCGCCCTCGAGAGCCTGATCAGCGGGCTTGTCATACTTTTCGTGAGCATAAACACCATGATCATATTGATGCAGCCGATCATCGCAAGAATAAAGGTACTGATAATCTCCATATACCGCAGCGAGGAGAGCAGTATCATATAACTGTTGGAATTATTTTTAAACTGCTCATTGTTTAACGAGTAAATGCAGTTCTGGATATCTCCGTAAATTACCGTCGCCTCATCATAATAGGCCTTATACCTCTCTACATTCCTACCCCGCTTCGCCTGCACGGTTTCATACACTTTTTCCAGATAAGTCTCCGACTGCGCCTTGATATTTTTTTCCGTGATCTTCACCTGATTGTTAACCACACGCTCATTCAGCCCTTCTAACAGCTCCCGGTACTCCTGATCGGCGCGGTAATACGTATCAAGGGCATCCGAACTCTTTGTATCCAGATACCCACGTACGGATTCATGCAGTATCTGAAGGGCTTCGGAAAGTTCATTTAAGTTCACATTGCTGACATATACCTCATCCACCCGGGACATCATGGAGTTTGTGTTCATATACATAAACAGATTCATTGCCAGTATAATAATCAGAGTGAACATGAAGGTAACCGTCAGCTTGATCTGTATTGAGGCGTTATTCCATTTAGCTACCATCATGTTCCGCCTCCCCTTTTCGCCGCAGCTCTTCCGCCTCCTTCGCCCCGATGATCTTTGTACTGATCGGCACATAAGAACTGGTATAACCGCTTTCATTGTATTCCGTAAGCGCTTTAATACACTGGCTCCCCATTTCCCCGGTATCTACCTGCACCGTAGAGTAAATGATCTGTTTTTCCACGGCTTCCAGAATCGCATCGGTGGTATAATAGCCTAGTATCTTGATATCCCCCACACGGTTATAGTCCACAGCCGCCTGATAAGTACACTGGGTATAAACACTGTTCAGGCATACCATAATATCCGGCAGGTTCTGACTGTCGATGAAAATATCCCTTATCGCCTCCTCCGCGCTGAAGGCATCCGACGTGTCGATCTTTCTGATCTCGATATCCGGCAGATTCTCTTCCCCCTGCGCCGCATCGGAAAAACTGTCACGTATCGCAAAGGTGATCAGATTCTGTTTTGATTCCCCCATCGTATCATCCGCCAGAATACAGATTCTTGGATTCCGCATCTCCTCCAGCTTTGCCAGTTCCAAAATCTGCTTTCCGTATTCCAGCCCCAGGTCATAGCTGTTGACTCCCACAAAACACTGTCTTTCCGAATCCTCTATATCCTGCCGCAGAGAAACCACGCCTGTCCCGTTTTGTACCGCCTCGCCTATCAGTCTGACCGTTTCCTCATTGCCCTCCCCGCAGAAAATAATACCATCCACAGAAGAATGATTGGCAATCCGCAAAAGGTCCTCCGTCTGATAATTTACATTCAGATTCTCCCCCAGGCGTTCCACATAGACATTTTCTTTCTCCCCTTCTTCTACGGCAGCCGCGTAAACCTCATTCCAGAATTCCTTTTCCGCATCGTCCGTGATAAACACATAATGCCTGGCATAAATCTCATAGGTTCCGCTATCCGTCTCGCTGACCTGCTCCATCTTGGCGGAGAAGTAGACGGCACAGAATACCGCAACCAGAAGCATCACAACAAAGCCCGTCAGCACAATGCGAAAGGCTCCTCTCACGGAAATATTCTTATTTTGCGTCTTTTCTTTTTTCATAATATACAGTATAGCATAAAAAAACCGCTTCCGCCTGTTTTTTATGCGGAAGCGGTTTCTCTTTATGATGTCCTTAACGGCAGGCAGATAACCGTATCATCTTAAAAATGCAGCCCATTCGTAATCTTCTTTCAACAGAAAGCTTCTAGCGAATGTTTTTCATCAGCAGAACGGATTCTCCGTCGGATAAGGCAGGCTCTTCGGCTGGTTGTAGTTGATATCTTCCACCGGAACACCCAGATATTTGAATACTTCAAACAGGGACTTTCCGTAATGGCCGAACGCAACCGCTCCATGGTGAGGATAGTTCTTCTCGATCAGCACGTGACGATAGAATCTTCCCATCTCCTTGATTGCGAATACGCCGATACCGCCGAAAGACTTCGTAGCGACCGGAAGAACCTCACCCTGTGCCACATAAGCGCGCAGCTTGCAGTCAGCGGTGGACTGGAGGCGGTAGAATGTGATATCGCCTGGCATGATGTCGCCTTCCAATGTTCCGTTTGTCACTTCGATCGGCAGATTTCTTGCCATGATCATCTGATATTTCATCTCGCAGGAAGCAAGTTTCTTCGAGCAGGTATTACCGCAGTGGAAGCCCATAAATGTATCTTTATGCGTATAGTCAAATTTGCCTTCGATGGATTCCTGATACATATCTGCCGGTACGGAGTTATTGATGTCAAGCAGCGTAACGATATCATTGCTGACACAGGTTCCGATGAACTCGGACAGACAGCCGTAAATATCCACTTCACAGGATACGGGGATGCCCATGCCCGTCAGGCGGCTGTTTACATAACAGGGAACAAAACCAAACTGTGTCTGGAAAGCAGGCCAGCATTTTCCTGCGATGGCAACATATTTTCTGTAGCCTCTGTGCTCCTCGATCCAGTCAAGCAGTGTCAGCTCGTACTGAGCCAGTTTTGCGAGTACTTCGGGTTTCTTGTTGCCTGCGCCCAGTTCCTCTTCCATCTCCGCAACCTTCGCGGGAATCCTCTCATCGCCTTCATGTTTGTTGAATGCTTCAAACAGATCCAGTTCGGAGTTCTCCTCGATCTCCACGCCCAGGTTGTAAAGCTGCTTGATCGGTGCATTACATGCCAGGAAGTTCAGCGGTCTCGGTCCAAAGCTGATGATCTTTAAGTCGGAAAGTCCGACAAGCGCCCTTGCAATCGGCAGAAATTCATTCATCATATCAGCACAGTCTTCCGCCGTCCCTACCGGATACTCGGGAATATACGCGCCCACATTGCGCAGCTTCAGGTTATAGCTTGCGTTCAACATACCGCAGTAAGCATCGCCTCTGCCGCCCATCAGGTCGTTCTGGCTCTCTTCCGCTGCCGCGCAGAACATCTTCGGTCCTTCAAAATGCTTCGCAAGCAGTGTCTCAGAGATCTCCGGACCGAAGTTTCCAAGATATACCACCAGGGCGTTACACCCCGCCGCTTTGATGTCTTCTAATGCCTGCACCATATGGATCTCGCTCTCTACGATGCAGACCGGGCACTCATAGATCCCCTCCGCGCCGTATTTCTCTGTGTAAGCTTTCATAAGATTCGCTCTTCTTGTCACAGACAGACTCTCCGGAAAACAATCTCGGCTCACCGCCACTACTCCTACCTTCACTTCTGGCATGTTACTCATAATGTTGCTCCTCCTTTTATTAATATAATTTTATTAATATAACCCTTATTCCACTCCGATCTGAATGACATTCACAGAGTGTGGTTCTACCGTTATCTTCATCCCCTCTTCGAACATCCCCAATTCTTCAGCCAAGACCGATACTCCCGTATGCCCTGCGTCATTATAACTCTCCGTACTGCTGCCGCAGATATAATACCGGACTGCCCGTCCGCTTCCGCGTAAGTCTACCGTGATCTTTGCCGCCTGGTCCGCGCTCTTATTCACCACTGCCAGGGCGTAACCTTCTCTGTCCCCGAATGCCGTTGCCAGGATATCCAGCTGGTCAACCGTCACTTCTTCGCCTGATTTGCTCTTCACGGTCATCTGCGGCGGCTTTGCGCCAAAGCTGTCCAACACAAGATCGCCGAGATAATTCACATACAGATCGAATACATGGTAGGTGCTCCTTAACACGATCCCTTCCGGATATGTATAGATACATCCGCGGGTATTCACGATCGGCGCGAAATTCGCCATCCCTATGATATCGCAATTGCGGTTGCAGGTATTCAGGAAACATGCAGTAAATACTGCGTCTGCCATCGTATACTTCGTGTTGTCGTCGTTCTCGTCTCTCGGATACAGGTATTCTTCCTTGGTCACTCCCTGCCGGACCGTATGCACATTCGGATGATACCATCCTCTCAGATTCCACTCGTCGAATGCGATCTTGATCTTCTTATCAAGCTGCATCGCGGCAAGAAGCCCCCTCACCTTCTCGATCGAGGTATTCAGGTTCGCCGTATACGCCATAACCTGCTCATAATCCGCATAATTATTATCGTTATGGATCCCGTCCCAGTATTCATGGATCGAGATCCAGTCCAGGAATTGCCCGCTGCTCTCAAGCAGAAGGATATTCCAGTTGATATCTGCAAGCGCGGCGGCAGTAAGCTCCGTCGTCGGATCCACGTGCTTGATCATCTTAGCGGATTCCGCCACCAGATGCCCCCACTCCCCGGCTGTCTTCGCTCCGATCTCCCAGGAACCATAGTTCTCGTTCCCGATACTCCAGTATCTTACTCCATGCGGTTCTTCATAGCCATTCTCGATCCGCCATTTCGCAAATTCTCCCTCGCAAGGCAGGTTGCAGTACTCGACCCAGTCGCTCATCTCCTCCGCCGTGCCCGTGCCTGCATTCGTACAGATATACGGCTGGCAGCCAATCTTCCGACACAGCTTTATGTATTCATCCGTCCCGAATGTATTCGGATCCTCCACACGCCACGCCTTATCGAACATAGGCTTTCTATTGCTGCCCACGGCGTTCTTCCAGTGATAGGAAGAGACGAAGCATCCTCCCGGCCATCTCAAGATCGGAACCTTGATCTTCCTCATCGCCTCCAGCACATCCGTCCGGAAACCATCTTCATCAGACAGCGGATTCCCCGGATCATACACACCGCCGTAGATCTGCCGGTGAAAATGTTCGATAAAGTGTCCGTATATCATGGGATCCCTCTTTCCCAACTGCCGTTCCTTCAGCACATGCAGCTCCAAAACAACCGCCTCCTTTCACCAATAACACTCCGCCTCCGATACTACGATTCCTTTAACGTTATATTCTCTCCCTTAAGTCCGCAGAAAGCCCCTTCAATACCCGCTTCCTCATGTGCGATCAGCCATTTGTTCTTCGCTGTGATCAGGCGGTCTTCCCCTTCTGCCAAAGGTGTGAGATCAAGTTCCCGGTTCGTATCTGCCGGCAATACGATGACACACCGGAATCCGCCGCCTTCTGCCGTACACGGAGCATAATGCAGAGTCGTCGCATATAATTCCACCGCCGTACCCGCAGGCACATAAAAAGCTTCTATCTTCGACGTGTCATAGGTATAGTCCTCTTCTATATCCTGCTGCCTTCCAAGCAAAAGGATCAGATCTGTCTGCGCGATATCAATCTCTGAGGAACGGTGATATTCCACTGCGTTAAGCTTCCTGTTATTCCCGTTGCAATATCCGACCTGGATCGGCAGGCCGCCATACGCCCGTTCCCTAAGCTCCTTTGCCGCCGGAAGCGCCTCAAGCTCATCTATTCCCGGCTCATAGATCACATCATCTGCCGGGCACGGCGTATGACTCATCACCTCCAGCATCTCTGTAAGATCATATCCCGTCAGCACCTTCCCATAGACGCCAAACGAAGCGTCTGTTACTTTCTGAATCTCCATAGCATTCCCCTCCTTATCATCTTCTATATGTTAAGGTCATTTTATCAACTTATTTCATTGCTTACAACGCAATAATTAGCCCTTTTATGGCATATTTTTGTCCTTTTTTGCTTTCAGGTACTTTATATCCTTCCAGAAGCATGCTATGATGACTATATGCGATAACAAATAACCGATCACCTGCCAGAAAGGAAAAGACATGGAAAAAAAAGAAGCTGAGATCATCATAATCGGAGCCGCGATCATCGACATACTCGTCCGTCCGGCAGATGAAGAAGTATTCCGGACAGGATCCTATCCCGCAGAAGACATCCGTATGTCCACAGGCGCCGACGCACTGAACGAAGCTACGGTGCTTGCACGCTTAGGCAAGACCGTCCTCTTAGACACCGTGATCGGCAACGATCACGCCGGACAATATCTTCTCGAACATTGTAACCGGGAAGGCATCCTGCTTTCCCCAGACTGCCTGCGGGACGGCATGACAACAGGCGTCAATGTCGTACTCGTACAACCGGACGGGAGGCGAAGCTTCCTTACGAACGAAAGAGGAAGCTTAAGACAGTTGTGCCCAAATGACATACACCTGCCCTTCCCTGCAAGCGCGAAGATCGTCTGCTTCGCCAGTATCTTCGTATTTCCGCAGATCAGGGCAAAAGAGCTGCGCCATATCTTCGCCTGCGCCAAACACCAGGGAAAGATCGTGTGCGCGGACATGACAAAGTGCAAGAATCACGAGACGGCAGAGGATATGGCAGAAGCATTCTCTTATGTGGATTATCTCCTCCCCAACGAAGAAGAAGCCCTGCTGCTTACCGGGAAAAGCACCGTTACGGAAGCCGCGAAAGCGCTTCTTAGAACCGGCGTCAAGAATGTGATCATCAAGTGCGGCGCAAAAGGGTGTCTGGTGGCGAACCATTGCGAGACCTATCTGCTGCCTGCCAGCGCCGGCGTAACGTGTATTGACACGACAGGCGCAGGAGACAGCTTCGCGGCAGGTTTCCTCTTCGCGCTGTCAGAAGGACGAACCCTGCGGGAATGTGCACAATACGCCAATGAATGCGGCGCAAAAGCCGTCGGCGTCATCGGCGCATCCGACTGGATCCCGCAGCCTCATTAAGCCATCACAAAAGGAGCGATACTATGCCCTATTCACACGAGATCATCGTCCCCAACGACGACATACCATTTAAGATGTTCATATTCGAAGGAAAAGACGGCGGCTATATGCGTGAAAAGCACTGGCACAGATCCATCGAGATCTTCGCGCTCTTTGAAGGCGAACTGGAATTCTATGTCGATGAAAAACGCTACCCCCTCACCCCGGGCGAATTCATGCTCGTGAATTCCAACGAGGTACACTCCGTCTCCTCCCCAAAACCAAACCGGACCGTGGTACTGCAGATCCCGCTTTCCACGTTCAAAAGATATTATACAGACGAGAAGTTCATCTATTTCTCAGCTTCTTCCCATCTTCAGGACGAAGAAACCATGCAGCTGATCCAGGATATGTACCGCAGATACGAAGAAAAGCAGTGCGGCTATGAATTAAAGGTACAGAGCCAGTTCTATCTGCTGCTCTACATCCTTGTAACAAAATACCGGGAAACCGACGTAGATGAAAAAGTCATCCGGAAGCACCGCAAACTCGACGCGCTCTCGCTGATCACTTCTTATATGAAAGAAAATTATAAAGAGGAACTCTCACTGGAAATACTTGCCAGGACATTCGGTTATTCACCGGCTTACCTGTCAAGAATGTTTCGGAAATATGCAAAGACAAATTACAAGACATGTCTGGATGATATCCGCCTTGAACACGCGGCAAAAGACCTGACAGAGACGCAGCTCCCCATCGGAGCGATCGCTTACAGCAATGGTTTTCCAAATAACAAAGCTTTCTCAAAGCTATTCAAGAAACGGTACGGCACGCTCCCAAGCGTGTATCGCAGAAATATGGACTAATGTGAATACGCCGAAAAGCTTATATCATATGCAAGTATATAATATACTCCAGATAAATATTTCCCAATCACACGATAGCGATCCGTCACCCTGATAATATCCAATTTAGAATCCGGACTCACAATATTTGTATTTTTCAAAGATGATTGCATATTTTTATTAAATTGTTTTAACGGAAGGGTTTCATATCCAGTTCTTTTATTTTCCTTACCGAAATCCTTCCACGTCTTACTTGTCATATATTTCATCTTCTCTCTGAAATGTTCGTAGAATAGCAATCTATCGTTTTTATCCTTAATGCCGTCAGGACTATAATGATCATTCGGCAATTCATGCTCAAAACTAATCGAAACGTTCTTTTCAGCCCAGGTTTGTCTTATCCGCTCTTCGACTTGTTTATCTATAAAATCTTTTTGCGTATCCTTAGCTCTTGACATAATTCTCCTTAAAATATTCGACAATTGACTGTCTTGAAATCTCTGAATTAAACTTTCTGCCTCCGCTAGTTGCATCAAGCCATGGACTTTCTGCATGTGTCTTATTTCTCAGGCCAGAAGCAGAATATTTCCCAAAAACCGAATAGACATCTTCAAGTAATTCTTTATCTTCGCCCCTGATTTTGGACAAACTTTTCACCATCTCTGCTTCATCAGTGTGCAGGTCATAGGCATTATCAAAGCTTCTCCACACTTCCTCCACCACTGGTCCATGTTCCCATGCCACAATCTTTTCGTCAAACAGCGACCCCTTATCTAATGCAAGCGAACATCCTTCTGCATAATATAAAAGCTTGAGAAGTTTAAGAAGTGTCATCCTTTCATCCTCTCCATTATTAACATCTTCACAATTCCTGAAAATAAACCATCTAGCAATATCTATTGCCTTATATCTTCCCATAGCAAGCTCCTTCTTAAATCCACTGTCAATGCTTCACAAAAATTATACCATGATCTTATTCAATGTGTCAACCAAAATAGAACAAACGTTTGTATCTCTTTTCATTAAAATTCAAAAAATTAAAAAATCTTTCACTCCTTTTTCCCACAAAAAAGGTTATATTTATTGTAAGACGTTTTACAGGACAAAGCCCCAAAGAGAGGAGAAGCATTTTGGAGGACAGAGAGCTGATACGGCGGATTCAAAACGGACAAACAGAATACTTAAACGAGATTGCCGTCAAATACTACGATGACATCTACTATTTCTGCTGTTACCAGACCGGCAGCC
>OFFJ01000741.1_pt1 | contig 26204 bp, 18 predicted proteins | sample 1521261 | NCBI WGS metagenome assembly OFFJ01 (sample SAMEA3504122, study PRJEB24116) | mouse gut metagenome | biome: mouse gut; feature: mouse-associated habitat; material: faeces | place: Denmark | collected 2011 | reverse complement strand
GCGAAAATATTTTTTCATTACCGGTAATATCCTATCTTTGTGAAGTATTTGAGAATTGAACCAGTTTGCATTTAAAGCACTTGCCTTCATTTTAATGTATCGTTAAGTAGACTTTCCTTTCAGCTATCAACCTCATTGCAGATTATTTAATTATTAAAGTTTTACTTAATGAACATTTACATTTCAAATTTAAGTTATAACGTCACAGACGCTGACTTAAACGAGTTGTTTGCTGACTATGGGGAAATCCTCTCAGCTAGAGTTATCACAGACAGAGAAACAGGCCGTTCAAGAGGCTTTGGTTTTGTAGAATTGAAGGATGACGATTTGGCCAAGAAGGCTATCGAAGAATTAAACCAGGCTACTTATGATGAAAAAGTAATCAACGTAACAGAGGCTCGTCCGAGAGAAGACCGTGGTGGAAACCGTGGCGGTGGTTTCGGCGGTAATCGTGGTGGTGGTTACGGCGGCGGTAATCGTGGCGGTGGCTACGGTGGTGGCAATCGCGGTGGCGGTGGCTACGGTAACGGCGGCGGAAGAAGATATTAATTCGCATTATAGCAAATGGAAAAGCGATCTGGTAACAGGTCGCTTTTTTGTTTCTTATGGACGCAGATTTTATATATTATGATACTACATTCTCATATATTATGATATTAGAGTCGCATAATATGTGAGAATGTAGTATCATAATATATGAGAAATTTGCAAACTGTACGTTGATCTCCATAAAAAAAGCCTGCCAAAATCATTCAGCAGGCTTTTGTAGTGCGTCCGGGGATCGAACCCGAGTTTCCGCCGTGAGAGGGCGGCGTCCTAGGCCACTAGACGAATGCACCGTTTCATATCATAGTTTTCATTGTTTGACGGGACAAAAATAGTTATTATTTCGTTTCGGTGTTCTCCGGAACGGGAAAAAATGTAAAGAATTTTGTATCTTCCTGTCATTATGCTACTATAATTGTCTCTATACACCTAAAAGGCGTTAAAACTGAGCGCAATTTCGTTTATTTTTCATTGTTCTTCCTGTTTATTTATTCTACCTTTGCCACCTGTTATTGAACAATATACTATTGAACAATTACTAATACCAGTATTAAAATAACTAATATTATGGCAGAACTAAAAGAAAAACTTTTCTCAGAATTCGCTCCGGTCACTACTGAAGAGTGGATGGCGAAGATTACGGCTGACCTGAAAGGTGCTCCGTTTGAGAAAAAGCTTGTCTGGAAGACAGGCGAAGGATTTAATGTAAATCCTTTCTATCGTGCAGAAGACATCGAAGGTTTGAAGACTACCGAGTCTCTTCCCGGTGAATTCCCTTATGTTCGCGGAACAAAGAAGGATAACGACTGGAAGGTACGCCAGAACATTGAAGTAACCTGTTTCAAGGAAGCCAACGAAAAGGCTCTTGATTTGCTAACCAAAGGTGTTACTTCTCTCGGTTTCATCATCAAAGGTGATGAAGTGAATGCCGAAAATATTGCAACATTATTAAACGGTATCTGTCCGGAAGCTACTGAACTGAACTTCAACACTTGTAACTGCAAGGCTGAAAAACTGATCGGTATTCTGGAATATATCCTGAAGGGAAAAGACGTAGACCTGAACAAATGTTTCGGTTCTGTTAACTACGACCCGTTCAAGAAACCGTTGGTAAAAGGGAAAGAAAATGAAAACTGGGTAGAAGCTGCATCTGCTGTGCTCAAAGCTGGTCAGGCGCTGCCGGGTTATAAAGTTTTAGCTGTAAACGCTTTCTACTTCAATAATGCAGGTGCTTATATTACTCAGGAACTGGGTTATGCTCTGGCTTGGGGTAACGAACTGATGGCTAAACTGACTGAAGCTGGATTCAGCGCAGACGAAGTTGCCAAAAAGATTAAATTTAATCTGGGTATCAGCTCTAACTACTTCATGGAAATTGCAAAATTCCGTGCAGCACGTTGGTTGTGGGCTGAAATTGTTGCTGCTTACAATCCTGAATGCAAATGTGCATGCAAGATGAACGCACATGCTCAGACTTCCGAATGGAATATGACTGTTTACGACGCTCATGTAAACTTGTTGCGTTCTCAGACTGAAGCGATGTCTGCTGCTTTGGCAGGTGTCGATTCTATCACTGTTCGTCCGTTCGATAAGACTTATCAAACTCCGGATGATTTCTCAGAACGTATCGCACGCAACCAGCAATTGTTACTGAAAGAAGAATGTCACCTGGATAAGGTGGTCGATCCTTCTGCCGGTTCTTATTATGTAGAAGTACTGACTAACTCGTTGGCTGACGTTGCCTGGAAACTGTTCCTGGAAGTAGAAGACAAAGGCGGTTTCGGTGCTGAAGTGGCTAACGGTAACATACAGAATGCAGTAAATGCTTCTAACGTAGCTCGTAAGAAAGCTGTTGCTACCCGTCGTGAAATTCTGCTGGGTTCTAACCAGTTCCCGAACTTTACGGAAGTGGCTGCCGGTAAGATTAAAGAAACTGCTTCCTGCTGCTGTGGTGGCGGTCATTCTTGCGGTGAAGCAACGGTTACTCCTCTTGATTTCTCTCGTGGTGCATCTCAGTTCGAAGCATTGCGTCTGGCAACTGAAAACAGCGGCAAGACACCGAATGTCTTTATGCTGACTATCGGTAACTTGTCTATGCGTATTGCCCGTTCACAGTTCTCAAGTAACTTCTTTGCTTGCGCCGGATATAAGGTAATTGATAACTTAGGTTTCGAAACTGTTGAAGCTGGCGTTGAGGCAGCGATGAAAGCCGGTGCTCAAATCGTTGTTCTTTGTTCTAGTGATGATGAATATGCAGAATATGCTCCTGCTGCTTATAAGGCGTTGGCCGGACGTGCTGAATTCGTTGTAGCAGGTGCTCCTGAATGCATGGAAGACCTGAAAGCTCAGGGTATCGATCAGTTTATCAATGTGAAGAGCAACGTGCTTGAAACATTGAAGGCTTTCAACGCAAAATTAGGAATCGCTTAAGTAGAAACAATTATGAGACCAAATTTTAAGAATATAGATATAAAGAATGCCGGTTTTGCAGCTACCAATGCTGCCGAATGGGCAAAAGCCAATGGCATCGAAGCCAATTGGAAAACACCCGAGCATATCGAGGTGAAACCAGTATATACAAAAGAAGACCTGGAAGGTATGGAGCATCTGCACTATGCATCCGGTCTGCCTCCTTATCTGCGTGGCCCGTATAGCGGTATGTACGCGATGCGTCCCTGGACGATCCGTCAGTATGCCGGTTTCTCTACCGCAGAAGAATCAAATGCATTCTACCGCCGTAACCTGGCTTCCGGTCAGAAAGGTCTGTCCGTTGCATTCGACCTTCCGACACACCGCGGATACGATGCCGATAACGAACGTGTTGTGGGTGACGTTGGTAAAGCCGGTGTATCTATCTGTTCGCTGGAAAACATGAAAGTATTGTTCGCTGGTATTCCTTTGAACAAAATGTCTGTATCCATGACTATGAACGGTGGTGTTCTTCCGGTATTGGCATTCTATATCAACGCAGGTCTGGAACAAGGCGCTAAGCTGGAAGAAATGGCCGGTACTATCCAGAACGATATCCTGAAAGAATTCATGGTGCGTAATACGTATATCTATCCGCCTGAATTCTCTATGAAGATTATCGCTGATATCTTCGAATATACATCACAGAAGATGCCTAAGTTCAACTCTATCTCTATTTCCGGTTATCACATGCAGGAAGCCGGTGCGACAGCAGATATCGAAATGGCTTATACCCTGTGCGACGGTATGGAATATCTTCGTGCCGGTGTTAACGCAGGTATCGATGTGGATGCATTTGCTCCGCGTCTGTCATTCTTCTGGGCAATCGGTGTGAACCACTTCATGGAAATCGCCAAGATGCGTGCCGCACGTATGTTGTGGGCGAAGATTGTGAAGAGTTTCGGTGCCAAGAACCCGAAATCTTTAGCGCTGCGTACTCACTGCCAGACTTCAGGATGGTCGTTGACCGAACAGGACCCGTTCAACAACGTAGGCCGTACTTGTATCGAAGCGATGGCTGCTGCTCTGGGACACACGCAGTCTTTGCACACCAATGCGTTGGACGAAGCTATCGCATTGCCTACAGACTTCTCTGCACGTATCGCCCGTAATACACAGATTTATATCCAGGAAGAAACAAAGATCTGTAAGGAAATCGACCCGTGGGCCGGTTCTTACTATGTAGAATCTTTGACAAACGAACTGGTACACAAAGGTTGGGCATTGATCCAGGAAATCGAAAGCATGGGCGGTATGGCAAAAGCGATTGAAACAGGTCTTCCGAAGATGCGTATCGAAGAAGCTGCTGCGCGTACTCAGGCTCGTATCGACTCAGGCGTTCAGACAATCGTTGGTGTTAACAAATACCGTCTGCCGAAAGAAGATCCGATCGATATCCTTGAAATCGACAACACAGCCGTACGTAATGAACAGATTGCCAATTTGAAGGTGTTGCGTGAAAACCGCGACGAAGAAGCTGTTCAGAAAGCATTGGCAGACATCACTGAATGTGTGAAAACTAAGAAAGGCAACTTGCTGGAACTGGCTGTTAAGGCTGCCGGCCTGCGTGCATCACTGGGAGAAATCTCTGATGCCTGCGAAGTTGTTGTAGGACGTTATAAAGCAATCATCAGAACTATATCAGGCGTGTATTCATCAGAAACAAAGAAAGATGCCGACTTCCTGAAGGCTTGCGAGCTGACAGAAAAGTTTGCTAAGAAAGAAGGTCGCCAGCCGCGTATCATGATCGCTAAGATGGGTCAGGACGGACACGACCGTGGTGCTAAGGTTGTAGCTACCGGTTATGCCGACTGTGGTTTCGACGTGGATATGGGACCGTTGTTCCAGACTCCGGCTGAAGCTGCCCGCCAGGCTGTTGAAAACGACGTTCACGTAATGGGTGTTTCTTCTTTGGCTGCCGGACACAAGACATTGGTACCGCAAGTTATCGATGAACTGAAGAAGTTAGGCCGCGAAGACATTATCGTTATCGCCGGTGGTGTTATTCCTGCACAGGACTACGACTTCCTGTACAAGGCAGGTGTTGCCGCTATCTTCGGTCCGGGTACATCAGTCGCTAAGGCTGCCGTTCAAATCCTGGAAATCCTGTTAGGAGAAGAATAATAGCTGTAAAGTTTTTATTATAAATAGGAGACTGCGTAGCTTTCGGTGGAGAGTTACGCAGTTTTTTTATTACCATATAAGTATTGATATGAACAAACAAGCAAAACTATTTCAAGATCAGGATGTGGCAAATGATGATTTGTCCCTGACTCCTGTTATTAAAAAGAAAGGAAGAACGAAACTTACCGCTGCCCAGTCTGAGTTCAATCGCCTGAACAGGAAGATAAATGAACTAAAGGCAGAGATCACGTTTATTCCTGAGAAGGAACGAAAAATCAGAACTTTCTATCAGGAGCATGCTAAATCTTTATTTGAGAAAGAGACAGCAATGAAATATGATTATCTGATTTATCTGGATGGAATATATGAAGAAGGAAAACTGAGTAAAACGGATCGGAAAACGCTGATAGATCTTATTGCTGCTGAAAGTGAAGGAGTGACTGACTATATGAATGAGGAGCAACGCTCCGTTATTGTTCCCCTCGTTCATAAATATGAGGAACTCTCATCCGGAATGACTCATGAAGAACTGGAAATGGAAGCAGTACAGGATACGTTGTTCGCTATCCAAATGATGGGTTTTAAACTCAATAAGAAAATGAAAAACGCAAAGACGGAAGAGGAACTGCTCAACGCTTTTAATGATTTAATGAAGAATGAGATGGAGAAAATGGAGGCGGCGGAAGAAAAAGAACAACAGAGGCGTGCAGCCAGAGAGGAACAGAAATCGTCGCAGTCCAGGGAAAGGAAAATGACCAAAGCCGAATTGAATCAGAAATTGCAGGAGGAACAAACTTTAAAGTCAATGCGTGAAATATATCTGGAACTGGTGAAGGAACTTCATCCGGACCGGGAAACAGATGAAACATTGCGTGCACAGAAGGAAGAACGGATGAAACAACTGACGGAAGCATATAAACAAAAAGACTTGGCTTCCTTGTTGATGATGCAGATTAACTGGTTGCAGGAAGAATCGGCAAAGACACCTCAATCGCAGACGGATGAGGTTTTGAAACGTTATAATAAGATTTTGCGTGCACAGTTGAATCGCTTGGAAGAAGAATTTTACTTGATTTGTCAGGCTCCTTTATCTGGTGTGGAAAATGCTTATACGCAATTGAGAACTGTTCCTTTGAAAGAGATAGATATTCACCTGGATATTCTTTTGTCTCAGCAGAAAAACCTGCTGCAAACAGTGGAAGAGTATATGCAAAGCGTTTCCACACTTACGGGAATGAGAGCTTTTTTGAAAAAATACCGGAAAAAGCAAAGAGAAGAAGAGCTTTATGATGACTTTTACTGGGAGGAGGATTAATCTTTTTGTTATCTTTACCCGACAATCTTAAAAGTGCTATTATGCAAACAGTAAATTGTTTTTTGCCTTATATTTCTCCAGCCATGGTGAAACTGACTGTAGACGAACTCAGGAGTACCGGGCTGGTTAATAAAATATATCTTTTAGCTTCTGATTCATTGCAGGCAGAAGCTTGTGACGGTTGCGAAATCCTGCAGGTCGATACGCTGACCGGTACAAAGACTTTGCGTACTATTTGGGAACATGCCGACGAACGGAATGTCTTATTTTATACTGGTACAACTCCTTTGAGGTTCGGACAAAACGGACTGGAGCGGATGCTTTTTGTCGCTGAAAACAGATGTTGTAAAATCGTTTATGCCGATCATTATAAAATATGTAACGGTATCCGGCAGGAACATCCGTTGAACGATTATCAGGAGGGAAGCATACGGGATGATTTTGATTTCGGTCCGTTATTGCTGCTTAATTACGATGAATTGAACTATTATTTCGAATCTCGTAAAAAAATGTTTCCGGAGTATGTCTATGCAGGTTTCTATCTTTACCAGCTCGATGCCTCATTTATGCCGGAGACTATTGTTCATATCCGGGAGTATCTTTATTCTTTTACAGAAGAAGATAATCGGAAAAGCGGCGAGAAACAGTTTGATTATGTGGATCCAAAGAACCGTGAGGTGCAGGAGGAAATGGAATCGGCCTGTACTGTCTATCTGAAATATTTGGGTGCTTTTTTGAAGAAGAAACCTTTGAAGGTAAAGTTCAAGAAGAAAGGTTTCCCTTGCGAAGCATCTGTGATCATCCCTGTCCGCAACCGTGTCCGTACGATCGAGGATGCGATCCGTTCTGTTTTTAGGCAGCAGACCAATTTTGACTTCAACCTGATCATTGTCGACAATCATTCGACCGATGGGACAACAGAGGTTATTCAGCGGTATGCTGAAGATAAACGTCTGATACACCTGATCCCCGAACGTGACGATCTCGGAATCGGCGGTTGCTGGAATGAGGCGGCTGCCCATCCTTCGTGCGGTAAGTTCTGTGTACAGCTTGACAGTGATGATGTGTATAGCGGTCCCGATACTTTGCAAAAGATTGTAGATGCTTTTTATGCGGAAAGTTGTGCAATGGTGATCGGAACCTATAAAATGACTGATTTCGACCTGAATGAAATAGCGCCCGGCATTATCGACCACCGGGAATGGACGGAAGAGAATGGGCGTAATAATGCTTTGCGTATCAATGGACTGGGAGCACCCCGTGCTTTTTATACCCCGATTCTTCGCGAGTTGAAAATGCCGAATGTGAGTTATGGCGAAGATTATGCCATAGGATTGGCTATATCGCGTATTTACCGGATCGGACGTATTTACGATGTCCTTTATCTTTGCCGCCGTTGGGAGGACAATACCGATGCCGCATTGGATATCCGGAAAACCAACGAACATAATGCCTATAAAGACAGTATCCGAACCATTGAATTAGCTACCCGAAGAACGTTAAATCGAAAATGATATGATTGATAGGTCTGAAATGAATGAGTTGAGAGAACGCGTAGAAGATCTTCTCGACGAACAGATAAGAGATTGGGAGTTGGTTCGCACGAATACCTATGCTTTGGCAAACCTTAAGACCCGGAATCTTTGGATAAGAGATTTCCCTGTTATATTACAGTTCAATCCGGAGCGTATCCGTTCATCAGCTGCTAAAACAGACGCTGCTTCTTTGCAGGCACGACCGTGTTTTTTCTGTCACCGGCCGGAAGAACAATATGGTATTGATTACAATGATGCTTTCGATATACTGGTTAATCCTTATCCAATCTCCGGCGGACATCTGACGATACCATTGAAGTGGCATGAAGATCAGCAAATTCTTCCTTATTATGAGGATATGCTGTGCTTGGCACACGATCTTCAGGATTATGCCGTCTTTTACAATGGTCCGAAATGTGGAGCTTCTGCTCCGGATCATATGCATTTCCAGGCAATGGAACGGGGGAATTTGCCGATAGAAGTAAACTATAAAAAGGCTTCCAAGGGTATAGTCTGGGAGGGGCGTAATACGGTTCTTTATGTACTTTACGATTTTATGGCGTCTGCATTTCTGCTGATCTCCAGTGATTTGCGCGAAGCCGATTATGCTTTTAAACAATTATACGCACAACTGGAAATAAAAGAAGGAGATTCTGAACCGATGATGAATGTGGTTACTTGGAAGGATGAGGATGCTTGGAAGGATGAGGATAACTGGATATCCTGTATATTCCCTCGTAAGGAATTGCGTCCGTCCTGTTTTTATGCAGAAGGAGATGCTAATATCCTGATCAGTCCGGCAACGGTTGAGATGGCCGGTCTCTTTATCACCCCTTTAGAGAAGGATTTTGATAAGGTGACGTCTGAAGATCTTGAAACTATTTTGCGGGAAGTAAGCATTTCAGAAGAAGAGAAGAATGAAATAGTACGTAAAATGATACAATCTAGCCCGCGAAAATGAAACTATTAACCGGAAAATCCACAGTATCGTCTCCATGGAGTTGGATACCCACGCTTTATTTTGCGGAGGCCCTTCCTTATGTGGCAGTGATGACGATCTCTGTCATCATGTATAAACGTTTGGGGATCAGTAATACAGATATTGCCCTCTACACCAGTTGGCTTTATCTCCCCTGGGTGATCAAACCCTTCTGGAGTCCTTTTGTCGATTTGCTGAAGACGAAGCGCTGGTGGGTGGTTACCATGCAGTTTTTGATAGGTGCAGGACTGGCGGGTATTGCTTTCACTATTCCGATGGATTATTCCTTTCAGCTGACTTTGGCTATATTCTGGTTGGTGGCGTTTAGTTCTGCGACGCATGATATTGCGGCTGACGGTTTCTATATGTTAGCGCTGGATTCGCATGACCAGGCATTTTATGTCGGGATACGAAGTACATTTTACCGTATCGCAACTATTGCCGGACAAGGTCTGTTGGTGATGCTGGCAGGTGCTTTGGAGGAAAGTACCGGAAAGATACCGCTGGCCTGGTCGGTTACATTTTTGATCCTGGCAGGTCTATTTATCGGGCTATGCCTGTATCATAAATATATATTGCCGACACCCGAATCGGACAGGCCGGCTGTCGCTGTGACGGCTTCTACCCTGTTTAAAGAATTTTTTGCTACATTTGTTTCGTTTTTTAAGAAGAAACAGGCCCTGATTGCGATCCTGTTTATGCTGTTATACCGTTTCCCGGAAGCGCAGCTGGTAAAGCTGGTCACTCCTTTCCTGATCGACCCGCGTGATGTCGGAGGGCTTGGATTATCAACGGCAGAGATCGGCCTTGTTTATGGAACGATCGGGATCATCGGACTGACTTTAGGCGGGATCATCGGAGGTATTGTTGCGGCACAAGGCGGACTGAAGAAATGGCTTTGGCCGATGGCGCTGGCTATTACTTTGCCGGATCTGGTCTTTATTTACCTGAGTAGTGCCCTGCCGGAGAATCTGCTTATTATAAATGTATGTGTCTTTATTGAGCAGTTTGGGTATGGATTCGGCTTTACGGCCTATATGCTGTTTCTTATTTATTTCTCAGAGGGCGAACATAAGACGGCTCATTATGCCATCTGTACGGCATTTATGGCTTTAGGTATGATGTTGCCGGGGATGATTGCCGGCTGGTTGCAGGAGCAGTTGGGATATGAGCACTTTTTCTGGTGGGTGATGGGATGCTGCCTGATCACTTTGGCAGTGACGGCTTTCCTGAAGATAGATCCTGCATTTGGCAGAAAAGACAGACGTATTGATTGATTTTATAATAAAGTGAAATATGATATTGATAGCTGATAGTGGGTCCACGAAGACTGATTGGTGTGTGGTGGAGAATGGTGAATCTATCCTCCGTTTCAAAACACGGGGCACGAATCCTTTTTTTCAGACAGAAGAGGAAATCGGGAAGGAGATAGAAGCCGGCCTGTTACCTTCTCTAAAAGGTTTCAAACCTTCAGCTATTTATTTTTATGGAGCAGGATGTGCTTTCCCGGAGAAGAATGATATGATCAGGCGGGCCGTCAACCAGTATCTGCCTGTTCCGGTAGAGGTAGGGAGCGACTTGCTTGCGGCTGCCCGTGCCCTGTGCGGAGATCAGCCGGGGATTGCCTGTATTATGGGGACCGGTTCCAACTCCTGTTATTATGATGGCAGGGAGATTGTAAAGAATGTCTCTCCTCTGGGATTTATCCTGGGCGATGAGGGGAGTGGTGCGGTATTGGGAAAATTATTGATTGGTGATGTCCTGAAAGACCAGTTGCCTCCGGCCCTGAAAGATCAGTTCCTGACACAATATGAGTTAACCCCGGCCCTGATTATGGACAAGGTTTACCGGCAGCCTTTCCCTAATCGTTTTCTGGCAGGATTTTCTCCTTTTATACGGGAGCATCTGGATGAACCGGCTATCTGGGAGTTGGTTACCCGTAGTTTTCTGGCTTTTTTTACCCGGAATGTGAAACAGTACGATTATTTTGAACAGCCTGTCCACCTGGTAGGTTCGGTAGCCTGGTATTATCAGGATGTATTGAAGGAGATCGCGTTTGATTTGGGAATCCGTCTGGGGATGGTCGCCCGAAGTCCGATGGAAGGACTGATTGCATATCATGGCCAATCAACGTTTTGATATCTGATAGATCGTATTTATCTTTGTTGTGTTTGTAATCTTATATTTAATAAATTCTCAAGATGAAAAAAGTGTTATTCTCATTCTGCTTCCTTCTGGTATTGCTGGTAGGGAGTTCGTTAGGGCTGGAGGCTCAGCCGGCTCAGAAATTGGTCAATGTGGTGGTATCTCCGGATCGGACAGACTGGAAATACAAACAAAAAGAGGAAGTTACTTTTACTGTTCAAGTCTTTAGAAATGAAAATCTCCTGAAAGACGTGGTGGTTGATTATGAAGTGGGACCGGAGTATTTCCCCGTAAAGAAGGAAGCGGATGTGCTTTTGAAAAATGGTAAAACAACATTAAAAGGCTCCATGAATGAACCTGGTTTTTTGCGTTGTAAGGTCATAGCAAAAGTAGATGGTCGTAATTATGAGGGAATGGCTACGGTTGCCGTAGATGAAGAAAGAATCCGGCCGACAACCGCTGATCCGGAAGATTTCGACAGTTTCTGGAAGCAGGCGATTGAAGAAGCCCGTAAAACGTCTCTGGACCCTAAAATGGTATTGATGCCGGAAAGATGTACATCTACGCAAAATGTTTATCATGTCAGTTTTCAGAATGAGCGTCCGGGTTCCCGTATGTATGGTATTCTGGTTGTCCCTAAAAAGGAAGGGGTATATCCGGCTATCCTCCAGGTTCCGGGTGCCGGTATCCGTCCGTATAACGGCATGAATTTAGGAGATGATGTTATCACATTAGAGATCGGTATTCATGGAATTCCGGTAAATATGCCCCAGGAAGTATATAATAACCTGGCATCCGGTGCTTTGAACGGCTATCCCGGGATCAATAAGAATGATCGTGACGCCCATTATTACAAACGGGTGTATCTCGGTTGTGTGAGAGCGGTGGATTTTATTTTCTCTTTGCCTGAATTTGACGGTTCGACTGTCGGTGTAACCGGTGGTAGCCAGGGAGGAGCGCTTTCTATCGTTACGGCAGGATTGGATTCGCGTATTAAGTTTCTGGCAGCATTCTATCCGGCCTTATGTGATTATGCCGGTTATTTACATCAGCGTGCCGGTGGCTGGCCTCATTATTACCGGAATGCAAAACCTGGTCCGAATGAGGTGGAGACATTAGCTTATTTCGATGTGGTTAATTTTGCCCGTCGAGTAAATGCACCGGGATGGTATAGCTGGGGATATAATGATGTGACTTGTCCTCCAACTTCCATGTATTCCGCTTATAATGTCATTCCGGGAGCAAAAGAACTACATCTTTATCTGGAAACCGGTCACTGGACTTATCCGGAACAAAATATGGCACGGTTCCAATGGTTGAAAGAAATGTATAAGTAAGAAGAGGTTCGCAGACATAAATTTTGTTAGTTTTGTATCTGTTTAGCAACATACATAATACATATTTAATATGTCGTTTACTAAGATAACAGAGCAAGACTCATTATATAATAATCTGGAAAGCAAGTCGGTCCGGGAATTACTGGACGATATAAATACGGAAGACCGGAAGGTCGCGTCAGCAGTCCGGAAAACGATACCTAAAGTCGAAGAACTTGTGTTACAGATCGTCCCCCGGATGAAACAAGGGGGACGTATCTTTTATCTGGGCGCCGGCACAAGCGGACGTCTGGGCGTACTCGATGCTTCGGAGATACCCCCTACTTTCGGAATGCCGCCAACCCTGGTGATCGGACTGATCGCGGGTGGAGACAAAGCGCTTCGTAATCCGGTAGAAAATGCGGAAGATGATCTGAACCGCGGTTGGGAGGAATTGCAGGAGCATCATATCACAACAAAAGATACAGTAATCGGCATTGCCGCTTCCGGGACGACTCCCTATGTAATAGGAGCTTTGCGCAAGGCACGTGAGCAAGGAATCCTGACAGCTTCCATTTCCAGTAACCCGGATTCTCCGATGGCAGCGGAGGCAGATGTAGCCATTGAAATGATCGTAGGTCCGGAGTTTGTTACCGGCAGTTCGCGTATGAAATCCGGAACAGGGCAAAAGATGATCCTGAACATGATCTCTACTTCGGTAATGATCCAACTGGGACGTGTAAAAGGCAACCGGATGGTAAATATGCAACTTACCAACCAGAAACTGATCGACCGTGGGACACGGATGTTGATGAACGAACTAAACCTTGGCTACATTGAGTCTTACCATCTGCTGCTTATGCATGGATCCGTAAAGGAAGCGATAGATGCTTATCGTGCAGGGAAATTGTGATATGATAGTATGAGGGTGCGAAACAAAAGCAAGAGAAAATGGATTTATCGATACTTTTCTTATCTTTGTCTTAGAGATATGAGATAAAGATGGAAGGTTTGACTGTATTTTTTCTTTCATTATTATGTGTTTATAGTTCGTATTAATAGAAATATCATATGGTCCGAAACTCGCAAGACCTCAAAAATGAAACTACACTTTGGGAACTTTTCCGTAATGGAGAGGAGAGTGCCTTTTCTGCGCTCTTTGAATTGACATCGGATAAATTATACAGATATGGGACAAAGTTTGTCAGCGATGAAGAGTCAGTGAAGGACTGCATTCAGGAGTTATTCATTAAACTGTATGAGAACCGACAACAACTTCCGGCTTTATCCAATCCTCTGTTTTACTTGTTCAGTTCATTGAAAAATTTATTGATAGACATGATCCGTCATAACCAGCGGATGGTCTATATTTCGCCGGAAGAATTACCTTTCCATGTACAATTTGCATTTGGACAGGAGGAGGATGAAGAACCGGATGAAAGTATAAAAGCTCGGTTTGAAGAAGTCCTCAGTCTTTTGTCTGATCGTCAGAAAGAAGCGATTTATTTGCGTTTTCAGGCGGAAATGTCGTATGATGAAATATCCCAGTTGCTGGGAATTAATAATCAGTCAGCCCGTAACATTGTTCACCGTGCAATGGAAAAAATTAGAAGTTGTCTGAATATGGATACTCTTATCATCTTGTTTTTGAGCTCGTTAAATTGATTGCTTAATTTATTTCTGATTTTTTCTCTTTTGAGTGAGTACAAAACGCGCCTCATTTTCGTTTCCCTAATGAATACATAACAGACTATAATAGGATGAACAACTCGGAAGAAAATAAAAAAAGTTCGGAAGAAGATCTTCGGTTATTGAAACGGAAGATCAGAGTGGTTGATGAAGGACTTTCTTCAGAAGCTAAAGCTGAATTGTGGACAAAAATAGAATCTGCTATCCGTCGTCCGAAACGTATGTCTGTCTCTTTCTCTATGTTCCTGCGTTATGTTGCTGTTGTAGCAATATTGTGTATTGCTACCTATTATATATATACCGGTTTATCTCCCCGGGAAGAGATCGATTATAACAGCATTCTTTCCAATACTCAATTACCGGATGATGCCTCGAATAATGTGATGGTGATTTTAGGCGATAAAGATAAAATAGAGTTTGAAGACAAAGATGTACAAGTATCCCATGATGAGGATGGGAATATGCGTGTGAATCAGAAGCAGATAGATTTGCCGGAACCATCGAGGCGTGAATACAACCAACTGATCGTTCCGCATGGAAAAACAACCCGTGTGACATTGAGCGATGGTTCCGCTATTTGGGCAAATTCCGGAACGAAACTGGTTTATCCGGCAGTATTTGCGTCCGACAGACGGGAGATATATGTGGAAGGTGAAATTTATCTGGAGGTAGCACGTAATGAAAAGCATCCGTTTGTGGTAAAAACGGATATGATGGAAGTGAATGTTCTGGGAACATCATTTAATGTATCTGCCTATAAAAATGACAAACAACAGTTCGTCGCTTTGGCGACAGGTTCTGTTGCGGTTAAAGTGGCTAATAAAAAGAATACGACAACCATTAAGTCTAATCAACTCTATACTTTGGAGAAGAGTACTTTTGCGACTCGGATAGTGGATGCGGATATATATGAATATATCTGTTGGAAAGACGGTTTCCTTATTTTTCATAATGAATCGTTGGCTGATGTCCTGAAGAAAATAGAAAGATATTATAATGTAGTCCTGACTTTTGATCCTGCGGAAATCAGTAAAGTGACGGTAAGCGGAAAACTGGATTTAAAGTCGGATATCAGGGAAACTTTCCGGATTATATCTATCACGGCGCCGATAGAATATGATAAAGAAGGTGATGTAATAAAGATTAGTGTTAAACAATAAAAAACGGAATACCATGGGATAGAAAAGACATAAAAAAGAAAACCGGAAAGTACTGGTCCTACTTTCCGGTTAAGTTCAAATTAAAAAAGCTTTACTAAAAACATTTTTTAATCTAAAAACATATACAAAGGTATGAAATTAATCACAAATCCCCGGAATTCTTGTAAAGAATTTCGGAAAGTACTTCATATTATGAGAATTACTTTGTTACTCCTGCTGTTTGTAACATATGGTTGGGCGAACGAAGCAACGTATGCCCAGGTTACGGAAATCCATCTGTCTTCAGGAAATAAAACCCTGCAAGAAGTATTCAGCGAAATTGAAGGAAAAACCGAATTTATTTTCTTTTATAATGACAATGCGATTGACTTGTCTAAAAAAGTCCATGTGGAAAAGTCTCACGGTTCTATAAATGAGATTCTGGATAACCTGCTGGAAGGATCCGGGGCTGATTATAAAATTGTAGATCGTCAAGTCATTTTTTATAAGAAGAAACAGGATCCTGAAGTCCGGCTGCTTCAGGCTGTTGTGGAAAAAAAGCAGATAACAGGACTTGTATTGGATGAACATAAATTGCCGGTTATCGGTGCTAATGTGGTGGAAAAAGGTACGACAAATGGGACTGTTACCGATCTGGATGGAAAATTTACTTTGGCAGTACAGGACAATGCTGTTTTGCAGGTTTCTTATATCGGTTATATTACGCAGGAAATCCCGGTAAAAGGCAACCGCCAGCTTAATATTACGCTACAGGAAGATTCTAAAAGTCTGGATGAAGTCGTGGTTGTCGGATATGGCACGCAGAAAAAAGTGAATTTAACCGGCTCTGTCGATGTAATCACGGAAGAGGTATTGGCAAACCGTTCGGCTCCAACCATGTCCCAGTTGATCCAGGGAGCTTCTCCTAACCTGAATATCAGTATGAATAGTCTGGGTGGTGAACCAGGTGCTGCACGGACATGGAATATCCGTGGTACCGGTTCATTGGCAGGTAACCAGTCTCCGTTGGTTCTGGTCGATGGAGTGGAAACTAATATTGACACTGTGGATCCGGAGTCTATTGAAAGTATATCTGTTCTGAAAGATGCTTCGGCTTCAGCGATATATGGTTCTCGTGCGCCTTTCGGGGTTATATTGGTAACGACTAAGAGAGGGAAAAAGAATCAGGAAATGCATATACAGTATAATAATAACCTGTCTTTTGCTTCTCCGTTGAATATTCCGCATTTTGTGGATGCTTTGACTTGGGTTACGGCATATAACCAGATACAGGCAAACTCCGGATTGGCTCCGATCTATCCGGATGCGCAGGTGCAGCGTGTGAAAGATTATATGGCTGGGACGTATAAGCCGGAATATAATCTGGAGAGTCCGCCTGCAAGTATCTGGAGAGGTAGATGGGAAGGTAATGCGAATTATGACTGGCCTTCGATGTATTATAAGAAATCGGCTTTTTCGCAAAAGCACAATATCAATATAGAAGGCGGAGGGGAGAAAACGCAATATTATGTTTCTGCCGGATATCTGGATCAGGGTGGTCTATATAAATGGGGGGATGATAAATACCAGCGTTATAATGTGATGGCCAATATATCTTCGGAAATCAAGAAATGGCTGCGTTTTGATTTCAGTTCCAAATATTCCCGTTCAGAGATAGATCGTCCGTTAGGTATTGTAGGACAGTCTCAGGGGTATATTTTACGTTCTTTCCTGTCTTTCGGACCACTGATGCCTATGTATAATGAAGATGGTACGATCAGTAACCCGTTGGTCCGTGCTTTGCAGAGTAACGGACGTGAACGTAAGGAAAATCATGATTTGGGATTGACGCTTCGTGGTGAGATCGAACCGATAGCAGGATGGAAGACCAGTATTTCATATAACTATAATTATGGTGGCAGTTCCAATATACAGAACCCCAAGCCGGTTCAGGTTCAGAACCCGAATGGTTCGATCGGAAATATCGGTGCTCCGGAAAGTGGTTCTGTGGAACAACTGGCTTATTCCTATTATACGCTTGCCAACGGGATCACTTCGTATGAGAAGACATGGAAAGACCATTATTTCAAAGTATTATTCGGATACGAAAGGGAAACGAGTTATTTCCGTGGTTTGTACGGTTCAAAGATGCAATTGATCACGGAAGAAGTACCTTCGATCAATACGGCATTAGGTAATGTGACCTTGTCGGATGAAATCACGCATTGGGCGACAGAAGGTTATTTCGGACGTGTTAATTATAATTATAAAGAGAAATATCTGTTTGAATTCAGTGCACGTTATAATGGCTCTTCCCGTTTTGCAAAGAATTCGAGATGGGGCTTTTTCCCTTCCGTTTCAGTCGGATATAATATTTCGAAAGAAGATTTCTGGAATCCGGTGGAACCTTATATGAATTCTTTGAAGTTACGTGCTTCATACGGTTCATTGGGCAACCAGAATGTCGCTAACTATCTGTATCTTTCCACAGTTCCTGTTAATAGGGATTTACCGCATATAATCGGAAACTCGTTGCCTATATATGCAACAGTTCCCGGTATTGTTCCAAATGACTTGACCTGGGAGACTGTGACTACATTGAACATTGGTGCAGATATGGGTTTCCTCAATAATCGTCTTGGAGTTGTTTTTGATTGGTATAACAGGGTGACCAGCGATATGTTCGGACCGGCTGAAAGTGTTCCTGCCGTATTGGGAACAAGTATTCCTTACAGTAATAATGCCAAGTTGTCTACCAAAGGTTTTGAACTGACAGTAAGTTGGCGTGACCATATCACTTCGGACTTGTCTTATAATGTCGCTTTCAGCTTGGGAGACAGCCGTTCTACGATCCTTAAATACAAAAATGACAGCGGACGTATCGATGACTGGTATGAAGGTAAAAAAGTAGGAGAGATATGGGGATTTGTAACAGACGGTATCATACAATCGGAAGGTGAACCGATGCCCGACCAGTCCAAATATTACAATACCTGGGGGCCTGGTGATATGAAATATAAAGACCTGGACGGTAATAATATTCTGGATGACGGTGCAAGGACATTGAATGATCATGGCGACCTGAAAGTGATCGGTAACCATACCCCCCGTTTCAATTATGGTATTACGGCCGGTTTGACATGGAAAGATTTTGATTTCAATATGTTTTGGCAAGGCATCGGTAAACGGGATTATCTGGCAAATGTAAGCTTGAACCGGTTTTACGGAGTTGTGATAGGCGGAACGCCCGGATCAGAATCTGCATTGTTCAGTAACAGTCCGGCTTTGGACTATTGGCGTCCGGCTGATGAGCAAAGTGCATTGGGACCTAATACCGATGCTTATTTTCCGAAGCCTTATTTTACATATGAGTTGGAGAAAAACCGTTTGCCTCAGTCAAGATATGTGCTTAATGCCAGTTATTTACGTCTGAAGAATCTTCAATTAGGTTATACGGTTCCGAAACATATTTCCAGAAAATTGTTCTTGCAGCGAATACGTATCTATGTATCCGGAGAAAATCTGCTGACAATAACAAAGTTACCCGATTCTCTGGAGCCGGAGACAACGGTTGCATCCGATCCGACTTTGGGAGGAGGAAATAAAGAAAATGCAGGTGCCATCTATCCGATATCGAGAAACTATTCATTCGGAATTAATCTAACCTTTTAAATCTACAGAGTTATGAAACAGAATAAATTGACAATTATATTTTTCTCTTTGCTGGTTGCTTTGGCTTTTACGGCATGTAATGATGATTTGTTGGAGAAACGTCCTTTGGACGAGGTCTCTTCTGCCGATTTTTTCAAGCAACCGTCTGATATGGAGATTTATGTGAACCAGTTTTATACGAATGCATTATTGCCTGTGTATTATGGACCGGTACTGGGAACCAAATATCGGGGTGGAGGTGATGATTTCAATAGTGATAATATGATCATCGGCAGCCTGATAGATCCCCGTTTGATGGGAAGTCGTACGGTCGGTTATGAAGGGCGTGTCCGTTGGGATTTTTCGGAAGTAAGATCTGTAAATTACTTTTTTGATAATTACCATAAATGTGAAAGCGATTTCAATAGCTACAAACAGTATGTGGGAGAGGCTTATTTCTTCCGTGCGTTGATTTATTTCCAGTTGTTACAGACATTCGGGGATGTGCCGGTAATAACAAAGACGTTGAATACGGATTCCCCGGAATTGTATGAACCCCGTACACCTCGCAATCAGGTTGCCGACCGTATTATTCAGGATCTTGATTCTGCGGCTTTCCTGATGTCTGACCTGAAAACCGATGGTGTGTCACGCATCAATAAATGGATGGCGTTGGCAGTTCAATCCAGAGTAGCCCTGTATGAAGGAACCTGGGAGAAATATCATGCGAATGACGACTTCAAGGCACAGGAATCCAATCCGGAGAAATATCTGAGAAAAGCGGTTGAAGCAGCTACCCTGGTTATGAATTCAGGATTATTTGAAATCTATTCGACAGGGAACCCGGAGAAGGATTATAATGATTTGTTCGCTCAACGGGATTATTCGTCCAATCCGGAGGTTCTGTTGTGGAAAAAGTTCTCGACGGCTTTAAATATCAATAACAATAAGAACTATCAGTTGGAATATCCTAATGATAAATCGATAACGAAAGATCTGGCGGATGCTTATCTGTGTAAAGATGGGAAACCGATCAAAGTAAGTCCTTTGTATCAAGGAGATAATACATTGATGGATGAAATGCAGGATCGTGACCCCCGGTTTAAACAGACTATATTTACGCCGGAGGCTCCCTGGATGATTGACGAGACAAGTACGACTTACTGGAAAGACGTATATGACCAGGTCAATACGAATACGAAGTTTAATGCACCTTCCGGTTATGTATTGCGTAAAGGATATGATCCGAGAATGGAATATCATAGTTTGAATTATGAAGAAACTCCTTCTGTCGTATATCGTTATGCGGAAGTGTTACTGAACTATGCGGAAGCCAAAGCAGAACTTGGTGAACTTACACAGAATGACATTGATATATCCGTTAAAAAACTCCGTGACCGGGTAGGGATGCCTAATTTAATTATATCGGAAATTGTATCTGACCCGGAATGGGACTTTCCTTCCCTTTCTCCTGTTATCAATGAAATCAGGAGAGAACGGCGTGTGGAACTGGCTTCCGAAGGTTTCCGGTGGGATGATATAGCCCGTTGGGCTGCCGCGGAGGAGCTGATTGTTGGTAAAAGACCAAAAGGTGCTAAGGCTAATCAGTTCACGGATTTTTATCCGGTTGATGAAAAGGGATATCTCGATCCGTTCAAAGGGTCGCTTCCTGACGGATACAGGTTTGATCTGAAGAGAGATTATCTGAATCCGATCCCGGAATCTCAGATCGTATTAAATCCGAATTTGAAGCAGAATCCGGGCTGGCAGACTAACTGAGGCTTATAATAAATCTATTAGGGTGATACGCTGATATATTGGGGAAGCTATGTCGCCGGTCCCGTTGTGAGGGGACCGGAACATAGTTTATCCGGAATCACTATGGCCGGAAAATAATAAAGATTATCTAATTTAGAAAATAGAATGAGACCATGAAAACTAATCGAAGAGATTTTTTGAAAGGTATGGCTGGGGTTCCCTTTTTGGGTTATTTTGCAGTTGGAGCAAAAGGTAATATTACAACAGAACTGGAAAGGATACAGAACGATTATCTCTCTACCTTGAAAATAGACCATCTGTCTGCTCCGGAAGATAAGTTAAGACCTCCTACGGGAAATAACAGTAATGTTGTTCGGTTTGGTGTGATCGGTAATGGTTGGCGTGGTGATCAGCTGTTGAATTCTCTGGGTTTTGTCTCTTCGAAGTATGTGGAAGATAATACGATTAATGGTAAGTATACCAAAAGGCTTCAGGATCTGTTGGATGAGGAGGACTTGTACGTCGATTTTGCCGGAGTTTGTGATACTTTCGATGCTCATGCGAAAAGAGGATATGAGATATCATTGAATAAAGTACGGCGGGGAGGTGATAAAAGAGAACATAGGCCGGCTAAAGTATTTCCTACTTACCGGGAGATGATAGCCAGTGATGAAATAGATGCTGTAATTATTGCTACTCCTGACCATACGCATGCCCGGATTGCTATAGATGCTGCAAAAGCGGGAAAGCATGTCTATCTGGAAAAACCGATGACACACACCATTGAGGAGGCTTTGGAGTTAAGGGAAGTGATTAAATCGACAGGTGTTATTTTCCAGTTAGGACACGAAAATCGTCAGCAAATGAGTTTCAAGATAGCTAATGAACTGTATAGAAAAGGTGCATTAGGAGTCGTTTCATTGGTGCAGACATATACCAACAAGAATGATCTGAATGGTGCCTGGATACGGACAAGGGAATTTGACCATTTGGGTAATCCGGATACAATTAATTGGGAAGAATTTCTGGGTAAAGCTCCCTGGGTTGAGTTTGACCCGAAGCGATATTTTAACTGGCAGCGATATAGTGATTACGGGACCGGAGTTACCGGAAATGATTTTACCCATAAATATGATTGTGTTAATCAGGTGTTGGAACTAGGGATACCGGATACTGTCGTAGCTTTAGGCGGACAATATTATTATAAAGGACACGGAGATATGCCGGATTTGTTCAGTGCAATCTTTACCTATCCGGAAAGGGGACTCACCATGACATATGACAGTACGCTGAAAAGTGGAATTTATCGTCAGTCCCATATTTTGGGCTCGGAGGTGACAATGGATATAGATAATGCGATTATGATGTATAAGGATACTTACTCGGAGCGATACAAAGAACATGCGATAAGCTCAGACGATCCCATGTATTATTACGAACCGTGTGCTGATGTGGACGCAATATCTTCGGCCACGGCCAAGACTTACCTGAAAAGTGGTTATGGTCCGACCTATATCGACGGGAAAGTCATTGACGCCACTTTCCTGCATCTGAAAGAATGGATCGATGCTATTCGAGGATTCGGAACTACCAGTTGTGGGATCGATGTCGGGTTCGAAGAGGCGGTCACTTTTAATCTGGCAAATCTGGCTTATGAACACCGGCGACCTGTTCATTGGGATAAAGTGAATGAGAAAGTCATAATCGAATAAACTTATTATCAATCGATATATCATGGAAAAAGAAATAAAATATTCAACAGGCCAGTTATGGGCTCTTACGTTGTTACGTGTATTGATCGGCTGGCATTTTTTGTATGAAGGATTGATCAAATTTTATACTCCGGGCTGGACTGCCAAAGCCTATTTACAAAATACGACAGGTCCGTTTGCTCCCTTGTTTAAAAGCATGACTGAGTCGGAAACCGTACTGCGTTGTGTGGATTTGATGAATGAATGGGGGCTGATTCTGCTGGGGTTGGGATTGTTTCTGGGAATATGTTCCAGATATTGTAAGATATTCGGGATCGTACTACTGTTATTCTATTATCTGGCTTATCCCCCGTTTGCAAGCTTGGGAGTAAATGTTCATGTAGAGGGAAGTTATTGGGTCGTAAATAAGAATCTGATCGAAATGGCTGCTTTGTTTCTGCTTTGCTGGTTCCCTTCCCGCCATATCACAGGACTTGATTATTTTGTCCGGCGGTTCAGATTCAAACAGGAGGCAAGGAGGTTGTAATAATTCTAAATTCAAACAAGAATGAAGAGCAAGGTACATCGATATATAAGGACCGGAATAAAGGGGATGATAGGAATATTTTCCGTTTTCCCTTTTACGGATGCGTATGGACAATGGGGGTATACGATCGGGCAAAAAGAAATACCGTCGGTAATAATCCATTCGGATACCTCCCGGGTGAAAGTTTACCCGGGACATCCCAGGTTATATTTTCGTGATACGGATTTACCGGTTATCCGTGAACGTGTTCGTGGTGAGTTCAGGCAGGAGTGGAGTGAATTATTGTCTTATCTTAAAGAACAGACCTTACAATTCTCTCCGGAGGTGTTGGGTAGGGGAAGGTATCTCAAACATTGGGATATCGGGCGTAATATGGCGTTTGTAGCTGTGGTGACGGAAGATGAAAACTATATCCGATGGGTAAAAGAATGGGTACAGGTGATGGTGGACGACGGTCCTGTCGGAAATGACGATGAATACCGCGGACGATTAATGTCGCTGGCTGTAGCCTATGATTGGTTGTACCATTTTCTGACTGTCCGGGAGAAACTGGCTATTGAAAAGGCAATACTGGATCATTTGGACACGAACTGGCATTTCTCGGCTTATGCGGATTATGTTGGCGGACATTCACGCTGGGGTAATTTTTCTTTGCTGACCGGATTGCTGGCTTTGGTTACGGATAAACCGGAGCTGAGAGAAAAATTACTGGAGATACGTGAACATTGGGTTCGGGGGTATTTTCCTGTACAAGGATGGATCACAGAGAAAGGCGGCTATCATATGGGATGGAATTACAGTGCTCCTTATTTATCGGGACGAACGCACAGTGTCATGTCAAGTGCTACGAATGAATGTGTGTATTTCCCCTGGCAGGCAGAAATACCTCTTTTCTGGATATACGGACGGCAGGGAGACGGTTTGTTCGCGAATACGGGGGACGCTTACTCGGTTGATACCGACTTGCAGGATGAACAGGAACTATTGTATATTTCTGCCGGAATCTATAAAAATCCCTATGCAGCTTGGCTGGCCAAACCGACAAAAGATCCGTTCGCCCGAATCTTGTATGCCGATAAGAGCGTTAGGCCGGTTGCACCGGATGATAAAACAATACCGTTACCTTTGAGTCGGGATTTTGGAAATGCCGGAGTTGTTATAGCACGGGATCGTTGGGATGAAGAGACAACTTTGCTTCAGTTCCGTTCTGTCCCTTTCTATTCGGCGAATCATCATCACCGGGATGAAAATACGTTCACGATCCACTATAAGTCACCCCTGGCAATTGATTCCGGAATGTATGATGAAGGTTGTGAAAACGGCGGATACGGAAGTACGCACTGGTGTAATTATTTTACCCGTACAATTGCCCATAACGGGATTATTGTATTTGATCCAGAACAGGAATATAAGGTATATGGCCGTTCGGTATCCAATGACGGGGGACAACCTTACCGGGAAGAGGAACCGACGAAGCTGACTGATATCCTGCCCGGCGGCCATGCTCATTTGGATGGAATCACATTGTGCCGGGAGACAGATGAATATACTTATGCTGTTGGAGATGCAACTAAAGCCTATGACCGGGAAAGGGTCAGCCTTGCACAGCGGGAGATTATTTACCTGCGGAGAAATACAACATTCCGTCCTGTAATAGTCGTTTTCGATCGCGTAGAAAGTACCAGGAAGGATTTTGAAAAACGTTTCTTGCTTCATACGGTTCATGAACCGGAAGTAGTTGAGAATCGAATGGTAGCAGAGAACGGAGGAGGGCGATTGACAAGTTTTACCCTTTATCCTGAAAATGCCCGGTTGGAACTGATAGGTGGAGAAGGTAAAGAGGCCTGGGTGAATGGCATCAATTACCCTTTAAATAAGAATTGCTGGCCGAAACCCCAGATACAAACTGGTGCCTGGCGGTTGGAAGTTTCACCGGCTGTCAAGCAGATGAAAGATTATTTCCTGCATGTGTTGTTTGTCGATGATGCCGGTTCTCCGGAAATAACACCCGATGAGGCACTATTGATTAAAGAAAATGGCAGACTGGGGGCGTCCGTTGCCGGTTGGAAAATTCTGTTTTCCTTAGATGGTACACCTGCAGTGATTGAGGAACATAAATAACCTGAAAGAAGATGAAACATTCTGTTTACCTGATTTTTATAACTGTTTTTACAGTCGTGTTGGCAGCCCGGGCAAAGAATCCGGTGAAAATAGTCACTATCGGAGGTGGAGGGGTTGCGGTTTCCGTAAATAATCAGATGAGTTATCAGCAAATGGTCGATCAGATGATCGATTACTGGCAAAGGCAGTTGTCAAAAGTGTTATTACATAAGCCGGATCTGATATTATTAACGGAAGCATGCGATCGTCCTTCCGGATTAACTACGGCAGAGCAGTTTGAATATTATAAAGTAAGGAAAGATCAGGTAAAGGATTACCTGGCTTCGGTAGCAAAAGATAATCACTGTTATATTGCTTTTGGAACCAAAAGGGAAGAAAACGGAAGCTGGTGGAATTCATGTATACTGCTTGACCGACGTGGAAAAGTAGCCGGTATATATAATAAGAATTTTCCTACTATCCAGGAAATGAATGAGATCATGCCTTCTGATGAAGCAGAACTCCTGCTATGTGATTTCGGGACTGTTGCTTGTGCTGTTTGTTTCGATCTTAATTTTGATGAGTTGAGGGAACGGTATGCTCAGCAAAAACCGGACATAATTTTGTTTCCATCAATGTATCACGGAGGTTTGGAACAAAGCAAATGGGCTTATTCCTGTCAGGCTTATTTTGTTTGTGCCTATGGTTTTCTGAATGCTCCGTCGGAGATACGTAACCCATTGGGAGAGATGGTCGCCTCAAGTACGAACTATTATAATTATGCTGTGGCTACAGTCAACCTTGACCGTAAATTGGTACATCTCGATAATAACTGGGAGAAATTGACCGCTTTGAAAAGAAAGTACGGTGATCTTGTTTCTATCTCTGATCCCGGACGTATAGGGGCAGTGATGATCACCAGTGAACATGATTCGATTTCAGCAGACCGGATGATAGATGAATTTGATATTCAGTTATTGGATGATTATTTCAATCAATCCCGTGCAGTTCGTGAACAAAAATTGATTAAAGCTCCGGCGAAAGACGCAATAGATGAATATCGTAAACATAATAAATAAAATTTATAGGATCTGCTACCATAAGATGTAAAAATATCTCTATATTTGCGCTATGCATTGTTCCGAGCCTGTATCCGCGGGTAAGGATTAAAAGGGAACCGGGTGTGAATCCCGGACAGTC
>OFFJ01000739.1_pt1 | contig 26288 bp, 18 predicted proteins | sample 1521261 | NCBI WGS metagenome assembly OFFJ01 (sample SAMEA3504122, study PRJEB24116) | mouse gut metagenome | biome: mouse gut; feature: mouse-associated habitat; material: faeces | place: Denmark | collected 2011 | reverse complement strand
ATCATCTGCTTTACCGTAGACATGGTGTTGCTGTAGTTTTGCGCGATGCTAAACACTCCGGATACGACTAATCCTATCAGGACAGTCAGAATAAGACATACATTGATTTTGGTCCGAATGCTTTTCATTTCAAAGTTCCCTCCTGATCACATGGTTGAAATACAGTTTTTTCTGCGACTGATCCAACCGTTTTTCTTTTTATTATAAAAGGCATTCTTCCCACCTGTCAAATGTTTCCGACCCAGAATTTTCCTGAAAATTGCACGTATTTTCGTTCAAACCTTTTCATCTGCAATCATGCTTTCGTACTCCCGGATCCGTTCATACCGCTCCTTCTGATCCACCGTCAGAAACAGGTAAAAAATCTCCATCACGGTCATTGCCGAAACGCGCGAAAAACAAATCTCATTTAAAAAGAGCTTTTCACGCGTCGCCGTCTGGATATGGTAATCCACGCTCTCCCCGATGGAGGATTTCGGATTATTTGTAATCCCGACTGTGGTCGCCCCTTTTTCGTTTGCCGCCTGCACCATCTTCGCCACCTGTCTGGATTCCCCGGAATTGGATATTGCGATTAAAACATCCCCCTTTTTCAGCGTAAGCGAAAACGCAAGCTGCGTTTCCCAAATGGTGCCGGCTACCGCGCGGATGCCGATTTCATTTAATTTAAACGCCCCGTCCAGCGCAACCGGGATGGTATTGCCTACCGCGACGAACTGCACCACTCCGGCATGGCGGATGCACTCTAAGACGGCGTCCAGCTGCTCTTCATTGATCAGGGAAACCGTCTGTTTTAACTCTTCTATTTTATTTGCCAGGATGTTCTGCAGCGACTGCCCGATTTGCGTTCTGGAAATATGGTTTGAAACCGGGACGCTTCTCCCGCTCTCTGAGATTTCCTTTGCCAGCGCGATTTTCAGATGATGAAATCCCCCTACGTTGCATTTGCGGCAAAAACGCGAAATCGTGGCTACGCTTGTCCCACAGGCTTCCGCCAGTTCGCTGATCGTCAGATTTACGGCGTCCTTGTGGTTTTTCATAATATAGTCGGCAATTTTTTTCTCCTGTTCGAAAAAAGAGTCATATAAGACATGGATAGTGTCTATTACAGATTGTTGTTTTTCCATACTGTCCTCCTTGCGAAACTTTTTTTCATACACATGATTATCATAATACTTTGCGTAAAAATGTCAAGAACGGGCAGGGAATCCAAAAGGCTGAACTGTTGCGTGTTTACATTATTCCGCTCCTATCGGGGACACTCCTACGGTCACTTCCTCCAGCACGTCTAAAAGCACACCCAAATGGAAAACCAACAAAAAAAGCGTTGCCACAGTCGACCAAAAAGGAACGGTCACTGCCGTCAAACACGGAACCGCTACGATTACCGTTACGGTAGACGGCTGCAGCAAAACCTGCGAAGTAACCGTCAAAAAACCGCAGATTTGCTTTGCAAAAGATTCTGTCACGCTGACTGTAGGAGAAACCGCTCCGGCAAACGTATCGGTTTCTTCCAAAAACAAACCGGAATTTTCCAGTTCCAACAGCCATGTCGCCTCGGTTTCCGAAAACGGCAGAATCACTGCAAGAGCAAAGGGACGGGCATATATTTATGCCAAAGAAGACGGTGCAAAAGAACGCATGACCGTTACCGTAAAGGAAAAATAAAACGTAACACATATCGATAACCGGTAAGAACCACGGCAGATTCGGCTTTCCTGCGCAGAGATCGTCTGACGATTCAACCGGATCTTCCCCGCTCTGCTTTTACTTTAAATTCCCGTTTGCGGGATTGTTCAATAACTTCCCGTTTTTGTCAAAACGGGATCCATGGCAGGGACAGTCCCAGCTTTCCTCCACACGGTTCCATTTCAAACCGCAGCCAAGATGCGGACACCTCTTTTTTGCCGGAAGCAGAAGGTGAACCGCCGCTTCCCATCCGTTGACCAAAAGCTGCGGCTTTATCATACTTCTGGACGGAGAAAATACCACTGCATACGGATTTTGCTTTTCCATAACCAGATCCGTAAGGATCATTGCCGATACCATCGAAGAAGTCATGCCCCATTTATGAAAACCGGTCGCTGCATAACAATCCGGCATATGTTTGGCATAAGGCCCGATGTAAGGAATTCCATCTAACGTCATACAATCCTGCGCCGCCCAGACAAACCGGATGTGCGGTTTGGGATAATGCGTCTGAACAAATTCCAGCAGATGCTCCCGCCTTCCCCTGCACTTTCCTGTCCTGTGCGCTCCGCCGCCGACCAGAAGATCGTTTTTATAGCTGCGAAAAGAAAAACCGTTTTTGTTTTCGTCCATATACATGCCGTCCAATGTTTCGCCGTTTGCAAGCGCCGCCACATAAGACCGGCTCTGATACATTTTCAGAAAATACATGCCGTGCGTATTGACAATGGGAAAATGGGAAGCAAAGATTGCTTTCCGAAAGGCAATCGTCCCCTGTTCGCAGACAGCCGTATGATCTTTCCATTCCTGAACAAACGTATTTTCATAGATATGCAGCCCTTTGGCAATCTGCGCCGCAAATTTCAGCGGATGAAACTGTGCCTGGCGCAGAAAACCAATCGCGCCCGCTGTCGGAATCGGAAGCTCTTTGGCATCGGTCAGCGTTGGATGATATCCAAGCTGCAAAAGCGCCCGCTCCTCCTGTTCCAGTTTTTTCGGATGATCCGTTGTGTAGATATAGGAAGTTTTTTCCTCAAAATCACAGTCGAACGATGATCCGATTTCCCTGTATCTTTGCACTGCATGACAATTGATATCCAAATACATTTTTGCCTGTTCATATCCCGCGTGCTTGAGCAGTTTTTGGTAACACAGCCCATGCTGTGCCGTAATTTTTGCCGTCGTACCAGCGGTAACGCCGCCGCAGATTCTTCTTCCCTCTACCAGCATATAATCTACTCCCGCCTCCTGCAGAAAATAAGCGCATAAAAGTCCCGCCATTCCGCCTCCGACAATCAACACATCCGTTTTTTTATCTCCGTTCCATGACGGAAACTGCGGTAACGTTACATCTTCCAACCAAATGGAAGCCATGAGATCCCCTCCAATCTGTACGCACATTCGCATTGCGCCCATTGATCTGATCCATACAAAGAATGGATCCTGATTATTCTGCGCCATGAAACGGATCCGTATTCCCAATCGGCATCCGCTCTGTTTAAAAAAGGGAACAGACTGCTGTTACGGTTCCGCACTTGCGAAATTCAGCCAGAAAATCATTTCCTTCTCCCGGTTTCTGCGTTATAATGAGAACACTACATAGCTTCAGGAGGCAGTATGATCGATATTCCAATGAAGTGCAAAAGCGCCGTAAACCGCACTACTCTGCATACATTAAACAAAAAACAAAACGAAAGGCAGCCCCAGACAGAAGAGTCAGCCGTAATCTCATCCGTTCTAAAAGGACAGAAAATCTCCCTAGGCTCTTCTCTGACCGGTATCACTGCCCGATTGGGCTGGAAGACAAAAAATACCCGGTGCGATATCAACGTATCTGCATTTTTACTGGGCGCAGACGGAAAAGTACCGGGCGACGACTGGTTTGTCTTTTACGGACAAACGCGCAGTCCGGATCAAAGCACCGTCTTTTGTGCCGGGCAGGCAGAAGGATCCGAAAGCGTCACCGTTGATTTTCGCAGACTGCACCCGTCCGTCAAAAAAATTGTCTTTGTTTTGACGATCTATGAGGCATTGGAACATAAGCTTCATTTCGGAATGGTTTCCGACGCCTGGATCCGCATTTTAAATTCCAATGACAACACGGAGCTGGTCTGTTTTAAAATGACCGATTACTATTCCAATGTCACTTCTATGATGATCGGTGAAATCTATTGTCATAACGGCACTTGGAAATTTAACGCTGTCGGAAACGGAGTTGCAAAAGACTTAGCAGGTCTTTGCACGCTCTATGGAGTACAAGTAACCGATTAGAGGAGGAAAATCCACATGTTAACATTTGAAACAGTCAATGAATTAACGTTAAAAGTTACCTGCACAGGAAACGACGTGCTGTTTACCAAAGCAGGCTCTTTTATCGCAGGAGAAAACCCAAACGGAAAAAACTATCGATTTGAAAAGGTCTTGTTAGGGCCGCAGGCCAATCTTGCCCAGGCGGCGCTCGGCTCTCTGATGCGCCGCGTCACAAAAGAAAACCTTCCGCTTATGAAAGTGACGATGAACGGAGATTCCGTTACTTACTATGCCGATTATGAACAGCATGTCGTCGTATACCAGCTTGCCATAGGCGAAACCGTTTCTGTAGAATCCGAAAACATCCTGGCGTTTACTTCCGACTGCAAATACGACGTCCGTTTTATCGGATGCGGCGTAATTTCACAGAAAGGGCTAGCCACTTCCACGCTGACCGGAACCGGAAACCATGCGTATGTTGCAGTCCTCTCAAACGGCAATCCGATCGTTTTGAGCAATGTCCAAAACAAAAATACCATTTCCGTAGATCCGGACGCCGTGATCTGCTGGATGGGACAGGGAACGTACTGCGACCCGCAGGTAAAAACCGACATTTCCTGGAAAAACTTTATCGGTCAGGCATCCGGAGAGTCGTATGCCTTTGAATGGAACGGCAGCCAGCCGGTGTCCGTTGTCGTACAGCCTTCCGAACGGCGCGGCGGGATCCGGCTGAGCATAGATTGATTTCTACATGTTTCAGAAGGATCTGGACTGCAAAAAAACAGCTGCAAAGTGAAGCTACTTTGCAGCTGTTTCGCTGTTTGATCCAGCGGATAATGGGAGTCGAACCCACCCCCTCAGCTTGGGAAGCTGATGTACTACCGATATACTATATCCGCATTGGTATAATTATAGCACAGTCCAAAATTTTCTACAAGATGTTTTTTCTGTTTTTTCATCTCATTTTTCGGGTCATGATTGCCGTCATTTTTCCTCACACACCTGAAAAATATAAAATTTCAAATAATTACTCTCGTCCGCAGCCCATAAAATCGGATGATCCGGCGCCTGCGTGCGGTATTCTACCTGACGCAGCCGTTTATGCACATTACGCGCCGCCTGCGCAATCGTTTTTGTAAACAACTCATAATCCATAAAATGCGAACAGGAACAGGTTGCCAAAAACCCGCCCGGTTTCACCAGCTTCATCGCCCGCAGATTAATCTCCCGGTACCCCTTTACGGCATTTTTCACGGAATTTCTCGATTTGGCAAACGCCGGAGGATCCAGAATCACCACGTCATACCTCTCCCCGTTCTGTTCCAGCTCCGGCAGCAGTTCAAATACGTCCTTACACAAAAATCGAACGCTCTCCTGCAATCCGTTTAATTTTGCATTCTCCCTTGCCTGGCAGACGGCATGCTCCGACGCGTCCACGCCAAGCACGCTCTTTGCCCCTGCAATCCCTGCATTTAAAGCAAACGATCCCGTATGTGTAAAGCAATCCAGCACGGTCTTATCCCGACACAGTTTCTGGACCGCAAGCCTGTTGTATTTCTGGTCCAGGAAAAACCCCGTTTTCTGCCCGTCTTTTACATCTACCAGATACGTTACCCCGTTCTCGATAATTTTCACATTCGTATCAAATTCTTCTCCGAGAAACCCCTTGCTGCGCTCCATTCCTTCCTGCAGGCGGACTTTTGCGTCACTCCGTTCGTAGACGCCCCGAATTTCTATTCCGTCCAATCGAAGCCTCTCCTTTAAAAGCTCCAGGATCTCTTCTTTCAGGCGGTCAATCCCGAGCGCCAAAGACTGTACGACAAGCACATCGGAAAATTTATCCACCACAAGTCCCGGCAGAAAATCCGCTTCTCCGAAAATGATACGGCAGCTTGACGTATCCACCGTCTGTTTTCGGTACTCCCAGGCATCCGCAACACGCTTGCGTAAAAATTCCCGGTCAATTTCTTCTTTCGCATTTCTTGTCAGCATGCGGATACGTATTTTTGAGTTTTGATTGATAAATCCCCTGCCCATGGGATAACCGTCAAAATCATGTACCGTTACCACATCGCCGTTGCAAAAATTCCCCACAGCCGCATCAATTTCATTGTCATAGATCCACATCCCTCCGGACTTAATACCTCTGCCCGCTCCTTTTTTCAATGTTACAACCGCCATAGTTCTCCTCCGCTTCTTTCCTGTTTTTATGATTCGGGAATCGTCCAGTCCTCCGCTTCCTGTCCATAACGCTCTGACTGCTCCAGATAAAACCGCACCGCTTCTTCATCCAAATCCCCGCCGTCCTGCATCTGCTGCGCCAGCTTGCAGTAACATACCTTAAGCGCGGCAAGCGGGACCGTTCCTCCTCTGCGGACATCGATCACCGCTTCCGCCCCATGCGCCGCCAGTTCAAACCACTGAATGGCCTCTTGGTAATCCTCCCTTGCCTGAAAATAACTTCCGATTTCACAGCACAGCTCCGCACACAAGGCATCCGGCATCAGTTTAAACGCCAATGAAAACAGCCTGTCCGCATTTCCCGACACACGATGGATATGGCAGAGCGCACAGATAGCTTCCCGTTTCATGTCAAACGATGCATCCGGCTGTCTTAAGACCGCCTCAAACAGCTCGGCAACTGTTAGAAAATCCTCTTCTCTTCCGCTGACAAACAGCTCTTTGACAAACATCGCATGCAGTTTGGCGGACAGGCGCCCTTCCTTTTCAAATATCCGCCGAAACAGCTGAAAATCCCTGCCGCTGTGCAGATTTCTCGGCAGATGCTGAATCTCTATTTCACTGTCATAAACCACCGGTTCCAGCCGTACGGTCTCATGCACTGCATCCTCCCAGACAAATTGGCGCAGGCGCTTATAAAGCTTCGGACGGTACTCTTTCCGATAGTTTGCAGTCGTATTAAACGCCGGAGGCGTCACATAATGCATCTGCACGATTTCAATTTCCGGTAAAAGCGCCTGCTTTAACCCGGCAAAACGTTTATGGTTAAAATAGTCCACCACTTCGTCGGCATCTGCCGAATAAATATATTCCATGGACGCTTTGGAGAACGCAAAATTCCTCGCTGCCGCAAAGTCGTCCTGCCAGACATAATCATATATCCGATCGGTAAATTCCGACGCAATTTCTTTTGTACGGTCCGTGGAACCCGTATCTACTATAATAATCTCATCCATCAGATCGGCAATCGAAACCAGGCATCTGCGCAGAACGTCCGCTTCGTTTTTTACAATCATACAAAGGCTTATGGTAATCAATGCTGTTCATCCCTCCTCTTTTTCATTCAGTATACTGTAATATCTAACAAATTACAAATCCTGCCTGTATTTGATTAGATTTAATTAAAAATTGAAATTTTTTCGAAAAAGGTCTTGACAATCGGAACAATTTTATGTATGATTATTTTTGCTGTGAGGAATTGCCCAGTTAGCTCAGTTGGTAGAGCAGAGGACTGAAAATCCTCGTGTCTCTGGTTCGATTCCGGAACTGGGCATTCTCGAACTTTTTCGAGTATGGGACATTAGCTCAGGTGGTAGAGCACTTGACTTTTAATCAAGTTGTCCGGGGTTCGAGCCCCCGATGTCTCATTAGTAAATGTATGGGAATCCTTGAAATACAAGGGTTCCCGTTTTTTGCATAATTCTCAATTTAATTACACTTTTTCAGGAATAGCAAGCGCTTTTTTGATTGATTCCTGTGTCTGCGTTTAGCATGTAGTTCTACGCACTTTTTTTGAATTTACTCTTTTTTGTGAGTTCGAGTGAATGGAATAGGACAATTTATTGTTTCATAGAGTTTAACGAAGAAGTTAACGAAGGTGAAGCGTTGAAAAAAAAGATTGAGCTTGGTATGGCAATTGTGATCTTGGTTTCTGCATTTGTACTTTCAAAGGGAGAGACATTTATTATGGCGGGAAAATCTGCCGCAGGGATGGTGAACGAAAATTGTATTGTGGTGGATGCCGGACATGGCGGTGACGATCCCGGGAAAATAGGGATTAACGGGGCTTTGGAAAAAGATATTAATCTTAGCATAGCCCATAAATTAAAGCTTCTTTTAGAAGAGCAGGGCTTTGAAGTAATTATGACGCGAGATACAGGTGAAGGCTTGTATCAGCCTGGAACGAAAAATATGAAAGTGGAAGATATGCAAAAGCGTTGTGAAATTATAACAAATGCCATGCCGGTGTTTACTGTCAGCATACATCAAAACAGTTATCCGGAAGAATACGTGAAGGGCGCGCAGGTGTTTTATTACGGTCAGTCTACAGAAGGAGAGGCTTTGGCAAAGAAATTGCAGGGAAGTTTAGTAGAACATTTAGACCCGGAAAATAAACGGGTGGAAAAAGCGAATGAAAGTTATTATTTGTTAAAAAAGACGCCGACGCCGACGGTAATTGTAGAATGCGGCTTTTTAAGCAATCAGGAAGAGGCAGAATTATTGAAATCGGAAACATATCAAGATAAAGTTGCATGGGCGATCATGATGGGAATTGTTCAGTATATCAATGAATGATTTCAGTTCACTTGTGATGAGTAAAGGAGAGGAAACAGATGAGCAAAGGAGTTGCCGGAAAAAATAGCTGGGCATTGTTTTTATTGATGCTGACAGGGATTGTCCTGGGAGGATTTATTGGAGAATTGACGAAAGGGATCGCGGGATTAAGCTGGCTTAGTTTTGGACAGAGCTTTGGATTTGCAGAACCAATCGTGTTAAATCTGGGCATTCTTGTGATTACGTTTGGATTGACAATCAAAATAACGATTGCCAGTATTGTGGGGGTCTTGCTAGCGATTTTTATCTATCGGCTTTTGTGATAAAAAACAGAGGATATTCGGATGGGTCCGAAATCCTCTGTTTTTGTTATAACCGATATTCTTTTACGGCAAGCTGCCAGTGTTCCGTTTATTGGGTCAGATCAATTTGGCTTAATGGTTGGAATCCGTTTTTGCTGTCATAGCTTGTTATATTTAAAGAATTTGCAATGTAAAATATATCATTGATATATAAACCCCGTACAGTACCGGAAATAATTTCCTGTCGTATGGGTTCTCTTAATTTTTGTACAAAATGGCCGTCCTCCCATGCAAAGAGATTGTAGTCCATATAGTAGTCATCCGTAATATAGTCGTATTCTGCAGTAAAGCCGATCATATTTTTGGAAGCGTCGGCAAGAATACATTTATAATCATAGAGCGCTGAGGAAAAGGAATAGTTTTTCAATATGAGGCTGTCGATCGTCTTTAAATCAGCGGAATCGGATATATCAAACATGACTAGCTTTAATCCTTTTCGATTTCCGGTTTCCGGATCGGTTTCATAACCGATGCCTAAAAGTTTATCTTTGCCCCAGAAGTGCAGATATTCCGAAAAGCCGGTGATTTCAAGCTGTCCCAGCAAAACAGGATTGTCCGGGTCGGATAAGTCTGCGGCAAAGAGAGGATCCGTATTTTCATACGTGATAAAATATGCGGTATTTCCAAGGTATCTTGCAGCATAGATTTCTTCTCCGGGCGCAATATTATGCAAAGTTCCTGTAAGAAGCAGATCTTTATCCAACAGATAAAGATTGTTGGAAGGCGTGCCGTTTGTGTCATAAGAGGTGGTGAGTACGCGGAGTGTATGTTCGTATTCATTTATGGCGAAGGTATCGTAAATCTCACCTTGAACGGAGGAGGCATTTACGGCATTGATGGTTCCGTTTTCTATTTCAAATTTTGCAATCTGCGTGACACTGTTTTCATTTACATAATCCCATTCATACAGATAAAGAGAGTCCGGACCCACATAAATTTTAGCATGATTATGGAGAATCATCAAATGATCCAATATTGTATCGGGCTGTCTGATATTGACAGAAGAAATGATAAGGCCTTCCTGTCCTTCGTTCGACAGATAAATATGGTCATAGAGGATGTCTTCTCCATTTATGTGAGGAAGAGATGCTTTTTGCACGTCTGTGGGCACGGGAGTGACAAGGGTTTGCTGTGTAAAGAGGTATACGATATCTCCGATTTTACGGGAGGTATAGTAAAATCCGTCCTGTGTGGAACTTCCCGTCAGTATTGGATGTTTAGGGTCTGTAATATCATACGTATAGAGTGTTGTGGAGGACTTGGCAGCCATATAATTTACTTTCATGCATTTGTCGACAGAGGCAAATCCAGGATCGACTTCTCCGGTAACGGCAGAATCCGTTTGTACCGAGGAGACTTCATCCAAAGAAGTTTCATAATGTTCAACCAATAAAAGAAGCGTTTGGCCGTCTACATAAAGTTCCAGAATAGAGTCGGAAGGTCCAAGATCCGGATCAATCGCTGCTGCAGGGGTTAAAGCTGCATTTGAAGTGTCGGTGATACAGACTTTTTGATCGGTAACGGTATAAATGTAGGTTCCGTCTGTTTTTGTCGTATCGCTTTCGTCAACACCCTGCGTTTGAAGGTTTGTGGAAGAGTAAGTATTTTCAGCGGTTTTTGTGCTCCCTGTGTCTAGGGAAGTTTCTGCAACCGCCATTTCTTTTTGCATCCCTGCCGTTTCGTCTCCATCGGCTGCGAAATCCGCCGTATTTCTGGAAATATTGGAAATTTCGGGGGAACGTAAGTGCCGGTAAACGTCGTCATAGCTTTCTGCTACGGTGTAAAGCGATCCGGCGTTGCGTTTCGGAACTTCTTTGACAGCAGTATCGTTTGTCTGGACGGCAGCATCGGTATGCCGGGCTGTTTCGTTTAACGTGTGATTGCTTTTTATGCCGGTATGGGACGTGGTCCAGGCGGTACCCGAAAGCAGGCAGAACAGCAGAAGGACGGCGGCGGCCGAATATGTGCGTCTGAAAGAAACGTGCCGCGGTTTTTTGAGAGTTTTAGGGGGCGTAAGCTTTGCGGCAACGGATTCCGGCGTGAGAGATTCCGGGGCTTTGATATCCTGGGCAGATTGTTTGATTTGTTCTAATAATTCATGATCAGTCATTGGCTTCACCTTTCCTTTTAGAATCTGTTTCGGACAGCTTAAGGGAAAGCTTTTTTAAAGCCCTGCTTTCCTTGGAGCGGACCGTATTGGCGTTCATATGAAGAATTTTTGCAATTTCTCTGGTCGTATATCCGGCAAAAATGTGCATGCTGATGATCAGGCGCTCTTCGTTTTTCAAAAGAAAAAACTGTCTGCGTATATCGATCTTTTCTGCTACATTGTTTAGATGATCCGTATCGGGAATATTTGTCAGATATTCTTCAGGCAGTTCAAAACGGTTTTTCAAACGTCGTTTGCATTTTGCGGACAGAATTTTAAAGATCCAGGCTTTAAAGGACGCTTCCAGCCGCAATTTTCGTATAGAGGCAAAAGCGTCGATCACTGTTTCACTGACGGCGTCTTCTGCGTCAGCAGGGTTTTTTAATGTGTAAAGCGCAAAACGGTATAAATCCGTATAATAGATACGGTATAGGTTTGCAAAGGCGTCTGTATCGCCGGATTTTGCTTGTTTTATCTGCTGCAGATTTTGATTCATAATCTCTCCTAATATAGTTTGTGCGATCCCTGGCAAGACGGGCGCATGATCGTCAATCGCCCGCTTGGCTTTGTACAGTTGATATATAGTAGTGTGCAGGATTCCGAAATTTGTTGCAAGTAATTTGAAAAATATTTTGACATTACCCTAGTAACTTGGTATATTAAAAGGGAAACCAGAAGGGAACATATTGTATGGAACAGTGAGATGCTGAATGCAAGATCCGTAGGAACAATGATGGGATCAAACAGTGAGACAGGAGGGGAATTTATATGAAACGAATGCACAAATTATGGCGGACTCTTTTGATGATATGTTTGTTGTTAGCAGTTTTGCCGCAGACGATATCGGCAGGGCAGGGACTGAAATTCCATGCGAAGACGTCCGGATCCGAACGTACGATTTATGTAAAAAAGATAACTTATGAAGGTGAAAACAAAAATCTCCGAAGGGGAAACAAAACATTGCATGAACTGGATGTTGATTTTTCTTCGGACGTGACATGGGAACCCAGAGCGAAAGTTACTTCGGTTAAAGATAATAAAGGGAAATCTTACCGGGGCTATTTATGGGAGATAGACGACGACAGCTGTGAAATTGCCATAGCAGGGTTGAAACAGGGACGCACGTATACGATAAAAATTACCGGGATAAGACACAGGCAGGCGGCGAGTTTTGGCAGATTGACATTGAAAGTAAAGATACCTGTACAAAAATCAGCGTCTTCTGATATTTCTGTGAAAAAAGTATCTGTGGACGAAGCTGACGGTGAAGTGGATGTGAAATTTGCATCAAAGGTGCTTTGGAAATATGATGCAGAAGTGATTTCCGTAAAAGACAACAAAGGAAAGAAATACAGAGGATATCTGACAGATACGGATGACGACGAATGTGAGCTTTATATTGACGGAATGAAATACGGGCGGACTTACACAATCCGCATATCCGGAATTAAGGAACGCGGCGCGTCTGCTTATAAAACCGTTGCGATTAAAGTAAAAGTGCGTGCACAAAAAAATAGTCTTCGTGTCAAGAGGGTAACATATGACGAAGATTATGATGACGGAAGAATGGAATGGGAGGTTTCCTTTGCGTTTAATAAGGACGTTGTTCATAAGGTTGGAAGCTATGTGATCATTCGGGATGCCGGCGGAAAGGTGTATGCGTCCAGATCTTCTTATGTGGATTGGGATGACGATGAATGTGACGTCCGTCTTTCGGAGGGATTGACGCTGGGAAGGACTTATACGTATGAAATAAAAAATGTAAAAGCAGCAGGAACAGGTAAATATATGACATTAAAAGGTCAGTTTACGGCGCGTTACTAAAGGAAAGCACAACCCCTTTCATCCGTAGCAGATACGGAGAAAGGGGTATTTTATTTGCTGTTTTCACAAAAATTACGTTGAATCAGAAGGCTCTTTTGTATATAATTAATAATAAAGTAAAACTTAGAAAATTTGAGTAATCAGGAAGGAGAATGGGCGAAATGAAGTTGCTGAAGAAGATGTTTGGTATCATTCTGGCAGTTATTATTGTGATCGAAAACAGCAGCGTTCTTGGAACGGTCAAAGCGGCGGAGACAGACGATCGTATATCCGTAAGTATGGAAAATGGACTGCGGGCAGAGGATTTGGTTTTTACAGGAAATCCGATTGAGGTTTCAAATACAGGATTATTCGTGGAAAATGTCAAAGATGCGGGCATGCTGGACATTCGTATTCAATTTAAAATTACGGATGCAGCCACAGATTATATTAATTTGCTGGAAATCTGTGATACGTCGGATCAAAGTTCTTCGTCTTCTGACGTGCAGCCTACGATTGCAGTGATCGTGTCAAAAACAGGAACCGTTTTTTTTGAGACGGGAGCGGCGAGAGAAGGCACGGATTGGCAGACGTCGTCCGGCCTATCAAATCTGGCAGACGGAGCTTTTCATACCTTGCACATCAGCGTATCGGCAAACAGTCTCAAATGTCAGATGGACGCTGCGGCAGAAAAGGAAATTGCGGCAGACGGAGGAAGAAATACCAAAAAGTTTATGACGGCATTTTTTGGCAAGACGGTAGACGGCTATCGGGATTGGCGCAGCGGGATAAATGCAATTTATATCGGAGGACTTGGAGAAGGCAGTTATTTTGAAAACGAAGCGTACTCCAATCTGACCGGGGAAATTTCAGAATTGTCGATCATGGGGAAAGCAGGTCCCGTGAATCATGCGGGAAGCGGTTTTGCAGCAGGCATGTTTTCAGATGCGAAGGACAATACGTGGCTGTTTGGCGGCGGAGTGGAAACACAGGGGAGGTTTCGTGAAATCGGAGGTGTAAGAAATTATGTCAGGCAGTTTGAAGAATATATCCGATGGACAAAAAGTGAAAAGAATTCGGATCAGCCCCTGACCATGCAGCGATATATGATAAATATTGGAAAAGAAGGATTGGATGCGGTTGCATTTGCAGCAAAACTTCCGGAATATATCAAAAAAACAGATCCAAAAGCAGTCTGTTATATGATCGGACCGGAAGATTACAAAAAAGGAGAAGAAGGAATTGCTGCATTTAAACAGGCGGTTTCTACCATTCTGGAAACTTCCCTTCATATGAAAAAAGATACCGGCGGCGGTTATGCCGTGCTTCAGATGCCCCATGCGGTAAATGATGAGCTGCTTGCGCAGGACGTTTCTCTGTATGCCAGTGCGGCAAAAGAAGTATACGATGAAATTGCTTCGGTCGGAGAAAACGGAGAACATATGGCATGTGTGGATCATCTGGCAGGAACTGAACAGGAGAATTTTAAGGAGAAAAAGTTAACGGGAGAATTATTGAATGCAGACGGTCATCTGGAAATTGCAAAGCAGCTCGCAGAGACAGTATACGGCTCTTCAGACGGGTTTCCTGCAATTACGCAATCCTGGAGTGCCGAACGCAGCGCCGACTTGTTTTTGAAAGAAATACCGGAAGCAGTCGTATCCGGCCGTAATCTCAATGTGACCGTTCCAAGGCAGGTACAGGGTACAAAATGGCAGTATGCACTGACGATATGCGGCACAGTCATATGCGGAACGGTGTTTGAGAATCCGTTTGTGATTGAGAATCTGCCGGAGGATGAAGCATATCAGCTGACAGTCTGGAGTATAGACGGAGAAACTACGGCGCAGCTTTCACCGGTAGAAGGAAGAATCCGAGACCATGCGGCGGCAGAGCGGCCGAATATTTCAGGAGAACTGCCTAAAAAGATACGAAAGCTGGCGGATGAGACAAAAGGCTCTCTGACATGGCTGTTTATGGGAGACTCCATTACACATGGAGCAGCACATACAAAAGGATATGACAGTATCTCCCAGCTGTTTGAAAAATACTTGAAGGAAGATTTAGGAAGAGCAGATGATATCGTAGTGAATACGGCGGTTTCCGGGGCTACTACGACAGACGCAGCGGGAAGAGGTACATATGCGCATATAGAAGAGCGTATGGAAAAATATCATCCGGATATTGTATCCGTTATGTTGGGAACGAACGATACGATCAACGATGCATATGAAGAAAATCTGAAAAAAATCGTGGATAAGATCAAAGAAGTAAACAAAAACGCAATTATCATTTTCCGGACGCCGTCTGCGGCTCCTGTCGGAAGCGGTTATGCGGCGAAGTTCCGAGGAGAAAACGGCGCTGTGGCACGAATGAAGAAAGTGGCGGAGGCGAATGGAATTTTGTTTATTGACCAGTTTACAACATGGGATCAGGCAGCCGCAGAATATCCGTATTTGATGGCAGGAAACGAATTTTATCTTGGAGACGGGAATATCCATCCGGGACCGGCAGGTCATTTGAGTATGACGCTGCAATTTATAGAAGCGTGCGGGTTAGATACCAATACCAGAATTGCAGAAATCTCTTATCCGTTTACGTATACGGAAGAAATGAGCGCAGGTGTACCGAAAGCGGAGATGGGCGAACAAAAAGATTCGGTAACTGTCAGCAAAGCTGCGCTGCAGGAAGCATATGCAAACGGAACGATCGGTGATGTGAACGTGATGGTAACAGATGCAAACGGAACGACATATACGAAACATATGGGGTTGGAGGATGAGACGGCGACGATAGGTCTTGCGTCAAACGGTCGTTATACGGTAAGCATTACGGCATTAGTAACGGGAAGCGAGGCAAAACGCGTGACATTTCCGGAACAGGAAATTCTTTTAGTGAAAGGGACACAAAGTGCGGCTGACCGTCAGGCGGCAGAGGAAGTGACAGAAAAGATCAGGGCGATCGGCGCCGTATCGGAAGAATCATTGGATGATGCAAAGAAAAAAATGATTAAAGCTGCAAGAGCTGCTTATGATGCTTTGTCGGAAATACAAAAACCGTTGGTATTAAATGCAGATATGAAACATCTGATGGAAGCGGAGGTGATACTGGATGCGCAGGAAGCAGGTGCAGTGAAAGCTCAGATTAATCTCATATCGTCTTTTTCGGAAATGAATGAAGGAAAAAAAGAAGCAATTCTGACTGCGAAGGCCGCTTATAAAGCGTTGACAAAACAGCAAAAGAGCTATATTTCCATTGCGGTAAGAACGGTACTTGCAGATGCGGCAGAAGCACTGGATACGTATGAAGCATCCTTGGTAGAAGCAAAGATTCATGCGATTGGGGCAGTTGTCCATACGGCAGAATGTAAAAAGAAAATCGAAACCGCCAGGAAGGCATATGACGCCCTGACGGATATACAGAAACAGAGGATTCCGGGAAGTGTCGTAAAAATATTGACCGATGCAGAAGAGACGCTGCGTATGCTGGAGCAGGCGGGTCAGGAACAGAAGATTACAATAGGCAATACATATGCAAGTGGAAATTATCTGTACCGGATTACAGGCGATTCTACGGCAGAGGCGGCAGGAATTCAAAAAGATTCGGAACAGGTGATCCGTATTCCGGATACGGTTGTTTTTGGAAATAAGAGTTACCGCGTCACATCGATTCAAAGTTCTGCATTTACAAAGAAAAAAGCGGCGGAAGTTACGATCGGAAAAAATGTGGAGCAAATCGGAAAGAATGCATTTGCAAGCTGTAAAAAATTAAAGAAGACTGTGATCAAAAGCACAAAATTAAAAGAGATTGGAAATAAGGCATTTCGCGGATGCACAGCGATGAAAACCATTACAATCAAAAGCAAAGGAATAAAGAAAATCGGAAAACATGCTTTTCAGGGGATCAGCAAAAAGGCCGTAATCAAAGTTCCTGCCAAGAAACGAAAAGATTATACAAAACTTCTGAAAAAGGCGGGATTGAATAAAAAGATTAAAATCAAATAGAAGCCAGACCTATATAAAAATCAGATGATTTATATTAGAAATGATGAAACACGGGACTGCTGTACAAAATAAAAATTGTGCAACAGTCCCGCGTTTTAGTGTTTATTACTCCGGCATATTTGCTTTTGACGATTCCGAAAGTGTAATGAGTGCATCATTTTTTCTCATAAACAGCAGGCCAAAGGAACCAGAACCGCAGTTACAGGCAATTGCAGAGGACGCTTTCTGCAGGTAAACCCGTTCAAACGGACAATACTGCTGTACCAGCTCCTGAATATATTTGAGGCTTTTTTCATCGATTCCGGCATATGTGATAAAGAGAATACGAGTGTCAATATTTCTTGGATGCAGGAGGACTTTCCGTATATAACGTTTTGCAACATGTTCAAAACTGCCCATTTCTATGCTTCCGACTACCATTTTGCTTTTCCTGAGTATAATGATCGGATGCAGCAGAAGCGCGTCGCAGAGAACCTGTATTTTTTTGGAAATATGACCGGACTGACACATCATATGTGTGCTGTCAATAATAAATGCCGAAGAAATATAGCGTCGGAGATATTTTACGGTTTTTACAACTTCTGACCGCGTAGCGTGATTTTCTGCCATAGACGCTGCATACAATACGATCAGGCCGAGACTGCTGGAAAGATGTCCGGAATCAATTACCGTTACGTTTTCAAACGATTTTGCTGCTTCTTTCGCATTGGCGTATCCGTCGCTGGCATGTTTTGCCATTGCTATATGAATGATATTTTGTGTTTCCGTCAGATTTTCCGCGAAAAAGTGTTCATAATCTATGACATCCGGAGGCTGGGAAAAGCCGCTGTCCCCTTCCAATAAGTGCGGCAGGAGTTCGTCTGCTTTGATTTCCCGTTCGTCTAAAAATCGCCCATGGTCTGTACAGACATAGTACGGACAGATTGATATATTAAATTCTTTTATGAAAGATTCGGGAAGGTCGCATACGCTGTCGGTTGTAATCATAAGAGGAAGCCTCTGCGCTTTCTCAAAAATAAGTATGTCTTTTCCAATTTCTGACTGAACCGTTTCGTCGCTTAATTTTACCAGTTCCCGCGGCAGAATACTCAGCACAGCTGCTTCCAGCAGGGCACCGCTGACCGGTTTTGCAAGATAACCGCTAAAGCCTTCTTTGCGGTAGAGAAGCTGATTATCGCTTCCGGCATTGGCTGTCAGTGCAATCACGGGCACATCCTGACATAATCCGCCAGGCTGCGAACGCAAGGCATGCAGACATTGTATGCCGTCCATTTCCGGCATCAAATGATCCATCAGAATACCGTCATAGTGGAATTTCTGCGTTAGTTTCAGACATTCCGCTCCGTCGGGCGCCGTATCGATCTGAATTTTCGTGTCGGCAAGCAGCTTTTGTACGACGATCAGATTCATCTCATTGTCGTCCACAACCAGTATATGCGCTTTGGGGGCTTCAAAACTCTGCCGGTATTGGTCTTTGTCATGAATTTTTGTGCGGGAAGCCAGCGTAAATGTTCCAAGTTCTTTATTGTCTACGATATCCTGTTCCAACATGACAAGAAAGGTGGAACCTTTGGTATAAACGCTGTTTACACTGATCTCTCCGCCCATCAGCTCAACCAGCTGATGGACAATGCTGAGTCCGAGTCCCGTTCCCTCGATATGGCGGTTTTTTTCCTGGTCTACCCGTTTGAACGCATTGAAAATATAAGGAATGTTTTCTTTTTTTACGCCAAGACCGGTATCTTCTACTGCATACCAGACGCGTACCCGGTTTAACGACAGCCGTTCACAGCGGACGGAAAGCGTGACGGATCCCTCGGTTGTGTATTTTACGGCATTGTTCAACAGGTTGATCAGAACCTGCTTGATCCTGACTTCGTCCCCGCAGAGCATGCTTGGGATAGAAGAATCTACATGCAGCTTAAATTCCAGGCCTTTTTGTTTTGCTTTGATCCAGATCATGTTTACGATTTCTGAAAAAAGGGCGCCTGTTTCATAAGAAACGTTTACGATTTCCATTTTTCCGGACTTAATCTTAGAAAGATCCAGAATGTCATTGATCAGCGTGAGCAGCATTTTGCTGGCTCCCTGAATGTTCCGTGCATTTTCGGCTATATCGTCCGGGATGTCCTGCCGCAGGATAATTTCGTTTAATCCGATGATCGTATTAATCGGAGTACGGATTTCATGGCTCATGCTGGAGAAAAAGTGATTTTCCGCTTTATTGAGTTCTTCAATTTCTTTCTTTTGCTGTCTGGAAAGTTTATTTTCATCTTCATACAATTTGTTCAGGAACATAATCAGCACGCTGGTCAGCATGCCTACCAATATGACAGAACTGGCAGAATCAAAAAAGGAATGTTTCTGCGTATTCTGCGATACAAATTCTGGAAAATAAAAGGCTATGTAATAACAAAGCAGAGTTTCCATTGTACAGAAGAGAAACAGTATGCTTTTCCGTCTTCCTTCCAGGGTGATACTGATATATATAAAGCAAAGTACGAACCATTCCGGCATTCCGCTGTAAAAGCCGCCTGCTGTAAAAAAGCTCAGCGGAAAAAGTATAAGGAGCAGGATGGTAATGACTGTCGCTCCCCCATTGATACATTCTTTTTGAATACTGATTTTTGTGACAATGTAGATAAGGAGAAGACTGGCTGCCAGTATAATCAGATTCAAAAGGTTTCTTCCCATAGGCAGTATGACCATCAGCGAAACCATACAGATACCTGTGACGATCCGGAACATACGTTCCCTCAGGCTGATCCTATGGTCAAAGATAATATCAAACCATTTTTTCAACATCTGGTGATTCCTCCTGTTATGTTAGGATTGCTTTGTTTCATGATTTGTAGTCCTATAGCGCGGCAATGCATTTACATGTTTCGTCATATAAATCAAGCAGCTGAAGATGATTTTGCCGGATATAGTCTGTGTCGTTCTTTTTTCCCGCCTGTTCCAGCATTTTTGCCTGTTCGGAAAGTTTTTCGGCGCCGATTGTCAGGGCAGTACTTTTTAAGGCATGCACTTTGATCGTGTAATCTTTCCAGTTTGCCGATTCATAAAGCGCGATGATTTCATCTTTTTTTGCGGCGCCCTGCGAACGGAACGTCCGTAGCATTTCCAGATAGAAATCGTCGTCTCCGCAGCAATAATCCAATCCAAGCTGTACGTTAATGCCGATCTGTTCCAGAGGGTCAAACGATACAGCAGACGATTCGCCGACAGACGTATCTTCCGGCATGGAAGTATCCGGAACAGAAGCCATAGTTTGAGGAGCTTCCTTCGTTTCCGTCGGATCCGGGACGGAATCTGACGGTTGTTGTATATTGCTGGAAGAGTCGGGAGCTGTATTGTATTGTATGCAGCGCTTTGGAAGAACTTTGCGCAGTACCCGTTCCAGAACGGCTCGTTCAATCGGTTTTGGTATAAATTCCGTAAATCCTTCATGACGGAACATTTCTCTTGCGCCGCTGATGGTATTTGCCGTTAACGCAATGATCGGAAGATCCTGATACATGCCGTTGTTAATCTCCCGAATCTGTTTTAACGTTTCCACTCCATCGAATCCCGGCATCATGTGATCCAAAAATACAATATCATAAGCAATGCCGGTGCAGCGTTTGACGGCTTCCCGCCCGCTCAGGCAGGTGTCAACCTGAATCCCGTAACTGCCGAGGACGCCTTTTGCGACCACAAGGTTCATCTCCTCGTCGTCAACGGCAAGTACATGGACGTTTACGCAGGAAAACGGTCTGCGGCCTGCGGCCTGTGCTTCGTCAAATCCGTTTTCTTTTATCTGTCCGTTTAAAAGATTGACGACAGAAAGTGCAAAAAACGGTTTATGTATCACCAGCAGCCGGCTGTCTCTTTTTAACATAAAATCCTTTTCTGCAATCACTACTACCTGAAGAGTACGGGAAAGCTCTTCGTAATAAGAACTGTTCTCGTTATATTCTGCCTGTGCAATGAATACATGGGTAAGTGTATGTGAATTCTGCAGCTTTAGGAGTCCTTCAAAATTATGAGCCTGATACCCTTCCAGATCAAGACCTTCCACCATGTGCAGGATCATATTGTCATAGTAGCTTCTTACTGCATCGCCATTGTATTTTTCCGGGCGGAAATAACATGCAATACAAAGATCTCCTGCATTGGCAAGCTGAAGCGCCGGCGTATCGTCTGCCACCCCCTGAGGAATGGTAATATGGGCATGAAGTCCTTCCTGGCTTTTGCTGTCAAAATGGATAAATCCTCCCATGGCATGTAAAAGTCCCTGTGCAATCGGAATTCCCAGACCCAATCCTCCGGCAAAACGGCTGCTTGTGGAATCCGCCTGATAAAAATCATCGCACATCTGTGAAATCTGCGAAGTTGTCATGCCGATGCCGGTATCGTAGATATCTATGATCAGATTTACGCCGTAGCTTTCTGTTCTGAAATCAATGCGGACATCGATACCGCCTTCTTCCGTAAATTTAATCGAATTTTCCAGTAAGATCTTAAGGACATGGGAAATTTTTTCCGCATCTCCGATCAGAACCGATGGCATCCGTGGATCAATATCAAACACCATTTCCAGATGTTGCCTGTTGTTTTGCATTGCAGTCATCGTAATAATGTCATTGAGTATAGAGGTGATCATATAGGATTCTTTTGCCGGTATTAATGTGCCTTCCACAATCTCTGTATAGTCAAGGATGTTGTTAATCTGATTGGAGAGACGTTTGCCCGCCATTTGTATGGAATGGATGTCTTCACGGATTTCGGGAGAAATGTCTTTTTCTAAAGTGACTTCGCTGATTCCAAGGACCATGTTGATTGGGGTCCGAAATTCATGTGATACATTGGATAAAAATTCTGCGTTCTGCCGTCCTGCCGTTTCCAGTTCTTCCAGGGTTTTATCATACCATTTTCTGGATTGCTGCCTTCGATTGATCCGATATCTGGCGATTGCCGTTGCGCCCGCTACCACGGCAGCGCCCAGTCCCAGGCGGATAAACTCCTGCGCGTCCATATCTTTGGTTATGGTGCGAAGGAAAAAGCCCTGATATAAAAGATCTAAAACATATAGAGCGTTCAGCAGATACAGCAGCCGTTTTTTGTCAAACATGGAAAAAATAAGAACGAGTATGCAGGCTACGGCAGGTATGTCATACAGGATGCCTTTATGTACTCCAAAGAAAAAAAATCCGATCATCAGCAGGCTGACGCATAAATTTTCATAAAAAGCATCCGTACCGCTTCTTGTAATATGCAGACACCATATAACTGAATTTCCAATCACAATGATGGGAACCATCCAAGGTTCCCATGACATAGCGAATATAATCAAAATTAAAAAAATACCGAATATGGTGACGATGCTGGCAAGGAGGAGGTGGATGCTGGTCTGAATTTTCGTTCTCATTTCTGCTCCAATCCTTTTGCAACACGTTTTAACAGTTCCTGCGGAAGAAACGGTTTTTTCAGGTAGTTTACAGCTCCAAGCATAATTGCGTTCAAAACGTCGTCTTCATATCCGGACGCTGTAAGAAAAATAACGGGAATATCCTCGGCATAATCTTTCATGCGCTGAAAGGTTTCCATGCCGTCCATTTCCGGCATTGCTATATCAAGCAGAACCAAGTCGATAATTTCATTCTTAAGAATATCAAGAGCTTCCTGTCCTGATTCTGCAAGAAGCACGTCATAGTGCTTCTTCAAAATGATCATTGTTCTTTTCAAATTCATTGTGTCGTCATCCACTACTAAAATACGTTTTTGCATATAGCTGCCTCCTTATTTAATCCGGAATTTTCTAAATTCTCACAGATTTCATTTTAAAACAGGATTGCAATAAAATCAAGACAAATGAAGCTTTGAGAGACAAGAAATCCAGGTGGTATTTTTTCGGACAGAATGATTCATAATTTAAGTAAGATAATTTTTTTGTACAGAAAGGGGTTTCGATCATGGAAATGACATTACGATGGTACGGCGCTGCCCATGATACTGTAACACTGCAGCAGATTCGTCAGATTCCGGGCGTAACCGGGGTGATTACGACACTGTATGACACTGCGCCGGGGGAAGTATGGAGCCGGGAAAGGATCCGGGCGATGAAAGAAGAAGTGGAATCGGCGGGACTTCACGTTTCGGGGATTGAAAGCGTCAATGTTCACGAAAGCATCAAAACAGGAGCGCAGGAGAGAGAGACATACATCCAACATTACTGTAAGACGCTGGAACATCTTGGAAGAGAAGATATTCACCTGGTCTGCTATAATTTTATGCCGGTATTCGACTGGACAAGAACGGAGCTTGCAAGAATGCGGCCGGACGGTTCTACGGTATTGGCATATACCCAGGAAGCGGTAGATCGGTTGGATCCGGACCGTATGTTTGCGTCGATTGCAGACGACATGAACGGTACGGTGATGCCGGGCTGGGAACCGGAACGCATGGAACGGGTCAGAGAATTATTTGCAATGTACCGGGGCATAGACGATGAAGCGCTGTTTGTGAATTTAAAATATTTTCTGGAGAGGATTATGCCCGTCTGCGATGCGTATGATATCAATATGGCAATTCATCCGGACGATCCGGCGTGGAGCGTATTCGGGCTTCCAAGAATCATTATCAATAAGGAAAATATTCTGCGTATGATTCGGATGGTAGACAACCCGCACAACGGCGTGACGTTTTGTTCCGGCTCCTATGGAACCAATCTAAAGAATGACCTGCCGGATATGATACGTGCTTTAAAGGGAAGAATACATTTTGCCCATGTGCGCAATTTAAAATTCAATTCGCCGACTGATTTTGAAGAAGCGGCGCATGTATCGAACGACGGAAATTTTGATATGTATGAGATCATGAAAGCGCTGTATGAGATCGGTTTTCACGGTCCGATCCGTCCTGATCACGGGCGGATGATATGGGGAGAAAAAGCGATGCCCGGATATGGTCTTTATGACAGGGCATTAGGGGCCGTTTATCTGAACGGTCTTTGGGAAGCAATTGAGAAAAATGATAAAAGGAGTGCAGGATGAAATTAAATACACAAGGCGTCAATAATCGGGCGCAATGGGAGAGCGCAGGTTATCGGCTGCCGGAATTTGACAGGGAAGCGGTTGCCGGGCGTACAAAACAACAGCCGGTCTGGGTTCATTTTGGCGCGGGGAATCTCTTCCGCGCATACCAGGCAAATGCGGTTCAGAAACTGCTGAATGAGAATGTTATGGACCGGGGGCTGATCGTGGCGGAAGGGTATGATTATGAGATTATTGAAAAGATGAACCGCCCGCATGACGATTATACGATTCTGGTTACGTTAAAAGCAGACGGAACCGTGGAAAAAACCGTGATCGGAAGTATTGTGGAATCGCTTGCACTTGATTCGGAAAACGATACGGATTACCTTCGGCTGAAAGAAATTTTTTGTCAGGAAACTCTTCAGATGGCTTCTTTTACGATTACGGAAAAAGGGTACAGTTTAAAAAACGGGAAAAAAGAAACGCTGCCTGACGTGGAAAAAGATTTTAAAAACGGACCTGACCGACCGTCCAGCTATATCGGAAAAGTAACGTCGCTTTTATATGAGAGATATCGAAACGGGAAATATCCGATCGCGCTGGTAAGCATGGATAACTGTTCCCACAACGGGGACAAACTGTACGCGGCAGTCTGTGCGTTTGCCGAACACTGGATGCAAAACGGCCTGACGGACCGGGGATTTTGGGAATATGTCTGTAATGCAGACTGCGTGTCGTTTCCCTGGACGATGATCGATAAAATTACGCCGCGTCCCGATGCGGCGATCGAAGCAGATTTAAGGAAAGACGGAGTAGAAGACTTAGAAGCGGTAGTGACTGCCAAACATACGTATGCAGCGTTGTTTGTCAACGCGGAGGAATGCGAATATCTGGTGATTGAAGACGCTTTTCCAAACGGCAGGCCAAAGCTTGAGAAGGCGGGTTTTTTGTTTACGACGAGAGAAACCGTGGAACAGGCAGAAAAGATGAAAGTCTGTACCTGTTTAAATCCGCTGCATACGACGCTTGCCGTGTTCGGCTGTCTTTTGGGATTTACGTCAATTGCCGAAGAGATGAAAGATCCAGCGCTTAGAAAACTGGTGGAAGCAGTCGGTTATACGGAAGGACTCCCGGTGGTGGTACATCCCGGAATCATAGATCCGAAAGAGTTTATCGATACCGTGTTAAACGTCCGGTTTCCGAATCCGTTTATGCCGGATACGCCCCAGCGTATTGCAACCGATACGTCGCAAAAGCTCGCCGTTCGGTTTGGAGAGACCATAAAAGCATACGAAAATGACGGGCGTTTGCGTGTATCGGATCTGAAAAAAATACCTCTGGTATTTGCCGGATGGCTTCGATACCTGACGGGTGTGGACGATCGGGGCAATGCATTTGAGCTAAGTCCCGACCCGCTGTTATCCGCCGTCTGCCCGTATGTCATGAAAGCAGAGCAGAACGGAGGGGCAGATACGGAGGCGCTGCGTCCGATTTTAAGCGACGCCAGGATTTTTGGAGTGAATCTGTATGAAGCGGGGCTTGCAGAGTGCGTATGCAGTTATTTTACTGAAATGTGTAAAGGTCCGGGCGCAGTGCGGGCGGTATTGGATCGATATTGCCTGTAGAGCAGGACAGAAGCGGAATATATGAGAGGGCGGCAGCAGCCGTCCTTTCGTATGTCTGTGCTTGGAACGGGTCAAATTTATGGTTTTCATTGACAAAATATGTGTAAGTTTCTATAATGAATCTAACTTCAGGGTGGTAACACGAACAGAGAAGTCTTCTTCCTTTAATGGCCGGAAGGCTTTTTATGATTGGCGTAAAAGAAGACGCAGGGTTTCTTAAGATCGCCGGAACGATGAAAAGGAGAGAACATATGACATTATACGATGAGTTGGTGGCAAGAGGATTAATTGCCCAGGTAACGGATGAGGAAGAGATTAAGGAAATGATCAATAATGGAAAAGCCGTGTTTTATATCGGATTTGATCCGACAGCCGACAGCCTGCATGTAGGGCATTTTATGGCGCTTTGCCTGATGAAGCGGCTGCAGATGGCAGGAAACAGGCCCATTGCCCTCATCGGCGGCGGCACGGGCATGATCGGAGATCCCTCCGGAAGAAGCGATCTGCGGACAATGATGACCAAAGAGACAATTGCCCACAACTGCGAGTGCTTTAAGAAGCAGATGAGCCGCTTTATTGAATTCGGCGATCGCCTGGAGGAGGGCAGCTCCAAAGCCCTGATGGTGAACAACGCGGACTGGCTGATGGATCTGAACTATATAGAGTTTATCCGGGATATCGGGGTGCATTTTTCCGTAAACAGGATGTTGACGGCAGAGTGCTACAAACAGCGCATGGAGAAGGGCTTAAGCTTCCTGGAATTCAATTACATGATTATGCAGAGCTATGACTTCCTGAAGCTGTATGAAAATTATGGCTGCAATATGCAGTTCGGCGGCGACGACCAGTGGAGCAATATGTTGGGCGGCACGGAG
>OFFJ01000731.1_pt1 | contig 26455 bp, 22 predicted proteins | sample 1521261 | NCBI WGS metagenome assembly OFFJ01 (sample SAMEA3504122, study PRJEB24116) | mouse gut metagenome | biome: mouse gut; feature: mouse-associated habitat; material: faeces | place: Denmark | collected 2011 | reverse complement strand
TCGGTGATACTACTTACACATTCGCGGTAGGAAAGAACAGCTCCTTCAAGGGCGGCTCCAATGTTATCGACCTGACAGATATGACAGCAACTTCTTCTAATCTGGTAGGTATTGCTGCTGGACGTCTGACTGCTGCTGCTAAGAACAACAAGAACTTCTATGTTGGAACAGATTATGATAAAGCAACTGGTAAGACAATGATCCGCGTTACGGAGAAAGAAGGCGGCGTAGATTACGAAGTAAATAATCTGGCTGGTGATGATGGTAAAGGTGCTAACGGAACAGTTGGTACTATAAATGCTACATCAACACATTGGAGAAACCTGATCCAGAAGGGTGTTGCATCCATATCTGGTTCTAACCTTACACTCCAGATTGGTGATACGTCTGATGATTTCAACCAGTTAAAGGTTGCTGTAGGCGATATGAGTGCTTCCGCTCTTGGAATCAGCGGCATCGATATCAGCACACAGGCTGGTGCTTCTGACGCGATCAACAGGGTTAAGGCTGCTATCAACTCTGTATCCTCCACTCGTGGTGACCTTGGTGCCCTTCAGAACCGTCTTGAGCACACCATCAACAACCTGAGTGTAACGACTGAGAACATGACTGCTGCTGAAAGCCGTATCCGTGACGTTGACATGGCTGAAGAGATGATGGCTTACACCAAGAACAACATTCTGGTTCAGGCTTCACAGGCTATGCTCGCTCAGGCTAACCAGATCCCGCAGGGCGTACTCCAGTTACTCCAGTAATCGGATGTCCGGGATTGTTACAACAGTTTTAATAATGTATGAGATATCAGGACACAGTTCGCTGTTTTGATATGAGGTGTCTGCTCCGTCACTGGGGCAGACATTTATTTTAATATAAGGTGGGTGCCTTAACAATGTATGGTGTGTCCCACTTACAAAAGGAGGCTGGCAATGGCTAAAGAAATAAGCATATCCCAATGCATGATCGTGAAGAACGAAGAAAAGAACATCCGGCAGGCCCTTTCCTGGGGGAAAGGTATCGTAAAAGAACAGATCGTGGTGGATACCGGTTCTACGGATAAGACCGTGGAGATTGCAGAGAGTATGGGCGCGAAGATCTTTTATTTTAAATGGTGTGATGATTTCTCGGCGGCAAAGAACTACGCCATAGAACAGGCATGCGGAGACTGGATCGCGTTCCTTGACGCGGACGAATATTTTACCCCGGAAGACGCGGGAAAGCTCCCGGAAGTGATCCGGACTGCCGAAAAGAAATTTAACCAGAACGGGTCGCCGGATGTGATCCGTGCCACATGGGCGCAGCTGAATGACGAAGGCAGGGTATTCGCTGTCAGCGAACAGGACCGTATCTTCCGGAACAGAAAAGACATCCGCTACCGCAAGCCCATCCATGAGGTACTGTCTGCCAGGGGAAGGGACCTGCAGTTAATAGACGCCACGGAGGCCCTCTCCATCATGCATACCGGATATCTGCGGTCCATCATAGCGGAAAAGGGAAAGCGGAATGTCCCCCTCTTAAGGAAGGCCGTCCAGGAGGACCCGGATGACTACGATTCATGGGCCTATTTAGCAGAGGCCCTTTCCGCGGAGGACAATTACATGGAAGCCCTGCGGACATCGGAAAAAGTAATGGAAGAGGGACTGTATAAAGCGGAACTTCCGCAGGTGAACACGGCCCTCATGACCTGGTATACTTCGGCAAGCAGCGGAAAAACAGGAGACCCGGCAAAGTATAAGAAACAGGCGTATGAGCTTTATGAGCGTTACATCAAAGCCGGTTTTTCTTACCCTGACATCGAGTTTGGAATGGGATGTTATCTCCAGAAAATCGGGGATACAGAATCTGTCGTCCGTTTTTTTGAGACCGCCCTCCAAAAACTGGAACACTATAAAGGTGTGGATACCTTGAAGATGGCCGGACGCCTGGATCACATATACGCTTATCTTGCCCTGTTTTATTCGGAGAGGCAGGATCCGCGGAAAGCTGTATATTACTGCACCCTCTCCCTCCGTGTAGATAAGTATCAGGAACCCCCGCTCTCCTGCCTCCTTGGTCTTTTAAAAAATGACAGGAACACGACGGCGGCACAGGCATATGGCTTTCTTGGGAGGCTTTATGATATTAACAGTTCGAAGGATAATCTATTTATCTTGAAGACTGCGATAAAAGCAGGTTATCAGGAACTGAAAGCCTATATCGAAGCAGCTTTGCCTGAAAAGGAGCGTGAAGCATTAAGGACAGGCACAGAGCAGTTATGGGATAAAAAGCTGGAAGCGTTAAAGGAAAGATATCCCAAGATCCCCGTTAGGAACCGGACAGACAGGAATTTTCTTTGCCTTATGGATGAGCTTAAGGAGAATCCGGCAGATGAATCTTATGGAAAAGCTCTTGTGAGGGAGCTTGCGGATATGCTCAGAGAACACTGGGAAGACATTGCCGGATTATATGAGAGCCTTGGGGATTACCGTTCCAGACAATGCCTGTACGGACTGCTGGAAACATGGCTGCATCGTGAAAACAGAATCATGTCCCTGACAAGGGATAACGGTCTTGAGTTTTGGGATATGGATATCATACCAACGGCGGAAAACATGGTCTGCGCGGACATCGGAAGATACATGGCAAAATCCTTGAATGGATTTATCTACACTTATGAGGATCCCTATCAAAAGATCTTTTGCTTTCCGGAAAATCAGGAAGCTGAATTAAAGGAAACGCTGTCCCAATATAGGAATATCTCCATGACTATGACAAAGCTTGACGGTCTGCGGCTTGACGAAGCAGTGGGGGAGCCTCTTGATTTGATCAGGATAGATGTATCTTCCTGTCTTCTGCCGCTTTTAGAAGGAAGCAAAGAACATATCCGCAAGGAACATCCAACGCTTGCACTCTGTCTAGACAGTGACTGCTGCAACTTATGGCAACTCCCGAAGTTGCTGAAAGAATGGGTTCCCGAATATAGATTTTATCTTCGGTATTATGGAGAAAAGACTATACCGGACAGGATTGTCCTGTTCGCAGCCGTATAAAATCATCTTAATGATATAAATTTCAAAAAGTATTTATTCATTTACGAGGAGAAAAAGATGGAACAACAAGAGTTTTTTGATTCTCTGGAAAACTACACAGAGATCTCACAAATGCTGAAAACTCACAGCTATGAAGATATCTTGAAAACGGCTGCTGCTATAGTGCAGTTAAAACCAGAAGAATTAGAACAATACCCAATGGGAGGATTCGAAAGGAAGGACAAGCGGAGCCTACCGATTTGTCCTGCAGGATCTTCTAAAAAACGTCCTGCAGTACGATTGGCTGTATTCCCGGCTGTGCGATGATAGTTCGCGTCAAACATTTAACAATTTAATAGCCTATCGGATTTTTCCTATACAGGCATTTCTGAAAGCTGCGTATGATTCAGAACATCCCCAATATTTTGATAAAAATATAGTTTCCTGTAATGAGGATGAAGTGTTTGTAGACTGTGGCGGCTATATCGGTGATACGACTGAATGTTTCATCAAGGAGTTTAGGCATTACAAACAAGTATATGCGTATGAGCCTTCGCTGGATAATGCCTCTGCCTGTCAGAACTGTTTATCAAAATATCATAACATCACAATACGTCAGTGTGGCGTGGGTGAGAAGAGAGATTCTCTTGCAATCGACAGCAGCGGAGCCTCCAGCACTTTTATGGAACACCGTTCTGCCAAAACTGAAGAGGATTCGGAAAGTGTCCCTATTGTTTCCTTTGATGATGATATTTCCGCAATACCGGCCGGATTACTGCCGCAAAAAGGCTTAAAGAAGCAAATGCCGGCGGAAAAGGTAAAATGTATAGTCAGTCCCGCGCACAATGAGGGCTGGTTCTACTTTTGAAGGCGGAACTCCTAATGTAATTGCCGAAGCGCTTTATTCTGGAAATGCAGTTGCTATTACAAAGATAGCTGAATATGAAGATGCAATAGACCACGGACGCTGTGGGATGGCAGCAAAGATTGATGATGTAAGCGATTTTGCAGATATCTTGTTAAGACTATGTCAAAGTGATCGCTTGAATGAGATGTGCAGACATGCCTGTGAGTATGCAAAATCTAACTACGATATGGAAAAGATCGTGTCCAGATTATATACGATGATTTTTGAATGATTGAAAAGAGGAGCCATATGGGAAGTTTATTTTACAACGATGCAAAATTTATATATAAAGAGCAGGACTTGGAGAAAGTTTTATTAGACTGCAGCAATTACTTGTCAAATAAAAGCAGAATATCTATGCATCGGCTTCCGGATACAGAATCCTTTACAATTCCAGAGTTATTAATAAAGCTTTTGAAAAAAGAACAAGAATGCGGAGAGGGATTGGAAGCACAGGCGGCTTTGATAGATATTCTTCTTTCCTCCTGCCTGATAAAAAGCGCTCATCCAGTTAAGGTATTGGAATATGGATCTATGCAAGGCGATATCAGTCTTCATCTGGCGGAAGTATTGGGCGCTTTTCATGAAGAATCTGTTCTTGTCTGTGCTTACGATACGATAGAACCGGCATGGATGGAGAAGATAGCTCAAGCTGAATATCTGCCAAAGCTGAGCTTTCTTGCCGGAGATTTTGGAAATCTGCAGTTACAACAAAGAGGGTATGACATTATAGTCATCAACGGTATGGTAAATTATCTGAATCCTGAAGAGATTATTTCAGATGCCCTTCATCTGGTGAAGGAAGATGGAATCCTTATATGTTATTCTGATTCGCCTCCGCTTTTGGAAAGTACCTTTAAACTGTATTTTGATAAATTAGATGAGTACGAAATTACACCATCTCAAAAGGTACTTCTTGCTCATGTACAAAATCAGTGCTGGAAGAACACGCAGAAACCAGATACTGATTGCGTTATAGAAAAACATATAGACTGTGCAAAGCAATTACTGAGCCGGACAAATTACTCAAGAAGAGAATTGTCCGCTATGGCAAGGTGTCTTTTCAAAGATATAAAAACATCATCTGAAGCGAGACAGACAGATTTAAAAATTGCATTGATTGAATTGAGGGAACAATTAATCGATCGTATTATCGGCAATCACTAACTGCAGCCGTTCTTTGTATAATCCCTCGAATTCATCTCCGCTATTCAGCATATAGTCAAGAAGCCGTTCTTTCAGCCGGATTAATTCTGTTTTCAATTTTATATCATAGGTTTCAACCGCCTTATTTGTATATAAGTCAATCTTACGCGCTAATAACCGAAATTTATCACGGCTGTCTGATGCCACTGCCTGGTGTAATTCCCGGACAAGTGCTGCTGTCTTTTTCTGGAGATTTGTTTCCTGTCCTTTGCACCAGGATGTTCCGGCATATTTAGTAATCAATATTTCCTCGTTTGAGGCTATCTCATATTCCTTACACTCCTCGAAAATCAGTTTAAAGCTGCTTTTCAAAAGGAAAGAATCCTTCGCATGGCATAGTATCACTCCGCCTTTTTTTATCAAGCGTTCTGCTTCTCGAATCGTTTCATATGGTCTGTCAATTCGGACGGTTCCATTGATGAGTACAATATCAAAATGGTCTGATTCCAACTGTGTATGTTCATAATCAGCTATGAGCATAGAAAGCACCGGGGGCTGCTTTACGATAGAAATCCGGTTTAACCATTGGTTTCCGCTTTCATTTCCGATTACATCACTCACACAGCACAGAGAAGATTCGGGGTTCAGTTTCCCCATCAGGGCAGCAAGATGGTAACTGCGAACCCCGTTTACCGCTCCAAACTCCACAACCTTAAACGGCATTGAAGCTCTGATAAGGTAAGAGGCTAAAAGGATGTCCAGTAAATAGGCGGCAAACAAACCGTTTTCAGTCTCTTCGCCTGTTCCGATGCTGATTTCTGCATGTTTTTGAGCAAGGGAAAAGAGGAGTCCGGGAATTGTTTCTTCGTCAGACAGCGCATGCATGGGGAGACGGCTTTTATTCGACATCAGATTACAGCCGTCAAGCAAAATCTCTTGTTTCTCTCCATTATGTAATATAAATTTATTATTTTCAAACGTGATTTGTATCATATATTCCCCCCGAAGAGTAGTTCATTGACTCTGGCAACAATCTTTTCCATATCAAAATCCGTCCTGCTGTATTCATAAGCGTGCCTGGAGAGTTGTTCTAAGTCTTCATCTGTACATAGTTGATATAAAATCTCTGCAAATCCATCTACATCACCGATTTGTGCGGACCTTCCGCAGCGTCCGTAATCCGTTGCATCTTCAAAGGCATCAATCTTTGTCACGGCAATCGCACAGCCTGCATGCAGTGCTTCCGCAATGACATTAGGCGTCCCGCCCTCAAGGGTAGATGTCAATGCAAATATCTTATCGGTTCGGTATTCTTCCGAAAGTTTCTCCCTGTCGGTAATTGCACCGATGAAGCAGACGCGCTCAGACAACTCCGGATAACGCAAAAAGTATTCTTTTATATACGTTTGAAACCTATCTTCTACACTCCCTGCCAGATGTAAGCGCCAGCCGGGTACCTTGTCCGCGATTTTTGCAAATGCTTCTAATAAAACTTCCGTTGCTTTTTGTTCTGTCCCAAGCCTTCCTACGTTTAAAATAATATTTTCCTTTTCCTGAAAGGCCGGTTCTTCCTGATGTCCTTTAAAACCATAATATCCATTTGGAATATACTCAATCTTCCAGGGCCATTTTTCGTTCAAATGTTTCTGCATAGAATGGCAGGACGTGGCGATTACATCGCAGCGATCCATAAAATCTATAAATTCTTTTTCGCTCCACAATATCCGATCCATCCACCAACTGTTTGCATCCAGTCCTACATAGATTCGTCCCTCGGGATTCAAGGTTCTATATACTTCCGCCACAGGAAAATTAGTGGGATAGCAACCGCGCAGCAATAATCCGTCTATCTCCTGTGCATGCTTTTCCAGATAACGCAATTTCTCTATAATCTGTCCATTAGGCAGAAATTCCATGGTCACTTCTTTCGTATATTTGTCGTGGTACGGATATGGACCGTTGTCGGCTCCGACCATTGATACATCATGCCCGTGATTTTTATGCAAAAGATACGGAATCAACCCGCAATCTTTGATCAGTTCCACATTGGACCATCCACGCTCGTAAGGAGCCATTGCAACAATTCTTTTCTGCGGGCGGTATATTTCGACTTTTTTGTTATCCTGATCTGCCGGAATCGCATACAGGACAGTTTCATGATTCTGGATACTCCTGTAATGGTGCAGGTAAAACCGATAGTTGGGATTGATATGATCAATCAGTTTCGGGATCTCCCACATACCGCTTATGCTGCGGCAGGTACAGACTGCCAGCTTCGGGCTGTCATCTCTGATATGATTCTTATTTCCAATCAACTCATCGCAGTTTACAAGAGGGTGGTCAAAACACTGTCGGTTCTCTTCATCACAAGACTCTTCAATAAATACAGAATCCGGAACTAACCGAAATTGTATCAAGCGTGTAAATGTCATTCGCGAGCGGTCGTCTGCTAATTTATCATAGAGCCAGTCATAATGTTCTACGTTTTGCAGTAAGTCTTCTAATACAAAGCGATATGTACTATTCAGCCTTCCGTCGGGATATCCGATCGCAAAATAGTTTTCCATCGCTTCAAAAGAGACAGAAGCCGCCTTTGACACTGCAGATACGATATCCTGATAAGAATAGAGCTTTAAAAGTCTGGATATCCCTGCATAATCCTGAAATAATTCCTTGAATTCGTTCTGTTCCATAGGATTTTTCTCCCTGCTTTTTCAACTTTTAGACCGCAAACAGGATAACTCTGTCCGGAAAAGCCTTGCTTCCATAATACCGGAGATAGAAACGGTATTCGCGGTTCCATTCCATGAGCATCCTTGGAACCGCCCAGAGATTTTGACATCCACAATCAAGACAGATTGCGAGCTTTGGATGCTCTTTCATGATATGCTCCCTGCTTCCCTCCAAAAGAGCCGAAAGCGCCGACTCTACATCCAGTCTGATAAAGTCAAGAGGTTCTTCTATTGCTTCATCTAACCGAAGCTCCGCCAGTCTTGCTGTTTCAAAAGAAATACCGCCGTATTCGGAAAATGCTGCTCTCATCTGATCAGATGATTCTGTTGACTCCGATTCACCGAAACAGAAGACTTTTTTGTAGGTATCTTCATAAATATAAAGGAGTCCATTCAAAGCTTCTGTTAAATTGCATCCGATATTAGCGCATACCAGTCCCTCCATTGAAGGGAGGATATCCATATCCCAGAATTCCAGCCCGTTTTCTTTTGCCAGTGACAGGATACGGTTCTCACGATGTATCCATGTTTCAAGAAGGCCGTATAGACAATGTCTGGAACGGTAATCAGAAAGTCTTTCATAAAGATTCAGTATATCTGTCCGGTTTTCCTTAAGGTGCTCTGCAAACTCTCCGATAAGAGAATTTTGATTCAGTTCTCCAGCTTCCCTATATTCAAGTTCACCGATGAGGTATAGAAAATTTCGGTCCGTCCGGTTTCTGACAGGAATCTGCGGATACTTGCTTTTCAGCTCTTCCGTATCCAAAATCCAGGGACTTCCCGTGGCAGAGTCAAGCGCTTCCAGTTCATCTTGCGGCATCTGGCTGCGGATAAACTCTTTCAGTTCCTGATATCCAGTTCTTACTGCCTGCTTTAATATAAACAGGTGGTCCTTCTGGCTGGCAAGCTCATAAATCTTTCCAAGAAAAACATATGCCGCTTCAGCAGTTGTATTGCAGTCCTTTTTCAGAAGTTCTAAAAGACAGGATAACGGCGCCTCCTGAAATTTTTCAATCCGTAGGGAAAGTGTGCTGTAATAGACTGCTTTCTGTGCATTCCCTGACTCAGAATAAAACATGGCAAGATGAGAATAGATATGGTTCAGACTGCCTGCCATCTTCAAATCATTTACCCCCTTATATTGCTCCAATTTTTGAAGTGCAGTTTCAAAAAAAGGGATGACCGCCTGTGTTTCACCAATCTTCATCAGATAACAGCCCATGCCAAACTCAATATCCGGAAAGGAATAGCCAGCCTCACAGTAGCATTTATAAAAACGGTACGCTTTTTCCTTATATTGTACGGGATTACCTGTGTTTCCGCTGCTCGCCGCAGTATACCATGTCATCAGGGATGCATTGATCCGGGGTTCCTGAGCTTTATAAAATCCTTCCTCTAATACTTTTTCCGCCGCCTGAAGCGCTTCCTCATCCTCACCTTGTGCGAGCAGTGACTCCGACAGATAACCCAGTGAATCATAATCATCGGGGTTATTCTGAACGATCCGCCTAAGAATCGGGACATTGCGCTTCCCCTTCTCGGATATGACAGAACGCAGATAACCGGTATGCATGATAGACAGCAGTTCTGTCACATCCAGCCAACGCAGCTTTTTACCTTGATTGGAGACGAGGATCTCATGGATGGGGTTCTGAAAACGAATGTCCCCACGGTTCCGGAAGATACGGTCCTGCTCACTGACAGAGAATACATTCCCTTCATCATTAAGCTGCGCCCATGTAGCGCGGATCACATCCGGCATCTGATCTCCCGGAAACTGCTTCTCCATCTCCCGGATGATCTCTGGAATTTTTTTCGTATCCTCCGGGGTGCAGTATTCATCTGCATCAAGAAATACGATCCAGTCTCCGGACGCTTTTTCTACCGCAAAGTTTTTAGCCGCCGAAAAATCATCACACCATTCAAAATGAAAGATCTTCGCTCCCATATTCCTTGCAATCTCCACGGTATTGTCCGTAGAACCAGTATCCACTACAATCTGTTCCTGAACGATGCCTTTCGCCCAGGAAAGCGCCTGACGGATATTTTTTTCTTCATCTTTTACGATTATACATTGGGATATGCTTGTCTTTTTTGACATCTTCTGCCTCCTATTCACGGACCATTCATAAGCTCTTCTCATATGGATTCCGTGTTAAAAATAAGTGTCTGCCCCTTTGACGGGACAGACACCTTATATCAAAGTATTGGCTCTGATATATTATTTTTTTAATATACCTGTAACATCAGACCACGAACGGATTACTGGAGCAACTGCAGTACACCCTGCGGAATCTGGTTAGCCTGAGCAAGCATAGCCTGAGAAGCCTGAACTAAGATGTTGTTCTTCGTGTAAGCCATCATCTCTTCAGCCATATCAACGTCACGGATACGGCTCTCAGCAGCGGTCATGTTCTCAGTTGTTACACTTAGGTTGTTGATCGTGTGCTCCAGACGATTCTGAAGGGCACCAAGATCGCCGCGGGTAGAGGATACAGAATTGATAGCTGATTTTACCTTATTAATAGCTTCTGTAGCGCCTGCCTGTGTACTGATATCAATGCTGCCTATGCCAAGCGCGCTTGCGCTCATATCACCAACGGCTACTTTTAACTGATTGAATTCATCAGAAGTATCACCAATCTGCAGTGTAAGGTTTGAACCAGACATCTGTGCTGAACCGATCTGAATCAATCCCTTCCAGTCGGTTGTAGTAGCATCGGTAGTATTCTTGATTGGCTGGTTGTTATTAGTATCTTTGCTGCCTCCCTTGCCATCCGTACCGGCCAGATTATTCACAGAATAATCCACACCGCCTTCTTTTTCAGTTACACGGATTATGCCGCTGTTGTAATCTGCGCCAACATAGAAATTTTTGTTGTTTTTCGCAGCAGCAGTCAGGCGTCCTGCAGCAATCTTAATGAGATCAGTATCGGTAGCTGCCTTATCTGTCAAGTCGATAACATTGGAACCGCCTTTATAACGGCTGTCTTTTCCAACAGCAAATGTATAAGTTGTATCGCCGATCTTGAGAGCTCCGCCGTCTTTTACTATATTGGTGTCTAATGTGAATGTAGCTTCACCATACATTCTCTGGTTAGCAGGCCCGATGCCTTCCTGCTCTACTGTTACCGCAATCTGCTGTCCCTGATTGCTGATCGCCTTGCCGGTAAGTGAAAGGTTCACACTCAGAGCTGATTGAGACGGAGCGTCAGCCGCTGTCTGTGCAGTTAATGTAACTTTATCTCCTGTAACCTTAACATCGTATTTCACTTTATCAATTTCAACTTCTGTCTTTAATTTGCTGACAATATCAGATCCGGTAACCGGAGCTGTTGAAGTAACACTTATATTTGTAGTTTTAAGCAAAGATACAGTACCAATCTTAAGATCAGCCACAGCGTTGCCCGTTCCAGTTGATGCTGAAACTTTTAACTGACTTAAATCAAAGCTATAGATGGCTGCCTGCGGTTCTTTTCCTAACTGACCATCAGCTACTATTGATAATGTCGCATCCTTCATTCCAGTGGTGCTTACCTTTCCGCCGAGGGATCCGTCTAATAGATTGATTCCGTTAAAGTTAGTTCCTTCGGAAATACGGTTGATCTCGTCCTGAAGAGCTTTAACCTCTGCCTGAAGGTTCGCGCGGTCCTCATCCTGGTATGTTCCGTTAGCGGACTGGCTGGCCAGCTCTACCATACGGTTCAGCATGGAGTGAACTTCTGTAAGAGCACCCTCAGCTGTCTGGATCAAAGAAATACCATCGTTGGCATTCTTCTGCGCTGTCTTAAGACCTGTGATCTGCGCGCGCATTTTTTCGGAAATAGCAAGACCTGCAGCGTCATCGCCGGCACGGTTGATTCTGTAACCAGAAGACAGTTTCTCTAAGTTTTTGGAAACTGCGCTGTTATTATTTGTTAAGTTTCTGTAAGCGCTTAATGCAGCTATGTTATGTTGGATTCTCATAAATAAACCTCCTTGATTTTTACCGGAGACTTCCTTGTCCCCGCAGTTTCTTTTTGTTGACAGCGTCTGCCTTTGTACTTCCTTCGTGGGCCCTTCATCAGGAAATACGGCAGACTCTCAAGCAGCAATCTGTGGATATTTTCATCCAGTATTTTGTTGCTTATGTTCTTATTATCCAACATTTATGCTAAACTGAAAAAAAGCGCACGCTGTATATACAAGGAGGAGATAAAATGAATGTAAGGGAAGCCGAAAACTTATATTTAGAGTACTGTGAATTCCGAAGGAAACTGAATAACAAGACAATCAATGCATACAGAATTGATTTAAAGCAATACTTTGATTTTATCGGGGAAGCTACTTTTGATAAGCAGAAAATTGAAGAGTATATTACTGTTCTGCACAGAAAATATAAGCAAAAAACAGTCAAACGCAAAATTGCTACCGTGAAGGCATTTTATATGTATATGGAAGCGGAAGGAATGACTACAGATAATCCTTTTCGGAGAATCAAGATAAGGTTTCAAGAGACGTATACGCTGCCTCGGATTATTCCCCGCAAGGAGATAGAACAACTTCTGAATTATATGTACTCCCATCCAAAGAAAAACACCCGGTACTGGCTTCGGGATGTAGCTGTTGTTGAAATGCTTTTTGCAGTAGGCGCACGTGTATATGAAATTTCCTATATGCGTGAAGATTGCGTGGATCTGTATTCCGGCTCAATACGCATTATGGGGAAAGGCAATAAAGAACGCTATCTAAGTGTTGCAGCCCCGTCTGTTTTGGAATTACTGCGAAGATACTACGATGCTAACAAAGCAGCAATTCAGAAAAGCGGATATTTTTTTATAAACAGGAACGGAAGCCGTTATACAGAACAGTCTATCCGTCTGATGCTAAAAAAATACTGTCAGCTTGCAGGCATAGAACGGAATATTACTCCTCATATGTTCCGTCACTCATTTGCCACATATTTAATAGAGGAAGGTGTTGATATAAGCTGCGTCCAGCCGATTCTCGGGCACAGCTCTATTAAAACAACGCAGATTTATATCCATGTAGCCGCAAAAATGCAGGCAGAAATCCTGCGCAGTATGCATCCGCGCAATAAAATGGATTTGCTGGGGTTTATTTCCTGAAAACCAGACATGCCGTTTCGACAACAAACTCAGGGGCATAAATAAAAGATGCAAAGCCGCCGATAATCGAGCATGGCTTTACATCTTTTAATATTACTGACCATTTTCAAGTAGTGACTAACAATATAATTTCCTGTATATTATACAGTTTCTGGCTGCTCTTTTGGGTCATGAGTCTCAATATATTCAATTAAATCAAGTATTTTTGTATCACTCATGCCAGATGCTCTAAGCTGCCTGATAAGATTAACAATTTCTTTGCCTGTCATATTTTCACCACCTTTTATATATTGGGTATTTAGTTATCTGGTGTTTTTATTATACCAATCGGTAAACTAAGTGTAAAGTCTTATTCCGGTTTTGTGTCCTCATAGACCGATTCGCCGGTTGTTGAATGTACTTCGACTTAAAATATAGATTCCTTAGAAAAAAATTTAAAATAACCGTTAACTTTATCGGGAAATGTTCGATAATAAGAACATAAGCAACAAAATATGGATGAACATATCCACAATTCGCTGCTTGCAAATTGCTGGTTTTCCGGATGAAGGGCCCATAAGGAGAATACAGCAAAAGTAATTATTAATAACTTATAGGAGACAAGGAGGTCTCCGGTACAATTCAAGGAGGTTTATTTATGAGAATTCAACACAACATAGCTGCATTAAGCTCTTACAGAAACTTAACAAATAATAACAGCGCAGTTTCCAAAAACTTAGAGAAACTGTCTTCTGGTTACAGAATCAACCGTGCCGGCGATGACGCTGCAGGTCTTGCTATTTCCGAAAAAATGCGCGCGCAGATCACAGGTCTTAAGACAGCGCAGAAGAATGCCAACGATGGTATTTCTTTGATCCAGACAGCTGAGGGTGCTCTTACAGAAGTTCACTCCATGCTGAACCGTATGGTAGAGCTGGCCAGCCAGTCCGCTAACGGAACATACCAGGATGAGGACCGCGCGAACCTTCAGGCAGAGGTTAAGGCTCTCCAGGACGAGATCAACCGTATTTCCGAAGGAACAAACTTCAACGGAATCAACCTGTTGGATGGTTCTCTTGGCGGAAAGGTAAGCGCTGTTGGTATGAAAGATATATCTGGCGACTTAACAATCTTAGCAGATGGTCAGTTAGGAAAAGAGCCTCAGGCTGCAATCTACAGCTTTGACTTAAGTCAGGTCAGCATCCAGACAACACAGGCTGATGGTAAAATATCTGCTTTTACAATCGGCGGTGTAAATCTCTTTAAAGCCAACGCTACAGCTGATGATAAGAAGGTGAGTTCCAGCGCGCCGGTTACAGGTGTGAACCTTGCCGGAAAGATAAGAGATGAAATCGAAATTGATGGTAATAAGTATGATGTTAAAGTTACTGGAACGAAAGTTACCTTAACATCCCAGAAAGCAATTGATTCTCCATCTGATATATCCCTTAATGTTGTACTTACCGCAGATAAAGCTATCGTTAACAATGGTCAGCAGATCGCTGTTACGGTTGAGCAGGAAGGTATCGGACCTGCTAACCAGAGAATGTATGGTCAGGCTGAGTTTGAGTTAACTACTGACATTGTAAGAGATGGCGGAGCACTTAAGATCGGTGATACTACTTACACATTCGCGGTAGGAAAGAACAGCTCCTTCAAGGGCGGTTCTAATGTTATCGACCTGACAGATATGAAAGCAGGCGCTTCTAACCTGTTAGGTATTGCTGCAGGACGTCTGACAGCAGCTGCTAAGAACAACAAGAACTTCATCGTTGGTACTGGATATGAGAGTGATGATGCTACGTCCGGTAAAGTAATGATCCGTGTTACAGAGAAAGAAGGCGGCGTGGATTATGAAGTAAATAACTTGGCTGGTACGAATGGTAAAGGTAGTAACGGTGGTAAGGACGATGCTACAGCAAATGATTGGAGAAACCTGATCCAGGTAGGTTCCGCGGCTATGTCCGGTTCTAACCTGACTCTCCAGATCGGCGACACATCTGACGATTACAACCAGTTAAAGGTAGCTGTTGGCGATATGAGCGCTTCCGCTCTTGGAATCAGCGGTATCGATATCAGCACACAGGCTGGCGCTACTGATGCGATCAATAAAGTAAAAGCTGCTATCAATTCTGTATCCTCCACTCGTGGTGACCTTGGTGCCCTTCAGAACCGTCTCGAGCACACCATCAACAACCTGAGTGTAACAACTGAGAACATGACTGCTGCTGAAAGCCGTATCCGTGACGTTGACATGGCTGAAGAGATGATGGCTTACACCAAGAACAACATTCTGGTTCAGGCTTCACAGGCTATGCTCGCTCAGGCTAACCAGATCCCGCAGGGTGTATTGCAGTTACTCCAGTAATTGGATTCTGATCTGAGACTGTTTTAGCAGTTTTGAAAATGTATGAGATATCAAGGCAGGTTGTATTGTTTTGATATGAGGTGTCTGCCCCGTTACTGGGGCAGGCACTTATTTTTAATAGAATGATGCTAGAGGCAAAATACCTCTTGACTCCAGCATCACATAATATATTGGGCGGACGACGCGAAAGTTTCGCCCCGCTTACAAAAGGAGGTTTCTGATGGCTAAGGAAATAAGCATATCCCAATGCATGATCGTGAAAAATGAGGAGAAAAATATCCGGCGGGCCCTTTCTTGGGCGAAGGAGATTGTACAGGAGCAGGTTGTCGTGGATACCGGTTCTACGGATCGGACGGTGGAGATTGCAGCGAGTATGGGCGCGAAGATCTTTCACTTTGAATGGTGTGATGACTTTTCTGCGGCAAAGAACTATGCCATAGAGCAGGCAACCGGAGACTGGATCGCATTTCTTGACGCGGATGAATATTTCACCCCGGAAGATGCAAGGAAGCTCCCGGAAGTGATCCGGACTGCGGAGAAGAACTTCTCCCAGAATGGAACGCCCGATGTGATCCGCGCTACGTGGGCGCAGTTAAACGATGAGGGTAAAGTGTTTGCGGTCAGTGAACAAGACCGTATCTTCCGTAACAAAAAGGACGTCCATTACCGCAAGCCAATCCACGAAGTGTTGGCATCTACCCGGGGCCGGGATCTCCAGTTAGTGGACGCTACAGAAGCGCTGTCGATCATGCACACCGGTTATTTTCGCTCTGTCATAGCAGAAAAGGGGAAGCGCAATGTCCCTCTCTTAAAAAAGGCGGTGAACAATGATCCGGACGACTATGATTCATGGGCTTATCTGGCAGAAGCTTTTTCTGCGGAGGAGCATTATACGGAAGCGCTGCAGACGGCGGAAAAGGTACTTGAGAAAGGGCTTCATAAGGCAGAACCGCCGCAGATCAACACGGCGCTGATGACTTGGTTCACCGCGACAAGCAGCGGCAGAACCGGAAGTCCTGAACAGTATAAAGAAAAGGCATACGCGCTTTATGAACGTTATTGCAAAGCCGGATACTCCTATCCCGACATCGAATTCGGCATGGCATGCTACCTGCAGAAACTGGGAGATACCGATGGAGTTGTATTATTTTTTGAGGCTGCGCTTCAGAAACTTGAATATTATAAGGGGGTTGACACCCTGAAGATGGCCGGACGTTTAGACCATATATACGCTTATCTCGCCCTATATTATTCCGAAAAGAAGGATGCGCAGAAAAGCGTATATTACTGCACCCTGTCTCTGCGGGTTGATAAATATCAGGAAACTCCCCTCTCCTGTCTTCTGGAACTTTTAAAAGATGACAGAAACACGGAAGCGGCGCAGGCATATGCTTTCCTTGGGAAGATCTATGATATTGACAGCCTGAAAGATAAGCTTTTTATTTTAAAGTTGGCAATAAAAACGGGTTACAAGGAACTGGAGGAATTTGCACGAAATGTCATGTCGGAAGAAGAGCTTGCAGCCTTGAACTCTGAAAAAGAGCAGTCGTTGTCTGAAAAATGGGAAGAGTTAAGTAGAACTTATCCGCAAATTCCCATAAGAAACCGGACGGACCGAAATTTTCTTTATCTTATAGACGAGCTTTGGAATACAGCCAAAGAAAAACTCTATGAAAAGGCCCTGATCAGCAAGCTTGCTGATATACTCAAGGAACACCATAAAGACGTTGTCGCATTGTACAGTCAGCTTGGAGATTACCGTTCCAGACAATGCCTGTATGGGCTTCTAGAGATGTGGCTGCACCGTGAGAACCGTATCATATCATTAGCAAGAGAAAGCGGACTGGAATTCTGGGATATGGATATCATCCCGACCGCGGAAGGGATGACATGTGCAGATGTAGGAGAACATTTGGCAGAATCCATGAAGGGCTTTCTTTATACCTATGAAGAAACCTATAAGAAGATTTTCTGCTTTGCGCCAGATGAATCTGATAAAGGGGGTGCGCTTGAAAAGACGCTTTCCAGCTACCGGAACGTTTCCTTTATGAAGACAGAACTAGATGGATTTGAACTGGATAAGGCGGTGGAGGAGCCGCTGGATCTGATTCGTATGGACGTGTCTGCTGGACTTTTGGATCTCCTTACGGGCTGCAGAGTGCACATTGAAAAAGAACAGCCAAAACTGGCGATCTGTATAGATAGCGACTGTAACCATTTATGGCACGTACCAAAACTTTTGAAAGAATGGAATCCTAATTATCGGTTCTATCTGCGTTATTATGGTGAAAAGCCGATACCAGACAGAGTAGTTTTATTTGCATCTATATAAAGGCAGCTAAAACATCGTTTCCTTTAATCAAAATGAAGTTTCTGCAGAATGCGCTGCAACCAGAGCCCTCTGAAGCAGCGCTCTGCCAGAATGCAGAAAGATATGAAAGCACCTTTGTTCCCTCAAATCATTAGACATCAAACCAAACGCCGTATAATATAAATTATGATAGGGGTCTTTTTTCGATATAATTTCATCCTTTCCTTGATTTCAAAAAAGCAAAGATACATTTTGAATCTTACTTGTTCTCCCGCCATCTTCATCGCCAAGAAGAAGAAACGGATAATCTGTCTGGCAAAACGTCAACATGCAATCAATATACACTAACTTTTTATGGAATCCATTCATCAGCAAATTTCTCCTTCATTTACCAAAACAGCACAACTTCATATATCAATGGACTTTTTCAAACAGCATATCCGCTGGACAGCACTATAACCTACAACTGGATAGAACACTTGGATGATGATTTGAACCGAACTATTGCAGATACGATTCTCACGTTTAATCACTCTCATGCCTTCCACCTAGAAGCACAGATGTATGAAGATGAAGAAATTGAATTACGGGTACTTGATTACGGATACAAACATGCATTAAAATTAGGGCGCGGTTCAAATGTGCTCCATTTCCCGGAACCGCAGATTATTTATCTTTGCAACTCAAAGCATATTTCTAATACTACAACTTTAATCCTCAATTTTGCTCCACAAGACTCTTTCCATTATGAAATCCCTGTATATAATCTTTTAGAACATACTCCCGAAGAATTAAGCCAGCATAAAATGATTATTTTAATCCCTTTTATAATCCTGAAACTAAAGGATAATATCTGGAAAAAACGAACTCCTGAAAACATGGAAGCCTTGCGAACACTGATTCTGGATGATATAATTAACTTGATTCAGGATAAACGGGATATAGGAGGGCCCCAATGTTAAACATATCATCTATTCTCAACAACGACGCATTTACCCGAGAGGAACAGCTGGAGATCGTCAGATATATGGATGCCCAGTTAGCGCAGATGGAACTTCTGCTCTGTCGCTTAGACCAGCTTGCCAGACAGGCTTCAGAGGATGACACGTTAGACGCTGAGCGCCGGCGTCTTCAGACAAAGGCAAATCAGATTCAAAGGGAGATCGACCGTATCTCAGAACGGCTCCCCAAAACTTTTATAATGGAAAACAGCCTCTGAATTTCTGTCAGAACAATATTCATGAAAGGAGTTTACACATGAAATCGTTAGTTCTCGCCGAAAAACCTTCGGTAGCAAGGGATATCGCCCGTGTTTTAAACTGTCATAAGAATATTTCCGGCGCTGTCGAAGGGGATCATTATATTGTAACATGGGCGCTCGGACATCTGGTCACTCTCGCTGATCCTGAAGAGTATGATAAAAAATATAAAGAATGGGACATGTCCTGCCTCCCTATGATTCCGAAAAAATGGGAGCTTGTAGTAATCAGGCAGACTACAAAGCAGTATCATAATGTAAAAGTGCAGCTTTTCCGTAAGGATGTAGACCAGATTATCATTGCCACAGATGCCGGACGGGAAGGGGAACTGGTTGCCCGGTGGATTCTTGAGAAATCCGGCTGCCGCAAACCGATCAAAAGACTCTGGATCTCTTCTGTCACCGACAAGGCAATCCGGGAAGGATTCGCCAACTTAAAAGACGGACGGGAATACCTTGCCCTCTACCATGCGGCAAGAAGCCGGGCCGAGGCAGACTGGCTGGTGGGAATCAATGCCACCCGGGCCTTAACCTGCAAGTACAATGCGCAGCTTTCCTGCGGCCGTGTGCAGACGCCGACTCTTGCGATCATTGCCAGAAGAGAGGACGAAATCCGTTCTTTTCAGCCAAAGGACTACTATGGTCTTACTTGTAATGCTGGCGGCGTGACATGGACCTGGCAGCATAAGACAAGCGGAAGACTTTACTCCTTCCAGAAGGATGATATTGAAAATATAAGAAATTCTCTGAAAAACCAAAAGTTGACTATCACCGAGATTGCAAAGTCTGCGAAAAAAACATTTTCACCGGGGCTTTATGACTTGACAGAACTTCAGCGGGACGCCAATCAGCGTTTTGGCTTTTCCGCAAAGGAAACACTGAATATCATGCAGCGTCTCTACGAGAACCACAAGGTTCTTACTTACCCCCGGACAGATTCCCGTTACATCGGGACAGACATCGTCCCTACGATTAAAGAGCGTCTGAAGGCTTGCAACATCGGTCCGTACAGGCAGTTTATCCCAGAGCTTTTAAAGAACCCGCTTAGAACAAGCAAAGCATTTGTTGACGATAAAAAAGTCAGCGACCATCATGCAATCATTCCGACAGAAGAATACGTACAGCCAGAGCATATGACAAATGATGAGAGAAAGATTTACGACCTTGTTGTACGGCGGTTCATCAGCGTTCTCTATCCGGCATTTGAATACGAGCAGACTACCCTGAAAGCCTCCGCCGCCAACGAGATGTTCACCGCAAAAGGGAAAGTCATCAAGGCTGTCGGCTGGAAAGCCGTCTATAGCGCAGCTGCTTCCGGTTCTGAAAGCAGCACAGAAAAAGATTCGGGATACCATTTTGAAAGTGACTCTGAGGACGGTCAGGCAGATCAGTCTCTTCCGACTTTTAAGCAGAGTGCTTTCCTCTCCATCAGTCATATATCCATAACATCAGGAAAGACAAAGGCTCCGGCAAGATTCACGGAAGCAACGCTTCTATCCGCCATGGAGAATCCGATAAAGTATATGGAATCAACAGATACGAAAGCCCGAAAGACTCTGGGCGAGACCGGCGGTCTTGGCACAGTCGCCACAAGAGCTGATATCATCGAAAAGCTCTTTAACTCCTTCCTGATCGAAAAAAAGGACAGGAATATCCTGCTTACCTCCAAAGGCAGACAGCTTCTTTCGCTTGTCCCGGAGGATTTGAAAAAGCCGGAACTGACCGCCCGGTGGGAAATGAAGCTTTCTGATATCGCAAAAGGCTCTCACAAGGATTCTGAATTTATGAAAGAGATCCGAAGCTACACGCAGACTCTTGTCGAAGAAATCAAATCCGCTGACGGTACTTTCCGCCACGACAATCTTACAAACACAAAATGTCCGCGCTGCGGAAAACGAATGCTTTTGGTCAAAGGAAAGAACGCCCGCCTTCTCGTCTGTCAGGACAGGGAATGCGGATACCGGGAGACAATCTCCCGAACGAGCAATGCGCGCTGCCCGAACTGCCACAAAAAGATGGAACTTATAAAAAAAGGGAACGAGGAAACCTTTGTCTGCTCCTGCGGTCATAAAGAAAAGCTGTCCGCTTTTAAGGCAAGGCGGGAAAAAGAAGGCGCGGGAGTCACTAAAAAAGACGTACAGAGATATCTGAAAAACCAAAAAGAAGAACCCCTTAACAATGCATTTGCAGCCGCTTTATCCGGGATTAAGCTTGACAGTTAGTCAGGCACCCTTTTATATGCAACGATCAGATCCACCATCCTGTTATAGCTTTCTACTCCCTCGGACTGGTCGTTTGCTTTTAGATATGTATCATTTACCTTATTTGCAGCTCTGGCAATTCTACCGTCATATCTATCCCAAAAGTCACGGTTTGCTATAAAATCCGACTCAACCCTCTCTGACAGTTTCCCTCTGATCTCCTCCCATGACTCATAATCAACCTGATACAGCACATTCATACAGTATCTCCACCCCATAAGATAGCCGCTGTACTGGAAATCAATATTTTCCGAACCTGTGCTTGCCAAAAACGCGATAAAGTTCGCCTCTTCTTCCTGCATGAACCCTCTCAGATGAGAAAGCTCATGACACGCAGTAAAAGGTATATTATAATCCGCCATACCGCTATTATAATTGGCTTCAACTGTAAACGGCGAATAGATGCCTGTAAGCTGCTGCACTGACAATATCCACGGAACCAGAAGCGCTTTCGGCTTCGGATAATAGCCCGAAAGTTCCGGGTATCGCTCTCCCAGATGCTCCATTGCCCGTACAGCCTCTTTATTCAGTATTTTCACAGGCGATGCTTGAACATTTTCTTGTGCCATGGGCATCTTTTGCCCGCCAATCTTCATCACGCCATATGTGTTCCGCGGCACTTCTTTGCTCCGGCTGTTCACTTCCTCTGTCAGCCACATACATACCTCTTCAAGCTCCTCTGCCGAATACTTTTCTATCCGTATTCCCGAACTTTCCGAAAATGATTCTCTATGATAATTGATTCCGCAATTTACTACATATAGAAAAAACATCACTCCTGCAAATACATACAGACGACTGCCCAATAAAAGAAACTCCCCTTTTCCTGCGCATTTCCTTACAGCTCTTATTATAAGTCTCAAAAATGTCAGAACTGCCGCAAGCAGCACCGTATACAGCAGCACCTCTGATACCGAAAAGGGAAACACACTCATAAGTCTTCCGGTTACATTTACCCATATAGGATAAATGCGCGTACTATACCAGTGGGCGAATGTGCGGGAAATCCGGGAAATACACATCAGACTCAGACCAGCGCAGAGCAGAACGCTCCCGGTGATACATCTTCCTCTATCTGTACTTGCCGTCAACCTTTTCTTCCTATTCAAATACATCCTATCACTACCGCTTGATATAACTTTTATTTTTGCATGATTCATGCAGTAATCTTTTTATACTGTCTTGATTCATTTTATGAACACTTTATTTGCAGTCTGCATAATTTTATGATAACATTTTATAAAACCGAGGTCAAAAGGTAATTTCCCCCATAATCTCTGCAGATGATTCTGCACTTTATATTCCCGATAACAAACACATATTTTTATAACTGGAGGCTATGGAATTGAACATTTTACGGAAAAAAATAGAAACTTTGATTTTAAAAGACGAAACTTATGCATCTCAGATGGAGCACCTCGTCCTCCCCTTTCTTATCAGCCGGAAAGAGGGATTTTGGCTGGCAAGAGAGGATAATCCAAAGCAGAAGATCTACTGTGCCAAATATACCTCTGACTGCTCAGGAGAAAAGTGCCGCGGTATCGTAATCATTTCTCACGGATATACAGAAAATTCCGAAAAATACCGGGAGGTTATCTACTACTTCCTGAAAATGGGTTATCATGTCTATATTCCCGACCATTGCGGCCACGGACGAAGCTACCGTCTTACCGATGAGTTATTTCTGGTCCATATCGACAAGTACGAAAGATATGTGGAAGACCTCTTAAGCGTTGCTTATCATGCAAAATCTGACTATGGGACACTTCCGATCTATCTGTACGGTCATTCCATGGGCGGCGGGATTGCCGCTGCCACTGTTGCTGCCAGCCCGAATCTGTTCAGAAAAGTAATCCTTACCTCTCCTATGATCCGGCCGGACACCCATCCCCTGCCGTGGAATTTCGCATCACTTGCCGCCAGGATTGCCTGTCTTTTCGGAAAGTCGATTCACCATCTTCCGGGAGGGCACCCATTTGATGACACAGAGAGCTTTGAACAGAGCAGTTCCATGTCACAAATACGCTTTGACTATGAGCAGACAATCCGAAGAACCGAGCCGCTGTTCCAGAATACCTGCGGCACCTACCGCTGGATCTTAAGCGCCGCGAAGCTCCATCGCTTTCTCATGCGCACCGCATGGAAACGGATTCATATTCCATTACTTCTGTTTCAGGCGGAAAACGATCATATCGTATCCGGTAAGGCGCAATATCAATTTATCCAAAAGATCAACCGCCGTCATGCGGCCCCCACATGGCTGATCAAAGTACCTGACAGTAAGCACGAAATCTATAACGCCGAATATAAGACGTTATTAAAATACTGGACAAAAATTTTCAGGTTTCTTGGCTGAAAATCTATTGACAAACATATTTATAAGCGGTACTATATTGTTAGTTTTCGCACTTTAAACAGTTAAAATTTTACAGTGCGACTATGGAGGATTGATACTATGATTATCGTACTGAAACCACGTACAAAGCAGCAGGAGATTGACCGTGTTCTGAACCTGATCAAAAGTAAGGGCCTGGATACACATATTGTAGAAGGTTCCGAGATGACGATCATCGGTTGTATCGGTGATACAACCCGGATTGATGCAAAATTATTTGAAGTCAATCCATCCGTAGATAAGGTCATGCATGTACAGGAGCCATATAAGCTCGCGAACCGCGCGTTTCATCCGGAAGATTCGATCATCGATGTATCCGGCGTCAGAATAGGCGGTACTAATCTGGCGATGATCGCCGGTCCCTGTTCCGTAGAATCCACGGAACAGGTGCTTGAGATTGCTCTTGCCGCCAAAGCCTCCGGAGCGAATCTGCTGCGGGGCGGCGCTTTCAAGCCAAGAACCAGCCCATATTCTTTTCAGGGCCTTGGCCTTCAGGGTTTAGATATTTTATGCGAAGTCCGGGAGGAGACAGGGCTTCCTATCGTAACAGAATTGATGTCTCCGGAATATCTGGACCTTTTCAATGAAAAGGTCGATTTAATCCAGATCGGCGCGCGTAATATGCAGAATTTTGATCTTTTAAAGCAATTAGGACAGCTTGACCGCCCGATTCTCCTTAAACGAGGTCTTAACGCTACTTATGAAGAATGGGTCATGTCCGCAGAATACATCATGGCATCCGGCAATGAGAATGTCATTCTCTGCGAGCGGGGAATCCGTACATTTGAGAGCTATACGAGAAATACGCTGGACCTTCAAAGTATTCCGGTACTTAAGAGACTGACTCATCTTCCAGTGATCGTTGATCCAAGCCATGCAGGAGGAAAGTGGTGGCTGGTTGATTCTATGTCAAGAGCCGCTGTAGCTGCAGGTGCGGACGGCCTGATGATAGAAGTACACAACAATCCGGAATGCGCACTGTGCGACGGCGCACAGTCTTTAAAGCCTGAAAAATATGGCGAACTGATTCAGGACGTTGCACAGATTGCCAAAGTTTTAGGCAAGACACTTCCATAAAAATAATCTTGGTGCTGCACATAGCCGCACCATTACGGAGAATCGAATGAAATTAACTGTAAATTTAGGAAAAAACAGCTATCCGATCCATATCGAAAATTACATACTTAGAAAGGCCGGCGATATCATCGCAGAGACATTCTCAGGAAAACGGATCATGATCGTGTCTGATGATAACGTCTACCCACTATACGGAGATATTATAGAAAAGAATCTTTGCAGCTCATATGAATGCCATCATCTCATATTGCCGCATGGCGAAGCCACCAAAAGCTTCCGCTCCCTTCCGGAAATCTACAGCGCCATGCTGAAAGCAAAGATTTCCCGAAGCGATGCCGTCATCGCACTGGGCGGCGGCGTTATCGGTGATCTGGCAGGATTTGCTGCTGCAAGCTTTCTTCGCGGCGTAAAATTTATCCAAATTCCGACTTCCCTTTTGGCGCAGGTAGATTCCTCTGTAGGCGGCAAGGTAGCCGTTGACCTTCCGGAGGGCAAGAATCTTGTAGGAGCTTTCTACCAGCCATCCGTCGTGCTGATCGATCCATTTGTACTAAGCACCTTAAACAAACGCTATATCAACGATGGTATGGGTGAAGTTATTAAGTACGGCTGTATCAGAGATAACGAACTGTTTCTGACACTGGAAAAACACGGCTCCTTTGATTCATTAAGAGATCAGCTTGAAACTATCATAAAGCGCTGTGTAGATATTAAAAGAGTCATTGTCGAACACGATGAGTTTGATACGGGAGAACGGATGCTTTTAAATTTCGGACATACACTGGGACACACCATAGAACAATATTTCCAGTACGGCCGTGAAAGCCACGGCGAGGCCGTAGCCATCGGTATGTACCAGATCAGTCTCCTTGCGCAGATGAAAGGACTTACGCAAAAGGGGGTCGCCGCGCGTATTTTAGATGTACTGGAAACCTATGGTCTTCCTTCTGAATGTAATCTTCCTATGAATGCACTGACCGAAGCCATTAAGCTGGACAAAAAAAATCTCGGCGGCCATCTGAACATCGTACTTCTGCACAACATCGGAGACAGCTACGTACATCCGACTTCCATTGACTTTTTTGAGAAGTATAACGACTTGATCATATAAAAAGCGGAGCAACTGCTTATAATTGGAGGAATGAACACATGAAACTCGAAGGAAAAATTGCAATCGTGACCGGCGCCGGCAGAGGAATCGGCAGAGACACCGCACTGGCAATCGCTGCGGAAGGCGCAACTGTCGCAGCTGTCGCAAGAACCCAGCCGGATCTTGACGAGACAGTCTCTTTAATAAAGAAAGAAGGCGGGACAGCGGTCTCTCTCTCCCGTGACTTGACAGACATCGACCAAGTACAGTCTATGGTTGATACAGTAGTAAAGCAATTCGGGCGTATCGATATTCTGGTAAACAATGCCGGAGGCTATCCATCTGAAATTTACGACAGTGTCGGACAGCAGGCAATCAAAATCTGGGAATGGACAGAAGCGCAGTGGGATCAGATTCTTAAGACAAACCTGAAAATCCCTTTTCTCTGCATTAACAAAGTCGTTCCGGTTATGATCAAACAAAGAAGCGGCGATATCGTAAGCGTCTCCTCCCGCATGGGCAGAATCGCTTCCCAGATGGGAGGGTATGCCGTAGCAAAAGCAGGCATTGTAACCCTCACAAAAACTACCGCCATCCAGACAAGGGAATATGGAATCAAAGCAAATGCTGTGGCTCCGGGAATCGTTGATACCCCGGGACAGCGGACTTATAATCATAATGTAGGACAGGATGATGCCGTTATGGGCAGCTCGGCAGCCGTGGCAAAAGGAATCATCTATCTCCTTACAGATTCGCCGGCAGAGATGACAGGACAGGTTATCGACATGTATACAACCGTATAAAAGATGCGGGCGCCA
>OFFJ01000730.1_pt1 | contig 26492 bp, 17 predicted proteins | sample 1521261 | NCBI WGS metagenome assembly OFFJ01 (sample SAMEA3504122, study PRJEB24116) | mouse gut metagenome | biome: mouse gut; feature: mouse-associated habitat; material: faeces | place: Denmark | collected 2011 | reverse complement strand
CCGCCACATTATTCATGACAACAATAGAAGACTCGCGAAGCGCGGATTCTATTGTTTCCGCCTTCTCTCCCTCAGCCGCCGGGTTATCCCAGCCTTGCCAGCAGAGCCTCCCTCTGGGCCTCGTACCCGGGCTTGCCAAGCAGAGCAAACATGTTCTTCTTGTAGCTCTCCACGCCGGGCTGATTAAAGGGATTCACCCCCAGCAGATAGCCGCTGACGCCGCAGGCAAACTCAAAGAAGTAGAACAGCTCTCCCAGATAGAATTCGCTGACCTCGGGGATGTTCACCATGAAATTGGGCACCTGACCGTCGGTATGGGCCAGAATGGTTCCGTTCATAGCGCTCTTGTTCACGAAGTCCACGGTCTTGCCCGCCAGATAGTTCAGTCCGTCCAGATCCACCGGCTCCTGCCCGATCACAAGCTCTTCTCTGGAGGTCTCCACGTTCAGCACCGTCTCGAACATGATCCTTGCGCCGTCCTGAATGAACTGCCCCATTGAGTGAAGATCCGTAGTCAAATCTACGCTGGCCGGAAATAGGCCCTTCTGATCCTTGCCCTCGCTCTCTCCGTAAAGCTGCTTCCACCACTCGGACACATAATGTACCGCAGGCTCATAGTTGGCCAGAACCTCCACGCTCTTGCCCTTCCGCAGCAGGATATTCCGCAGAGCCGCATACTGCAGAGCGTCGTTTTCCTCGAAATCGTTCTCCAAAGCCCTCTTCCTGCCGCTGGCGGCCCCTTCCATCAGCTTGTCTATATCCGCGCCGCTGACCGCGATGGGCAGCAGGCCCACTGCCGTCAAAACGGAGAAACGTCCTCCCACATCATCGGGCACCACAAAGGTCTCATAGCCCTCCTCGTCCGCAACCTTCTTCAGGCTCCCTCTGGCCTTGTCGGTGGTGGCATAGATCCTTTTGGCCGCTCCCTCCTTGCCGTACTTTTTCTCCAGAAGCTCCTTGAACACCCGGAACGCTATGGCAGGCTCCGTGGTAGTGCCGGACTTGGAAATCATGTTCACGGAAAAATCCCTGTCACCCACCACGTCCATCAGGTGCTTTAAATAGGTGGAACTAATGGAATTGCCGCAGAAATAAATTTCCGGCGTCTTTCTCTTGTCTTTGCCCAGCACATTGTAGAAGCTGTGGCCTAAGAATTCGATGGCCGCCCTTGCCCCCAGATAGGAGCCGCCGATGCCGATGACCAGCAGCACCTCGGAATCCCCCTGAATCTTTTTGGCCGCCGCCTTGATTCTGGCGAACTCTTCCTTATCATAGTCCACCGGAAGATCCACCCAGCCCAAAAAGTCGTTGCCTGCTCCGCTTTTGGACACCAGCACCTCCTTGGCATCCAGCGCCAGCTTCTTCATATAGCCTACTTCCTCCTGAGACACAAAAGAAGCAGCCCTTGAATAATCAAATGTAACCTGCCTGCCCATATCATATACCTCCAATCTTTTTCAAGGCTCCGTCCCCTCAGCCCTGCCGCCCGATGCGGCCCATGCCCTATTTGAAAGAACGGCTGTATATAGTTTAACAAAGTTGCGGTGTAAATACAAGCACAACCGCATAATTTGGTCTTTCAATTTCGTCTTCCGGAGACCTTCGGCCTTAGGCCTCTCCCCTGCCCTGAGCAGACCTCACAGATTCTCCAAAATCAGCACCGATACCCTGTTCTGAATGATCTTCGTCACCTCCTCCGCGGATTTCGTCCCTGAGAAAAAGTTCTTCGACTCCTCTGTCACAATATCCACCACGGACTGCCGGATGGAACTTCTGGGGGTAAAGTCCATGGTCTCAATGAAATTGCGTATATCCTCCGCCTCCTCTTGGGTCATGGCATATACTGACGTACCCACACCGTTGATATAGGAAGCAAACCATGGCCCTATTATAGCTTTCCCGTTTTCATCATAAAAGATCCCCCCCGTCATCGCTTCCTCTTCCTTTGCGTTCAGGTACTCAATACGGGTGGGAAATCCGTCCTCCTCCGCTTGTTCCAAATAGAACCGCAGGAACTCCCAGGCCCCCTCCTTATGACGGGAATTGGCCAGAATGCTCAATGCGTCCTGCACTCGCACGAAGGGCCTCCCCTTTCCGTCCACAGAGGGGACTCCCCGCAGGACGGGCCTGCCCCCGCAGACTGCCAGAGAATATAGGTAACGCTTATAATCGTAGACGAACTCAGGGGTCAGCAGGCTGCCTCCCCCCTTTTGAAGAAGCTGTTCCTTTGCCCAATTCAGCAGGCTGCTAAATCCCTCGCTGTCAAAGCTGCAGCCGCCGCTCTCCCAGTCTATGTATTTCTCCAGATAATAATCGGCGCAGAAGTTTCCCATCAGATAATCTGCAGTGGCCCAGATCTCCGGCAGCAGACTCCGATCAGGATATATCTCACTCAACGCCATGATGCTTTCCATAGACCAGTCCTTTAGCTCGGCAACCGTCTCCTCCTGCGCCAGAACATAGGTGATAGTAAAAAGCTTGGGGATTGTCACCAGCTTCCCGTCCACGGTGAAGGCCTCCAGCATGTTGGAAAGATAATCCTCCTTTCTTATGCCGCCCTCTCCCATATAAGCGTACAAATCGTCCAACGCTCCCGCATTCGCATATTTCCAGATGTCCCTTTGGCTAAGATCCAACAGATCAGGCCCGTCCTTTGAAGCCAAGGCACTGTCCAAACGGACTTCCGCGCCTTCATTGTATTCTAAAATACTATTTGCTCCATAGGATTCGATAGACACATGATACTGACTGCTTTGCTGATTGAACGCAACCACAGCCTTCTTGACCCCCTGAGAAGCATATAGGGAAGCCAGCACGATCCGCTCCTTCCGGGGCATTTCGTCCAGAGGAATCTTTGTCAGAATCTGGCATTTTCCAGCGTCCTGCTTCCCCCTATTGTAATTGCAAAAAACCAAAAAACGATCCTCTGCGATCTCTATCACTTCGTGCACTTCATCGGCATATAGGTCGCAGTCCTCCCAGCGCAGCACCCGCTCCATGGAACCTGATTGTTCGTCATACCGGTACAATATATCGTCCCTATCGTCGATCAGGAATCCCTTCAGTCCCTTATATACATCTGCGCCGAAATACGGGGCGAAGCCCTCCACCGACTGCAGCCCAACGGAATTTTTTCCTTCGATGGCGTAGACCGCTCTCATAAAGCTCGTGGGATCGTCCACAAAGAAAAAGATGCTTCCTCCCGAAGTATTCATCAGATACGCTTGAACAAATTGATTCGTCAGCATATCCGCAATGTCGATCCTCCCCGCAGGATTCCCCTGATTGTCCACCTTCAGGATCGATTTCAGAGACACCACATACACATTTCCCTCATCATCCAAAGCCAGCTGTGGGCAGCTTGTAGAAAAGCGATACCCTACCTCCTCGTCCTCCATGACAACCTGATAGATCTGTTCTCCCTCAGCGGAGCATTTATATACCACAATGCCGGGTTCATTGTAGAAGGCTGTGGCATAATATAAATTCATGTCCTTGTCCAACGCATAGCCTATGATATGCTCATTGGGAGAGACCGCCAGAAGCGAATCCATAGGATACAGCTCCTCTCTGTCATAAAAATTCAGCTCCTCCAGAGAAATCCTGCAAAAAGCGCCGTCCATATAATATAGGTATCCGTCTCTGGCCAAAAAACTCGTGTTAGGGGCATCGTCAAACCAATAGTCCTGTGTCTTTTCTATTATGTAGCCATACTCTTCGTCCGACTGCTCCCCCCTTCCGCAGCCGCAGAGCAGCGCCGTCCCCACCAGAATTGCCGGCAGAACCAACTTTTTGCAGAACTCCTTCCCCTTTTCCAATAGGCCCAAGTCCTTCCTCTTTCCCATGTCAATCCATCTCCCTTCCTTTGCTTGTGCAGAAATCCATCATCTAGGTTCTACCGTAGAATCCAAGGACAGGATTCTATGGTCTAAGTTCTATCATAGAATCCAAGAACAGGATTCTATGATCTAAGTTCTATCATAGAATCCAAGGGCAGGATTCTATGATCTAAGTTCCATTATACAAAATTCCTGAAAGAATGACAAGAAAAAGCCGCCTATCCGTGGATTCTCGGCAGACGGCCTCTTGCATGTGGCTAAATAAATATATTTCATTGTATAGCTTTAGAAAGGAAGATACTTGGCATCATGTAGTCAGGAACTCCTTCAGCAGCGCCTCCAGCTCCTCCTCCGTAACCGCAGCGGGATCCTCATTGGCAGCTCCGGCGTCTGCCGTGCTCAAAATCCCTGCCCCGTCGAAGGAGGGACGCAGAAGGTTTGCCTGCTGGGCCGACGGTTCCGGGCTCTGTATCATCGCCGGCGAGTCCTCCCCGCCTGCCGCCAGAGGGCTTTCTCCCACGTCCAGCCTATTGCCGATGGGCATCAGCTCCACCGTCCGTCTGGCCCGGCCCTGCACGGCCCTGCCGCTCCGGCCTCTGCCCTTGTCCCTTCTTCCTCCCTGCACTCTCCCGTAGCTTCCCTTCCTATCCTCTATGGCCGACTCGCCGTACAGCATTTCGATATCCTGTCTGGTGATGTCGATTCGGGGGGAAAGATGGTTCTCCAGATAATCCACCAGATTCACCTTCAGAATCCGCTTCTTCCCCCGCACATCCACTATGGTGGATACGCTGAAGTACAGATACAGCCCGAAGAAGCTCACGATGTAGAAGGGCAGCACATCCCCCAGCGTTCTCCCGCCCATAATGCTCCTGCACACGCCGACGCCGGAAAATACCACCGACAGAAGCATCAGCTGCCCCGATAGGTGATACATGGTCTCGAAGGACATATGCCCAAGGGACATCCGGTTCAGGAACTTGTCCACAAAAATAGGAATATTGGCCACTCCATTGCTCAACTGGTAACAGCTGGCGAATTTTGTCTTGCACTGCTTCAGCAGCTTGTTCTCCGTGGAAGCCATATTGTCAGCCTCCTTTATCATGTTCCGGTAGAGCATTCCCAAGAGCATTCTCAGGGCGATGCTGGCTCCCAGACAAGTGAACATACAGATCGTTATCAGCTTTTCTTCCTGAAACACGCGAAACATGTTGCGCCTCCTTTCATGCATCCGCCGCAGTCCTGTTCTGCCGTCTGCGCCGGCCATGCCGCCTGCCCGAATACGCCGTTCCTCTCACGGGGCCGTCCTCATGGGAAGACTTCCCGTATAATCAGTATAGCGTAAATATGTCCGTCTTTACAGAATTTTCCATCGCATTTTTCCCTTATTATCTGACATGAAACTACATTTTCCAGACGTATACATGAGGCTAGAAAAACAAACAAGATTATTCGTGAGGTTGCGAAAAAAGGGGTTGAAGAGAACAAAGTGAGCGCAGAAATGCAGATGGCAATTGGGGCTGACTGCTTACATATGATACCCAGAAGCGAGAGGTACAAGCAGCGAAAGGAAAAAGAAGGAAGAGGACACATGAAGAGGCCATAAAGCGTTTGGAAGTTTGTTGGATCTGAAGAAAAGGGGGATTAGCAGTATGTTTGCCAAGAATTGTAAAATAAACCAGTGAAAATGTCAGTTGATTCAACCGGGATTCCGGGGTATAATGACAGTAAGGTCATATGCCTTTTGAGAATGGCCCGCATAAGCCCGGCAGGTACACAGAAGGAGGCGACCAGTGAATACAGAAATCAGCAATGCAGTGAATGTATGATGACATTCGGCGTGTCTTTTCCATATGGATCTGTATGAACATGGATGAGAACAGCATGGCATATGTTCATTTGGCAAAAGATAATCTATTGGGTTCCTACCCATGGAAGGGTGGACTTGACTTGTTGAACATTGTCATGATTGGTATAGCGGATGAGCTTTCGGAGCATGATGCAAAGCATGAACTACATCGTCTGCTGAATACACTACTGTCAATGAAATTGTCTGTTGACGAAAAATTGGACATCATGAAGAACGAGTACAGTATTTCTGTAGATGATAAATTAAGGAGGGAAATGGGGGCCATGTGTAATCTTTCACAAGGAATCAAAGACGCTGAAAACGCAAAAATAATTATGAACATGCACAAGAAAGGCTATACAACAGAACAGATTTCAGAGATCGTGGAAAAGAGCATTGAAGAAGTGGAGATTATTATTAGGAAACGTGAGCCTAAAATGGCATAATTTTTATTCCTGATGACGCGGAAAACAGAGGAGTGGATAGGTGGCCGCATTGCACACGTTGTTATGCTTGTATTTATGTGCCAGCAATACCACTCTTCCCTTTTGGCAGGGGGCAGCGCACCCTGATAGGAATGCCGCTGTCCCCATTCTTATTCCAGAGGCCGGGTGTGGGCAGTGCCCACGGAAAGAAGCAACCGGGATGATTTATTCGACACACAAGTGTACATATCTGAATCTTATCGGTAGAATTTTTCCTCCATAGGCACAAAAAATTTACAGCCTCTATTCCTTTGAAATGCTCAATTTGTTCCTTTGAGAGCCGTTATGCTTTGATGCAGCATATTGTATTCTGCTCTATTTATACTACTTTGAGGTATACAGATGCGTTTGTCCAAAAAAGAAATCTCTACTACTTTCTTTTTGGAAAACAGAAATACCAGTGCCAATATGACGCTTAGGCAAACTAGCGTATTGACACTGTAAGTCATCCATTTCGGCAGTTCAATGGATTTATCTATCCACCGTAAATAATTATTGGCCTTATCTGCCCACTCGCTTAATTTATCAAGTATTGTTTTTGTAATTTCAAGTATAGTGCCGCCGATTATGAATGCAATACATTTTCTGTAAGAACGCTTTGCAAGATACCCCATACCTATGTAATTCTTAATGAATGCCACCTCTCTGCATGTGCGGCAGCGATAAAACTCTTTGTTTTTTAGATACCAAAACCTCCCCTCAAACACAACCTTATCTGAGTAGACATCTATACTGTAAGAACGCTTATCATTTGAAGAAAGACGAAATCGTATGCTGTCTTTTGGCACATTTGGGGAAATCGTATTCTCTCCAGAGGACACCGGCTTTCCACAAACGGGACAGTAAGAGATTTCATGCTCGGTTAATGCTTTTTTGCAATGGCTACAGTAAATCATTTGTTCTTGTCCTTTATGCTGTCTTGTACACGCCATATCATTTTATGGAAATCTTGCGATTCGGCAATTCCATAGATAGAGACATCAAATTTAATATGTCCGCCTGCATAATCTATTGCAAACAAGCTTTGCCTTTCTTTCAGATAAGAGACCATCAACGGTATCGCTATAATTGCAGTGACAATAGGGAACAGTAGGATTATTCCCAAAACCAGTTTCCATAAAGAAGGCTCTTGATATACAAATCCTATACCGGTGATATCTTCAATATTTACAACTTTTTCTATCCGCTTTCTTGAAACAAGAACATTATCGCTGTCATACATAGTTCCATACAAATAAAGCTTTTTGCTGGACAATACGGCAATACAGTGCTCTATTTTTTTAGATGAGAGGTAACTGTTTAAATAACTGTCACCCAGTGATGCAATATATTGTTCTCTGGCATCTACAAATAGCTTTTGGTATTTGTCCGCAGCATCCTTTGACCGTGACGGGGTATTTTCTTCCGCAGAGCACTCTCCGCAGAAAGGACAAAAAGTGCTGCCGTTTTCGATTTCTTTTCCGCAATTTCCACAAAACATGTTCGTTTGGCCTCCCTAAATAGAATTTATTTTTTCACCGCAGCTTGTGCAGAAATTTTTATTTCCCGATATAGGCTTTTTGCACTTGGGACATATTAATGTTGATTCATTAATTTTATTGGACGAAACGGTTTTATCTTTGCGTATCCTTACTATAAAAATGGCATTGATAACAGTCAAACAAATGATTGCAAACAAAATCATCTGACTAATGATTTGTAAAATGACCAAATTAGACGGGCTAACTGCAACAGCTGCAGATGGAGCAGAATCAAAGTCGTCATACAACATCCCTATCGTGCAATTGTAAGCCACTACCCTAGCAATTATATAAATTATGACCGCTATGAATGATATTACAGCAATGGTTTGAGCGTCTTTTCTAACATATTTTTTTGCATTTATAAAAGAAAAAGCAGAAATAGCAGCAGCAATAATCGGGAATATCATCATTACAATACCCATAGTTATAAAACCTCCTATTAAAAGATTATTTGCATAATGAGGGTATCTCCCTCAGCCATAAAGCACCTCAGGACAATATCCTATATGGCAGAGATATTCTCTGTTGATATTTCCCGGCAAGAATTACAAACATACCATTCCAAAAATAACTATGGAACTTTGCGCTGCTTTGCGGTTCATCATTAGTATTCAGCATTATTTTCCCTCCTCATTTTTCTTTATAGTTTACGCCCCCCCGTTCTTTTGTCAACAAAAAATGGTCAATTTGTGTTGTTTTGTGTATGCGTAATAGAATTTTAAGGATTTCCGCTCAAAAAAGCAAAATCAGTGTGTAGGTTATATGCGGTCAACTAAAAGTGATATTGGCGTGTTTCCCGGAATATTGGATTGCAGAATTCACAGAAATTTGATAAAATGTATCCTATCTGAATAAAATAGCATAAAGGAGAGAAAAATTATGGATTCATTGAAATACACCACCCAAGGCACATGTTCAAGAGAAATCGATATCACCCTGAAGGACGGAGTCATTGACTCCGTAAAATTCACAGGAGGCTGCCACGGCAATCTGCAGGGCGTCAGCGCGCTGGTGAAGGGAATGAAGCCCGAGGAGGCCATCTCCAAGCTGAAGGGCATCCGCTGCGGCGCCAAGTCCACCTCCTGCCCGGACCAGCTGGCTCTCGCTCTGGAACAGATGATCTGATGCCGTCCCTTCCGGGATTTGTTCCAAACGGCATCCTTCATGAAGCTTCCTGAAGCTTTTTGGCGTTTTCTGCCGACAGTTTTGACACAATATAACTGACAACATTTTGAGAGGCCTGATTATGAAAAAAATCGTATTGACAGGCGGCGGCAGCGCGGGACACGTTACCCCCAACATCGCTCTGCTCCCTTCCCTTCGGGACGCGGACTATGAAATCACTTACATGGGTTCCTATGACGGCATCGAAAAGAGGCTCATCGGAGATTTCGACATCCCCTATGTGGGCATCTCCACGGGTAAATTCCGCCGTTATCTGGATCTAAAGAATTTCACCGACCCCTTTCGGGTTCTCAAGGGCTTTTCCGAGGCTAAAAAGTTTCTCAAGTCCTATAGGCCCGATGTCGTTTTTTCCAAGGGGGGCTTTGTCAGCGTGCCCGTGGTTCGGGCCGCTGCGGCTCTGGGCATTCCCTGCATCATCCACGAGTCCGACATGACACCGGGGCTTGCCAATAAGCTCTGCATCCCCGTGGCCAAAAAGGTATGCTGCAACTTCCCTGAGACCTTGAAGCTCCTGCCGGAGAATAAGGCCGTCCTCACCGGCTCCCCCATTCGGGCGGAGCTGGGCCAGGGCAACAAACTGGCCGGACTGGACATGTGCGGCTTCAACGCAAACACTCCGGTGATCATGGTCATCGGCGGAAGTCAGGGGGCAGCCAATGTCAACAAGGCCGTCCGGGACTCCCTGAACAAGCTTCTGGAAGACTTTCAGGTGGTCCATCTCTGCGGCAAGGACAAGATGGATAACCTGTTGCTGAACATGTCCGGCTACAAGCAGTTCGAGTATGTGAAGGCAGAGCTGAAGGATCTCTTCGCCATGGCGGATCTGGTGATCTCCCGGGCGGGCGCCAATGCCATATGCGAGCTTCTGGCCCTGAAAAAGCCCAATATCCTGATTCCCCTGCCCGCCTCCTCCAGCCGGGGCGACCAGCTCCTAAACGCACAGTCCTTTGAGGCTCAGGGATTTTCCATCGTGATCAACGAGGACGACCTGACTCCGGAGCTGCTGGTAGACAAAGTCCATGAGCTGTATTTTTCCAGACAGATCTATTACGACGCCATGACAAAGAGCGGACAGATGGATTCCATCAGAACAATCATGAATCTGATCCAAACTGTGGGGCGCGAGACGAAGCAGGCGTAGGAGACCGCCCATTCTATGACGGCTGTACCGGAAAGGCTCAGGGTTCCTAAATGAATTATGACTGTCTGATCATAGACGATGAGAGACTGCTGGCAGACAGCACGGCAGAATATTTTAATCTATTTGGCGTCAGGACGAAAGCCGTATATGGTGTGTCCGGATGCAGAGAGTTCTTTGAGCAGAACACGGCGGATCTGCTGCTTTTGGATATCAATCTGGAAGACGGCAGTGGTTTTGAACTGTGCAGAGAACTTCGTAAAAAGACGCAGATCCCCATCCTGTTTATCTCTGCCCGTGCCGGCGACGACGACAAGATCATCGCATTCCATATCGGCGGGGACGATTATATCCAGAAGCCATATTCCCTTGCCGTGCTGCTTGCGAAGGTGCAGGCGGTGCAAAAACGCTTCGGTTACGGCGCGGCGAAGGAAGCTGCAGGATATTCCGACGGGTGGTTGACCGTAGATTTTCAGGCGAAACAGGTATCGGTCGAGGGAAATACGGTAAAACTTACGGCGCTGGAATTCAAGCTACTGTCTTATCTGATCAAGAATGAGAATAAGGTAATATCTAAGCAGGAATTGTTCGAGAAGGTCTGGGAAGACCGGTTCACCGGCGACGGGACATTGAATGTGCATATCCGTAAGATCCGGGAGGCGATCGAGCGGGATCCCGGCAAGCCGGAGTACGTCCTCACAGTTTGGGGAGACGGCTATCGGTTTTGCGGAGGAAGATGATGAAGAAGCGTATTTTTTTGACCGGGTTATTATTTCTATTTGCTGTGGAAGCGGTAATATTGCTTTTGTTCACTGTTTGGGATGCAGATGACCGGCAGGATTCCGTCCGGATCAATGAGATCGTCCAGACCGTCCAGGCGGATTGGGACGCCTTATCGGACGGAGGGAATCCTTCCAAAGAGCAAGGAGAACTGCCGGAACTTTCCTATGCTGTCCTGGACAGGGAGGGAACGGTCTTATTCCGGACTGACGCAGGGGTAAGCACAAGTATCAATACGGCGGTGGTTCACAGGGATACGATGCTAGATCTTGTGGTTGACGGCGAGACAGTGGGGAAGATCATTATTGCAAATGACAGTGAACAGATCTTTAAGAAGAGAAAACAGACATTTTTCTTTGTCATATTGGCGGTTACGATCCTGCAGTGTGGTATCTGCGCAGGATATTATGTCTATCTGAACTATGCCGTCATAGAGCCGTTTCAAAAGTTGAATGGTTTTGCGCAGCGTATTGCGGGAGGCAATCTGGACGTTCCGTTAGAAATGGACAGGGCGAATATATTCGGCGCATTTACGGAGAGTTTCGACATCATGCGTTCGGAGCTTAAGAAGGCGAAGATCGCCGAAGCGAAAGCGAATGCCGGGAAGAAGGAACTTGTCGCTAAACTATCGCATGATATCAAGACGCCTGTCGCAAGTATTAAGGCGGCGTCCGAGGTGGGGGCGGCGCTTGCGGACAGTGACAGGCTGCGGGATAATTATACGCAGATCATCCGTAAGGCGGACCAGATTGATACACTGATCAGCGATCTGTTCACGGCGGCTCTTGAGGAACTCCGGCAGCTTACGGTATCACCGGGAGATATGGAGAGCAGGGGAATAAGGGAGATGCTTGAAAGTGCGGATTATCTTCATTATGCAGTGATTTCCGAAATCCCGGAGTGTATGTTGTATGCGGACAGGCTTCGCCTGCAGCAGGTATTCGACAATATTTTCGCAAATTCTTATAAATATGCAAATACGGATATCTTGGTTTCAGCAAAAAAAGAAGCGGGATGTCTTTTGGTTAGCATTGAGGACAGAGGTGGAGGTGTGAAAGAAGAAGAACGTCCTCTTTTGACAGAAAAGTTTAAGCGCGGGAGTAATGCAGGGCAAATTGAAGGAGCAGGGCTTGGTTTGTATATTTCAAAACGCTTTTTACAGGAAATGGGCGGAGAGCTTATTTTAGAAAATGGAGAAATGGGATTTTGCGTTACTGTACAGATCGCGTTTAGCGGCACAATTTAAAAAATCAGGATTTAGGAAAAATTTAAGGATTGTGTAAAGACAGTTAAGAATCGAATCTGTACAATGTACTTGAAAGGGGGTTTTCAAATGAAAAAAATATTGATTCAAACGGAAAACTTAAGCAAGTCATTTTCTAATGGCGGCTCGATGCAGCATGTTTTAAAAAATATTGACGTAGAGCTGTATGCTGGAGATTTTACTGTAATAATGGGGGCAAGCGGAGCTGGGAAATCGACACTTCTTTATGCTCTTTCTGGTATGGATACGCCTTCGCTTGGCAGGATTACTTTTGGCGGTAAAGAAATTTCGAAACTGAATTCCGATCAGCTTGCAGTATTTAGGCGAAAACATTGTGGATTTGTATTTCAGCAGATTTATCTAATGGATGGTATGAACGTTATGGACAATGTGCTGGCGGCAGGGCTTTTGGTACAAAAGGATAAAAAGGCAGTTCTTTCTAATGCAAAAGAGCTGTTTGCGGCTGTCGGCATAGGAGAAGAAACGCAGCAGAAATTTCCAGCGCAGATTTCCGGAGGAGAGGCGCAGCGCGCTGGTATTGTCCGGGCGCTGATAAACGCTCCGGAAATTCTTTTCGCCGATGAGCCGACTGGGGCGCTCAATTCGAAAACGGGGATTGATGTTTTAAATACGCTGACAAAATTTAACCAGTCAGGGCAGAGTGTTGTAATGGTAACGCATGATATTACATCTGCCAGACGCGGAAACCGAATTTTATATTTAAAGGACGGCAGTATTTTAGGAGAATTAAACCTTATGGCATACAGTCCGGATGATACAAAGAGGCAGGAAAAGTTGCTGGCGTTTTTAAGGGAAATGGGGTGGTAGGCATGATTGGGAAAAGTATTCTTCTTGCCCGCTCAAATCTGCGTAAATCCAAAGGGCAGGCGGTTGCAATTGTCGTGTTAATCGTGCTTGCATCAATGCTGTTAAATATTTGGTTTATGCTTTCTTTTGATTATAAGCAGAATTTTGACCGTCTCCATGAAAAGTTAAATGCAGAACATGTGACGGCTATTTTTAACAGCAGAAAAAAAGAGTTAAAAGATTTTCTGACTGAAACATTAGAAAAAGACAAACACACAGTTGACTATTCTATGAATGAGACGCTTTGGTTTGAAGGTACCATAGATTATAATGGCGGCACGCTTTCTACAAGTTTTTTTGCACTGGAAAAAGAAGCTGCCCTGGCAAAAGAAATTGGCTGCTATGAAATAACGGAAGACGGCGCATATACAAGTGGAGTGTATCTTCCTATGCTTTATGCTTCCGGAGATAATTATGCCATTGGAGATGTGATTTCAATTCAAATCCGCGAAAAAATGAAGCAGTATAAGGTTTGCGGATTTTTTAACAATATTATGGCAGGTTCACATAATTGTGGCATATGCGGGCTGATGTTGACAAAAGACGTCTACAAGTCTCTTGCAGAGTCGGGGGATGCTTTAGAATCCACATTGCTTTCTGTGCGCATACAGGATAAAACGGACAGTGAAAATTTTGAGGCAGGAATAAAAGATAAAGTTGCTTTTGCATTTCCGGAAATCTCTGCAATTGGCAATTCTTATGCGTCAGTTTCTACCAGCCGTTATATTTCCCAGATGATTTGTTCCGGTATTGTAAGCGCAATGGCATTTTTTGTTACGCTGATTTCACTTGTCGTAATTTCATCAAATACAGTGCATTTTATTCGGGAAAATATGAAAAATCTAGGCGCGATTAAAGCAATTGGTTATACGGGAAAGCAACTGGTAATATCCCAGCTGATTCAGTTTTTGTTATTATCTTCGGTTGCGCAGATATTTGGAATTGCGGCGTCCTATGCATTATTTCCTAAGATAAATGAAATGATGATTTCGCAGACTGGGATTCCTTATCAAATCCGTTTTCTTTTACTGCCATTTTTAGCTGCGATTACTGCCGTTAGCGGAACGGTTGCGCTGACAGTGTGGTTTTCTTCCCGGAAAATCCAAATAATTGAACCGGTGACGGCGCTGAGGAAGGGAATTTTAACGCATAATTTTATACGGAATCCGATTCCGCTCGCGCATACATGGGCGCCTCTGAATTTGGCGCTTGCTTTTAAGACAACGCTGCTTGAAAAGAAACAAAACATTACAGTCTGCGTGACAATGTTTGTGCTTTCGTTGGTTTTGGTGTTTTCCGGCTTGATGTTAAAAAATGTGATTTTTGATGTTCAGCCGATGGTAGATTTGATAGTTGGAGAAACTTCAGACGCCAGTGTCAGCGTTGCGGCAGAATACGGAAAAGAATTTGTAAGAGCAATGGAACATGACAAACGTGTGGAAAAAGTATATTTATATAATGATATTGAGGTCCGGCATGTTGGCCATGTTGCTCTAAATGCAATTGTAACGGATGATTGTACATTATTAAATAACAGGCAGTTGTGCGTAGAAGGCAGGTTTCCAAAGTACGACAATGAAATATTGATTGGGGCAAAATATGCCAATGAACAAGGATTAAAAGTCGGCGATACAATTACTTTGACGGCAGACGGTACAAACGCGGAATACATTCTCTGCGGATTGACACAGACGTCGAATTATTTGGGAAAAGACTGCCTGATGTTAAAAAGCGCTTTTGAGCGTATGGGGCGCCTTGGGTCTGAATGTTATTATGTAAATCTCGTCAAAAATACAGAGGTAGATGCATTTTTGGAAGAGGTATTAGAAGCGTTTTCAGGCAGTGTCATGATGACGGTAAATATTCAGGAAGTGATTGACGGTACTGCTTCGGTATATGTTAATATTATCATAGTAATTGTCTGCGTATGTGTGGCGCTTAGTTTGATTGTCATTGCATTTGTATTGTTTTTGCTGGTCCGGACGTTGCTTACGCATAAAAAACGGGATTATGGTATTTTAAAATCGCTCGGATTTACAACAGGACAGCTAATTTTGCAGACAGCTATGAGTTTTATGCCGGCCCTGATTCTTTCAACGGGAATTGGGATTGGCATAAGCGTATGGGTGATTAACCCGCTCATTGCTTTGTTTTTAAAAGGAATTGGCGTAATAAAATGCACATTTGAAATCCCATTAGGTCTAATTACGACCTTTGGTTTTGGGATGATAGCGGCGGCCTTTTTTCTTACCTGTTTTTTGGCGTTCCGTATCCGGAAAATTACGCCGAGAGCGCTGCTGTCAGATGAATAACGTTATTTCTTTTTGATTGGAATCCAAAATTCTATATAGTAGTTCTCGACATGTATGCCGTTTGGATACTTTTCGGGATTTTCATACATTTCGATATAGTATCCGGCGGCAAATTCATATTCTTTTCATGCAGCAAGCCACTCAGAAAAGATTTTGTAGTTTGTATTATTTAGGGCGTTCGGCAAAACGCCGTTGCATGGAAAAACTGCCCATGTAAAAGCTGGAATTGTTTCCGTGATAAAATCCTTGGGAATATCGAGAGGACACTGAAAATAGTATGGGGATACGCAGACATGACGTGCCACGTCACTTACAGTGATATTTTCTGTGATATGAGATTCGATATAATCAAGCGCATCTTAAATTGCCTTTGTCCATTCCATTTCGTTTTCCTCCTGTTGTAACTGCAGTATAACATTTCAAAGAATCGGTTTCCCGACTTTTTTGGTTTCTTTTGTCAGGTTTTAGATTGAAATAAAAAAGATAGTGTGTGTTTTTCTATTCGTTTTGAGTATTGAAAATTCAATAGACAGTATATTTAGGATATGATATACTATTTGCAAAAGTTAAATTATAAAATGTTTAGGAGTGTGATAAAGTGGCATTGACGCAAGGAGATTTACAGGCAATAACAGAATTATTAAATCCTATCCATGTTAAGCTGGATAAAATGGATGCCAGGCTGGATAAAGTGGAAAGCAGACTGGATAAAGTGGATGCCAGACTGGATAAAGTGGAAAGCAGACTGGATAAAGTGGAAAGCAGACTGGATAAAGTGGAAAGCGGACTGGATAAAATGGATGCCAGACTGGATAAAGTGGATGCCAGACTGGATAAAGTGGAAAGCAGGCTGGGTAAGATGGATGTCAGACTGGATGTAATAGAAATGAAACAAGACCTTACATCAAAGAAACTAAATGATTTGGATCTTGATATAAAAGTTTCAGAACGAAATGTTAGACGTGATATTCACAAGCTCAATGATGAAATGGAAACTGTTGCTGAAGTATTAAAACAAAACGAGCTCATACCATTATAAAGGAGGATCGGATAGTTATGACACAATAATAAAGTGGGCTTGTTTGAAATACATTTTATTCAATCGACATATGATTCATCTTATGAAGTTCTTTGAATTTCTCATTTGTTTCTCTGACGTATCACGCAGCGTCTTTCAAAATTTCCCAAAAAGATAAAAATTCGTCGTTTCCGGAAGATGAATTTTTTTGGAGCAAAGAAGTCTTTTATGCAAAACAATATACTTTTCGTAAATTGTTACATAAATCAATGAATATTAAAATAATTCCCTTGACATAGTACAATCACTTGTAATATAATTGAAAATGCTCTATTGTGGTGCAATAGACTTATTATGCCCTTTTATAGGCGGCCGCAGTCAGAGCTATGTTGCAGAAAAACTGTTTGCATAGAATGAAAACGAGAGGTGAATCGTCAATGGAGAAAAACAGAATACGTCCGGTGCAGGCTGGAAAAGGTTTACGTATGAGTTATTCACGGCAGAAAGAAGTCCTGGAAATACCGAATCTGATTGAAGTCCAGAAAGACTCCTACCAGTGGTTTTTAGACGAAGGCTTAAGGGAAGTGTTTGCGGATATCTCGCCCATCGCTGATTACAGTGGGCATTTAAGTTTGGAATTTACTGATTTTACATTATGCAAGGATGATGTAAAATATTCCATACCGGAATGTAAGGACAGAGATGCCACATATGCTGCGCCGTTGAAAGTAAAAGTCAGGCTTTACAACAAGGAGACAGACGAAATCAATGAACATGAAATCTTCATGGGCGATCTTCCTCTTATGACAGAAACGGGAACATTTGTAATTAACGGCGCGGAGCGTGTTATCGTAAGCCAGTTGGTTCGTTCTCCCGGAATATACTATGCAGTTTCACATGATAAAGTTGGTAAGAAATTGTACTCTTGTACCGTAATTCCAAATCGCGGCGCATGGTTGGAGTATGAGACGGATTCCAATGATGTTTTCTATGTACGTGTAGACAGGACGAGGAAAGTTCCGATTACAGTATTGATTCGTGCCCTTGGTATTGGGAGCAATCAGGAAATTGTGGATCTCTTCGGCGAAGAACCAAAGATTATGGCGAGCTTTGGAAAAGATGTTGCAACAAACTATGAAGAAGGTTTATTGGAATTATATAAGAAAATACGTCCAGGAGAGCCTCTGACGGTTGAAAGTGCGGAGAGCCTTATTTCTGCAATGTTTTTTGACCCAAGAAGATATGATTTGGCAAAAGTAGGGCGTTACAAATTTAATAAGAAACTAGCGCTTAAAAATCGTATCAATGGTCATGTTCTTGCAGAAGATGTTGTGGATATGGCGACGGGGGAAATTCTTGCTGAGAAAGGCGAGGAGGTCAGCCGTGGGCTTGCGGAACGTATACAGAATGCAGCAGTGCCTTATGTCTGGATTCAGGGAGAAACCAGAAATGTCAAGGTGCTTTCCAATATGATGGTGGATTTGCGGAACTATGTCGACGTAGATCCAAAAGAAATTGGGATTACAGAACTTGTGTATTATCCTGTCCTCTCTCAAATTTTAGAAGAGAATTCCAGTTTGGAAGACAGAAAAGAAGCAATTCGTAAAAATATACATGATTTGATTCCAAAGCATATTACAAAAGAGGATATTTTTGCCTCCATCAATTACAATATGCACTTGGAATATGCGGTTGGACATGATGATGACATTGATCATTTGGGTAACCGCCGTATTCGTGCAGTTGGTGAATTATTACAGAATCAGTACAGAATTGGACTTTCCAGATTGGAAAGAGTTGTCCGTGAACGTATGACAACGCAGGATTTAGAAGGGATTTCTCCGCAGAGCTTAATCAATATTAAGCCTGTGACGGCAGCTGTCAAAGAATTCTTTGGTTCGTCCCAGTTGTCCCAGTTTATGGATCAGAATAATCCGTTGGGTGAGCTGACGCATAAGAGACGTCTTTCTGCACTTGGACCCGGCGGACTTTCCAGAGACCGCGCTGGATTTGAGGTCCGGGATGTGCACTATTCCCACTATGGGAGAATGTGTCCGATTGAGACGCCAGAAGGACCGAATATCGGACTGATTAACTCGCTGGCTTGTTATGCGAGGATTAATGAGTATGGTTTTGTGGAAGCGCCATATCGTATTATTGATAAAACGGATCCAAAAAATCCGCGGGTTACAGAGGAATTTATTTATATGACTGCGGATGAAGAAGATAACTTCCATGTAGCGCAGGCGAATGAGGCGTTGGATGCAGAAGGGCATTTTGTGCGTAATTCGGTATCCGGCCGTTATTTGGACGAGACACAAGAATACGAAAAAACAATGTTTGATTATATGGATGTATCTCCGAAAATGGTATTTTCCGTTGCGACTGCGCTGATTCCGTTTTTACAAAATGATGATGCAAACCGTGCGCTGATGGGGTCTAACATGCAGCGTCAGGCAGTTCCGCTTTTAACAACGGAAGCGCCTGTTGTCGGAACGGGTATGGAGACGAAAGCGGCAGTCGATTCCGGTGTCTGTGTAGTAGCGAAAAAATCAGGCACAGTCGAAAATTCTGCCTCAAAGGAAATTGTGATTCGTAACGACGACGGAACAAGAGAAGTTTATCGTTTGACGAAGTTTTCCAGAAGCAATCAGTCCAATTGCTATAATCAAAAACCAATCGTGCTCAAAGGCGCTCATGTGGAAGCTGGAGAAGTCATTGCAGACGGGCCTTCTACGGCAAACGGCGAACTGGCGCTTGGCAAAAATCCGTTGATTGGATTTATGACATGGGAAGGATATAATTACGAGGATGCTGTATTATTGAGTGAAAGACTGGTGCAGGATGATGTGTATACATCTGTCCATATTGAAGAATATGAAGCAGAAGCCAGGGATACAAAACTGGGGCCGGAAGAAATTACACGTGATGTACCGGGCGTCGGTGATGATGCATTAAAAGATTTGGATGAAAGAGGAATTATCCGTATTGGTGCAGAAGTACGTGCCGGAGATATTTTAGTTGGAAAAGTTACGCCGAAAGGGGAAACGGAGCTGACGGCAGAAGAACGTCTTTTGCGTGCGATTTTCGGTGAAAAAGCAAGGGAAGTCAGAGATACTTCTTTGAAAGTGCCGCATGGAGAATATGGTATTATTGTAGATGCCAAAGTATTTACAAGAGACAATGGAGATGAATTGTCTCCGGGCGTCAATCAGGCGGTTCGTATTTATATTGCACAGAAAAGGAAAATCTCCGTAGGAGATAAAATGGCAGGACGCCATGGGAATAAGGGTGTTGTTTCCCGCGTGCTTCCGATTGAAGACATGCCGTTTCTTCCAAACGGCCGTCCTTTGGATATTGTATTAAATCCTCTTGGCGTGCCGTCCCGAATGAATATTGGGCAGGTGTTGGAAATTCATCTAAGCCTTGCAGCAAAAGCGCTGGGCTTTAATATAGAAACTCCGGTATTTGACGGAGCAAAAGAAAATGATATTATGGATACGCTCGATCTTGCGAATGATTATGTAAATCTGGAATGGGAAGAGTTTGAGAAAAAATATAAACAGGAACTTTTGCCGGAAGTAATGAAATACTTATCAGATAACAGAGAGCATAGGAAGCTGTGGAAAGGCGTGCCGTTGTCGCGTGATGGAAAAGTAAGGCTTCGTGATGGAAGGACGGGAGAATATTTTGACAGTCCGGTTACAATTGGGCATATGCACTATTTGAAACTGCATCACTTGGTAGATGATAAGATTCATGCACGTTCCACAGGGCCATATTCTCTTGTAACGCAGCAGCCGCTTGGTGGTAAAGCGCAGTTTGGCGGGCAGCGTTTTGGAGAGATGGAAGTTTGGGCGTTAGAGGCATATGGCGCATCTTATACGCTGCAGGAAATTTTGACAGTGAAATCGGATGATGTTGTCGGTCGTGTGAAGACATACGAAGCAATTATTAAAGGTGATAATATACCGGAACCGGGCATACCGGAATCGTTTAAAGTTTTATTGAAAGAACTTCAGTCCTTGGGGCTTGATGTAAAAGTACTGGATGACGACAGGAACGAAGTGGAACTTGTAGAGACGAGCGAATATGGCAATACGGATTTGAATGCAATTATTGCCGGGGATAAAGATTATGCGTTTGAGGACAGTGAATCCTTCGGAAAAATGGGCTTTACAAAACAGGAATTTGATACCGAGAATGAAGAGCTTGTAGATATTGAAGAAGAGTTGGAAGATGAACTTGGAGATGAACTGGAAGAAGATTTGGAAGTAGATATGAGCGATGATGATGATGTTTTTGGTGCAATCGAATTTACCAAGGAAGTTCTTTCAGAAGACTAGAAGTAGAAGGGAGTGACGGTAATGCCAGAGATTACGAAGAAAGAGACATACCAGCCGATCGCATTTGACGCGATTCAGATTGGTCTTGCTTCCCCTGAGAAAATCAGGGAATGGTCCAGAGGAGAAGTAAAAAAACCGGAGACAATTAATTATAGGACATTAAAACCGGAAAAAGACGGATTGTTCTGCGAAAAGATTTTTGGACCGAGCAAGGACTGGGAATGTCATTGTGGTAAATATAAAAAAATCCGTTATAAGGGCGTTGTTTGTGACCGATGCGGAGTTGAAATTACAAAAGCAAGCGTTCGAAGAGAGCGTATGGGACATATTGAGCTTGCAGCGCCAGTTTCTCATATTTGGTATTTCAAAGGAATTCCAAGCCGTATGGGATTGATACTGGATCTCTCTCCTAGAGTATTGGAAAAAGTACTTTATTTTGCTTCTTATATTGTGTTGGAATCCGGCAATACGAATCTGACTTATAAACAGGTTTTGTCTGAGACAGAGTATCAGGAGGCAAGAGAACAGTATGGAAACGCTTTTCGTGTCGGCATGGGGGCGGAATCCATTTTAGAATTATTGGAATCCATTGATTTGGAAAAAGACGCAGCAGAATTAAAAACAGAATTAAAAGATGCGACAGGACAGAAGCGTGCGAGAATTATAAAACGTCTGGAAGTCGTAGAAGCATTTCGCGAATCCGGTAATCGTCCGGAATGGATGATTATGACAGTGATTCCGGTGATTCCGCCTGATTTACGTCCGATGGTACAGTTGGACGGCGGACGTTTTGCAACTTCTGATTTGAATGATTTATACCGCAGAATTATTAACCGGAATAACCGTTTGAGAAGACTTCTGGAATTGGGCGCTCCAGACATTATTGTACGCAATGAAAAGAGAATGCTTCAGGAAGCGGTTGATGCTTTGATTGATAACGGCAGAAGGGGAAGGCCTGTTACGGGACCAGGAAACCGCGCTTTAAAATCATTATCCGATATGTTAAAAGGAAAGAGCGGACGTTTCCGGCAGAACCTGTTAGGAAAGCGTGTCGATTATTCTGGCCGTTCTGTTATCGTAGTCGGGCCGGAACTTAAAATTTATCAGTGCGGTCTGCCGAAAGAGATGGCAATTGAATTGTTCAAGCCTTTCGTTATGAAGGAATTGGTATCGAATGGTACGGCGCACAATATAAAAAGCGCAAAAAAAATGGTAGAGCGTTTACAGCCTGAAGTCTGGGATGTTTTAGAAGAGGTTATCAAAGAGCATCCGGTTATGTTAAATCGTGCGCCTACGCTGCATAGACTTGGTATTCAGGCGTTTGAGCCTATTTTGGTAGAAGGTAAGGCGATTAAGCTGCATCCACTGGTTTGTACGGCATACAATGCCGATTTTGACGGCGACCAGATGGCAGTGCATCTTCCTCTGTCCGTAGAGGCGCAGGCAGAATGTCGTTTCATGCTGCTTTCGCCGAATAACTTATTGAAACCTTCAGACGGCGGCCCTGTGGCGGTTCCTTCTCAGGATATGGTGCTGGGTATCTATTACCTGACGCAGGAGAGACCAGGCGTACTTGGTGAAGGTAAGGTATTTAAAAGTGTGAATGAAGCGATTTTGGCTTATGAGAATAAAGCGCTGACACTTCATTCCCGTATTAAAGTTCGTGTTTCGAGGACTAAGGCGGATGGAAGTGTTGTATCGGGTATCATTGAATCTACTTTGGGCCGGTTTTTGTTTAATGAAATTATTCCACAGGATCTTGGATTTGTAGACCGCAGTATCCAGGGAAATGAACTGAAATTGGAAGTCGATTTTCATGTAGGCAAACGCCAGTTAAAGCAAGTGCTTGAAAAAGTAATTAATGTTCATGGTGCGACTAAGACTGCAGAAGTGTTGGATGATATTAAGTCGATTGGTTATAAGTATTCTACAAGGGCAGCTATGACGGTATCCATTTCCGATATGACTGTGCCGCCTCAGAAACCACAGATGATTGAAGAGGCACAGAATACGGTAGATAAGATTATGCGCCAGTATAAAAGAGGTTTGATTACGGACGAAGAGAGATATAAAGAAGTTGTTGAAACCTGGAAAGAGACTGATGATGAGCTAACGTCTGCTCTGCTCGGAGGACTGGATAAGTACAATAACATTTTTATGATGGCAGATTCCGGTGCCCGTGGTTCGGATAAGCAGATTAAACAGCTTGCCGGTATGCGTGGATTGATGGCGGATACGACCGGAAGGACGATTGAGCTGCCGATTAAGTCCAATTTCCGAGAAGGATTGGACGTATTGGAATATTTCATGTCTGCACATGGAGCAAGAAAAGGTCTTTCGGATACGGCGCTTCGTACTGCCGACTCCGGATATTTGACGAGGCGTCTTGTAGATGTATCACAGGAGTTGATTGTCCATGAGTCCGACTGTAACAGCGGTACGGATAAAGAGATTCCGGGTATGTGGGTAACGGAATTCATGGATGGCAAAGAAGAAATTGAGACCCTTCAGGAGCGGATTACCGGACGTTTTTCCTGCAATACGATTTGTGATAAAGATGGAAATATTATTGTAAAATCAAACCATATGATAACTCCGCGCCGCGCGGCTGAGATTATGAGCAAAGGCGTAGATGAAAATGGTAATGCAATTGATAAAGTGAAAATCCGTACTATTTTGACTTGCCGCGCACATGTAGGCGTTTGTGCAAAATGTTACGGTGCGAATATGGCGACCGGCCAAGCAGTGCAGGTAGGAGAAGCTGTTGGAATTATTGCCGCGCAGTCTATCGGTGAGCCTGGTACGCAGCTTACCATGCGTACTTTCCATACCGGAGGTGTTGCCGGTGATGATATTACACAGGGTCTTCCTCGTGTCGAAGAAATTTTCGAAGCCAGGAAACCGAAAGGATTGGCAATTATTACAGAATTTGCAGGAACGGCTGAGATTCGCGACACCAAGAAAAAACGTGAAGTAGTTGTGACAAATCACGAAACCGGCGAGACAAAGACGTATTTGATTCCTTACGGTTCCCGCATTAAGATAATGGACGGCGCCGTATTAGAAGCTGGAGACGAATTGACAGAAGGTTCAATTAATCCGCATGATATTTTAAAAATCAAAGGCGTCCGCGCCGTACAGGATTATATGCTTCGGGAAGTCCAGCGTGTTTACCGTCTGCAGGGTGTAGAAATCAACGATAAGCATATCGAGGTCATTGTGCGGCAGATGCTTAAGAAGATTCGCATTGAAACCAACGGTGATTCTGAATTTTTGCCAGGGACGCTGGTAGATATTCTGGATTATGAAGATGTAAATGAGAAATTAAAAGAAGAAGGCTTAGAACCGGCGGAAGGAAAACAAATGCTGCTCGGGATTACAAAAGCTTCCCTGGCGACCAATTCTTTCTTGTCTGCAGCGTCTTTCCAGGAAACGACAAAAGTTTTAACAGAGGCGGCGATTAAAGGAAAGATTGACCCATTGATTGGCCTGAAAGAAAATGTCATTATCGGAAAATTGATTCCGGCAGGCACTGGAATGAAGAGATACCGTGATTTAAAATTAGATTCTGAGCTGTATGCAGAGGAAGAATTTGACTTTGAAGATGATTTTGATGAATATGCAGTAGATGAGATTATGGAAGTGGATTAAATGAAATTTGCAGCCGTTGTTTTGCCTGAATGGAAGACAGCGGCTGTTTTTCATAATAAAAGAACAATCAAATTCTGCAATTTTATAAAAATAGGGGAATGTAACAAATGAAGAAATTTAAAAATTTTTTATTTGCAGCAGTATGTATGTGTTTGTTTTTTCTTATTGCATCTGAGGTCTGCGCAGGGGAAATGAATGAAGGAGCGTCAAATTGGACATTAAGCAGGCTGTCATTTTCACATACCAGGGCATACTTTGAATTAAGCGGGGTAGAAAGAGCCCAGACAGCAACAGCAGTGATTACATCTTTGGACGAAGAAGATGATCTAGAAGTAAGAATTGAATTCAGTATAAAAAACGCAACTGAATCATTTGCATTAGATTTGCCGGAAGATACTTATTTAAGGCCAAATAAAACATATGTATTGACTGTTTATGATGAGGCAGGGGAAGAAATATCGAAAAGCGCAAAAAAGGGCTACTGTTATTTAGGTATGGACTATGGCGAAATAAATGCTTATCCAAATCAAGTAGAAGTGGAGTTTCCGGAGTACAGTAATATTACAAATGTGACGGTGGAAGTTGGGTTTACGGTATATGAAGAGACAATTTCAGATGGAATAATAGTTATTCCTTATCCAAATCAGGAATTAGGTACGAATATTGTGCTCACTTTTTCAGATGGATATGGTTGTACGCATACTAGAGAGAAAAAGGTTGAAAATCAATATTTGAGGTTTCCGAGTATTGATGTTTATCCGGAAGCTTTAATGACTCTTAGAGGGACTTCAAGTTCAACGCGGTTAGCGGTTAAATGTGGTGAAGAAATTTATTATAGTGAATATGGCTGCGGAGATTGGGATTGGAGTACAGTTGTGTCTTATCCTATGCAGGCATTGGGGACAAAGGTTGAAGTTTGGTTAGAAAGTAAAAATGGAAGTGTTTCGGATATAGAAACCTTTACAGTCAGCGAATGTGATTTTGATGAATACGGTATTTATGCTTCTGCATATCCTGAACAGATGGGAGGTTCTGTTTCTGCGAATAACAAAGGCCAGATACCGACGAAAGCAGGTATTACAATTGGAAATAAAAAATATGAAAGTGTGATTCAAAAAGATGGTTCTTTTTTCATTCAATATCCAAGGCAGAAGGATCGGGAAAAGTTGATAGTAGAATTTTCGGATGCACATGGCTGCTGTATAAAAAAGACGATTGAAGTATATAATGATAAGATAGTTTCCTATATGGAATCTTATGTCTTCAAGTGTGATGTGCTGCCGTACTTTACCTTGGGAAAGGCGGTTTTTGATGCAAGGTTATGTGCCCAGATTGGAGGAAAAATATATTATGGGGCTTATACGGCAAATAGAAATGCCAAGTCGACATATGTTAGTTATCCATACCAAAAACCCGGCACAAAAATTAAAGTATGGTATGAGAAGAAAAACAGTTCAAGATCTGAAATGAAAGAATATATTGTGCCGCAGAGAAAAGCATATTTTTCAATCCAAAAAGTGACGTCATCTTATATCATTTTTTCATTTGAGAATCTATATGCTTATTATGATAACCAATGGAATAGTGTGAGAGATGATTTGGAAGGATGTACCTTATATATAAATGGAAAAAAATCAAAAGCACATTTGTCAAAAATAGATGCAGGGAGTATGCAGTTTAAAGCAACGTTTGCTTCAAAAGTGGGAGATTCTGTGAGGTTTGTGTTGGAAAGTACAGACGGATATTATTATGAGTTCGCACAAAAAATCCCAAACGTAAAACCTAAGATTACTGTGAACCGGATAAACTCCGGCAGTAAAAAAATAACAGGGAAGACCGTTGGAGGAGCAAGTGTTACCATTAAGGCAGGAAAGAAGAAATATACGGTAACATCCTCGGCAAACGGCAAATTTTCAGTGAACATAAAGCCCTTGAAACCAGGTTCGTATGTTGATGTTAAAGTAAATACAAAAGATGGTAATCATGCTGAAAAAACCGTAGAGGTAAAAGCGTTAAAAGGAGAGATTAGCCTTTCTAAGTATGTGTATAGGGACAGTACCGGTATTACATGCAAAATTACAAATGCAAGGAAAGGCGATAAAATAAAAGTGAAGATAGGGGGCAGCGCTTACACAAAGAAAATAAAATCAACAAAAAAGAAGCAGAAAATAAAAAAGCAGAAGAGGAGAAAAAGAATAAAAAAGACAAAACGGATAAAACAGGAGGAAAGGATAA
>OFFJ01000725.1_pt1 | contig 26526 bp, 40 predicted proteins | sample 1521261 | NCBI WGS metagenome assembly OFFJ01 (sample SAMEA3504122, study PRJEB24116) | mouse gut metagenome | biome: mouse gut; feature: mouse-associated habitat; material: faeces | place: Denmark | collected 2011 | reverse complement strand
CCATTTCCTCTTCCTCATCAGGAACCGGAATAACTTTGTCCAGTAATATTTCATCTATCATTCTTTAATTACCTCCACCTGATTCTCACTGATTTCCACATCGTATTCTTCATTTGTCTCTTGTATCCTAAAATATATTTTTATTTTTACAAATCCCTCTCCATTCAAAAACAGCTCTGTCTGGATACTTTCCGGAGCAATCCCTTCCCTCTTTTTAAGTTTCTCCTTAATCCTCTGTTCAATTTCCAATTCTAAGAATTCGCTATATGCCGCTTTCATGAATTCCAATAATCCAAACCCATAACTGTCTATCTCATCTTCGTCTTCATAAAACAATTCTGCCTGTTCTGTTAAAATTTCATTGCGCAGATCCTGCAGGAAACATTTTACTCCAGAGACAAATTCAAAGTCACCTTCATTATCAACCACTGGTTGTCCGTGCTTATCAAGCTTTATATCTGCAGATTCCATATCTGCTAATTGCATTATACCGCCCTCCCTACAATGTACGGCATTACATCCCCATACAAAAATATCGCTACTACGACATCCCCACTCTCATATAATGATTCACTTTTCACTTTTGGTATTTCAGGGAATTTGGAATTTTCCTTTTTATTTTTGTCAAGAATTCTGATAATGTAACTGTAATATGCCGCTTCCTTTTTTACATTTGTGATCTTTGCATATACTGCTGCGGGATATTTCAGGTGTGGATATTCTTTCTGGATTCTTTGATCCAGTTCCTGATCCACAAATATTTTTAACATATCAGACATCCTGCTTCCCTCCTCTGAAAAAAATATACATATGTACTGCGCCACGCTGATCGGTTTTGATCACGGTCTTTTCGACTTCTGCCATTCCGTTATACCTGCTATGCCTTACTTCTATTAGCTGGCTGTGATGAATCCATGGAATAGCCAGTGTTTCCACTTCCCACAATGTTCCATATTTTTTTAGAGACAGAATCGTATTACCCTCTTCTAGAATGTACATTTCTTTTTGTTCTTCTTTACTTCCCCAGTAAAACCTTTTGCCTTTAAAAAAATACGGTTGGGATATTTCCCATATCGCATTAACTTCTGCGATCACTTCAAGTCCATTTTTCTGTTCTATTGACACAACAGCTTTTTTACCGTAATTCTGTTCCATAAGCTCATAGTCACAGATACCCGCCTGGATCAGCACATACCGGATAATGTCTTGCGGAGTGGCATCCAAAAATGTTGCTTTTATCAGAATCCTTTCCAATTTCGTCATATCATCTTTTACAATGATTCCTGAATCGCTCTTTTTTATGTAGCCATCAATCAACTCATCATAATCATCTCCATACCCCAGTTCTATCTTCGCAGATTCCATATCATTCACCCTGATGAGTTCTTCCAGTTCAGGGGACAGTTCAACTGCCCCCCAATCACATTTTGACTCCTTTGAAGAAAAGCACTCTACTTTAAGCCCTTCTGAGATTTCATAATTTCCAATTGAAACCCGGAATTCCGGTGTAAGTAATTTCTTTTCTTCCAATCTATCACCCTATTTCTTTGTTATATTTTTCGCCCTTTTCTTCGCTTTGCTGGTATTACGCTTATCTTTAGCCGCACTCTTGGACTTTTTCTTTTTTGTCCTTTTTTTAGAATTTTTCTTCTTTTTTCCTGTCTTTTTCTTTTTTGTAGATTTTTTAGTAACTTTAACAGCTACCGTATTGGGAGACCACAGCTCTAAGGCGGCAGTCACTTTGCTTTCCGATATTATATTTTTGGTTTCAAAAGACTTAAAATATACGCTTGTGATCCCATGTGCCGCACAATCCTCATTTACTACTGCCCTCTTTACTGCTGCTTTCTGTTTGGGCTTTTTAAACAACGCCTGGTATGCACGAATCATCTGGTCAACAGATTGGGAGCTTGTCTCTTCTAATAATACTTCTACTGTAATCTTTGATATTTCATAGCCTCTTGGCTGCACTGAATTAACTGCCCCTGTATCATCCTGTGCTGTATGAATATTGGCTGACTCCTGAACATTCACACTTTGTACCTGTCCCGGGAGCATAACGCCCCCGAGCTTAATGATATTGTCTGTTATATATAGCATTCTATATCTCCTATACCGTTACATATTCATCATCAGACTCCCCGCTGTCCGTCTGATTCTGTACAGCCTTCAATTCATCAATCAACCGTTCCAACATCCTTAAATCTTTCATATCCTTCATGTTCACCCGAATATTCAATGTCTGGATATATGTACGCCGCCCTTCCGTCTTTGTGTTACCCTGGTCTCTCTCACGAGGTAATGACGGCTCTCTGCGTATGCCCCCGACTTTTTTCTTCAAAGCATGGACGAGCTCCGAGCCATCAGGCTTTTCATCCTGCCTGTCCTTCCCTTGAACGATACCGGAAACAATCGCCTTCATCTTAGTCCAAAGGACGGAAAGCGGAAGAATTGCCTCTGCCCCCGCTTCCCCCGCCCCATGCAGAGTACTTCCAGTGGCTCCGATCAGCGCCGCATTCTTTAAAATACCTCCGTCTTTATGCCAGCTGATAGAAAACTTGGGTGTACTGGGCGGGTTCAAGCTGAATTTACCGGACATATTTATCTTTGGCATAGGTATTTTAGGTCTGGGAAATGTCACCCTGAATGCCGATTTCATCCTTTCAACTGCATTTCTTACGGCATCCTTCGCCCCATTCATTTTGGACTTCACAGTATTCACCACCGCTGCAAGTTTTCCATTTGTCAAAGAATTAATCGTTGCATAACCTGTCCTGAAGAAACCACTTACTCCTGTCATTGTCGCCGATACGGCTCCTTTTATTCCGCCGCCTTTAGAACGATAGGTATTTACCATTGCTGACAATGTACTCACCGTCCCGGTACGCCATGTGTTCATCGTATTCTTGGCCATAGACGCTGCGGATGAAAGCTTTGATGTTATCGCATTCTTAATACCTGACATTTTCCCTGAAACATTAACCCCTGCTGCAGATAAAGCTCCTTTAATCACTCCCTTAAACCCAGAAGCAAAGCCTCCGGCAAATGATAAAATTGCATTAAAAGAACCAACAAATATATTCTTCAAATTCTCTGATGCCGCCCCTGCAAATCCAAGCGCGCCTGTCAGGTCACCGTTCAGTAATGCTGTAATCGCTTTTATGGTATTTGTCACAAATGCTGCAATATTAGATACAATACTCAATATCGGGTTCAGTGCAGCTATAACTCCCTGAATTGCACCTATAACTGTTCCCACAATGACTGTAAGGACTGCCGCCCCTACTTCTGCAATTATCTGTAGAAAAGGCTGAGCAGTATGATACAATTCCATCAGACTCTGCCCGGCTTCTGACAAAGCTGGCATTATCTGCGATTTAGCTTCAATGACAGCACCTTTTACCTGGTCAAACAACCCAATCCAAAACGATCGGAATGCCTCCGAACGGCTCCAAAGATATATAAATGCCGCAACCAGTGCTACAATTCCAACAATCACCCACGTAACCGGAGAAGCCAGGAACGTAGAATTCAAGCCTCCCATAGCGCCGCCTGCGATCGAAATTGCGTTTTTTACAGCCAGAAATGTTTTCCCCAATATACCGACAACTATTAAAACACTGCCTGATATTGCCAGGAATATTCCGAGTCCAAGAACTATCTTCATTATCATAGATACAAGCTGCTGGTTATTGCTGATCCATTCGGAACCTTTTGATATTACTGAGCTGATTGCATCCATCGTTCCATTAAATGCGGGGATCAGGCTGCTTCCCAGTTCCTCTACATTATTGTGGATCTGTTGCTTTAACCGTTCAAATTTCTGCTCTGGAGTATTTTGGATTGCCTGTGCCATTTCCTCCGTTACAGATACGCCCTTCTGCATACTTGAATGAAGGTCTGTAATGCCTCCTTCCAAAGTATCCACATTATTATATAGGAGGTCAATCGCAGCTACCGCCTCATCCGTTCCGAATGCTTCCTTCAGTTTCTGCTTCTCAACAGCATCAATCGTATCTCCGAATTTGCTTTTTAAAGCTGTAAGAATCTCAGGCATAGACATCAGCTGGTTATTCGTATCGGTAAATTCAAGGCCCAGCTTCTTGCCTGCAGATGCCGCCTGATTCAAAAAACTTTTATATTTTGTAGCCGCTTCTGATCCTGACATCGTAGTCTGGAGCTGCCCTAAGATGGCGAGCTGCTCTTCAAAAGACACATTTGCATTGGTAGCCGTCGCACCCAGCGCAGAAATCGCGCTCGACATCTCAGATCCAGATGTCTTATAATTTTTAACTGCTGTAGAGATTCCTGCGGAAAACACTTCTCCGAACTCCATATCCGACAAGTTCTCATACATTCCCTTGTAAATACCATATCCAGTTGCAAACAGGGAGCCCATTTCCTCCGTCGTTGATTTCGTGGCTTTACCTGTAAGTGCTGAAAGTTCCGTGAACTTTGCAACACCTTCATCTGATAAAGATGCTATACCAGATTTAATATCATACGCAGCTGTAATAAAGTCGGATTTCGTTGTTCCGGCCCATTGATCTGAAAACCTTTTTGCAGCTTTTTCAACAGCCCCAAGGTCTTTTACCCCAAGAGACGACAACTCGCCCAGTGCATTCTGGGTGTCAAAAGTCGCTGTCACAGTAGACACAGCTGCCGTCGTTATTGCAACTCCGGCTCCGGCCATAACGCTTCCGGCTTTTTGCATTGTTCCGAACGCGTCATTCATCTTTTTGACAGTATCCTGTGTTTTCTGTCCGGAATTGCTCAATGGCCCCGACATCTGATCGACCATATTCAAGAGGACCGAAAGCTTATATACGGATTCCATCGCCATAAGCACCATCTCCTGCTTGCTTTTTCATAAAAATTATGATACATTACCTATAGATCATTAGGCATTAGGCATGGTGCCTGCCTGCAGTATACAGCTGCAGGTTTTTTAATTATCTCCGATTATTTCATTTAGCGCTTTCAGAAATCCTGCATGTATATCTTCAATCGCCAGTTCATGCAACAAATCTGCTTTTGCAATCAACTTGAAGAACTCTTCCAGTGCAATGTCCTCATAGCTTCCATTTCTTACATTTTTCGGAAGGAGTTTTTCCGGTATATACCGATGAATCAAAATCATCCCATATTGGATGAAATTTTCCTGAAGCTCTTCCTTATGCTTTTCTATAACTTTTTTACGGACGCAGAATCCGCAAGGCCAAGCATCCTAAGAAGCTTATCCGCTAAACTGATGGACATTGCCGGGTATTCATCTAATGTTTGCGTGAGGTAATCCCTCTGCTCAGGGACAATATTATCCACAGAAAACGTCCTTGCTGCCTTCGTGGCGGAATTGGACAGCATCTTAACATACCTGTCATAAGATGCCGTCTTCGGTTTCATGAACACAAAAGAAAATTCTTCCTCTGTATCATCATCAATCATTACATTTGTATTGACCGTATATACTTTTTCCCCGTTTCCAGAATACTTCTCTTTTAATTTTTCAATAGACATTTTTTCTTCCTGTCCATCCCCTGCTCCCTGCCGTGTTCCCATTCCGTCAATTACTTCCATTATGTAATCCTCCTGTTTTGTCATTTATTTTGTCAACTATGCGTCGATGTCACCAAGTTTGATTCCACCAATAACGCTGAACTCCAAACTGATATTAAAGCCTTTATCACCCTGTGAGTCCGATTTTCCCCATTTATTCAGAACAAGCTTGTTTATAACATCTATCTGAATTGGTGCCCCTTCATCTGCATAAGTCACGGTAACTTTATCAAGGATAAAGTTAAAAATATTGGTATATCCTTTTGCCCTTGCTACCCTGCAGTATTCATCAAAATCTTCTTCCGCCATCTCAAGCTTCGCCGAATGTTTCAGGTTTCCCGTTCCAAAACCGCGTTCTTTACCGCCTTTCCCGTACCTTACCTCCGTTTCCCGCTCGCCGTCATACTCTATTTTCGTAGGTTCGAGATAATCCAGCCCAGGCATATTGATGGTCACGGATGACCAGTCATAACATTTCCCATTAATCAGCTGCGCATTTCCCATCTTTCCCACCTCCTATCCTGCATACGGATTTTCCAGTCCGAATACAACATCAATCTCCCTGATGTGCCCCATCGGTACATAGGAAACTTTCGTTTCCAGTTTCTCATCAACAAGAATGTTTAAATTTTCTGTATTAATCGTCACTTTTCCCGAACTGATAATCTTGTCCTGAATTGCATCTTCAATCGGAGCTTGAAGCCTTGCCTGAATCACCGCTATACTAACATCTACTGCTCCCGGATCGATTTCTGCCTGAAGTTCATTGACCGCTCTTTTCCGCACTTCATTTACAATACGATTCATGACACGGGTATCTTCCGCATAACGGAAATCGCTGCCATCCGCAGACATCACTCTCGCATTGTACACAAAATATCCATCGAGTCCTACATACTGTCGGAACGTCAGATATCTGCTATTGTCCAAGTCATCTATATATTCTTCAATCCTTTCCGGAATGAGCCTTATGAGCTTTTCTTCCGAAATCGGGAAAGATCTTACCTCCCCTATGCTCTGGCTTTCCCTTGCCTGACAGTATAACCCGGTCACAATTCCTGCAAGATTGATATCCTGTTCCCGCCTATCCATTCTCATATATCTGCCCCATGCTGCAACTACCTGAATGAACATGCTGTTGATCCCCCGCCCGTCTTCCTGCAGAGCCGTTACATACTCGTCAGCAGATTCATTTTCATTAGGTTTTCTTGCCTCACAGATAAAAAGCAGCGGCCGCTTACTAAACTCCAGGAAATTCTTTGCTTCATACGCCAGAGCCGCCCATAGAGCCTTTGTGGTTGTTCCAACGATGTGTACAAATTCAAACTCAAGTTTCAGTTTTTCAACAGCGTCCAGTATATCACTGTTACTCATTGCCGGTCCCATTGTTGAAAACTTATAAATATCCCCTTCTTTAAAGGAGCTCCCCTCTGCATCATCAGTAAATGTTAAAGAAACTCCTGTATCCGGGATCTCTGTCTGCCCATCTACTGGAACCGTATATTCTTCACTAAACGTTTTTCCTCCATCAATAGAATGGCGGTAGCATGCTTCATTACAATCCCCAGTCTCCGTAATCTCTATAACGACATCGTATGAATTGTATGGTCTTCCGCCTGCCTTGAATATACCTTTTCCTTCAGCAGTGATAACTGGATCACTGACGCTTCCAGCTTCGCTTTCTTTTACACCGATGCAGTAAATCGTCTTGGCTCCATTCTCCACAGAATCTATACATGCATCTGCAAGAGGTGTATTTCCAAGCTTTTCTTTAATCCCATTAGCACTCATGGAACTGGTAATCAAAATAGGCTCTGTACTCTGGATATTTGACAACCCGATCTTTACCTGTGTCCCAGCCCCCGTTGAATTTGTCAGCCCCAGATTTCCGTCCTCTACCCGTAGGTTAATATCTCTCACAGTATTCCTCCTTTCTATCCGCTATCTGCCATCCGCCGCACCATTTGAAAATGCATGGTGCGCCGCCTTAAATTCTTTTTCAGTGACCTGCTTGCCGTTCCTCCAGCCATTTGCAGCTTTTAGTCCTTCAAATACTGCATCCCTGACCTTATGCAGCTTTTTCCAGTCTTCAATCGGCTTCAGGATAACCCCGCCGTCTTTCGCTGCTGCTTTCTTTTCCGCCATTACTCAACCTCCTGTATGATATTGATCTCTGCCGTCTTCAGCAGATGATCCGTATATATGCCTCCAGTAAATGTCACATCAAACTGTACTGCCACTTTCGCTTTCAGGATGCTGTCTTTCTCATCCACCCAGTCCAACTCCCCAATCTCGATATCCACCCAGTTCTGGTCCACCACCATCCCTTTCCCTATGATCCGGAGGAATTTTTCAAGGACTATTTCCACTTTTTCATCCGTGGTATCACCAATGACAACGTGCATCTTTGTGGCCCTTTTCCAGATCTTGTGTCTGCTTCTCCTGCGTCCCTCTTCATCCACATATTTAATTTTTGAACCGGATCTTGTAAGCACTTCTCCAGAAACCATCACCCCTGCCATCCGCAGGTCATGTGACATCTCCATCCTTTTAAGGCTGGTAAACACATTACCATTTATGCCCGCTTCCTTCAGTTTGTTTACTAAATATTCTTTTTCCTTTCTCATCCTTACTCCTCAATCGCCTCTTCCAATAGTTCCCGTATCTCTTCCTGATCCTCCTGACTGATACCAAGAAACGGCCTCGCCGGTATATGTATTGTAACAGATGCCTTGCGGACCCATTTCCCACCAATCTGAAAAGTAAGATATTTACTATTTTTTGCTCTTATTGTCCTGGTATCGCCAAACTGATGCGTGGCTGCACGTATGTCATTGGTCCCCACTGCCGCGCCGCTGTCATCCGATTTTGCCCGGATACTATTCTTAAGCGCAGCGGTCTGCGTCAGCGTCTTTCCTCCAGAGTCGCCTGCCCGGACTGACGGAGCCCATTTTACTCCTTCCGGGCTCTGCTCCCTTGAAAACCTTTCCATTGTCGATGTCCTTAAGCCCTCCGCTATCGCATTCAGCACCCCGGCCCTGTCAAAAGAGCTTAACTGTTTCAAACGCCCTAAAAGCTGCTCCGTATCTCCGGATAGCTCTGCCCGGATTGACGACATCCTTACCACCCCCTCATGCTCTCTCTTGAAAATATGCGCCCCGAAGACTCCATCCGGAATCCATTAGCGGCACTGCTTTCCTTTGCCGGGAAATCTTCCACACCAATATCAATCAGTCCCTTTGCCACGTTCATCAGGAAGCTGACTGCCTGGTTGTACCGCGTCAGGAAAGTTTTTTCACGGTCGCTTTCATCAACTCCCATCCGGGACACAAGGTTATACGCGGCGATGTCTTTTGCAAATTTGTTCAGGACACCGGGCGTCTTCCGGAATGGGACGGCATAGCGCTTTGCAAGATACCCGTCAATCTCCAGGCATGCGTCCTTTACCGCATTCTCTGAGAGCTTAAGCATTCGTTCCCTGCGTTCCTCCGGATCCCCGATATATTCGTCCCCAATGATCGCATTCTGCATATCTTCCTTAATCATCTCCACAACTTCCCCTGCGGTACAATACATCATCTGTCACCTACCCTTTCACATCTGCTGTCCCTGTGCTGCCATATGCCATCTGCCAGAAGCCATATCCCGCGTTGCACCGCCCGTCCGCGCCGTACAGGAATTCATTCTGCATAAATACATTCGGGTCGGTTTCCCTGTTCAGATTGACGAATTTATAAGGTTTCCTTTCCTGGAAGATCATCGGCTTCAGGAATTGTTTTGTATCCATAAGGAACCAGTAATCCTTGTTAGCCGCAAGTTCTGTCACTGTTAATAAATCTGCCGTATCCTTTAAGACATTTGTCGAGCCGTCTATCTGATCCGCTTTCAGAATCTTGCGTGCCTCCATCTCATACGCCGGTGATACGACCAGAAGATCCGGCACAAGATTCAGGGAATCCCCCTTATCGCCGCACAGCCCCATCATTGCTGTACGGGCTTTCATATAGGAATCCGCACACAGCTTTTCAGTCGTGACATTACTGTATGTAACCCCTCCGCATTTGTGCTCAGCACTGAAGAACGGCTTGCCATCATAACATAAATTCGTAAATCCACCCATCAACAGCTTATATACCAGTTTATCCGGGTGTTTGCGCGCCTGCACGCCCATGTTCTCCATATTCAGCGTATAGATGCCGTACTGGTCATCTTCAATCTCATCCCGGTTAACACCAACCGTCATTTCAAAATGCAGGTTTTCAATCTGATATTTATATGCGCTGAGGTTCTGGATCTCCCTCTCCCCAATCCACTCCCGAAGCTGCGGGAACTGCCCCAGCCAGTTATACTCCTGGATCTTGCTGGAACTTGGGATCCGTGATGCGATTCTCTGATAAGTAGGCTCTACGCTGTTAAAGCCTTTGTTGTACGCGGTTGAATAGGACGTATTAAGCGCCCTTAAATTTCCTGCATTGATAATCATGTCAATACCTCCTTAAACTGCAGTTTTTGTTGTGATCTCTTTATAAATATGTGTCATCATGTCTACAATGACATACTCGCCCTCCAGCCCCAGAACTATCCCGGCAGCGCTGGAGCCTTCAGATGCAGCCGTAACTGTCCTCTCATCATAAATGAAGCATTCCTTCAGCACGTCTGTTTCCTTAATGGTGCCGTCATTGTTCCAGAGATAGGTGCCACGCTTGACGGAGATCTTTGCCCCGCCGTCTTCGCCATTAAGGTTATCCACATATTCCAATGCTATCCCGGCTATCTTAAGCCCGGCTTTCTTCGATGCAGGGACGGCATAGCCTTCCCCATCGACCGCTACCATGGTACACATCTCTATTTCCGTACTGCCTTTTACACTAAGCTTTAAGAACTGGTTCCCCATCTTTTCATGGCCTGTCCTGATTCCCATAACTATTCCGCCTTTCCATATTTTTCATAGTCTTCTTTTGTGATTCCGCATGCCTTCAGGATCTCCATATCAACATCCGGATCCTTCCCCTCCGGGGCATCCTTAAGTTCCAGCTTATCCATCGGCACGACTTCCGGGGCGATCTCCACAAACCGTTTAAACCCTTCCTGGTCTTTTAATGCATACTCCCTCGCCCACTGCTCCTGTGCTTTTGAGATCTTTCCTGCTTTCAGCGCTTTTCCTACCAGCTCGTCCACATCCTTCTCTGCAAGGATTCCCTTGAGCCTTAAGATCTCCGCCCGGTCATCCGCATTGCCTGCCTTAAGCTGCATGATGCTTGCCGTAACCTCTTCCGTCTTCGCATTTTCCTCCAGCCCCAACGCTCCAAGGATGGTGCTGTTGGCAACCATCTCTGCCGGTCCGTCTTCAGGCGTGGTCTTAGGATCCTCCTTTCCTTCTTCCGCTTTCTTCGGCTCAGGCCCCAGCGCGTTGTCCAGCGCTTTCAGGACATCTTCCTCTGATGCCGTTTCCGGCAGCCCGAGTTTCTTTGCTAACTTTACCAAATCCATATGCTTTTCCTCCATCTCTTCTAAATCATTTATATCAAGGGAATTCGCAATCGTGAACATTCCCTCAATCGCCGGTGTGTTCGTCAGGGCTGCGGAATGGATGTATGCAGCCCTCTTATCTGACTTCCTTACCATGATCACCGGCGACAGATACCGGTATTCCTTATTTGCAATATACTCTTTTGCCCTGTCCGTCCATTCCACCTTCGCAATGATAGCATCCGTCCCGAAGGACAGGCTCTTGATCCATCCGCCTGCAGGTGCCTGCACATCCTTAAGCGTCTGATGCTCGTAGTCGATAACCAGATCTATCTTTTTTTCAAGGAATCTCTTCTCAATCATCCTGAAGGATTCTTCGTCTACCAGAAAATCACCCTTCTGGGAATGGACATGACCTAAAGGGAGCAACCGGATCTCTTCCGGGACTCCGCCCACATCAACCCCATTTGCGGCACATGCCACGTATCTTTCCATATAGTCACCTCTTAACTTCCCTTGTAATAGCGTTATAACGCGTTATACAGCGTTATTTTTATCTTTGCGGGGAATTACCCCTTTGCCTCTTGAATCCCTCTGATTAAATATCCTGCGCAATTCCGGGGAGATTCCTTTCATATCCGGTTTCCACACTGTCTTCGCCGGGTTATTGGAGAACCCCTTGTCCGGCATTACAGGGATGATCTCCCCCGTCCCATAGTCCACGTTAAACGGGATCCGGCTCTCCACAGGCAGCTCCATTCGCTCTACCTGTGACTTTGTTAGGCTCACCACGCTGCACCTGCAGCGGAACCCGTTTGGCGGATACCAGATATCCCATACTGGGTCATCTGCTCGGAACACCTTCCCTTCCATCGCCGCATGGCTCTCACGTACTTCAGAATCACCTGCTGTCCGATACTGCCAGTACGGCCTCAGACTTTTCGTCATCGGGTCTGTCATGCTTTTATAATGCCCGGCATTAAATGCCGTCTGCATGTTCGTCCGGAAGATCGTATCGCTCTTCCATGGGTTCAGCCCGTCATATCCATGATCCTTCAGGAAACTGTCCATGTCTTTCCGGAACTGTTCTTTTGTGGTTCCCTCTTCAGCAGCCTGGGTAAGGGTATCCAAAAATGTCTGAAGGACTTCCAGGCTAGTATAACCGGATACGGTAAATGCCAGCGCCCTGCTCTCATCATCCAGCGCCTTATATTCTTTCGCTGGCAGGACACGCTTTCTTTTCAGGAACCGAACTACACTGTCAAAGATAAACTCTCCCGTCTTCCCATAACGAACCTTCATACCTCCATCGTCCTTCCCAGCAGCTTAGACAGATACATCCCCTGCCTGATCAGATCATCCAGCTCTACGCTGTCCATATCCTCATAAAGCTCTTTCAGTTTCTTTTCATCCTTCAGGGCATCCCGCAGCGATACCAGATCCTCGTAATTGTCAATTTCCCTGAGAACCGGGCGGAACATCTCCTGAAAGAGTTCTTTTGACAACCCGGTGGACATTGCTACAATCTCATCAACCTGTGCCTGGCTCTCCTCTGTATCAGGTTCAAGTTCCTCCTTTAGCACCGTCTCTGTCTCCCGGAAGCCTGCAGCCATGTTCCCTTCCCTTGGCGCCAGTATCTTTTCACCATCTTCCGGCTTCGGGATATTAAACTTTTCATACACATGGTCTTCAGAGATTCCAAGCCCCATCTTCTGAAGTCGCTCATAGATCCCCACCAGCTGGCTTAAATCTTCCGGCTCCTGGCAGTCGAATTTAATCTTCGGGATATCCACGTCCTTTCCGAAGTTGAACTCGACCAGCGGACGTATGATATCGCGGCGCACCGTGATCGCCAGGGCTACCGCATCCGCCACTGTCAGGTCATGCCGGACATCGTTATGTGTCTTTGACTGTGCATAAGAGCCGCCCCCGCTGTCCGCAGTCAGCGTCTGCCCTACAATTGCTTTACTGATCTGTTCATCACAATATCTTGCAAATTTTTCATATACATCAGAAGATGAAGTCTTATTTGCCTCAATGAATTCTATCATTGTAGATGTCGGCACCACGCCTGCAGCATCGGTTCCCAGGCTGACGATCGCCTCCATCAGCTGTTTCTTGTCATCCTCAGACGCACTGGCATCATACTTGCCAAGGCGCAGCGGCATGCCGAACACTTCGCAGAAACTGACCCAGTCTTTGATGTCAAAGTTCTTGAACATATACATCCATGCCACGATCCGCAGGATCCCTGCCCGGCTTGCATGCCCGCTCTTTGCTTTGTACTGGTGTACGGCAAACTTATTTTCAGGAAGGCTGATCCCTTCCGGGTATTCCCTTGTGCAGACCTTCATCTCATCCGTCTGGTAGTCCCATACCAGCTTTTTCGGATGTACGTATGCAATATCCTCAATCACATCGTACCCGTCCGGATCCACCGACCATTCAATCTCCATGATGCTGATGCCCTTCCCGATGGCATCCAACAGGTCTAAAAGCACGCTCCCGAAGTCTTCCAGTCCCTCCAGCTGGCCCTTCACAAAATCGGCTACCCTTTGGTCCGCTTCGTCCTCTGAACATGCCTGTATCTCCCAGTCAAGCCCGGTCACGGCCAGTTTCCTTGTCTGCATCTGTGAGAATATATGTGCGTCCTTTTCCTCGATCTCCTCAAACAGCTCCATCTGGGAACGGACATTCCCTTCATCAGCTTCCTGCAGGATCCTCGCCAGCCGGACCGGGTTCAGCCCTTTCGATGGATAATCCGAATATTTATCGTTGATATCCCTGACCGCGATCCGCGCCGTCACCGGCCTATCAATGCCTGTATCTACCGCCGGGTCATACTTCCTTATCTCTTTTTTCTTCTTTTTCTTTGATCTCGCCATCCTACCATGCACCTTTCCTGAACCTTAACGCCCGGCGCAGCACGCTCTGGTACGAGGTGTGCGCGGCAACTGCCTTGACTGCCTGTGCGAGCTGTACCGCCATCTGCAGGCAGTCCGGCCCGTCATCGTTCTTCCCCATGGGGTATTCCTCTAACTGCTTCAGCAGCGTCTTATGGTCCCGGCAGAACTTCAGGTACTTATTTTTGATTACAGGCTGCAAGGACTCAATACGCAGCTGCTTGTTCACGGACGTCTGCATCTCTTCGATCGGAAGATACTCTCCCAGCTCCGCAGACAACGCTGCCATAACTTCCTTGAAAAAATATTGGAACTGTACGGTTTCAACGCCGAACTTGTAAAAACCTTTTTTATAATCCCTCCGGAACCTTCGGTTCATTTCAAACACATCCGAGATGATCACATCTGGTTTCCGTTTCTCAATGGAAGCCTCCAGCACGAACATATACCCCGTCTTTAAAGACAATGCCAAGCTGATGATGGCGCTGGTATCGGATTTCTTATTCTTGCCAAGGGACGGGTCATTCGCCCCGATAATAATGAATTCCGAAGTTTTAAAATCGAACTGCCCCGGCTCATAATAATCAAACCATTCCTGGTTGAATGTCGCATTATCCGGGTCTACCGGATCATTCTGCAGCTCTGAGTTAAAGGACGCCTCCCCCTCAGATACCTTTATGACCATCAGGTCATAGTAAGAAAGCTTTTCTTCCCAAAGGACATCTGTCCCTTCCAGCATGGCTGCCTCATTCGCCTCATAGAAACTGCGGGCATCCTCTTCATGGTTCTCATTAAAAAGGTTGATATAAATACTTTCCCATTCCTCCCACAGCTTTTCATTCACTGCATAGGAATTGACTGCCCGGTATTTCTTTACTTTATACCTCGGGTTCTTCAGCACATTGGAAAGCAGGGAATCATAATGCAGGATCGTCCCGATATACATGATATCGGTATAAGTGTCACCCGCCTTTGATACCGCTTTTGTAAACCAGTTCTTAAGTTTCTTCCTCTGGTCAGGCGTATTGACGTTCTCATCATTCTCAATGTCATCCAGCACGATCAGATCCGGCCTCCAGTTCCTGTGCCGCCGCCCGCGGACTTTCTTCCCAGAACCGATCGCCTCCACTTTGACATCTGTTTTGGTGAGGATAACCCCTGTCCTCCAAACCTTCTCCCCTTTCAAAGAGCCAAAGTCCATAAGGATGTCCGCATTATCCTCCAGCTCCGTCTTGATGTCTTCCAGGAACCCTTCCGCCTGGTCGGAAGAATCCGACAGGATTAGGATATAATGCTTATATCCGTATAAAACAGCATGAAGGCTGTCCTTAAAAGTAAAGTTCGTAGACTTGGCATGCCCCCTGGGTGCTGCCACCGCCTGCCTTGTCCCGTCCATGCGGGAGATCTTCTTTGCCTCCAACAATGGATCCTTCCCTTTCATCACGCCGTTTTCCCAGATACTGTCAAGTTCCTTATGGAACTTCGGGGATTTCCGGACAAAATAATGGCGGAGGTATGCCCGGCCGAAATAGGAAAGGTCAAATGCTGCCAGCCCCTTCCTGAGTCCATGCTCCCCCATCAGGGGTGCTCCCTGCCGGTATTCTGCATATAAGCGTCTGCGTTCTTCCGGGTTATTATCTCCGGCAAATATGCATTCTTCAAACAGCTCCTGCTGGTAAGTTTCATTGTCCCTTGCATCTAGGTCTTCCTCTTCATCCAGTACCCGGAGCCATTCCTCCATATCAATCATCCTGCACCATCCTGTCCTTCGCCTTCTTAAGAATCTCCTTCAGGGCATTTACGGAGCTTTCATCCTGTTTAATCACCTTCATGATCTCGGATTCCATTTCCTTAAAAGCAACCTCTGCTTTTTTCTTCATCTCCTGCCTTACCCTGTCTTTATAGACCTTCGTCCGGGACAGGGAGGCGATCAGACGCCCGGCTTTATCAAGAGGCATCGCATCCCACTCTTCCTCTGCCGTGGCAACTTTATTTAACAGGCCGTTCATGGTCGCCATAATAGCTGCCTCTGTATAATCTGCCTCCGGATTCTCCCGAATCGCTTGGACTAATCGGTCGGTCTGTGCCTGCGCCTCCATGATGCGCTGCGTCACCCGGTTTGTCCGCTGGGCGTAACGCCCAACGCTGGACTTCGATACCTCAAAGCCCTCTTCCTTGAGCCACTGGCTGATCTCCTCATAGGTATTGGATACATCTGCCAGCAGCATATCCACCTCTGACCTCACTGCATCCGGCAGCTCGTTAATCTTGGAGTTGACCCTCGTCTTGTTCCTCTTTTCACCCATCAGATATCAACCCCGTTGTCCTCAATCGTACACTCCGCAAGGTCTATACCTTCTTTGGTCAGCTTGATCACCGCATCATTGGCATAGGCATTATAGGCAGTGACCTTATCCTCCGTAAACTCGATGTATCCGGCATCTTCCAGATAATCAAGATATTTACTGATATCCGGGGACACCACAAGCCCGGACGCGATCATAGCATTGGTAAGCTGCCGTGTCAGCGCCGTATTGTTATGCCCCTTAACAAGGCACCGGATAATATACCCCCGGATCGCCTTATTCCTTTTGATTTCTGCTTTTTCCAGATCGTTCAACCACTTCACCTCCTGTCATCTGTTCCCTGATCCATTCTGCATGAGCAGTTTGTCCATCTTCCCGTTCATATCCCGCATCTGCTGCTCCACACCGTTCATGGAACGGAAGAAATCATCCCGCTGTACGTAAACTACAGGGAAATCCTTTTCAATACTCTTTAGCTCCTCCCGGATATCTTTAATCTCTGCATTTGTTTCCTCTTCCAGTTTTTCAATCCGCCCGTTCAGCTTTTCATTCGTCTCGGCTATTTTCTTGTCTGTACTGTCCATCCGGATGTTCAGGTTGTCAAACCACCGCTTGAGCAGGAACGTTACAAGCCCCAGTCCCAGTCCGATGGCTCCGCTCATCACATCCGCAAACGTAATCGCATACTCAGCCATATGCGTTACCTTCCCCGTCCCTTTTCCATAAACCTGTCAAAAATATCCATCACCCGTTCCCAGCCGCTCATGGATACCAGTGCAACGATGAACGCTGCAATGACACACGCAAAGCATGCATACCAGTCGATGACCACGTTGTAATACGCTGCCATCCGGATCAGGGTTGCCGGTGTTACCACCATGGACACAAGGACCGCTGACATCTCTGTCGGGACTTTCCTGTCATACCATTTCCACTGCTTAAGCACCTCCGTAATGCAAGACGTAATAAACGCCAGCACCCCGATGACGGTGACCACTTCCGATAAATCGCTCATTAAAATTGACATAACTACCACTCCTTTTCCTGTTTTCCGAGACTTCCTGAAGCGCAATAAGAGCATACACTTCCTGTGTATGCTCTCAAGTTTAGCTGGTATAAAAATAAATGTTTAGGGGAAATATTTCCGGAACTGCCCCCTACTTAAGCCCCAGGACATACGGCCATGTTTTCTCCCCGCATTTCCCGTCTGCTTCTTTCTGCCCCATCTTTGCTTTCTGAAGCTTTTTGCAGGCTGAGGCACATTGCTCCCCATAGTCCCCGTCAATCTTTCCTGAATAATATCCCTTTGCCTTCATACAAAGCTCAAAAGTAATGACCTGCTTATTTTTTGTCCCTGTTTTTAATAAACCAAACTCCACCTTATATGTACCTCCTGACTTTTTTTCCGGCGTGCTGTCTTTCGTGCCGCCCTTGATCTCATATACCCATTCCACATGCCCGATCTGCAGCGGGCGCTTTGGATCATTTCCAACAAAAAGGACCGCATCCCCCACCTTCAGTATCTCCGGGTTAGTGATATGCCCGTTCTTTATCGTTACCGGAACCGTTTCAAATAAAGGGGACTGGTAGATCCCTGCCGTGTTCAGCAGCGTGACGCCATATCCGCTCCTCTGGAGTGCTGCCATGCCTGAAGAACTGCAGTCACTGTAGTACCTACCGTCAGCCGCTTTACGGAATACATACTCCCGCTTTCCCTGGCTGTAATAATTGCGCCCGAGGATAATCCCGTAATAATCATGGAACTTCATACGGCCTGTGTCCGTCAGGTCTCGAAGCCTCATGACCTTCACTGCGCCTTTTCGTTTCCCGTTCGGGGCTTTGCTCTTATACCGTGCCTCCAGATAAGTATGCATCACCTTTGTAGACGGCCTCCCCGATCCGTGTCCACAGATGGTGATGGTCTTCTCTGTTGCCAGCGTATTTACCGCCGGAGATTTAGCATCCGTCTTTTTCCCTGCCGGGGTTTTAAACCATTCTAATGTTTTTCCCTGCCCGGTGATGCGGTTCAGGTCAATATTCCCACTGATGCCGGCGCATCTCCCAAGGGATGTGAACTGGTGGAGAGACGCCCCTTTGTTGCATGGATAATGGGGGCTGTATGTCCCGTCATTCTTCCCATAACGCGCCTCCCACCAGAATCCATTTGAAGCGTTCTTTGCTTTTGTAATAGATTCTTTGAAATAGGAGTAGTCTGCATATCCTGTATACAGCCCCCATTTGATTCCAAGCGATGCCAAATAATCCAAAGCGGCTTTTACCTGGCTGTCTGTCGGCTTTGTCCCTGTGCCTGGGTTCTTCTCCGCGTCAATTATGTATCCAACAAAGTATTTTCCGAGCTTCCCCTTACATCCATCAACCATATATTTAGCCTGGGCCGCTCCATCTCCTCTGACTAAAAAAGTATACAGCCAATATGGGACCTTATTTTCCTCACAGTTCCTGATGAAACTGTCTAGGGTCGAATCCGTGTACCCTGTCCCCTGCGTTGCCTTGGATATCAGCACCTCCACATTATTTTTTACCCGGTTCCAATCCCGTACCGGATGATGGTGCGAGATATCTGGTATCTTCTTTGCCATAAATATCATTCCTCCTTCAGCAGAGCCCGTAGTCTTCAAACGACATCTGTCCATATACCGGTTCATCCTTTAGGATGTTCCCGATCTGTTTTGTTGTCAGGTTATACCTGTCTGCAAGCTCTTTCATGTTATATCCGTTCCATTCCTTCTTGATGCGGCGATTCCGCGCCGGGGCGATGACGTTCTCCACTTTGGGGAAATACAGCTCATCACCCTTTGCATAATCAGAAAGTTCAATAAATTTCTCTATCCCGATAATCCCAACAACTGACCTGTAGCTCTCAGATATATCCTCAATCGTAGTCTCTTCAATAAGCTCCCTCGTGATCTTATCTGTTACCATCGGTATCCTCCTTATCCAACAGTGCGGGTAAATTCCAGGCAGATCCATCCGTTCTCATGCTCCTGGTATTCCTTAAGAAGCCCCCAGCCTTTCTTCTCCTTTACGATATAGTGCTGCTTTTTCTTCCCTTCTGGTTCATTTAATATGGCAACTTCCGCATAATGAGTTCCGGCTCCGGCCCGCACCCTTAAATATTCTACGATAGTTTCTATCATCCGTCCCTTCTGGCAGACGGGATTCCCGCCCGGGACTGCCTGTTCTGTTTTTCTCCTTGCCATGGCCTAACCCTCCTTCTCTTCATCATAATCAATCGTTACTGACAGCTTATTCTCTACAAGGATACATTTACGGAGTTCTTCCAGCGTCCGGTCTAACAGCTCCTCCGGTAGGAATGCCCGTATCAACTCTGCATTCTTGATCCGATAAATATACCACAGCTCCTCTTCAAATGCTGTATCTGTACCCGGAGCCAGCACGCTCCTGAGCGTTTCATAATCCTTCCGGAAATCCCCCTTCAGCTTTTTCTTAAGAACTGCCCGCTGTTTGGAATCAGGGACAATACTCATTTGGTCAAACAACTCTTCCAGCGTCATATCAAAAGTATAATCCCCGGTAAATACCGCCTTCAGCATCTGTTCGAACTTCGGATTGCACTTATACTTTATATCCTCCGTCCGCTTCACTTTCATATCCCATACACCGGATCCGACGATTTCCTTCAGCCGATCCGGATTCAGGATATCCAGGGAGAGGCTTTCCGTAACTGACGCGTTTCCCTCCAAGCCGTAATATCTTACGAACTTCACATTATGGTCTTCCATCTCCCGTACCCCCCTTGCCTGCAGCTCGGCCTTCAGGGCATCCATCTCCTTTTTCATATCCTTCATCCTGCGGTCATTATCTATACACAGGCAGATCAGTGTTCTTGTATCTACTTTATTTAGTCCTTCCAGCATCTTTAAAACCTCCATGTGTTCCCCATGCGGCATATGCACACGCATAGCAGATTCCTTTTCCTCCAATTGGCTTCACCCTGCTTGTCTCCCCACAGATCTGGCATCTGAGGTTGTACGGCCTGATATGCACTTCCCCTTCTTTTATTTCCAGTTCCAGCGGATCCTTCGGCTCCAATGCCAGTTCCCTGCGCATGGCCACCGGGATGCTGACGGAACCATGGCTCGTCAGTTTCTTATACTGGTTCTTCATCAATTACCACCTCCATATCCTTAATGCTTTGCTTCATGCCTCCATGTTTGATAACTTCTATCATTTCTTCAATCAGCCCAAACTGCTCACAAAGTGATATTACGCTGACTGCTGCGTTTACAACCCTCTCCGCATTTACATTCGTAAAATATACTGTTGAAAGCCCTTCGCTGTCCATATCAAACATCAGGCCGTTTACAACTTCCTTAGAAGTCCCATCGTCATAATGGACTGTAAATTTTTCTACCGCTGCCTCTTTCTGCGGCTCATACCTTATCTCTCTCATGATCTCCTCCTACGCTTCAAAGATATCCCTGATAAATTCATACTGTTCATATACCTTATACCTGTCTCTCCCTTCCTCCTTCAGCTTCTCATAAAACTGCCTGAGCCTTAACGCCATCTTTAAAGCCTTGGCTACGCCCACCGCCTCTAAAGATACCCTTAAGCTGTTCCTTTCCGTGCGGGACAACATGATCGATATTGCCTCCATAAGATAGGCATCCCATACATAACATTCTGTGTCCCTGCCGTTCCACTCTTCCTGTGCTTCCTCAATATATTTCTTCCTGTTAAGCTTCGGCTTGTCCGGCGGGAGGATACCTTCCTCCTGCATTCGTTTCTTCCACTCGGCTTTACATTTTTTCTCTCTGGCCGTCATCCGTTTTCTCTTCGCCATTACCGTTTCCTTTCCTGAGATTGTCTTCCAGGGATGCCATTGCTGCGTCATAAATATCCCACAGGACGCTCTTGACGTCCTCAATATCCATCCCTCTCTCCTTTACCAGTATCATCCCTGCTGAAACCTGCAGATGCCCTGTCAGGATGCCAAGGCTTTCCAAGCTGACATGCTCAAACAACGTCTTCACTTTTCCGCCAGCTACCCCAAGATGTATCCATTCTTCATAATCTGATATACTTGCCATCCTTTTCCTCCTTCCTTTTCACCATGCTCTTAAGCGCCTCGATCAGGTCGGAGCACTGCTTATAGCTCAGCCATTCCACCCGGTCTACCTTAAACATCCTCCGGCACATCCCGTTGATCCTCGCGGGCTTGTCCCAGCCCAGCTCCTGCGCCAGCATGTAGATCTTCCTGCGCTGTGCTGCCGTTTCTGCATTGCCCGCTTCCCCGCGCCGCGCTCTTTTTGCAGAGTCCCTCATACTTCCCAGCACACGCACCACAGTCTGCAGCTCCCGGTAGTTCAGCTCCTTTAAGCTGTCCTTCCCGGTATGCGCCGCTACCAGCCAGTGCAGCTCATCATCATTAAGCTGAAGCTCCGGGCTTTTCGCTATCCCAAATACCGTCCTTAAGCTTATGCTTCCCATGCCTGCACCTCCCCGATGATACTCAGCTCCCCTTCATCCGGGATCCGGCCTGACTTTATGGACATGCTGATATAGTCCGCATCTGAGATTGCCCTGTAGATGCCGCTCTGGATCTGCCTTGCAACTTTCTTTTCCTCCTCGCCGTTTAACATTACTTCAATCTTGATCATCCTGCCCCTCCTATCTCGGCATCATCAGGCTGGAAGCTTCCCTTACGATCTCCATGGTCACTTTCGTTTCCTGCCTTCCCTTCAGGATACGGATCACGTTGTTCAGCGTCCTGTCCAGTAAGCGGAAGCACCCGTTCCTCGCCTCCAGTGCACGTTCCGCCAGTTCCCTTGCAGCGTCCTCCGTAATATCCCAGCCTTCCATGTAACGTTTAAGTTCCTTCGTATCCAGTCCATGCATCCGGTAATAAAAGTCAAGCCTGTTTGCAAAACGGTCCAGATAACTTTTGATCTCCACCTCCAGCCGCAGTTCCCCGGCAATCACAATACCGACGCTGCTCTGGTCAAAGATACTCCGGATGATCTCCATCTTAGCTGTTGTGTACTTATTAATAAGCTTGTCCGCCTCGTCAATGATGATAAGATACCCTTTGTTGATATTTAAGAACTCCCGGATCCGGTTAACCCGTCTTCGGACCGTTCCGCTGGACATGCCGCCAATGCCGAGCTTCGCCTCGATATCCTCCACAAGGTCCTTGCAGCTCATGGTCCCGTCGCACTCAAGATATGCCACCCTCTGAAGCCTTGCGTACTGCCTGAGTGCGTAGGTCTTGCCGAAGCCGCTCTTCCCTATGATGATCCCAAGCGCACGGTTCTCCTGGCAGCTTTGGCACACACTCATCACATACATGTAATCGGAGCTTTCAAACGCTTCCCGCTTCTCCGGAAATGTCAGTGTAACAGCAGCCTGCCCTAATCTGTTTTCCGGCATTCCTTCTGCTGTTCCGGCAGCACTGTCCCCATACTCAGCCTCACTATCTGCAAGAAACTGTCTGAGGATCCCCTCAATCTTCTCCGGGTTGCTCTGGTATTTCCCGTTCAGGTACTGGCTGACCATCGCCCTGCTGCAGTTATAACGTATGGCGATCTCTGCCTTGTTCCCCCTCATCCTTTTCAGCCTTTCAATTACCTGGAGCGCCAGTTCTGTCGGCTGCCCCTCCGCCTTTGCGGTCATATTTACGTTTCCCATAACGTACCGTCCTTTCCTTTTACTTTTTGTCATTTATTCTGGTTATGCGTCCTGGATCTGCCGCAGCTTCTCCATGGCTTTTTCCGCCTGTGATTTCATGTACCCAGAATGGTCAATATCCTGTACCTGCCGTTTCTGCCTCCTTAAGCCCTCTGACGGCATGGCGACCACCTTGTTCTTCGCCGGTTCCTTCCCGATGGTGAGCTTCACTCCGCCGACCATGCCCTTATGCGCCGCCTGCACATCCCCGTCAAAGGGAACAGTTGCCTCTTCAATGGCTTTCCGGACTTCCCTAAGCTGCCGGTTCTGCTGCTTCCGGTGTTCTTTGAGCGTATCATCGGATACCGTGCCGAACTGCAGGAGTTCCTGGCTCATTGCCCTGCATACCGTCTGCCCAAACTTATTGATCACATAGATCCCCGTAACATCATACGGGTCTATCTTGATATCCACCTCCTGGTTGATATAGGGGAGCAGCTCGTCTGCCATGTAATAATATCCGTTCCTGCGGATGCCGACGTTGTTGACGCGGGCTTTCTCGGACTTCATGAGGGCCATCACTGCAAAGCTCCTTGGCGGCGCTGGCTTCAGATACCGTTCTTCGTTCTCAAAGACTTCCCTCGGAGTCTTATAAATTTCCCCGGCACGTTTCAACCCACCGTGGATCCGGCTGTTATACTTTTCCTTGAATCTCTTCCATTCCCCATAGAACTCTTCCATGGTGAGAAGTTCCCCGCGTTCCGCCATCCGTTTGATCTCCTTATTGACCTTGGCATCTGTACTTGAACCTGTCAGTGTCCCGGTATAACTCGCGAATTTCTTCGAGAACTTCTCTATGACTGTCCGGAAGGAACGCTCGATCTGTGCCTTTGTCCATGGCTCATAAGGCATGGAGATATGTTCATCCTGGATCCCTATGTCATGGTAGAACCCCCTGGTCGCCCGGTCAAACTCCATATCAAAGAACCGATCCTTTGCCTCCTGGTTATGCCGGTCCTTTCGGTCAACGCCGATCATCTCCCTGCTGGTGTAGTCTTTTCCATTGTCTATGTACAAATACTTCGGCACCTGCCCCGGCAGATCCACATACATCAGCTTGACCAGGCTCTCTTTCAGGACCTGGCTGTCCGCGTCCCGGCAGATGATATCCCCCAGGATCATCCTGCTGCGGGTGTCGATCCACGCCACCAGCTTCGGTCTGACCGGGATCTCCTTCCCGCTTTTCGTCTTGTACATCACCCACAGGTCAAAGGTATGCTCATCTCCCTGCAGCATCTCCAGCACCTTAAGCCCCTTGGTGTCCCGGATGCGCTTGACCATGTTTTTGTTCTTCCACTCACGGGATCCGTTCCGCTGGTAATCGTAGGCGTTCCTTAACCCCTCATGCTCCATGAGCCATGATATGTAACGGTTCACTGTCTGGTAGGAGGGAAGCTTCTTCCAGTCCATCCTGACAGCTATTTCTTCCAATATTTCATACAGATCCTGCCGGTTCCTCCGGTTCTGCGCGAATTCCTTTTCAAACCAGATGTTCTTGACTGCCTGCTTCATGTCCTCCGGGATGGAGGGGAATGTCCCGACGGTCTTCGGCTTCCGGCAGAGGGCGATCACTTTGAAATAATCATAACTGCACCCGTCCCGTTTCCCGAGCACCGCCGCCCAGTTCTCCGCCTCCTGATAGGCTTCCACCATGCGCCGGAATGTCCTGCCGCTCTTCGACAGGTTGTCCCTTGCGAACTGGTCAGTAAACCCTGTCAAGTCGCCTTTATGCTTCCGGCTCTCCTGCAGGAACCTCCGTATCACGTTGCCAAGCTCCGCTGCTTCATAATACTTTTTTTGGTACTGGTGCATGAACCACTCGTAGTCTACATCCACGTACCAGGGGTGCTCCTGTTTCCCTTCCGGCACTTTACCATCATCCGGATCGGCGGGCAGCGTAGCAATCTCCATCAGCCGGTCACGCTCTGCCTTGGCGTTCTGTGCCATCTTGGATAAAGAGTTGACTGCCACCAGTACAAGGGGCTTTCCTCCGGACTTCTGAGGGATTAATTTGGTTTCTACATTTCCTCGATTTCCTCGTAATTGCATTGCATTATAAGTTATTCCTTCAAGTTCTGCCGCTTCTTCTAATGTGACATATGCTATCTGAGTCATTTTCTCTCCCTCCCTACGCTGTTCGTTCATACTTTCGGTAGTCAATATCAAGGATAGTACATATTTTCAAAATATACTTAGCTCCACTACGTTCCCCTGTCATAATCATTGAAATGTATGGTGGTTTTACTCCAAGTTCTGCCGCTAACATCACATTAGTCATATTCTTATCAATCAATTTTTTCTTTATCTCTTTCCCCAGCGGGGTCAGATGCTGTCTCCGCCCTGCCATGAATATCACCTTTCCTTTCTACTCGCATCAACCACAGCTTTTCATCCTCCGTACACAAGCCAAAATATTTATCTGTCCGTGTGAAGCTAAATTCTATGCCATAAAACTGCTGAATCATCAACTTGAACACTTCCCATCTGTCCTGACAGCTTCTGCATGTATTGTCCCAGTACCTGAAGCCCGGCCAGTCAGGTCCTTCCGTATCGTCATACAAGCGCCCCGGCGTCGTTTTCCCCCTCTCTTCAATCGCCTTGTCCCAACAGCGGATCGTCTCTTCCAGCTCTGCTCCGGCTTCTGTCTTCATAAATTTTGCCATCGGAATTTCCACACTTTGGCTACTCCTTACTTTGACCATTTATCTCACCTTCCTTTTATCAAGCGTTTGGTAACATAAGCCGTGCATTCTTTTACGTCTTCATCATTCGGGAATTCATAACCTTTCTCACCTATGTAATAAAGGAGTGCCAAGCATGATATGTACCTCATGTACCAGCCAGCCGCACAGATAATTACTGCAATAAATAAAATAATCTCCATTTGTCACCTATCCTTTCTTGCTTACTTCTGTATTCCAGCCAATATTCATATTGCCATTATTAAATAGTTTCTAAGATTTTTATAGCCTCTTCAAACCTACATTCTGATATAAGCCTGACTGCTTCATCCTCAACCTGCTGTCTGTGATCCATTTCAGCCTGTAGCCGCTTAATCTCTTCAATTCTTTTCATACTCAATGTCCCTTTCATTTTTGTTTTCCATAAAATCCTGTTTTAAAACTACAATTTTTCGGCATTGTGTGTTAAGATAATTAATGTGGTACATGTCTGATTAGTAGATTGGTTCTGTTCTATCGGACATTAATACCCACTCATTATTCCGGGAGCTGTTGCTGCAGCTCCTTTTCAATTGCCTTCATCATGTCCTTGTCCTTGCCTACTCAATATTTAAAATCCGAGTCCTTGCCTTTCCTCCTTTCTTCAACGCAATCTTACTTACCACTTCAATGCTGCTACCAAGATTCTTGACTACCAACCAGCACGCCGGATCCAGTCCCTGACTTTTCATGATAAGCTTCTGTCTCTTGGTTGGTTTTTTCCCGTTTTTCAATTCATCCCTTCTTTCTTGTAAAACCTAAAATAGCAAGGTTAATTTCAATACACTTCTATTAAAGAATGTGCTAAAATCAAATTGATTATTTTATTAACCTAAATATATTTTAACTCGTAACTTGTAG